>ERZ1106969.128-NODE-128-length-88470-cov-52.121868_pt1 | contig 88470 bp, 92 predicted proteins | sample MGYA00403685_ERZ1106969 | MGnify/ENA primary metagenome ERZ1106969 (study PRJEB35170, sample SAMEA104062416) | human gut metagenome | biome: human gut; feature: human-associated habitat; material: faeces | place: Denmark | collected 2012-05-18 ...
GTTTTCAATGTACAAAAGTGTCTTTTTGTTTTTTCATATGTCATTTGACACTATCTTGCAGATAATTTTAATTATTAAGTTTACATTTAATTTCTGTATTTTGTTGAATTCTTTCCTATATTTATTACTATTACTTATTTTACTTATTTTTATTGAGTTCTATAACATCTTTCCATAATAAGTTCCTTCTGTATCAGAATATATATACAGCGTACACTCTTTTATTACCGTCTCGTCTTTCATAACCTTTATGGTTATATTGGTTTGCTGTATTATTCCGTCATTTGTCAGAGGACTCCAGTATATTTCTTCATTCCCGTTATTATTATCTTCTTTGCTATACTCAGCCTTACTTCCCATGTTTTTTATTTGGGATTCAGCATTTTTTTGTATCAGATTTCCATTATTGGTTGTGTATATAATTTTATCGTATTCTCCAGCATAAGATGCTTCCAGGCAAAATCCGGGAACTGCACTTGATAAAACACTATAGCTATTTTCTCTGCCTAAGCATATAACCTCATTTTCAGCCAGAGTATGCTCTGTTAAACCTGCATTTTCTCCGACAGTATCAGAAAAATTATTATTCTTTTCAAGAGAAGACTGTGAATCATTATTTTCTGATGCATATACTTTTATCGTAAAAAATCCCTGCTTTTGGTCTGATTTTATATTGTCATTAACATTTCCTTCATCGGCAGAAGCAGATGTAATTTGCGAATCACCATCCCCTTCTGTATTTCCGGCATGTTCAATATTACTATTCCATGGCATTATAGAGTTCCAACCGTTTCTGTATACATGTAAGCCACCAATTATCACAAAAATTCCCGCAGCAACAGCAATAAATCTGCCTGCCAAGCTTACAATATTTTTATGTTCACCATGTCTGCTGTATCTGCCGGATTTATAATGTCTGCTGTATTCACCGGCTTTGTCAGCTTCGTCGGATTTGCCGGATTCACTATATGTTACGAATCTACCATATTCCCCAGCTTCCTGTATAAGCTCCAAATCTATATCGCTTAATTTACTGTACAAATCATTTCCATTCATAGCTTATAACCTCCATTCTCCAAAAATTTTTTCAGTTCTTTTCTGGTTCTATGAAGAGTTACCTTAACTGAGCTTTCTTTTAACTGCATACGCTCTGCTATCTGTGCTATGGAATCTGAATACCAGTAGCGTCTTATAAATATTACTCTTTTTTGTTCCGGAAGCTTTCGTAAAAATGCTGATATTTCCGCGGCTATATCACCTGAATCATTATCTTCCAACCTGTCAGATGACGGAAGACAATTTTCAAGCTCTTTTGTCAGTTCTACCAGTTCAGCTTTTCTTATCTTTGCATTTTGGTATTCTATTCTGTTTAAACAGATATTTCTGCATATTTTCGATAAAAATGCATAAAAATACTGTGGCCTTGCCGGAGGAATAGCATTCCAGACCTTCATGTATGTATCATTTACGCACTCATGCGCATCTTCTACCGAAGACAGCATATTCTGTGCCATACAAAAAAGCCTGTTTCCATATTTATCACTCGTTTTAACCACAGCATTTTCATCACGTTGAAAGTACATTTCAACTATATCTTTATCTTCATCATTCATAGTAACTCTCCATTCAATTAAGGCCTTCACTATAATAGACAGATTATCAAACGGAAAGGTTACATTTATACATAATCACGTTTTAAAATCTTTTTATATTTAAAATATTTAACCATTAACACAATAAATATCATAACCGCAATAAATGCTATTACGCCAGATGTTATATATCCCAAAGTCTCATTGATATACACGGTTCTTCCAAGCAGTCTGTTGCTTAAAAATCTTAATACGCTGTTTCCAAGCACATTTGTTATAAAAAGATATATTCCTCCACTTATCAAGAAGGTCAAAGGCATACTGAATCTAAGCACTCTTACAGGTGTTATCACAACAAGGATGGCATATATGATATAGGCAAATAAGCCTAACAATACTATCATTTTTAAGGATGAAAATTCTTTATATACCTTAATAATTCCCGATGCCCTGTCTGACACATCATTATAAACATCTGATGCATAATTATTTATTGCCTTTTCTGCCGATACCGCATCCTGTATAAGTGAAATTCTGACTGCATCCTTCTGTGAATCTGTTAAATCAGCTCTCTCATTTATTTCTTTATTAACAAATGAAATCAACTGCGACATTTCATCACTAATATCTACATATATACTGTCAAAACTTTTTCCTGAACTTATCCCCTTAACAGAAGCATCTATGTATTTATCCGCTATCTGTTCTATGATATAAGATTCTTCAATATCTGTCTGAATTCTTTTAAGAAACTTATTATCCTCACTATTTGCCTGTGTTCCTGAAGGATATAAAGTGTCTATTACAGTATCCATCATTCTGTGTGAAACAGCCGAAGACAGCCCGGCCTCCATTAGTGCACTGCTGACATATGTTTTTGCATTTAAGCTCAATGTAAACAGCAGAATGCAAAATGTTAATAAAACACTTAATACCGAAAAAAGTCCTGCATTAAGCCTGCGTTTCAGCTTATAGTATGCAGACAGCTTATAAACCCCAAGCCATCTGCTGCCTTTTTTATCATTTCTGTTATTTATGCCATCAGGTTCCCTGTCAGTCTCAATATTATTACCGGCAATAAACTGCTCAATAGCTGCTTTCTTATCTACAGCTTTTATTATGATTAATCTTTTGTGGTTCTTTCTCTGAAAAAAATATAAATCTCCACTTACAGCACATCTTAAAATGTTACCGGCTGTCAATTTAATTCCGCTAACTGTAAGCTCTGAAGGACTGACTATTACATTTTCTTTGCCATGTGAGGACTCTGACTGCTTCTTTAAATATTTTTTGTAATAAATATCTGCTGTTTTTGCAAGCTTATCAGGTGAACTTTTAGGTTTTAACAATATTGCTATTCTATATGCATCCTCTATTGTTATAGTCTCCGGTGTCTGGTTATTATTGAAGTTTAACGCACCTGACTCTGTATAATTATCCATAAACCATTCTCCTTTTTGCAGAATATTTGCTACCATATATAAAATGCTTCTTATGTCCAAATATATTTCTTATGTCTGAATAAATTTCTTAAATCTATAATAGTCATATTTTTTAATTATTTCAAGTTATTCCTTATGGCGATAAGATAAAGATACTCTATATGACAAGAAAGAATCCGGTACTTAATGAGTGCAAAGCACGAATTTAGTATCCGTTGCGAGGCGAAAGCTGCGAGAGCGTGCCTGAGCTACATAACTTATATATCGTCTTAACATAGAAAAAAGAGACTGTCTCACTAATTTCTTAGTGCCACAGCCCCTTAATCTTAAAATTATAAATTTATTTTATTATTTAGCATCTGCTGACTTGCGTTTTCTGATTGTCAATGTTGCTGCTGACATAGCAAATAATGCTGCAATTGTATATAATAACATGCTATTTGCATCTGCTGTATCAACACCTGAGTCAGACTTCTGTGCATCATTTGTTCCATCTGGCTCTGTTGAAGGTGTATCAGCATTAACCTTTACTAATGCTGCAATAGCATTTTCAAGGTGCTCTGTTGCTTCATCCACATCTGCCTGATACTCTGCTACCGCAAGTGCCTCTTCTGCCTCATCAAGTTCAAGCTTCATAGCTGCCCATGAATCAGCAGTATAATCTGCCTCATTAAGTCCTTTAGCCTTAAGAACAGCTGCTTCAAGCTTTGATGTATCGCTTACTTTTGCCTTAGTCTTTACAATATTAGCCTCTGTTGCTTTAAAATCATAAGTAGCATCTGCATATCCTAACGCATACAATGTTACTGACCAATATCCTGTTCCATCATAACCTTCAGGAAGCTGACAACGAACTGAATCTGTAAGTCCAAGCTGTATTCCCAATTTCTTATGCATCCAGTTATCTGCTGCAAATTTTGTACCATATGATGCAACTTCTGTTGTTCTTGTTTCATCATTTCCATAGTATGTCCATTTTACAGCCTGCATCATAGCACCAAGATTACCATATCCTGAACCATTGATATCCACTCTTAAAAATTCTCCATAACTGCCGCTTGCAGCTTTTACTGTCAATTCAGTATCTTTAGCAGTCATAATTGCCTGATCAGCAAAACTGTCACCTGTTGTTGTCTGTCTTGCTGAAAATGAAAATGTTCCGTCAGAATTCTTAGTTGCTGTCTTTAATCCATTAGTATCAGCAGAAACCTTTGCTGTATGAGTATATGATTTAAGATTTTCCTCACCATATCCTCCAAATAACTGCTCCCCATTTTTTACAACACTATATTTTTCTCAAAATCAGCAAGGTCAGATGTTTTAACCTTTACAGGAACATACTTGATTCCTGTTACTTCATAATCCTTTAATGTATATGTAGTTTCGTTTTGAGTAATCTTTCCTTTAGCGTATCCTACCTCTGTACCATCTGTAAGAATCATTTTCTTGCCATCTGCTGACCAGCCTGCAAGCTCAAAATGTTTTCCTTCTTCTGTGTCTATTGTAGCCATACACTGATAGCTGCCTCTGTGAAGACCATGATTAGCTGTAGCTCTTGTAACTGTATCAAAGCCACCCTTATCATATTCCCCATGTGTATCCTTCTCAGAAGATGCTGTTATATCTCCTGCGTTGTATACATTTTCATTAGCCCAGTATTCCTGCCATGTAAGCCCTGCATACACATATGAATACTCATCTTCTGCTGCATGTGTGCTTGATAATAATGCAGGAACAAATGCTACTGAAAGTACAGCTGCTGTTGCGATTGCAGCAACTTTAGTTAAAAACTTCTTTCTCATATAGTCCTCCTTTTTTATAAAACATAATCCCTGCCCTTTTTTTATCTTCTTTTGGGCAGATGGGAATTTGTTTTTATTTATTACAAATCCGCCTATTTTCTGGCAGATTTATAAGCGTAATAAAATGCTTTCTTTATTGCAGTGCTTGATTTGGTTGCACCTACAACGCTGTCAACTCCTGTTGTACTCTGGTTTTCGAGAAGCTGCCCCGGAACACTCGCATTTGCCATATTAAAATACTCTCTGTCCTGTCCACTTGCTTCTGATGTGGCTGTAACCGAGGTTATCTTATCTCCCGAAACAACTATTGTTACTGTAACCGCATAATTGTATAATTCGCAGGTTGCAGTTCCTGTATATGTACCGTCTGCCTTAAATGTTGTATTAGCAGGCTGTACTTCCTGTGGAGTGTCGCTTACATTGCTTCCATTACCACTTCCACCATTGCTTTCTCCACTAGTATTCCCTGATGATGAATTACTTCCACCGCTGTTTTCATTAGATGAAGAACCTGTGTTAGAGCCTGTATTTTCTACATTTTCCTGAACATTTTTATCCCCTTGGGCTTCTTTTACTTCTGATGATGCATTTTCACCTTGCTGGTCTGACAATGTAGCATTTTCATTCTGCAATTTGCTCTCTGCCTCTTTAGACATCTGTGTCACTGTTTCCTGACTAAAGAACTTGTCCATCTCATCCTCTTCATCTGAATATGCAGAATCTGTTGTGTTCTTTTTGCCGGCAAAACATACTGTTATCATTGCCACGCATAATAATACAGAAATAATATATGGAATAAATTTCAATGCTGCTGAAATATTCTTCTTATTTTTCTGTGCATTTGTTATTAATGCCTTTGAAATTCTCATTGCCGCATAGCCTAAGAATACAATGCTGTAAACAATAACATTTACGATGTACATACTCATTCCAAGTCTTGCATATGGAATATTGATAAGCATTATATGAACATACATCAATCCATAAAATAAATATGCTGTTCTCTGTAACTGCTTCCACTTTTTAGCCTGCATGCTCTTTCTGACTGATGGAAATGATGTAATCGTAAGAACAAGCATTATCATTATCAGAATTATACTTATAATGGCTGCCGCAAGCTGTGTTTCGGATAAAATCTCCGGCTGTACAAAAAGCATTCTGAAATATGTTCGTCCATATGTGAAATTATGGCAAAGAACAAGTATTGCCGCTGTGATTGACAACTCTCCACGAATTTTCATAAGAGGTGCAATAAATCTGTTTCCTTTAGGAAGTGCACCGGCATACATAACAAAAACAAACATTGCCGTTCCAAGCGAGCCTTTTGCAAATATTCCGAGGATATTCTTTTTAATAAATAATGGCATATCAACAAATCCCAAAAGGAATATTCCTATTGAAATTGCTGTAGCTCCTATATAATATGCATTGGGATGTTTCTTAAGGGAAGCCCCAAGAAAATATATGAATAAAGAAACAATTATAAGTGCAACGATAAGTAACATAGTGGCTCCTTGTAAGTAATAATGTTTAGTAATAGTCTTAGCTAGTAATATTATCTGGTTGGAAATAGATAGATAACTTATTCATACTGCATGGTCTGAATGTATATCGCCCGTAAGTTACGTTCAACTATCTTTAATTAGTGTTTACTAACTGTTCTATAGCATATATTCTGTCTGCCACTATGTCAATATAAGAAAATGAGACTCTTTCTCATTTGAATTAGATTATATAAACTTTTGTATTTAATTTAAGAGGATTCGTATTTTTTGATTTTTTTGTGATTTTATTTTATTGTTTTTATTTTATAACCTTTATTTTTTGATTTTTTGGGATTTCTATTTTCTGTTTTCTATTTTGTAATTTTTATTTTGTGATTACTACCTTAGTGTAGTCAGTTGTAAAGTTATCCTTTATGCCCTCTGACACATAGACCGTCCCTGTCTTATCATACAGTATCATATCAAAATTCAGGTCAGAGCTTCTGTAAAACTCCTTAGCCTTATCAAGTCCCATTACAAATAATCCTGTAGACAAAGCATCTGCCGTTGTACCATCAGCACATACTATTGTTACAGATGTAAGGTCACTATCCGATGGATAGCCGGTATCGGGATCAATTATATGATGATACACCACGCCATTCTGCTCAAAATATCTTTCATATCCACCTGATGTAATTACAGCGTTATCTGTTGTGCTCAATATTCCAAGATAACCATTTTCATTATCCGAATTCTGCACAGCCACACGCCAGCTGCTTCCATCAGTCTTATCTCCAAGCACCTGAACATTTCCGCCAAGATTGATTATTCCATGTTCTATCCCACATTCCTTAAATATCTCCATGACACGTGAAGATGTATAACCCTTAGCTATTCCACCAAGGTCTACCATGGAACCTCCTGATAACTGTACATTGGTTCCGTTTACAGATACATTTTTATATGAAACTTTCTTTAATGTTTCTTCAATCTTGCTCTGTTCAGGCACATTATAATTCTTGGTCGTAAATCCCCATAATTCCATCATTGGATAAATCGTAACATCATAGGCTCCATTTGTTTTTTCACCCATGGAAACTGCCTTATTTATTAAAAATGCTGTTTCTTCGGTAACATCAGCACTTCCCTGATTATTTACCCTTGTGACATCACTGTTGGTATTCCCTACTGAAAACATTCTGTCAAGACGGTTAATCTCAGCAATTGCCTTATTAACCGTCTCTTCTGAATTCTTTCCATATGCTGTAAGTGTCATATATGTGTCCATGGCAAATATATCGGCTGTATATTCTTCGTTACTGTCCGCCGCATTCTTATTATTGCTGCCACATCCTGACATAGCTACAGCTATTATCATTATAATAGATACAAGTCTTAAAATCCCTGTATATTGATGTACTTTATTCTTCCTGCAAGTCATATAAATCCTCTTTCCTAAGCAAATAAACATTATATAGTTAGTCATACAGAACTATATGGTATGCAAAAGAAATTGTCAATTGTTATTGCAAAATTAGTGCTTATTTATCTGTTATTTAAGTGATTTATTCTTTTCAAAGCTTATGTATTCTTTACCATAATATGTCAGTATTCCCGTGTCTCCCTCATTCATTCTTTCAAAATCCTGTTTGCCGATTTTAAAGTCCATATTCTTGTTATTCACTGAAAATGTGACATTATAATTGGTCATATGAAACCACATGGATTTGCTCTCATCCTGTATAGCCGCCGCTTCCAAAAACGGATTGGCAAATCCCATATCCGGCATACTCTCTATCTTCTCGACATTCTTGGCTATAAGCTTTGCTTCTACCTTCTTTTCTCCAAACATATAAATCCCCTCCTATGTAATTTAATTGTGCCATCTACTACACTATTCTTTCAAAAACATAAATGCATAAATTCTGTCTTCGCCAGAAAAGCCTCCACCACCCTTTCCTCAACTAATACTATTGTTATTTAACTATATATTAACATTCAAAAAGCATTGTGTCAAAACATTTGTTAATTTTTTATCATTTTATTTTTTTGTATATTTTGCAGATTCTATCACTCCACATGCTATTTTAGTTCCTGAAGCCCCTGATGGCTGTGTATGAAAATCATCCGGTTCCAGATGGATAATCACAGTTTTTCCTATTATCTCCCGTATGCAAAATCTATTTGTTAAAAATGACATATACGCATATCCGTTATTACCAAACAGCGGCGGCATATCCCCTGCATGATAAGGATGCTGACAGTCATCCGGATTATAATGCGCTTTCGCATCGGCAAATGCATCCTCATTATTTCCCTGGCATCTGTTTCCGCTATGAATGTGATATCCATATACAGTGCTATTGCATTTATTGACGTTATCACAATCACGTTTACAACATTTAGCATATTTATTGCAATTATTACGGTTATCATCTGCCTGTGGCAATCCCCAGACCTCCGTAACAACAAGAACGCCTTCTTCTGTCTGATAAAATCCTGTCTTTCCCGAAATCCCCGGATATTCACTGCTTCCCCTTATATTAGCAACAGCATCCGGTGTTCTCATTAAAATCTGATTGATATTTATTCTTTTCATTTTGCTGCAATTTTTGGTGCAACAATTTGGGGGAGCATAATTGGCGGTGCAACTATTATTTCGATTATAATTATTGGCACGACAATTATTCTGATATGAATTCCTTTGGCAATAATTTTCTGGAGTCATATATTACCTGCCATAATTTGCTTTTAATTATTTTATTATTGGATGGGGTGATTGGTGAATGGGAGGGAGTGGATATTGGTATATCAGCCTTTGGCTTTTCTAACTTACAAGGTTCTCAAACTACCTCCATAAAGTAATTTTTGGGAGCGATTGTTTTACACCTTTTCTAACTTACAAGGTTCTCAAACTAAATGGAGCATATAAAGATTTATTAAGAGTTTTACACCTTTTCTAACTTACAAGGTTCTCAAACCACACACATGACATAAGGATATGCGCTTGTGTTTTACACCTTTTCTAACTTACAAGGTTCTCAAACTTAACCATCTTTTTCCAAACTTTCCTTCATGTTTTACACCTTTTCTAACTTACAAGGTTCTCAAACGGTGTTGATGGACTTATTACAAGAAGAAGTGGTTTTACACCTTTTCTAACTTACAAGGTTCTCAAACTATTCAACAGCACCATATTTCAGGTACTGCGTTTTACACCTTTTCTAACTTACAAGGTTCTCAAACCTTTGCTTGGTGCTTGCCTTGACGAAGATGGTTTTACACCTTTTCTAACTTACAAGGTTCTCAAACCGTTGCAAGTGCTGTAATTTAAGCAGCTATAGTTTTACACCTTTTCTAACTTACAAGGTTCTCAAACCTCTGACCAAATCTGTCAACATACCTGCCAGTTTTACACCTTTTCTAACTTACAAGGTTCTCAAACAAATCTGCTATGCAGTATTACAGCACCATGGTTTTACACCTTTTCTAACTTACAAGGTTCTCAAACCTCAAACCTCAAACCTCAAACCTCAAACTTGTTTTGGGATTATCACCGAACCTATACATATTGGCATATGTGCAAGTCTTGTACAATTCTTATATTATACAAATCTGGTATAAAACATCTATTTTAATATGTAATAATGCAACCATCCTTATCTATTATATAAATATCTTCAAAGTCTGATTTTTTATCAGCCATATTAAATTCTATTAGTAATAATTGTATTTTACTATATCTAGCCAGTTTATACAACTCATATAATTCATCGTCACTAAGATATTGCTTTATATTTACAATTATAAATATATCTATATTACACACACTACTAACAAGCTTTATATAATTAAATAGCTTTTCACATAAATTATCACTTTCTTCTACAAGTTCAACACCATATGCTTTAAGAAGCTCAGTTAAATTCCATTCCTCTTCATATTTAATAGGATATGGTATTTTTTCAAACAAATTTTCCAAATAGGTACATATCGCCGAATGTATTTCTAACCCCTGTGTAAAATATACATCTTGCGAAATTGCTTTAATATCCTGATATAATTTTGTTTTAACTTTTTTATTATTTAATTCCAATGAAAAAGGCTCCAGAATAATTTCTGTTTTTTTGGATAGATCATAATTTTTTTCATTTTCCACCAGCACCCATTCAACTTCCTTTCCCATTTGCCCTAAATAAAGTTGTTCAACAATGCTAAGTCTTAGCGGAATCTTTTCTATTACAATAACAGAAACAATTCCTTCCCTCAAATCCACTTCAAGTCCCAAATTTCTTTCTATAAGCTTCATTACACTCCCCTTTTCTCTCTATATATCTACAATATTACCAGTCTGTCATCTGACGATAATACTTCTGCATGTCCTTCCCCAACTATATATTCCATTTTAGCAAACTGTTTTTCCGTTACTCGCAATATCTGTACAAGTCCTTTTTCTGGCTTATTCTTTCTCACATTTTCTATTATAGCGTCTGCCATAGTAGAATTAGGAGATAATTTACAATACACAGATTCCTGTAACATTAAAAATCCTGACTTTATAAGATATTTTCTAAATTTTGTATATTCTTTTCTCTCATTTGATGTAATCGTCGGCAAATCAAACATCACTAATATTCTCATAAATCTGTAACTCATACTTTTTCTCCCATTTAATTAAAGCAGATAAAACTTTATCATAGAAACATCATTATCATTAAGTGCATCAAATATACTTCTACAATATATTTTTATAGCATTGTTAACATATTCTGTCCTATCATTAATATATACTGATTCATTAAGAATATTTACCAACTCCATCTTCTCCTGTTTTTCAAATACTGTAAGTTCCATATTATACACTTTCTGGTCTACCATCGGTCTGAATGGTTCCATTAAATCCGAAGCCAGATTAAATTGATTAAACATATTATCATGAAATAATCCTATCTGTGTAATATATCCATTTGCAGCTATCTCTCTTGTAAAAGCTGATAAAATAATACTGTAACCATAGTTAAGTGCAGCATTAATATTACAATCTGATGTCCTTGTGAAATCCTTTCCAAAAAGTGCATTAAAATATACTTTTGCCGCATGGCCTTCACGATTTGTGGAATCTGCATATTCTATCTCATTTATATAGCTTTGTAACAAGATTGCTTCCTCATTCTTAGAAACACTCTCTAATAGTTCCTTTTGTTTTCTTATTTTCTCAGTTACTATTTCCGTCCACACCATTGACTTTATGTCTTCACTCCAGGCTATTTGATTTCTAATTTTTGCACTTGTATCATGCGAGCCATAGTAAGGCATAAGTTCAGATGATGGATTTCTTTTTTCATCACAAAACACTACTTTTATTTTATTCTTAACAAACTCGCACATCAACGCACAAGTTATAGAGACCGCCGTGGTCTCTATAATAACTGTGCTTATTTCATTTAAAAATATTTTAGTAATCTCCTCCTGCCGAATCACCATATACCCCATCTGATAATCCAGCTTAGCACTTCTGGAAATTACTACAATACGCCAGCTCATACTTTTAACAGGTCTGTTTTTCTTTCATACATACCTGTTACAGATTGTTGAATAAGAACTACTTCATCATATTCTGATATTTTTTTATTCATTAATAAACTACCCTCATGCTCTTTACCATTTATATATTTTAAGTTAATGTTCTGTACTGCTGAATTACCCCATAATATAATCTGATTTATAATATAGCACTGTTTTTCAACATCCAGTTTTCTAAATATCTCTTCTTTTCCTTCAAGTACATTATATATATTCCATCTGTTATTTATATATGGCTTATTGTTAAGTTTTTCACATAGAACATTAAATAATTTAGTATTCTTCTCATGTGTTATTATCACATTGCCATTCTCATCAATTTCTTCATAGTTAGTAATATCAATTGCCTTTGTTATTTTTCTCAAATATTCTTCATCATTATTATTCAGGTAAAGTGCCTCATTATTATTTAAATAAATATAATTTCCCGTTTTACCACCCAAATAATAGTTAAATCCATCTAATCTGATTTTTGATTTTAACGGAATAAATTTTACACGTACTTTTATATCGGAAATTTTTTTATCCTTGTATTCTTTTTCCAGACTTTCTCCTATATATTCCAGAATCTTTTCTTCTGTAAGTGTATCACTTTTTCCCAAATATACAGGTAAAGCTTCAATACTTCTTATTGTTTTTCCTTTAACCTTATATTCTATAAGTGTGTATCCGGAACTTGCTACTGATGTTATTCCACCATATTTCGTAACATCCTGCGCCTTACTATCTGTGGTTTTGACAGGCATATAAGCCCCAGGATTTTTCTTTGCAGTTTCTTTACTCCATACTGTTACTTTGTTTGAAAGTGCCCCATGATTTTCCTCAGTTTTTCTTGTTATAATTACGGAATTTTTACCGAGTACACTCAGTACATGCTGCTTAGATTTGCCATTATCAGCAATCCATGCATTTTCACCATTCCTGCATACATTATAATCAAACATTTTATCCATATTATATTTATAAGATACATCATTAACATTTTTTCTGGCATCTTTTATAAAATTAATTGGATTACTTGTAAATTTAGTGTTATATATATTTCCAACAACAATATTCAAATATGCATCTTTTGCATGGTGGGTGTCATTTAACGCTCTAACCTTATTTATATTAAATTTTTTTCTAAAATCACTGACAACTCCTGCTTTTACAAATATAATCTGGGTATCTGGAAACGCCTGTTTAAGTATCTGCGTAATAGCCTTGGTTCCCTGCCTTGTTTCAACCAGCTGCCTGCTGATAAATGCAGCTTTTTCCTCATCCGTAAACTCTTCTGTACGCATCAGTCTGTTATATTTTTCCTTTGTTATAAAATTATGTTCAACAAGTGTCTTCCAGAATGTCATCATATTTTTTTGTATGCTGCTTTCTATTGGAAATGTATCACTTTTATGATTATTAATTTGTTTCTTTACAAGAACAAGATTATTCTCTATACTATCATCTTTTATAAAATGTCTTGGGTATATATGATCAATATCATACAGATTGTTGTTAAACAAATCATTTAACTCTATCTTTTCACCGCTATACATACATTTGCCCTGCTGTAAATAATATAAATAAAGTTTCTTTATTCTAAAGTCTGTCTCCGTCCTTCCATCGATTTCCCTTATCTTTACTTCAGACCACGCTTTCTGTTCGTTTTTTATAGATGTATACAGTTCAAGCAATTTTTTCTTTCTGGAGTTTTTGCGTTCATTCTTTATACCTTCTTCTCTTGGCATTTCAACAAAAACTTTATCAGGTTGCCTACCCGTAAGTTCGCATACTTCCCTTAACATTTTCATCGTCTGCCATACCATACGTTTAACAGGTGCCGACAGATACTTTCCCTCCAGATCCTCAATGGTCCATTCTTGCAATGGCTTTTCTACATTATTTGACATTGCCTCAAGGTTCTTTTTAAAGTCATACTGATCTGCTAAAAGTTCCATAAGATTATGATTTGTTTCCCAAAGTGCCTGTATAATTGAACATTCGCCACACTCACAATTACCTTTAAGCTCCAAAAAATGCTTTTGATAAATTTCCCCATCCGTTGAATTTAAAACCCGCAATTCGTTTTATCTGTTCCCATGTTAGTCTGCCAGCGTATGTTTCCTGAATTCTATTCTTCAGAAATTTCTTATCATTGCCATATACCGTACCCCAGAATATAATCTGCTCAACCATGGTCTGATTTTCATCTGTAAATAATTCATCACCTAATACACCTATAAACTTGCCAACGGACGTTAATGATGCACTAAATCCTCCATTATGAACTATATCTATACCTGTTATAACAACATCTTCTTTTGACTCTATGATTGAGTTGTTATATAAATATGATTTTAACGCATTTAGCGTAACTCTCTTACCCTTTTTAAAAAGGTCATCATAAATCCCCTGCTTTACTGAAACATCTGGTTTTATACCATTTATTTTCATATTATTTAATTCATTTAAAACCATATATTTTTCGTATAATAGAGACTGCTTAGGTAATGTTCTCTCGTTTGCAAGATATGTACAATGCCTTACCATACGACCTATAAATTCTTCTGCTGCCGCCTGTGTATCTATCTTCTGTTCAAAATTCCATGGATATATCCTGCCTTTTTCTTCACCTTTTCTTCTTTTAGCCCACACATTCTGGCCACTTGCTCCAATTGGACCTACATAATATGGTATATGAAATTTAAAAAGTTCAACTATTCTTTGTGAAACTGTAAGTCCTGATTCGTCTTTGTTAAGCAAAAACGAAAGATACTTTTCTGCGTTTTCAAGTATTGCCCTTAATTCAACAGTATGCAGCTGATTAGGAATAACACCATTTGATGCAGTAAGCTGTTTTGGCATAAATGTCTCATTTTCAATTTTCTCCATTATCTTTTTAACATCCTTGTCATCTTCCGGCAGTTTCTTCAAAACTGATTTCACATATTTATAAAATGCTTCCTGCGAACTGCCTTTCCCTCTATTTCTTCTTATCTTTTGTTTCTGGCATTTTTCTGACCTTTTTTCATTCTGTCCAATAGAATTCACACTTCCTACATAAGCACTATAATTTCCCTCTTTCATTATCCTGAACATATCATTATATGCCTTTTTATCATATCTTTTCAAAACCACCTGCAACATATCCAGGTCTTTTTTATGTTCTTCATAAAGTTCTACTCTTGATTCAGAAAGAAATTTATGTCCTTTAATAATACTTGACAGAACTCCTATATCATGGAGTTCTTTTATAATTTCAATCAGCTGGAAATTATCATTGCCAAGCAATTCTAGCGCTTTTCCTTCCTTTTCCTCATAATTAGTATCTCTGAAATTTAAACTGAACTTTTTATTTTCCTCATCAATTATTTCTTCCCCATAGATATTAAATAGCAATCCACTCATACCACAAACAAGTTTTAATATCTCATATGCTGACTTATCTTTTTTAGTTATACCAAGATATGAACTTACATTTTCCAGATGTTTGCTCCTTGATACCCCCTTTTCACCAATTATATTAATCAGTCTCTCAACATCAATACTTACAGGTAATTCTATGACATACAACATTGCTTCTTCTACAAGTTGCTGGTATATATCGCCTGCACTTGATGTAACCTTTCCCATATCTAGTGTTTCATTAAGAAAATTTCCTCTATGTTTAAACATATTAGAAATGGCAAGATATACAAGTCTTACATCATAAGAATCTTTCTGTGGATGCAGAAGTTCGTTTCTCAAATGAAAGATTGTAGGATACTCTGCATAATACTCTTTATCAGTATATCCGTTATCAATAAACAATGTATATTTCTGTTGATTCTCCCTATCCTCAATATGATATTTCGATTCGTCTAATCTTGCAAAAAATCCTTCATCAACTTTATTAATTTCCTCTGCAAAAAATTCCCTCAGAATCCCCTGTCTTGCTGTTTCTCTTTGTCTCCTTCTTCTTGATATTCTATTTACCCTTCTTACTTCAGCTGTTTCGGCTTTACTAAATATTCTTGAACACCAAAAATCTTTCCCCTTAACTCTGTAAAGATTGTAATTTTCATCAGTTACAGCCAATCCAACTGAATTAGTTCCCATATCAATTCCCACATACATCTTCTTATCATCCCTATCCATTACTATCTCCTTTACTCTCTTTTGAATTTTTTGTCAATTACCCCTTATTTTATATTTTCTTCCCTAATTTTCTTTTAGTTTTTAAAGAACCCTTTCTGTTCCTTTTTGTTTCTTTTTTCATTGTTTCTTTTTATTTTAAAAATTCTTGCTTTTTCTATATATAAGTGTTATTATAATTACACTTACAAGGTGAGTGCAAATAAGGTTTTAACCGACATTGTTTACGCACATTGGTGCTATAAAAAAGGCTTTTTAAGCCTTTTTTTATTTTATCTAATTATACCTCTTGTACTGGTATTAGTACAAGATTTTATTCATAATTAATATAATATTTCTTTTTTATCTCATTTATTAAATGCATTTTATATTATTCATCTTGTCATAACTAAAAAAATCGAAGCTCACTTCCACCACACGAAGCGCTGATACTGAAAGACTTCGTCTTTCTCGTTCGCAGCTGTCATCACATAAGAAAAATCATGACCACCCGTCAAACGGGTGGTTTGCTCGCCCCTATAAGGGGCTGTTACCGGCCAGCGCCTAAAGACGCTGGCTTTCACTCTGTTCAAGCCTTAATGCCCTTGACTCGTCGCAGCCCTTGAAAGGGCATTTGTACTACTTGCTACCCTTAAAAGGGTCTTCATACTCTTTCACACTTAATTTATCCATTGCTATATCGTGACTTTCTTGTTCTTGAATATACTTTTTTATTGTTGCTTAGTTCAGTCCTACTGTACTCACATAATATCCTTCTGCCCAGAAGTGTCTGTTTCCAAACTTATACTTTAAGTTCGCGTGCTTATCAAATATCATCAGCGCGCTTTTTCCTTTCAGATATCCCATAAACTGTGATACGCTCAACTTGGGTGGTATACTTACCAACATATGTACATGGTCTGGCATAAGATGTCCTTCTATAATCTCTACTCCCTTATAGTCGCAGAGTTGTTTTAATATATCTCTGATACTTTCTTTGTATTGATTATAGATTATTTTTCTCCTATACTTAGGAGTGAACACTATGTGGTACTTACACATCCATTTAGTGTGTGCTAAACTATTTGCCTTATTGGCCATTAAAATCACCTTTCCTTTCGTTATATATTGGCTTGAACAACCTCATTATAACGGAAAGGTGATTTTTTTGTATAACATTCACCGCGCACCCGCATAGCAGGTGGTTTATATTTCGTGCGCTTCGCGGGCTCAACAGGGTCTCGACCCATAATAAAAAAGCACCAAAGGAATGTAAACATTCCCTTGGCGTAATATTTTTGTTCTCGCACTGCTTGTAGCAATCGCGGAAATTATCTCTTTGAGAGCGTGTAAAGTCCATAGATTATAAAAACAACTATAATAAATTCAGTATATCCTGTTCACTCCAATATTCATTAGGATATATTGAAAAGTCATCTTTATGCTTGCGAATAATTCTTTGAGGAGTATCTGTGTTGTCATACACATGCATAATGTCACATATATCAAGTAACTTTTTAATATTATTAATTGATTTATAATATCTATCTATCACTTTTGATTTCTCTACGTCATGTCCTCCGGCAGCAACCCTTGATTTTATTCTTGCTATATTAATCTGAGGATCTATTGTAAGAACAAATACACACTTAATAAAGTATCCTTCTTTTTTAGCTTTTCTTAATATTTCCAACTTATAGTCTGATGACAATACTGTTTCAAATGTAAAATCTTCTTTCTTTTCAATAGACTCATATCGCATTTTATCAGCCAGAATTGCAGCTTCCATATTATCCATTCCAGTAGATGCAACTATATCATCAGCATTAGTGTATTTACCAACCTTTTCAAAAAAAGTTGTTATTGTACTCTTTCCTGATCCATTAGGTCCTGCTAAGACAAGTACCATTGGCTTTCTATTCTGCATATTTTCTATCTCCATTTGCATATTCAATATATGCAGCCTTCTTTTCTTTGTCATAACCTGCTATCGGTTTTTTACAGATTTTAGCCTTATTTATCGCTGCCTTAACTGCTTCAACCGCTCTTCTATCCATCTCACTATCAGATACGCTAAGTATTTCTTTCTCTTCTTGACGAGATATAACTTTTATTACTCTTCCATTTTTTGTGCTCACTATTGTCATATAAAACATCCCTTTCTAAAATAGATATAGCATAATCTATAATATGGTTAAAACAACAATAATCTTCTTTATTTATTGTACCACAGTTCTTACAAAAAAACACCCCAGGACAAAAAGTCCTGAGGCGTAATATTTTTGTTCTCGTACTGCTTGTAGCAATCGCGGAAATTATCTCTTTGAGAACTGTGGAGCACGACGAGCTGCTTTGAGACCGTACTTCTTTCTTTCCTTCATTCTTGGATCTCTTGTTAAGAATCCAGCCTTCTTAAGTGATGGACGATACTCGTCTGAATCTACCTCAAGAAGAGCTCTTGAAATACCATGTCTGATAGCACCAGCCTGACCTGTGTATCCACCACCATGTACGTTAACGATAACGTCAAACTTCTCTGTTGTCTCTGTAAGAACTAATGGCTGCTTAACAACAACCTTAAGTGTCTCAAGACCAAAATACTCATCAAGTGATCTCTTATTTATTGTGATATTACCATTACCTGGTACTAAATATACTCTAGCGATACTGCTTTTTCTTCTACCTGTTCCGTAGAACTTTGCGTTTGCTTTCTTAGCCACTGTTAATTCCTCCTTATATCTGTTCCTTTAATTAAAACTTTAAAACTTCTGGTTTCTGAGCTGCCTGATCATGCTCTGGTCCAGCATAAACATGAAGCTTAGTATACATCTGTCTTCCTAAAGGTCCCTTTGGAAGCATACCCTTAACAGCAAGTTCGATAACTCTTTCTGGCTTCTTCTCCATCATTTCTTTAAGAGTTGTCTCTTTCATTCCGCCAACATACTCTGAATGTGAGTAATATACTTTCTGGTTAAGCTTCTTACCTGTAACTTTAACCTTGTCAGCATTAATTACGATAACGTTATCACCACAGTCTAAGAATGGTGTATAAGTAGGCTTATTCTTTCCTCTTAAAACAGCAGCAACCTGTGATGCTAAACGACCTAATGTATAATCTGCAGCATCAACAACATACCATTTTCTCTCAATGCTTGATGCGCTAGCCATATAAGTTTTCATTGGTTTTCCTCCTGAAATATTACTTTAATACATACTCAATATTATTATTGTTAAAATGTTAATTTATATTAAATGTCTCTCCGGGGCTTTGGTGAAACACTTAAACCTGATTAACTGTTGGGCGCAATTTACCACGCCACATTTAAAGATTATATAACACTTATCCAAGCGTGTCAATCAATATTTTCAACAGTTTCACAATAGTTTTTCAATAATTTCCACTATTCTATAAAAATATGTTATAGATAATCAATTCTTACCAGCATAAGTCCCTGCGGAGGGGCTGTCTGCCCTGCCACACATCTGTCTTTTGCCTCAAGCATCTGCTTGACCCTTTCAGGTGGTATCTGGCCTTTTCCAACAGACACAAGTGTTCCGGCGATTATCCTTACCATATTATATAAGAAACCATTTCCTGTTATCCTGATAACAACTTCTCTGTCCGATTCGCTCTTTCCTTCAGTAAAAACCTCTATCGAATAAATTGTTCTTACCGTCGACTCTGCATCTGTCCTTACACAGCAGAAGCTTTTAAAGTCATGTTCTCCGATTATAAATGCAGCAGCCTTTTGCATTTCCGGAACAGAAAGCGAATATGGAACATGCCAGCTGTAATTTCTTCTTATCGGATTTCCAAATTCCGTATTTAAAATGCGGTATTCATATGTCTTTCTTGTATCACAATGTCTTGGATGAAATGTATCCTCAACCTGGCAGGAACTCTGAATCACAATATCTTCAGGCAGAAAACGTGCCAACGCATAAGCGAATTTTTCTGCCGGAATTGTACTTTCCGTATCAAATACAGCAACATTTCCCATGGAATGAACTCCCGCATCTGTCCTGCTTGCACCTGTAACATGAATTTTCTCACCTGTCAGCTTATTAATTGCTTCATCAAGACACCCCTCTATGGTAGAAGCATTTGGCTGTATCTGCCATCCACTGTATCTGGTTCCGTCATATGCAACCGTAAGCTTAATACGCCTCATAGTATCCCTCTCTCTAAATTAATTATATAACTCTTCCGGCCATAATTATATTAAGAGCTATCATCACGCCAAGGTATGCAAACATTACAAGATAAGCAATTCTATCTCTTTTCTTATACTTTAAAGGTTTCATCTTGGTTCTACCTTCTGAACCATGATAGCATCTTGCCTCCATTGCCATAGCAAGCTCATTTGCTCTTCTGAACGCCGATATGAACAAAGGTACTAAAATAGGTATCATTGCCTTGGCTCTCTTTATAATATTTCCGTTATTAAAATCTGCACCTCTTGCTGTCTGTGCTTTCATGATTTTATCTGTCTCTTCTATAAGAATAGGTATAAATCTTAACGCAATTGACATCATCATGGCGATTTCATGAACCGGAACATGAATGACTTTCAAAAATCCAAGTCCTTTTTCAAGTCCGTCCGTCAAATTATTAGGTGTTGTTGTAAGTGTCATAAGTGATGAACCCATAATAAGGTAAATCAGTCTTACAACCATGAATATAGCTAAAATCAAGCCTTCTTTTGTAATCGTTATTTCCCAGATTTTAATTAAAGGCTCACCGGCGGTAAGAAATAAATTAAATGCTGCACTAAGTGCGATAATAACAACAACTGCCTTTAATCCCTTTAATATAAACTTCAAAGGCACCTTTGATAATTTTATAACAACTGCAAGAAATATCGTTGCCAGCAAATACAGCCAAATATTTCTTCCTAAAAACAACGAAATTATATAGACCAATGTACCCATAAGTTTAACTCTTGGGTCAAGTCTGTGAATTACCGAATCTGTCTGATAATATTGTCCGATAGTAATGTCTCGTATCATTCTTTTTACCTTTCTGTATTATGCATATCCCCCGATAATCTATCGGTAGAATTGCCTACAAACATTTCAAAATATCCTTAACAGCCTCATCTATCGTTATTGCATCTGTTGCAACATCAAAGCCCGCATTTTTCAAATCATTCATCAGATATGTTACCTGCGGTGCTGCCAGACCTATCTTTTCAAGCTCTTTATAATGTGTAAAAATATTTTTTGGTGTGTCATCATACATTAACTGTCCGTCATCCATTACCATGATTCTGTCGACATATTTTGCCACATCCTCCATGCTGTGCGAAACAAGAATTATTGTCATTCCGGTTTCCTCTTTCAGATATTTAAGGCAGTCAAGTATGTCATCACGCCCTTTTGGGTCTAATCCGGCTGTTGGCTCATCCAATATAAGCACATCGGGCTTCATTGCTAACACTCCCGCGATAGCAACTCTTCTTTTTTGTCCTCCTGACAGGTCAAATGGTGACTGATAATATAGTTTTTCATCAAGTCCTACCAGTCTTAATGCCTCGAAAGCCCTTAATTCTATCTCTTTTCTGTCAAGTCCAAGATTCTTAGGTCCAAAGCATACATCCTTAAATATATCCGTCTCAAACAACTGATGCTCAGGATACTGGAACACAAGACCCACATGGCTTCTTAACTTTCTCATATCATATTTATCATCATAAATATTTTCGCCATTATAATATATATTTCCTGATGTAGCTTTTATCAGACCATTAAGATGCTGTATAAATGTTGATTTTCCCGAACCTGTGTGACCTATCAGTCCTACAAATTCACCATCATCAATTACGCAGCTTACATCTTTTAATGCATGTTTTTCAAAGCCTGTACCTATTTCATAGGTATAACTTATTTTATCAACTATGATAGACATATTGTTTCTAACTCCTACTTTTTAAGTGTCGTTTTCTTCAACTCGCTCACAAGCTCTTCACTTGTAAGTATACCTGCCTTTAAAGGCACACCGGCTTTTGCAAGCTCGTATGCAACCTCTGTAACCTGCGGAACATCAAGTCGTAATTCCTTAAGTCTGTCAACCTGTGAAAATACCTCTCTTGGTGTACCATCTATAACAACTTTTCCTCCATCCATAACATAAACATGGTCAGCATCAATAACTTCCTCCATATAATGGGTTATGAGGATTATAGTAACATTTTCTCTCTTATTAAGTTCATGAAGCACTCTGATTACTTCTTTTCGTCCCAACGGATCTAACATGGCTGTAGGTTCGTCAAGAACTATACACTTAGGTTTCATAGCAACTATTCCGGCTATTGCAACCCTCTGTTTCTGTCCACCGGAAAGCTTATTAGGTGACGCATTTCTATATTCATACATTCCTACTGCTTTCAGACTCTTTTCAACGCGCTCCCATATTTCCTCTGTCGGAACTCCTATATTTTCCGGGCCAAAGCCAACTTCCTCATCTACAAGTGTTCCAACTATCTGGTTGTCAGGATTCTGAAACACCATTCCTGCTGTCTGTCTTATATCCAATAAATGTTCATCTTCTGACGTATCCATTCCGTCTACCCACACAGAGCCCTCTGTCGGGAATACCAAAGCATTAATGTGCTTGGCAAATGTTGATTTTCCGGATCCATTATGACCGAGTATTGCAATAAAATCTCCCGGTTTTATTGACATATTAACATTATCAACAGCAGTTGTAATCCCCTCAACATTTCCCTCTTCATCACGTCTGATATATTCAAATGTTAAATTTTCAGCCTTTACAATTGCATCAGCCATACAATCCTCCTTGTTTTGCGAAGCAAAATGCGACTGCTACAGGAGCAGAGGATTTAGCCTCCTTGTTTTGCGAAGCAAAATGCGACTGCTACAGGAGCAGAGGATTTAGCCTCCTTGTTTTGCGAAGCAAAATGCGACTGCTATAGGAGCAGAGGATTTAGCCTCCTTGTTTTGCGAAGCAAAATGCAAGTGTGCTTGTCACACTTTGATTCAGCCTCCTTTAATATAGGTAAAAAGAGAGGATAGGAGTTACCTCCTTACCCTCTCCTTATCATACAATAATCATTGCAAAATTGTTATACATTCTTAAATCAGATATTCTATATAACCGGGTTATATATTAAACTAACTCAAGAAGTACTTCCATGGCTGCATCACCTTTTCTTAAACCAATCTTAACTATTCTTGTGTAACCACCCTTGCGGTCTGCATACTTAGGAGCGATTTCATCGAATAATTTGTTAGTAAGGTCAACAACCTTTGTGTTCTTCTTTCTTCCAGCAGCTTCTGTAGGAACTTCTGTAACCTTGTAAAGAACTTTATCCATCTGCTTTCTGGCATGAAGTCTTGAAGGAAGATCCTTCTTGATTTCCTTTTCTACTGTATCATAAACAGTAACTTTCTTGCCATCAACAACTTCTTTAACTCTCTTGCCGTCAGCATCCTTCTTAGCAACCTTAGCTGAAACTGTAACTGTTTCATAGTTATCCTTTTCCTTGATTGCAAGAGTGATAAGCTTTTCAGCCATCTTCTTAACTTCTTTAGCTCTAGCTTCTGTTGTAACGATCTTGCCGTTCTCGATTAAAGCTGTAACCTGACCTCTTAATAAAGCCTTTCTCTGGCTTGAGTTTCTTCCAAGCTTTCTATACTTTGCCATTATTATTTAACCTCCATTTGTAACAGATATACAAGCGCATCGGTCTTACTGTATAAATGTTTATATCTACAAATTATTAATCTTCATTAGGTCTGAGACGTAAATTTAATTCCTTAAGCTTAAGAAGTACCTCATCTAATGACTTCTTACCTAAGTTTCTTACTTTCATCATATCATCAGGTGTCTTATTGCATAGTTCTTCAACTGTATTGATACCAGCTCTCTTGAGACAGTTAAATGATCTAACAGATAACTCAAGATCTTCTATACTCATAGAAAGAACCTTAGTAGACTCATCTTCCTGCTGCTCAACCATAATTTCAGCCTTAGCAGCATTCTCTGATAAGTTGATGAATACTTTCAAATGTTCACTTAATACCTTTGCAGCAAGGCTTAAAGCCTCATCTGGTGCAATTGTACCGTTAGTGAATATATCAAGTGTAAGCTTATCAAAATCTGTATCCTGACCTACACGAGTATTCTGAACAGACATATTAACACGCTCAACTGGTGTATAAATAGAATCAACAGCGATTACGCCCGCAGCCTGATCTTCTCTTTTATTCTTTTCTGAGCTTACATAACCACGACCATTTGTGATTGTAAGTTCCATTACCAGCTTGCTGTCAGCACCATTAAGATGTGCTATTACAAGATCTGGATTAATTATTTCTATATCAGGATCAACCTGAATATCAGATGCTTTTACTACACCCTCGCCTGTGAAGTCGATATGTGCTTCCTTAGGCTCAACAGAACTGCTGTTGTTTTTGATTGATAACTGCTTGATGTTCATGATGATTTCAGTAACATCTTCCTTAACACCAGGAATTGAGCTGAACTCATGAAGTACGCCTTCAATCTTAACACTGCTTACTGCAGTACCAACTAATGATGAAAGCATGATTCTTCTTAATGAATTACCAAGAGTTAAACCATATCCTCTTTCAAGTGGCTCAACAACAAATCTTCCATACTTTCCATCTTCTGACTCTTCGGTCATCTCAATCTTTGGCATTTTGAAATTAAAATCTGCATCAACCATGTATAGCCCCTCCTTTTTGGGTTTTTTAAGTTTCATTCCTTTTATTCAGATTATAGAAGCACATGTATAAATGTGCTTCTATATATTTACTGATTACTTAGAATATAACTCGACGATAAGCATCTCATCAACTGGAACGTCGATAACTTCTCTTGTAGGTACAGACTTAACTGTTCCCTTAAGAGCATCTGCATCAGCCTCAAGCCATTCTGGAACAAGTCTTCCGTTTGTAGACTCAAGTACTTCCTTATATCTTGCAGATGACTTAGATTTTTCTCTGATTTCGATAACATCGCCAGCCTTAACTAAGTAAGATGGGATATTAACGCACTTACCATTAACTAATACATGCTTATGATCAACTATCTGTCTTGCTTCTTTTCTTGTTCTAGCAAAACCTAATCTGAATATAACATTGTCAAGTCTGAGTTCAAGCATAACCATAAGGTTTTCACCAGTCATACCCTTCTGCTTCTCAGCCTTCTTATAATAATTTCTGAAAGGCTTCTCTAATACACCGTAGATGAATTTAGCCTTCTGCTTCTCACGAAGCTGTAAACCATACTCGCTAATCTTTCTTCCAGCGTTCTTTGCCTTTCTTCTTGATTTCTTATCTATTCCTAAATATACAGGATCTAAATCAAGAGATCTGCATCTCTTGAGCACAGGTGTTCTATTAACTGCCATTGTAATTCTACCTCCTAATTAAACTCTTCTACGTTTTGGTGGACGGCATCCATTATGTGGAACAGGAGTAACGTCCTTGATACTTGTAACTTCAAGACCACAAGCTGAAAGCGCACGAATAGCTGCTTCCCTTCCTGATCCTGGTCCCTTAACCATAACGTCTACAGACTTTAATCCATGAATTAAAGCAGCCTTTGTTGCTGTTTCAGCTGCCATCTGTGCTGCATAAGGAGTAGACTTCTTAGATCCTCTGAATCCAAGTCCGCCTGCTGATGCCCATGATAAAGCATTACCTTCTGCATCTGTTAAAGTAACGATTGTATTATTAAAAGATGACTGAATATGTGCCTGTCCTCTTTCAACGTTCTTCTTGACACGCTTCTTTGTCACTTTTTTTGTAACTTTCTGAGCCATTATAAACCTAACCTCCTATGAGTTTAACAATTATTTCTTCTTATTAGCTACTGTCTTCTTAGGGCCTTTGCATGTTCTTGCGTTAGTCTTTGTCTTCTGACCTCTGCATGGAAGTCCCTTTCTATGACGGATTCCTCTATAGCAGCCGATTTCCTTTAATCTCTTGATATTCATGGCAACTTCTCTTCTTAAGTCACCTTCTACCAAATGCTCTGTGTCAGCATCAATAACTCTAGCTATCTTAGCTACTTCCTCATCTGTTAAATCCTTAACACGAGTGTCAGGATTAACACCAGCAGCCTCAAGAATATGATTTGCTCTAACTCGGCCAATACCGTAAACATAAGTAAGTCCGATTTCAATTCGTTTTTCTCTTGGTAAGTCTACACCTGAAATACGAGCCATGTGTTCTTTAACCTCCGTTAATCAAATAAATAATTAAAATATTAATTGAATCATGTAACCTTACAACATACGCAGCCCGTCAGTTTCCTGCCGTCTGAAATGTGTGCGCAACCATAAAGTTACTATATAAAATAGTAATAACTCTCGACAACTTAGCCGGGCGAGTCATCACTGCAGCCGCATAACCTATGCTCTTCTGTCTTTACAGAAGAATAACCATGACATCATCTAGTGATAATGATACCATGTTTCAAAATAAGCAGACAGAATTAACCCTGTCTCTGCTTGTGCTTAGGGTTCTCACAGATTATTCTGATACTTCCCTTTCTTTTAATGACTTTGCATTTTTCACAAATTGGTTTAACTGATGATCTAACCTTCACTGCAAAAGCCTCCTTTCAGACAAGTTCGTTAAACATTATAGCACAACTATTTTTTCATTTGCAAGAAAAATTTTAACTTTTTTCAAATATTTTTAATATAAAATATATATTATATCCTAATACACATTTTATATACTTATCTGTTGATATATTATTTATCTCTCCAGATAATTCTTCCCTTTGTAAGATCGTATGGAGAAAGTTCTATAGTTACCTTATCTCCTGGAAGAATTCTGATGAAGTTCATTCTAAGCTTTCCACTTATTGTTGCAAGTATCTGATGTCCGTTCTCAAGTTCTACCTTAAAGAATGCATTAGGAAGCTTCTCAACAACTTTTCCTTCTATTTCAATCACATCTGCCTTTGACATAAACCGCCCTCCTGTTTTAATTATTAATTAACTGCTTTATTGCATATTTTATATCTTCATTAGTTACTGTCTGGTTATTGGTTATCTTTGACTTTATAACAGCATCCTGTTTTTTAATAATCTGGATATGTCTCTTCTTTTTCTTTTTAAGATTGTCGACTGTCTTTAACCTGCCATCAGCAAGATAAACATTGTCATCGTCTTCCTTCATTATTATATATACAGTTGCTTTGTCATGTCCTGCAAGCGAACTTGCAAAATATCCAATTATATTATCATTCATATCTTTCAATAATCAGTCCTCCACCAAAGATAATATAACAGGTCCATCCTTTGTTACAAGTACCGTATTTTCGTAATGTGCTGCAAGCGATTTATCCGCTGTAACAACTGTCCACTCATCATCTAACCATTTTACATTGTAATCACCTGCTGTAACCATTGGCTCTATTGCAAGTGTCATGCCTTCATACAATCTGATTCCTCTCTTTTCCTGTCTGAAATTAGGAATCTGTGGATCTTCATGAAGATTACTTCCAATACCATGTCCAACCAGCTCTCTTACAATTCCATAGCCATGAGATTCGTTATATTCTGCTATCGCATTTGAAATATCATGTAAATGACAACCTTCTTTAGCGAATTTAATGCCCTCAAAAAAGCTTTGTCTTGTTACTTCAATAAGCTGTGCAGCCTCTTTGCTAATCTCTCCGACTCCAACAGTTCTTGCTGCGTCAGAATGATATCCTTTATATATAACACCTGCATCAAGACTTACTATATCTCCTTCATGAAGGATTCTTTTCTTTGACGGTATACCATGAACAACCTCTTCGTTTACTGATACACATATAGATGCCGGATATCCCTGATAATTAAGGAATGATGGAATACAATGATAACTTCTTATCATTTCTTCTCCAAGCTGGTCAATACGATGTGTAGTCATACCCGGTTTAATTTCTTTACATAAATCGTTAAGAACTGTACCAAGTATCTTGCCAGCCTCCTTCATAAGCTCTATTTCTCTTTGTGATTTAACTGTAACAGACATCTTGCTTCCTCCCATTAATACATATGAACAAATTATTTTCAAAATCTTCTAATGATTATGGTGCCAGTAAAACCGGCACCGTTATCATTATAATATATCCGGTAACAAATGTACTGAATATATTTATCATTTGTCTAAATTATTCACCTAATATATTAACGATTGCCTTAAATACGTCTTCCATATCCTGTGTTCCGTCAACCTCTGCAAGAACACCTTTTTCTGAATAATAATCTATTAATGGCTGTGTCTGCTCATGATATACAGATAATCTGTTTTTAACTGTTTCAGGCTTATCATCATCTCTTAAAATAAGCTTTTCTCCACAAGCATCACATACACCTTCTACCTTTGTAGGATTGAACTGAATATGATATGTTGCTCCACATCCAACGCAGGCTCTTCTTCCTGACATTCTGTTAATGATATTTTCATCCGGAACTTCTACGTTAATTGCGAAATCAACATTTTCTCCGTTAGCTGCAAGTGCTTTATCAAGAGCTTCTGCCTGTGGTATTGTTCTTGGGAAACCGTCTAATACGTATCCGTTAGCACAATCAGCTTCCTTGAATCTGTCCATTATAAGGTCTACAACTAATGCATCTGGAACAAGCTCACCCTTATCCATATATGTCTTAGCCTTCTGTCCAAGTTCAGTATTGTTCTTTATATTAGCTCTGAAAATATCTCCTGTTGAAATATGTGGGATTGAATATTTTGCTGCTATTTTCTTTGCCTGAGTACCTTTACCAGCGCCAGGTGCGCCTAACATAATTATCTTCATATTATTCACTATTCTCCATTCCGCAGGCATTCCTAATGCCGGAGGAATCGCGAGTCAAATGTCAGATTTGGCTCTGCGATATGGGCTGATTATGGCGCCTGCGACATAATCAGCCGTGTGAAAAAACAGTACATCAGTATGTTTTTTCACACTCTTCTCCATTCCGCAACATTTTGATTTAAGCACTATATAGACAAAGGACTCGCCCGGCAGTTATACCGGGCAAGTCATTGCCTGTATATCATTTATTCACTAAGAAAACCTTTATAATAGCGGTTGCACATCATTGACTCAATCTGCTTTAATGTTTCAAGCACAACACCAACTATAATGATAATTGATGTACCGCCAAATGATACGCTTGCATTGAAAAATCCTGTACACATGATAGGAATTAATGCAACTATCAAAAGTCCTATTGCTCCAATAAATACGATATAATTTAATATTCTGTTTAAATATTCGCTAGTAGATTTACCAGGTGTGATACCAGGAATTACTCCACCGGCTTTCTTTAAATTATCTGCTACTTCAATAGGATTAAATGTTATTGATGTGTAGAAGTATGCAAATATAACAAGCAATACTACATATAATAACAATCCAATAGAATATTTAGGTGTAGCAACCCTGCACCAGTATGATGAACTTAAATACTTAGTCCATTCATATGATTTGCTTGAGAATAACTGAGCAATTATAACAGGGAACTGCATAAGTGATGATGCGAAAATAACAGGCATAACACCGGCAGTATTAACCTTTAATGGAATGTTAGTTGACTGTCCGCCAACCATTTTTCTTCCAGCTACCTTCTGAGAATATTGAACTGGGATTCTTCTCTCTCCGTCCTGTAAAAAGCATACCAGAACAACCATTAATACAAGAATTGCAATAATGATTATTGCTGCAAGAACGCCCTTTGCTATAGTCTTTGTTGCAACAAATGTGCTATACAAAGTAGCAAAATCACTTGGCATTCCTGAAATAATGTTAATAAGAAGTACTATTGAAATACCATTACCAACACCATTTTCTGTAATTCTTTCACCAAGCCACATAAGTACTGCAGAACCACCAGTAAGTGCTGCGATAACAACAATTATACATGCTACATAATGAATTGTACTCATGTTCTGATAATCTTTAATAAGACCAGAACGTCCGAAACCTACTGCCATAGCAATACTTTCCATAAGTGCAAGTCCGATTGTAACATATCTTGTTATTGACGCAATCTTCTTTCTACCATCCTCACCTTCTCTTTGCATTTCCTCTAATTTAGGAATAGCAATTGTAAGAAGCTGAATTATGATAGATGAAGTAATGTATGGTGTAATACTTAATGCAAACAATGACATTCTTTCAAAAGAACCTCCTGTAAATGCACTAAGGTAACTAAAATCTCCACCTTTTACATTATTAAGTATACTACTGAAGTACTCTGTATTAACTCCAGGAATAGGAAGAATACTTCCCACTCTTACGACTACAAGAATCATAAGAGTGTAAAGTAACTTCTTCCTGATATCTTTATTTTTAAAAGCGCCAGAAAGTGTTTTAAACATTAGATCACCTCGCAGGTTCCGCCAAGAGCTTCAATCTTTTCCTTTGCTGATGCACTGAATGCATTAGCCTTAACAGTGAGCTTCTTTGTAAATTCTCCATTACCGAGAATCTTTACTCCGTCCTTTGTGTTCTTAACGATACCTGATTCGATCAATGTATCAATTGTAACCTCAGCACCATTATCAAATCTTTCTAATGTGCTAATGTTTATTGCTACAAATTCCTTACGGTTTCTGTTAGTGAAACCTCTCTTAGGAATTCTTCTATATAATGGCATCTGACCACCTTCAAAGCCTGGTCTTGGTGCTCCTGAACGAGCCTTCTGACCCTTATGTCCTTTACCGGCTGTCTTGCCATTGCCTGAACCATGTCCACGGCCTCTTCTGAAATTATCACTCATTACAGAACCTTCTGCAGGTCTTAAATTAGATAAATCCATTACTGCACCTCCTTATCTAAAATTAGATTTCTTCTACCTTTAACATATATCCAATCTGCTGAATCTGTCCTCTTGTTGAAGCATTATCAGGAAGTTCAACTGTCTTATGCATCTTTGTAAGACCCATAGCTTCAACAGTTCTTCTATGCTTAGGAACAGCACTGATTGGAGACTTAACTAAAGTTATTCTTAACTTCTTATCAGCCATTTTAACCTCCATCTGTCGATTAACGACTATATCAATGTTTATTTGTTATTAGCCAAGGATCTCGCTAACAGACTTTCCACGAAGTCTTGCAACTTCTTCTGGAGTCTTCATAGCCTTAAGTCCTTCGATTGTTGCTAAAACAACGTTCTGTTTGTTGTTTGAGCCAAGTGACTTTGTACGGATATTTGTGATACCTGCAAGCTCAAGCACTGAACGTGCTGGACCACCTGCGATTGTACCAGTACCTTCTGGAGCCTTCTTTAATAATACTGTTGCTCCTCCGAACTTTCCTATAAAATCATGTGGAACTGAACCTTCCTCATTAATTGGAACTTCTACTAAATGTTTGATAGCATCTTCTTTTCCTTTGCGGATAGCTTCAGGAATTTCAGCTGCCTTACCAACACCTGCACCAACGTGTCCATTGCCGTCACCAACAACTACTAAAGCTGCAAAACGCATGTTACGTCCACCTTTTACAACCTTTGTTACACGCTTGATTGATACTACATTATCTTTTAATTCAAGCTGACTAGCATCAATTATTGTACGTTTCATACTGTATCTCCCTTCCGCCTAGAATTCAAGGCCAGCTTCACGAGCTGCCTCTGCTAATGCCTTTACTTTACCTGCATATATGAAACCGCCTCTGTCATATACAACAGTTGTTATACCCTGCTCAAGGGCCTTCTTAGCTACTGCCTTACCTACTGCTGCAGCTGCATCCACGTTGTTTGTCTTCTCACATTCAGCTTTTACATCCTTATCAAGTGTTGATGCTGATACGAGAGTCTTTCCAACTGTGTCATCAATAATCTGAGCGTACATATGATTATTGCTTCTGAACACAGCTAAACGTGGTCTTTCTGCTGTACCGCTGAAACGATTACGTAATTTTTTATGTTTCTGTTCACGAACTACTGTTCTTGACTTCTTACTAACCATACCATTCACTCCTTTAATTATTTCTTACCAGTCTTACCGACCTTACGTCTAATAACTTCATCAGCGTACTTGATACCCTTGCCCTTATATGGCTCTGGAGCTCTCTTAGCTCTGATTTCAGCTGCGTACTGGCCAACATGTTCTTTACTGATACCTTTTACTATAATAGTGTTTGTTCCATCAAGAACTGTTTCAATTCCTTCTGGATCTTCCATCTCAACTGGATGAGAGTAGCCTAATGATAATACTAACTTCTTACCCTGTTTCTGAGCTCTGTAACCAACACCATTAACTTCAAGTTTCTTCTCATAGCCTTCTGTAACACCAATTACCATATTGTTAATTAATGTTCTTGTAAGACCATGTAATGACTTCATTTTCTTTAAATCGTTAGGTCTTGAAACAACTATTTCAGAACCTTCCATTTTGATGTCCATTTCTGCTGGTAATACTCTTTCAAGTGTTCCCTTTGGACCCTTTACAGTCACTTTATTATTTTCTGCGATCTCAACAGTAACTCCTGCTGGGACAGCGATAGGCATTCTTCCTATACGTGACATGCCGCGCACCTCCTATATTATATTGAGGAAAACATTTACTAAGATAGGAATCTGTTTTCCTGTTAGTGGGTTAATCTATAATTACCAAACGAAGCAAAGAACTTCTCCGCCTACGCCAAGCTTTCTAGCCTCTTTATCTGTAACAACACCCTTGTTTGTAGAGATAATTGCTACACCAAGTCCTCCAAGAACCTTTGGAAGCTCTTCCTTGTTAGCATAAACTCTAAGACCTGGCTTAGAAATTCTCTGAAGTCCAGAAATAATCTTTTCATTCTTATCTTTACCATACTTTAATGTGATATGGATGTCTTTGAAGTTGCCGTTATCAACAAGCTCATAAGACTTAATATAACCCTCATCTAAAAGAATCTTAGCTATAGAAAGCTTCATCTTAGATAATGGTACATCAACTGTGTCATGCTTTGCTGTATTTGCATTACGGATTCTTGTAAGCATATCTGCAATTGGATCTGTCATTAATATATCCTCCTTAAATAATTCACTGGTTTCCTGTTTAATCAGGACTACGTCAATTGAATGCATATATAGCATACGGCCTAAGCCGTATTACTACATTGAATGCATATATGTTAAGTGTCTTTATGTTCTTTGATAGTTGTTAAATCCTACCAAGATGACTTCTTAACGCCTGGAATCTGTCCTTTATAAGCTAATTCGCGGAAGCAAATTCTGCAAATTCCGTACTTTCTTAAAACAGAATGTGGACGACCACAGATTCTACAACGAGTATACTCTCTTGTAGAGAACTTTGGTTTTCTCTGCTGCTTAATCTTCATTGAAGTCTTAGCCATTGAATTTCCCTCCTATATTACTTTTTAAATGGCATGTTGAAAAATCTCAACAATTCACGTGCTTCTTCATCAGTCTTGGCTGTTGTTGCAATAATAACATCCATACCTCTTACTCTGTCAATCTTGTCATACTCGATTTCAGGGAAGATAATCTGCTCTTTAATACCTAATGCATAATTTCCTCTTCCATCAAATGAATCAGCGCTAACGCCGCGGAAATCACGTACACGTGGTAAAGCAAGGTTTACTAATCTGTCGAGGAATTCATACATCTTCTCTCCTCTTAATGTTACCTTACAACCAATTGCCTGACCTTCTCTTAACTTGAAGTTAGCAATTGAATTCTTAGCCCTTGTAAGAACAGCCTTCTGACCAGAGATAATCTCAAGTTCTTTTACTGCCTCGTCGAGAAGCTTTGAATTTTCTTTAGCTTCACCAACGCCCATATTTATTACAATCTTATCAATCTTTGGAACCATCATTGGATTCTTGTAACCGAACTTCTCAGTCATCTTTCCAGCGATTTCGTTTTCGTATAAGTCTCTAAGTCTACTCAAAATTATTGCCTCCTTCCTTTATTAATCAATAACTTCGCCAGTTGCCTTAGCAACACGAACTTTCTTACCATCTTTGAAGTCATAACCAATCTTAGATGTCTTTCCCTTAACTGAATACATTATGTTAGAAAGATCGATTGGTGCTTCCTGGTGGAGAATTCCACCCTGCTGATTAGCTGCGCTTGGCTTAGCATGCTTTGTTACCATGTTTACGCCTTCAACTAATGCTGTATGGTTCTTAGCATTTACAGACAATACTTTGCCTTCTTTGCCTTTGTCTTTTCCTGCGATAACTTTAACTGTATCACCTTTTTTAATTCTTACAGCTGACATTGTGGCACCTCCTATAATACTTCTGGAGCAAGAGATACGATCTTCATGAACTTCTTATCTCTTAACTCTCTTGCAACTGGTCCAAAGATACGTGTTCCCTTAGGTGTCAGGTCATCTTTGATTATTACAGCAGCATTTTCATCGAATTTGATATATGAACCGTCTTTACGACGTGCGCCCTTAACAGAACGTACTACAACGGCCTTAACAACGTCACCCTTTTTAACAACGCCGCCTGGTGTTGCTTCTTTAACAGTAGCGACAATTACATCACCGATATTTGCATATCTTCTTGTTGAGCCACCCATAACTCTGATGCAAAGGATTTCTTTAGCACCTGTGTTATCAGCAACCTTAAGTCTGGTTTCCTGTTGTACCATAATACTACCCCTTTCAGTAATATCAACGTTTAATTATATATAAATTATTTTGCTCTACTGATAATTTCAACTAATCTCCATCTCTTATCCTTAGATAAAGGTCTTGTTTCCATTACCTTAACAACATCACCGATTGAGCATTCATTGTTCTCATCGTGTGCCTTTAACTTATAAGTTCTTTTAACAATTTTATTATAAAGTGGATGCTTTACGTTATCTTCTACAGCAACAACGATTGTCTTATCCATCTTATCGCTTATAACTTTACCTGTACGAGTTTTTCTTAAATTTCTCTCTTCCACAGCTATTCTCCTTTCTTAGGATATACTAAAGTCTGATATTAAGCATTCTTCTGCGCAATTACAGTCTGAATTCTAGCGATGTTCTTACGAACTTCTTTAATTCTGCTTGTATTATCTAACTGATTTGTTGCGTTCTGGAATCTTAAATTGAAAAGTTCCTTTTTAGCAGCTACTAATTCTTCATTCAATTCTGCAGCTGATTTTGCCTTTAAATCTTCTACATATTTATTAATTTTCACTGTTATCACCGCCTTCTAAGTCTGCACGTGAAACGATCTTGCACTTGCAAGGGAGTTTGTGTGTTGCAAGACGTAACGCTTCTCTTGCAGTCTCTTCAGGTACTCCTGAAATCTCAAACATTACACGTCCAGGTTTAACTACTGCTACCCAGCACTCTAAGTTACCTTTACCTTTACCCATACGAACACCGATAGGCTTACCTGTTACCGGCTTATCTGGGAAAATCTTAATAAATACTTTACCACCACGCTTGATATATCTTGTCATAGCAATACGGGCAGCTTCTATCTGATTTGACTTAATCCAGCATGGTTCTGTTGCAACGATACCAAATTCACCATTTGTAATCTTATTGCCTCTTGTAGCCTTACCAGCCATAGAACCACGGAACTGTCTACGATGTTTAACTCTCTTAGGTAGTAACATTATTTATCGCTCCCTTCCTTTTCAACATTTGCCTTAGTCTTAGTTGGAAGAACTTCACCTTCATATATCCAAACCTTAACGCCGACCTTACCATATGTTGTGTTTGCTTCTGCAAATCCATAATCAATATCTGCACGAAGTGTCTGAAGAGGAATTGTTCCTTCGCTGTAGAACTCTGTACGAGCCATATCAGCTCCACCAAGACGTCCTGAACAAGCTGTCTTAATTCCCTTAGCACCCTGCTTCATTGTTCTGCCCATGCAAGACTTCATAGCTCTTCTGAAAGAGATACGATTCTCTAACTGCTGAGCAATGTTCTCAGCTACTAACTGAGCATCCTTGTCTGGTCTCTTTACTTCTTTGATATCAATGCTTAACTTCTTAGCAGATGTAAGCTTTTCAACCTGCTTCTTTAAGCTCTCTATCTCAGCTCCACCTTTACCGATTACAACACCAGGCTTAGCTGTGTGAATAATAATCTTTAATCTATCTGAAGCTCTTTCAGTTTCAATCTTTGAAATTCCTGCTGCATATAACTTTTTCTTAAGGAATTTTCTAATGTTATAATCTTCTACAAGGTTATCTGCAAATGAATCTTCTGCATACCATTTTGAGTCCCAGTCTTTGATAACGCCGACTCTCAAACCATGAGGATTAACTTTCTGTCCCATAAAATCTCCTTTCTATTCTTTAGGAAATGTGATTATCTTTCATTTAATATTACAGTGATATGGCTCATTCTCTTTTCGATTCTGTAAGCTCTACCCTGTGCTCTTGGATGAATTCTCTTCATTGTTGGGCCTTTGTTTGCGAAGCATTCTTCAACATATAACTTGCTTGGGTCCATACCGTTATTATTCTCAGCATTTGCTGCTGCTGACTTTAATAACTTCTCTATAAGTGATGAAGCATATCTAGGATTGTACATTACAATAGCGAGTGCTTCGTCAAGGCTCTTGCCTCTGATAGCATCTAATACGAAACAAGCTTTCTGAACAGATACTCTTGCGTAAGATAACTTTGCGCTTGGTCTTGTATCCTTAACAGCGTTTCTTTCACGTTTAATCTGGGATCTATGTCCGTTTGCCATTAGATTAAACCTCCTTTCAAAATATATGAATTATCTACTCTTCTTCTCGTCTTTGCCATGTCCTCTGTAAGTTCTTGTTGCAACGAACTCACCAAGCTTATGACCAACCATGTCCTCTGTAACATATACTGGAACATGCTTTCTACCGTCATGAACTGCGATTGTATGACCAACAAACTGAGGGAATATTGTTGAACGACGTGACCAAGTCTTAATAACCTGTTTGTCGTTAGCCTTATTCATAGCATCTACTTTCTTAAGTAAGCTTTCGTCAGCAAATGGTCCTTTTTTAAGTGATCGAGCCATAGGTTCAAACCTCCTTATAATCTTGATTGTGGTTAATGTTAATAATTTGCTTTATCGGAGGCTATTAATTACTTAATAGCCTTTCCATCTCTTCTTCTTACGATAAGCTTGTTAGAAGCTTTCTTCTTCTTACGAGTCTTAAGACCCATAGCAGGCTTACCCCAAGGAGTCATAGGACTTGGACGTCCAACAGGTGCTCTACCTTCACCACCACCGTGTGGATGGTCATTAGGGTTCATGACAGAACCACGAACTGTAGGTCTGATTCCCATGTGTCTCTTACGTCCAGCCTTACCAAGATTAATCAGGCTGTGCTCTCCGTTTCCAACTACACCGATTGTTGCGCGGCAGATAATTGGAACCATTCTCATCTCTCCTGAAGGAAGTCTTAATGTAGCATACTTTCCTTCCTTGGCCATTAACTGAGCTGAGTTACCAGCTGAACGAACAAGCTGTCCGCCCTTACCTGGGTATAATTCAATATTGTGTACCTGTGTACCTACAGGAATTTCAGAAAGTGGTAAGCAGTTACCTACTCTTACTTCTGCTCCGGCACCGTTCTGAACTGTCATGCCATCTGTTAATCCCTGAGGAGCAAGGATATATGATTTCTCACCATCTGCGTAGCAGATAAGTGCGATATTAGCTGTTCTGTTAGGATCGTATTCGATACCGATAACCTTAGCTGGGATACCTTCCTTGTTTCTCTTGAAATCTACAAGTCTGTATTTCTGTCTGTTTCCACCACCATGGTGTCTTACTGTAATCTTACCCTGATTGTTACGACCAGATGTCTTGCTCTTCTTTGCAAGTAATGACTTCTCAGGAGTGCTCTTTGTTACTTCTGCGAAATCTGAACCAGTCATATTTCTTCTGGAAGGTGTATATGGGTTATATGTTCTAATTCCCATTATATTATCTCCTTTCGAGTTGTGTAATATTGTTTTCTACACGTTGCATGTAACATTTATTTTAGAGGCCTTCAAAGATCTCGATATCCTTGCTGTCTGCTGTTAACTGAACGATAGCCTTCTTTGTCTTAGCTGTTGTTCCAACAGTTCTGCCTCTTCTCTTTGTTTTGCCATTGCTGTTCATTGTGTTTACTTTAGCAACCTTAGTTCCTTCAAACATCTTTTCAACAGCTTCTTTAATCATTGTCTTGTTAGCTTCCGGATGAACAAGAAATGTATATTTCTTATCAGCCATGTCTGCCATAGACTTCTCTGTGATTACTGGCTTGAGGATTACGTCATAATACTGAATGTTTGCCATTATGCATACACCTCCTCTATAGTCTCTACAGCAGCCTTAGTAACAACTAATGTATCATACTTTAATACATCATATGTGTTGATTTCGTTTACTGCTGATACTTTAACATCTGCAACATTTCTTCCTGAAAGAACAACATTCTTGTTTTCTCCTTCAAGAACTACTAATGCCTTAGATACCTTTAAGTTGTTCATAACATCTACGAACTTCTTTGTCTTAATCTCATCAAGCTTGAATTCATCAAGAACTACTATCTTGCTGTCTGCAACCTTTGATGATAAAGCTGAAAGAAGAGCTGCTCTCTTCTCTTTCTTATTCATCTTGAATGAATAATCTCTTGGCTTTGGTGCGAATACGATACCGCCGCCTGTCCACTGTGGAGCTCTTGTAGAACCCTGTCTTGCATGACCAGTTCCCTTCTGTCTCCAAGGTTTTCTTCCGCCACCAGAAACTTCTGAACGTGTCTTAGCGCTCTGTGTTCCCTGACGATTATTTGCAAGCTGGTTAACTACTGCCATGTGTACAAGATGTTCATTTACTTCAACACCAAATACTGCATCGTTTAATTCGATTGAGCCAACTTCCTTGCCTTCAATATTGTAAACAGATACGTTTGCCATCTGTATGGTCCTCCTTCCTTAGCAAAAACTATTTGCTAGCCTTTACTGTTTCTTTCAGTGTTACTAATGATTTCTTAGGTCCAGGTACTGCACCCTTAACTAAGATTACGTTGTTTTCAACATCAACTCTTACTACTTCAAGATTCTGGATTGTGATTCTCTTAGAACCCATATGTCCAGGCATTCCTTTTCCCTTGAATACTCTACCAGGTGTTGTTGCTGATCCGTTTGAACCCTGATGTCTGTGGAACTTAGAACCATGAGCCATAGGTCCTCTTGACTGGCCTAATCTCTTGATTGCGCCCTGGAAACCTTTACCCTTTGAAATAGCAGTTGCATCTACCTTATCGCCTGCTGCGAAGATATCAGCTTTGATTTCATCCTTAACTGAGTATTCTGAAGCGTTTTCAAACTTGAACTCTCTTAAGAATCTCTTGTAAGGAACCTCTGCCTTATCAAAATGTCCTTTAACAGGTTTGTTTACTAACTTTTCTCTAATATCAGCAAAGCCAACCTGAACTGCGTCGTAACCGTCGTTTTCTACTGTCTTAACTTGTGTAACAACACAAGGGCCAGCCTGAAGAACAGTTACAGGTGTTAAAACACCATCTTCGTTGAAGATTTGAGTCATTCCGACTTTTGTAGCTAAAATTGCTTTCTTCATTGATTTTCCTCCTGTTTAATCTACAGCGGACAAGATGATTATGCCGTTCCGGCGTAATCATTTGGAAGCAAAACCCTTACGGATTTTCTTCCGAACTTCATACCGGAATACTATAGTAAAACCATACGTCATAAGCGCATCCTGTCATCCTAGAACAGCTAATATAAGTGGAACCCGCACCACTGTGCACACATTGTATGTGTTTGTTACTTCTATATTAAACCCTTAGGATTATTGCTCTCATTGAATAAAATGTGTAATGATTAGTTCATTACCTTAAGATTGATGAATACACCAGCTGGCATCTCTAACTTAGATAATGCATCTACAGTCTTCTGAGATGGTGATAATACATCGATAAGTCTCTTATGAGTTCTCTGCTCGAACTGCTCTCTTGAGTCTTTGTACTTGTGAACAGCTCTAAGAATTGTAACAACTTCCTTCTTTGTTGGAAGAGGTACTGGACCACTTACCTGTGCTCCTGTTTTCTTAGCAGTTTCGATGATTTTCTTAGCTGACTGATCGATTAACTGGTGATCATAAGCCTTCAGTGTAATTCTGATTACCTGATTTGCCATAAAAAAAGTCGCCTCCTTCGCACTTTCTAACTTTAAGTACGACAAGCGGTGACTGTACACACTCCCACGCGTATCATATAATCACATTCAGCGATTTACACGTGTCATTTCTGTTATTACAGATGATTTGGTACAGTGACTTGTCGTCAGATTCTTAGCCGGATTAACCGGCCTTGACATTCGCTCCGCGGAAAACCTGCATTACGCAGCAACCTCACGCTTCATTGCTATCATGTCACAGCAAGTATTAATATACACTATCAATATACCAAAATCAAGAATATTTTTTGTTTTTTTTCAAGAACAATTTAATATATTTTAATCTTCTCAGATGTGTCTGAAATTTTCTCATATAAAAGCAAAATAACTGCTTTGCAAAAGCATTTTACCTCTTATGCAAAGCAGCTATTATTTATCAGTCAGGATTTATAAAATATTATATATATCCTTCAGCTTCTTATTAATATAAGTAGAATGAAATTCCTGAAAGTGAGCTGATGAGCCACTTGCCATTGTCATACTTATATGTAATGTATCCTGAATCAGAACCAGATGCATTTCTTGCTGTTGCTTCTGTTGATGAGCTGTAAGAACTCTTATATGTGTACTTACCTGTCATATTGTAAGATACTGAAACCTTGATATAAACATTACCGTCTGAGCTGTCAACGTTATAACCATCTGAGCTAATCTTTGTTGTAATGTTGTTAAGTGAGAATTCTGAGAACTCTCTTGATGATGAATGAAGGTATGATACAAAATTGTTTGTATAGTATGTCTTCATTGAATCCTTGTATGAAGAATGTGCTAATGAGTTAACATTTGAGTAGTCCTTGTTTCCAAGAGCTGCTGTAGCAAATGCCTTAAGGTCGCTTTCAGCCTGTGACTTAACTGCATTAGTTGCATCACTCTTAATCTTTAATGATGAAGAGCTTACTGAATATGAATTCTCATCACCATATATGCTCTTCTCTGTCTCATAATCTTCAACCATATCACCAGTTACTTTAATCTTTAATGTTCCTTCGAAAAGATAAGGTATCTTATATGTATCATAGCTTGAAGATGATGAATTGCTGTCCTTGTAACCTTCAGCAACTTCTACATCGTTAAGATAAAGCTTAAGTCCCTTTGGAACTCTTATCTGTGAATCCTTAGATAATACGCTTTCTGAGCTAACCTTATACTGCTTGAAGAATAACATACGTTTCTTAGGTGAAACTTCAAGTGTAAGTGTTTCTGTGTTATAGCTTGATGTTGGTGTAGAATAAGCTACATCAACCTTCTTGCTTCCTGGAACAAGTACTGTTGCAAATGCGTCTGTAGCTGAAATATTAACAACCTGTGCACCTGTTGAATCCTTATGAGCTATTGTAAATGCATCCTTTGTAAGGAATTCACCATCAGGAAGATTGATTAAGCCATATGCTGTATCCCAATCGCACTGTTCAACAGCCTTAACATAATTCATAGCTATCTTCTTGTAATTACCATTCTTCTTACCTATGTTAATGAAAACAATAAGACCGATTATAACTACCAAAACTGCTGCCGCAATTCCTCCTATTAAAGGAAGCTTCTTCTTATCAAATGGAAGCTCGAATTCCTTCTTAGGCTTCTGCTCTGCCTGAGCTCCAAACTGTGACTGTGAATTAAACTGCTGACCCTGTCCAACAAACTGCTGATTGTTGAACTGTCCCTGTGTAGCATCAACCTGTGGCTGACCACCGAACTGTCCCTGTGTAGCATTAGCCTGTGGCTGTTCTACGTTTACTTGTGGCTGCTGTGCATCCTGTACCGGATTAACCTGTGGCTGTTCAGCTGCTAATGGTTTACCACAGTTAGCACAGAATACTGCATCATTCTCATTATTTGTTCCGCAATTAGGACAAAACATGATAACTCCTCCTCTTATTTAAAAAGATAATCAATTCGACTGTTTGTTTTTGAATTGTTATACACATATTATCATAGCGCAAATATTCTTTCAACAAATTTATTAATACTTTCTTAATAAATTATACACACTTTCATCACTTTTTTAATGTCAAAGGTGCATAATTAATGCTTTTACATCACTTTTTGTTATTTTTTTGAATTTCTATTTTTTCTGCAAGCTCATTAAGATATACCCATCGCTGCATTTTTTCTTCAAGCTTATTTTCCAGTTCATTCTTTTGCTGTGTAAGTTCCGTAAGCTTTGAATACTGTGTTGTGCAATTTTCCATTTCACTGTCAATACGTGATATTTCATCCTCAAGTGCCGCAATGTCGGAATCTATGGTTTCATATTCCTTCTGTTCCATATAAGTGAATTTAATCTTTTCTTCTCTTTGTTTAACATATGTATTCTTTGTCTTCTTTTCGCCCTCATCGTTTGATGCGTATTGTTTTACATTATATATAGAAGAAACTGCTTTTTCATAATAATCACTGAAGCCGCCTTCATATTGTTTAAGAGTACCATCAGGCTGGAAAGCAAATATTCTGTCAACAACCCTGTCCAGGAAATAGCGGTCATGCGATACAGTTATTACTATCCCTGCAAAGCCGTCAAGATAATCCTCTAATATCTCAAGTGTCTCTATATCAAGGTCATTCGTAGGCTCATCAAGTATCAGCACATTTGGCGCACTCATAAGCACGCTTAAAAGATACAGTCTCCTCTTTTCTCCTCCGGATAATTTGCTTATTGGTGCCCACTGCATTTTAGGTGGGAATAAAAATTTTTCGCACATCTGTGAAGCACTTACCTTGCCATTTACCGTATTTATGTATTCGCCTATATTTCTTACATACTCAATAACTTTGAGCGATTCGTCTAACGGCTCATTTTCCTGCATAAAATATCCGATACGGACTGTAGTTCCTATATCAACCGTTCCACTGTCCGCCTGTACCTGCCCTGTAATAATCTTCATCAGAGTAGACTTACCGCAGCCGTTATTACCGATAATACCAATTCTGTCATCTCTTAGAAAAATGTATGAAAAGTCTTTTATTATCGTTTTACCGTCATAGCTCTTGCATATACTGTCAAGCTCTATGGTTTTCTTTCCAAGCCTTGAGCTGACAGAATTCATTTCCATAAGTTCCTTATCAAACTTCTGCCTTGCCTCTCTTGATGCCGCCTTCATATCCTCGTATCTGTCTATTCTTGCCTGCTGCTTTGTAGAACGCGCCTTACAGCCCCTCTTTATCCATTCAAGCTCTCTTCTTAAAATATTCTGCCTTTTATCCTCTGTCGCTCTCTCCATTGCCTCACGTTCTGTCTTTAACTCAAGAAATCCTGAATAATCCGTATCATAGCTATATAGAGAGCCTTTATCTATCTCAACAATCCTGTTAGTGACATTATCAAGGAAATATCGGTCATGCGTTACCATTATAAGTTCGCCCTTGAAACTTTTGATATATTTCTCTAACCATATAACCATATCATTATCAAGATGATTCGTAGGTTCATCAAGTATCAGCACTTCAGCAGGCTCTACCAGTGCCTTTGCCAACGCAGCTCTTTTTTTCTGGCCGCCCGACAATATTCCCATCCTGACATCATAATCATCAAATCCAAGCTTATTTAATATTGTCTTTGCCTGTGCTTCGCTTGCAGACTTCTTTCCCTGCATAACAAATGAAAGTGCGCTGTCATCACCATTGCAGTCTACAGCCTGTGCAAGATATGAAATAGTGACATTATTTCCTTTTACAATGTTTCCTTCATCAGGATGCTCTAACCCTGCTATTATTTTAAGCAATGTCGACTTTCCGGTTCCGTTAACTCCGATAACACCTATTTTGTCACCTTTATTAACACCCATTGTCGCCTGATTTAATAATTCTTTTGTTCCATAATTTTTACTAACTTTTTCTACATTTAAAATATTCATTATATTACTTGTCATCTCCATGCATTTTGTCATATAAGTTTTTCATTTTCTCTGCAAGCTCAGGATTCTTAGCTTCAAGCCTCTTTATATGTTCTTCCCTCATCTTAAGCATATGCTCGTATGCACCCGGATTGTTCTTCTTAAAATCCTTTGCCAGCTCATGTCTGTGTCTGATAAGAAGATGCATCGCCTCAGGATTTAACTTCTTTATCTTTTCTTCAATAACAAGTCTTCTGTTCTCTATCTGTTCTTCAAGTTCTTCAGTTGTATGACCGGTTTTATGTGCAAGTTCTGACAAATGCATTTCCAGCCTTTCAAGAAGCTCGTCCTCGTCAAACAATCCTATACGTCCCCATGAGCTGTTATTCTCTGCATTAACAACCAGATGTTCAAAGTCATCATTGTCCTTATCGATATTTTCAACAACCTCCTGCGCCATTTTCTCCATATGCGCCTGCGCATCTTTTCCAAATGCCCATTCAAACTCAGCAAGTCTTTCGCTGTCTTCTACAAATTCCTCGCAGACCTCATTATCCGCATCCTCTAACGGATATGGCTTTTCTACACCGGCATCTCTTAACGCAAGTGAAATTGTTCTTCTTACAACACCCTCTTCCACAAGCGAACCTGCGCCAAGCGCTCTTAACTGGTCATTAACGGTATATACATGCTCTGTTATATAGAACTTTATTCCTTTGTTCTTAAGACTCTTATTAATAAGAAGAAGTCTGTCTGCCGCAGTAACATCTATGCTTCCGATTCCACTTGCATCAACTATCACCTGCTTGGTATCAGGCTTAACCGCATTTTCGATATCTTCCTGAAATGTTCCTACATTTGCAAAAAATAATGTTCCACTGAATCTATATATTACAGTATTCTTTATCGGTCTGGCATTCCTGTTTCTGTTAAGATTGTAAAAGCCCTCATGATAAGGTATTACACCAACAAATGATTTAGGTGGTACAACTGCTCTTATTATCACAGCAATAAATGATAATATCACGCCTATAATAACACCATATATTGTTCCGAATATAAGCACGCCAAAAAATGCCGCCATAAATATCATGAATTCGCTGCGATTTACCTTCCACAGCTTTATCGCAAGCTTATATTCAATTATACCTATTAACGCAGCCACAACTATTCCTGTAAGTATTGGTACAGGAAGATATTTAAGAAGATGTGTTCCAAACAGAACAACCAGAAGCATTGTAACTCCTGCACTTACAGACATCATCTGTGATTTGCAGCCAAACTGGTCAGCGATTCCGGTTCTTGATACGCTTCCGTTAAGCGGACAGCAGCCTGTAAGCGCAGCCACCATATTTGATAACGAATACGCAAGTACCTCTCTGTTGTTGTTAATTTTATAATCATACCTTAATGCATAGTTATTAGTTGCAAGCAGTGTCTGTGCAAGTATAACCAATGCTATTGTAAATGAAGGTATTATAATTTCCGAAACATTTCCTTTTATAAGTATCATATCCGGGAACGCAAATTTAGGAAGTCCTGCTTCTACAGGAGGAAGCAGCTTAACTCCGTAATTATCTATATGAAATACTGCTGTCAGAAGTCCACCCACAACCATAAGAAGAACCGACATAGGAAATTTAGGTGCTATTTTCTTAAATATAAGTATTATCACCACTGTACCAAAGCCTAAGACAGCCGACAAAAGGTTAAATTTTCCCAGCTGTCCGTAAATATGCTTCATAAGTGTAAACAGCTCTCCTGTTCCGGCACTTCCGCCAAACAGCTTTGCCACCTGCATAAGAATTATCGTTACTCCTATTCCGCTTATAAATCCGCCCATTACCGGTGTTGAAATGAATTTAACAATCTTTCCGGCACGGATAATATAAAATATAAGCAGCCATAGTGCCACAACCATGGTTATGACCGGAACAAGCCTTCCGGCCTCTTGTGAGCCTGTTGTAATCCCAAGTGTTGCAAGCATACCTCCAACAAGCGCTGCCGGAGTCGCATCAACTCCGAATACAAACTGTGGTGAAGATGTTATAAACGCATATACAAACACAGGAAATAATGAGCCAAACAGACCATATACAGGTGAAAGTCCCGCAATCTGTGAATAGCCCATAGAAATTGGTATAGATACAAGCGCGACAATAATTCCCGCCATACAATCATTTTTTAAATTAGAGAATCTATTTTTCATACTGCCTCCAGTTCCTTAATTATATCGATTTTAACATATTTTATTAAGCAAGCCAATTCTTAATATTTCTTGATGTCATATCATTTTTCATATATAATATTAACGCAATCTTTTTTATACATTAATGATTAATAAATAATTAACTAAATAACGAAACAATACTAATATGGCAGGAAACTGCCGTCAGAATGGAGATTTATATGTTTATAGCAGATAACTGGAAAGATTATGAAGTAATAGATACTTCCTGTGGTGAAAAGCTCGAAAGATGGGGCGATTATATTTTAGTAAGACCGGACCCACAGGTAATATGGGATACACCTAAGACCAATAAGGGCTGGAAGAAAATGAACGGACACTACCACAGAAGTTCAAAAGGCGGTGGCGAATGGGAATTCTTCAATCTTCCACAGCAATGGCAGATTAATTACAAGAGTCCTTCATTTGACAAGGAACTTACATTTAACCTTAAGCCATTCAGTTTCAAGCATACAGGACTTTTCCCTGAGCAGGCAGCTAACTGGGACTGGTTTGGTAATCTTATATCCAACGCAAAGAAAGCCTCACCCGACAGAACAATAAAGGTTCTTAATCTCTTTGCATATACAGGCGGAGCAACTCTTGCATGCGCAGCTGCCGGAGCAAGTGTAACTCATGTTGACGCATCTAAGGGAATGGTAAACTGGGCCAAAGAAAATGCAGCATCTTCCGGTCTTTCCGAATATCCTATAAGATGGATTGTAGATGACTGTGTTAAATTTGTAGAACGTGAAATCCGCCGTGGAAATCATTACGATGCAATTATTATGGATCCACCTTCTTACGGAAGAGGTCCAAAGGGCGAAATCTGGAAAATAGAAGAAGCCATACATCCGCTTGTTAAGCTTTGTGTACAGCTTCTTAATGATAATCCTTTATTCTTCCTTATAAATTCATATACAACAGGTCTTCAGCCTGCGGTATTAAGTTATATGTTAAGTACTGAATTAAAATCATACAACGGAAAAGTAGACTCAGAAGAAGTAGGTCTCCCTGTTTCTTCAAATGGTCTTGTTCTTCCCTGCGGTGCTTCAGGAAGATGGTCTACTCTGTAATTTTCATATTCGGGTAAATTCTTTCAATCAGTTTATCCGAATATTGTGTATCAAGAAACTCTGTAATGGCATTGGTATTACCGGTGCCATTTTCTTTTCTCGTAACATATCTTGAAATTGCCACCGATGAAATAAGCATGTCAGCCGCCATAAATATAATTATAAGAATCACTGATATTTTGCCCGCAACAGGCGGAATCTTCTCAATAAATCTGCTGGCAACAGGATAAATAACCTTAAGCCAGACAATTCCTGCTATTCCCCAGAAGAAACAGAACAGGAGGTTAATCCTTCCATTTATATTAAAAGGAAGATGACTGTAATCCCAGAACACCGTACCAAATACAAGCTCTGTGAACACACTGCACATGTACTCGTAAACGCCGCCCATAAAGAAGCCACCAAGGAAAATGTATCTGTCATTCTTATTTCTTAGCGGATATAAAATAGCAGATGCAAGCATGCCTCCAAGTCCCCAGACTATACTGAATGTTCCGTATATAAGACTGCTCCTGCTCATAAGCACTCCCGAAACAGCCCACACATATACAGTCTCTATCCAATCGCCAAGCAGTGCACTGATAAAAAATATAAGAACAAGCTTGTCAAAGCACAGTCCCTTTGCAAACGTTCTTCCCTTAGTCCGTCCGAAGCCGACATTTTCATTCTTTTCCTGCTCTCTCAACTCAGGAAATGCGTTATACATTCTTCTTTCTATATATGCAAAAATTCTTTTTAACAAATTACTCTTCGTATCTTTCAGAATATTTGCAACTGTTTCATATACATTTCCTTTTATTTTCCATCGAAGTCCTGCCGCGATTGTTACAAATATATCAATCATAAATACGACAATTAAAACAATCTCAACTATCTTGGTCATCCTGACCGGCACAAGCTTTATAAGCATATACGCAAATGGATTTATAACCCACACAAAAAATAAAGCAGCAGCAGTCCACACAATAGAGCTTGTAAGACTTACATATCCGTTAAGATTGAATTTTTCCTTTGAATAATCCCATGGTCTTTTACCTGTTACAAGCTTTATTATGACTCCTGCAAAATACTCAGTTACAGAAACCACAACATAAGTCATAAGTCCCTGGTAAAGCGGATAATCGACAAGCTCCTTTAAATTGAACAAAAGTATAACCATGATAATACCATGTCTTATACATAATGGTCCGTTTACAAAACCTCTGTTTACCATTTTTCCATATTTAAAGGCTGCAAAAATCTCTTCCAGCACCCAGCCTAAAAATGAATACAGGAAAAAGAAAAATATATAATGATATATTGTATAATTCATATTTGTCCTCGTTTCAGATTTTAAAAATACATTTTATGCACATCGGCACTCTTTACATATTAGTATATTTCCACATTAATGTTCTTTACATCTTATGTTATCCACATCAAGCTTAATGACAGCAACTTTATCAACCATTTCTGATTTAAACTGCCAGTCTTTCTTATCAGAATAATGCGACATTATTTTTGTAAGACCATATATCTTATCATCCATATCTGATAAAATAGTTGCTCTTGCACTCCCCATCACGCATTGATACATGTACGAATATTTACACGCTATATCGGCCGACACCAGCTCATGCTTTTTGTCCATTTCAAAAGTCACTTTATTATCAGCCTTTATAAGATTAATCTTTCTTCCTTCCGTTGCTCCATGAAAATACAACGTAAGATGATTATCCTTATAATCATAGCCAAAGTTCATAGGAACAATGTAAGTTTCCTCTACTTCTTTATCTAAAAGACCTAATCTGCAACAGTCACAACCGTCTATTATTTCAAGTATTTTATCTATATCTTTAATCTCTCTTTCACTTCTTCTCATATGATTCATAATTTATTGCCCTTTCTCTCCTATTCATTCCATAATTCCTAATCATTCCATAATTCCTATTCGTTCCATAATTCCCATGTATTCCACAATTTCTATTCTTTTCATAATTCCTATGTATTCCGTAATTCCTATGTATTCCATAAAAGCACAGGATTTCAACATGCGTTTAAATTCCTCTAATATTTATCCTAATTATATATGTATAACCACATTTTTGCAAAATATATTATATCATGTTCATTTTCCCCTATAGTCATGTACATTAAAATAATTATTGTTATATTTCCATGTTTTACCTTGATTTTATTTGTATTATTGTATAAATTCCTTTATACTTATAAATATTATTTTTATTGGTGGTTAATTATAATGAGAATATTTGATACAACTATTGACGTTAAAAAAAGACAATTTTTTATACTTTCACTTGCAGCATGTATTGGAAATTTTGCAGGTTTTATAGGAAACATTCTTATATACGGTTTTGGTATGCCAACTATCTTTTGTGGATTCTGCTCGGTCTGCGTAATAATATGCAGTCTGCTTGGAATTTTCAAAGGATATGTAACACAGGCTTCATATTTTATAATCGTTTTATTATCATTGCTTGAATTCCCTATGCTCTATTACATGTATCAGTCAGGAACTATTGTTTACATGATTCTGAGCATAATCGGAATTGCAACTTTCCTTTCAGGTTCAAGTGCTTTTATTATCATGGGACTTACCGCTATTTGTGACATAGGTATTGTAATTATTACATACTATTTTCCGCCTGATATGTCGCAGGTAACACGTCAGAACATGTTTACTTCAACACTCTGCTCATTGATTATAGTAATGTTCAGTACATTTTTAATTACTACACTTACTAATATCCAGCAAAGAAAACAGGCAGAACAGTTAATTGCATTAAACGAACAGATGAAAGAGGCTGCCGACCACGATGCATTAACCGGTATCTATAACAGACGTTATTTAAATAAATATCTGGAAAAGCTTATAGAAACTGAAGCATGTGAATTTTATGCTGTTATTATTGATTTAGATTATTTCAAGAAATTAAATGACTCATATGGTCACTTGTTCGGTGATGAGGTTTTGGTTGAATTCTGTAACATTGTCACTAAACATATTAAAGATAAAGGCATTGTTTCACGTTTCGGCGGCGAGGAATTCATGCTTATCTTCCCTCATTCCAACGATGATGAAATTAAAGCTTTATTGACCTCTATGAGAAAAGATTACAAAGCTTTCATAAAATCACGTAAAGATGTTGAATTTTCTTTCAGCAGTGGTGTTACAAAATATGAAGAAGGAATGACTATTTCAACCCTTTACAGCCTCGCAGACAAAAAGCTTTATTATGCAAAAGAAAATAACAGGGATATGGACGTGTTCAATCTTGTTTAATACTTATTAAATCAGTTTTACAAGTTCACAGTTCCCTGTCATTCCGTCCCAGAAGTTATTAAGAGGTGTTTTTCTAAGTTGTGCTATTATACTGCAATTCATAGCTCCATGACCGACTATAAGTATATTTTCACCATCATTAACCTGTGGAATTATCACCTCTTTTAAGAAATCTCCCGTACGGTCATATAACTGCTTAAAACTTTCTCCACCCTCTACAGCTATGTATTTTTCCGGCTCGGTAAACAATATTTTTATCGGGCTGTTTCCATTAGCAGTCACATCCTGAACTCCCTCATAAATACCAAAGCACATTTCCTTAAGTCTGTCATCTGTATATATCGGAGTATTCTTATTTTCCAGAAAAATCTGTGCTGTTTCTTTCGCTCTTTTTAACGGTGAAGAATAGCATTTATCAAACTGTAAACTGCTGTATTTTATTCCGGCTTCTCTTGCCATTATTCTTCCGTCTTCATTAAGCGGTATATCTGTTCTTCCTTGCAATTTATGAACAGCATTCCAGTCCGTTTTCCCATGTCTCATTATATATAACATTCTCTAATTCTCCTTTGTTGAATAAAAAACTCTAAACTAAGCTTTAATGTGAGTTATAGGGTTATAAAACAAATCCTTTTCTGTTGCTGACAAAGAGCCTCAAATTGCGTCTAATACAAAAGACTCCACAACAAGCAAGCTTGCGTGGAGTCTTTATATTTATAATCTATTCGTAATTACTCGATGATTATTCAATGATTGTTGCAACAGCACCAGAACCAACTGTTCTACCACCCTCACGGTCTGATTTTTACATATTCAGAAACTAATATGTTACGGATTATACTATTTTACCCTTGTTTTTATACATATTCCATGCATTCTTTTTCTTTTTTCTGAATAAATAGTATCATTTTAGTAGCAGGAAAGCAAGAGTAAATGAAGGCATATTTTCAAAGTGCTATATTATTATTTTTTTATTAGAGTTATTTCCCTAATCTTGTTCTTGTAGCTTTTTATGTTTTATTTCTCCATATATGCGTAATTCCCTAGTATGTTCTTTTTTCATATCAATATATATCTTCGTATATCTAATAAATTCAGGACGTATTTTTTCATTAAAAATATCTATCTCATTAACTATTGATTTGTTTTGACTAGCAATTTCTTCATCCTGTAACTTGGATTTTTCAAGTTCTATTATTCTTTCCTTAATACTCTTTAGCTCTTCAACTAATTCACTTATATCTTCAATACCTTTGCTCTTGTACAAATTTATCAATTCATTAATATTCTTATATAACTCTTCTTGCCTAGCTAATTCAACAATACGTGCGTTCTCATTCTCAAATGAAATCAAACATTTTTCTGCTATATCAAGCATTTTCCAATATTGTTTCTCCATTACATAATACTTATTTCTCAAATCTTCCATCAATTTACTATCAGTACATTGATTATAAGAGCATTTCTTGCACCTTTCAAAATCATCACACAAATCAGTTAAAATCTCAAACTTTACATGTGCATGATCTATATTTGCTCTAATATCAGTTAAAACTTTTCTTCCTTCATAATCTGACATCATACCATGTTGCAAAAACGAATCATAAATAGCACTAGGATTAAATTGCTGTATTATTTCAACTAATGCATTTTCTTCTTTTCTAACGTCTTCTAAATACTGCTGTGCATTATTTTCACGAATTTCTTTATCTCTATCTTTTTTAGCTGAAATATATACCAAGCAAACGCCAATAAAAGTAATAATCACTGTCAAATACTGTTTCCAAAAATCGAACCAGTTTTGATTATCTAATCCATTTGCTGTTAATGTAAAACCTGTTTTCTTATTTATAAAATCAGTAAATATCAATCCAATATTTATTAATAATGGTATTAGTATTATCGTGATTGCAATACCTATAACAATCAATACTTTCTTATCAAGTTTTGTTTTCTTCATAGATTTATCTCCCTAAAAATCTTTATATTAATATTATCTATCGAAATACTATTTTTTCAAGATTTTTCATTTTACATAATTCGACAAATCTTTTACATAATTAGTTTAACTTCAGCTATTTTTTATATAAATTTATTATATTATTAGCGGCAGATATGAAATCAAAGATTTTATCGGTTATTCTTACTCTTTTTTTAGCAGCACTATGTGAATATCCCGATAAAATAGAGTACTCAAAAATTAATTTATTTAACAGCATTAATCCAATTACATTAAGAATGGATAACACTGTCAATGTAATATATGGTTGAAACATCACTATTAATTGAGGAATCATTTGCATAAAAGAGTCTTTTAATATACTACCTATATCTATTTTTATAATTCTCACCACCTATTTTACTTCTATTCTGATTTTTCATTGCATTTTTATCGCTGTTTTCTTTCCAAAATAGGATTTTATTGTTATCTTTTTATTTATCATTTCATATCTTCCAATATTGATTCTATTATTGAAAAAATCAAAGTAAACTTCGAAAATTTAGACTTTTCCAAAGTTGGAACTATATTAAACGCAAAATCAGTCTTACTATTGTCTTTTATTTTTCTTAAATACCAATATTCATCACCCAACTCGTGGTTTTCTATCACATGATTATTAAACACTAAATTGGCCTTTGTATCAGTGTCAAACTCTAGTTTCTTTCCGTTTACTTCTGTCTTTAATGTCTCATAATCAAACAAAAATTCTATACTAAGATTTTCGACTTTAGCAATCTTTTCTAAATCTGAATCTGCGGGAATAACAAAAGCATAGCCTTTTTTATTTTTATGCTTCTTCCAAACTCCATTATTATCAAGTTTATAGTTTGAATCAAGATTAAATGCATTTTTTCCCGCCTTATCATTATCAAATAGACCAATAATAGTTCTTATAGAATCATATCTAACACTACAAAGTATTTTATTTAATATACCCGTTCCAGCTAACACATCTACATTTTCTTCATCACTCATTAAATTACAGCTTTTAATTTCAAATGGACAATCATAATCGTATAATTTCTCCCATGCAACTTTTAAAATCTGTGCATCTGTTTTTCCTTCAGTAAACAATACCGGTTTTTGGCTGGTCATTAATTCAACTTGTAGATTATCTATCATCTCTTTCATTTTTTGATTTTCATCACATAATCTAACATATTCTTCGTACTGTTTCTTTTGAATAGACGCATATCCCAATTCCTCTTCAAGTGATGGATATCTACTTGCATCATTAAATTTAACAATTTTTGACACTTCAGTTTCTTTAAAGCAGCGAAATCCTTCACAATCATCTTTATATGCCAAGTCAATAAATGCAGGAGAATGCGATGTTAGAAATATAATGCTTTTCTTCATATATTTATTATAAAAATCTTCTGCCATTGCTCTAGCAAGATTAAATTCAAGAGAATTTTCTGGCTCTTCAAATCCCCAAACATACTGTTCAGACGAATTATTAGCAATATAATTCAAGATACTTGGAATATATCTCACACGAATTCCATCACCTCTATCAACAATTGCAACTTCTCCATTTGAAAGTTTTGTTGTAATTTCCAATGTTTTATATAATTCATCAATTTCCTTAGGCGTAGAAATCATTGATTCTACTTGTGTTGCATTTTTAAATTCTGTACTTAATTCCTCAGTTGTACTTACTACATTATTATATAATTCTGTTAGACTTTTATTTAACTGTTCACTCTGAGACAATTTTTTAGAATATACTGTATATTGAAGACGATTTAACATCATTTCAAATATTTTATTGTCTTTTATAGCCGGTACATAAACATATTTAATATTATTAAGAAATCTTGTAAGTGATGCCCTGCTTCTAGCATTTGCTTGCCTTCCAATACGTTTAAGCATATAGTCTATATTATCTGAAATTTGTGGCTGCAAATCATCTCTGTTCCATTTTTTTGCAACGGTAAATGTTTCTGGCAATGATTTCTCATATTGTTTTCCTCTACGAAATGTAACCTTAATTTGGATAAATTGTTTTCCTTTTACTGACTCTTTTCTAACTTCTTCAAGACGTTTTAAATTGTAATTTTGATAAAATTCAAAATCACCATCTTCAATAACACAATTATTAAAAAATAAATTCAACGCTCTCAACACGTTTGATTTACCTACATCATTTTTACCAGCAAAAACATTTAATCTTTTTACATCAGTTATGGATGCTCTATAAATTGACCTAAAATATTGTATTTCAATTTTTTCTATCATATGTCTACTCTTTTCTTTTACATTTTCGGCAAAAATGAACTCAAATCTGGAGCATTCCTTTTTACGTCCCATTTACCGACAATCATTTTCTTCATATGCTTTCCATCGCCAAAATCAAGCAAATCTTCTCTCTTAAATCCACCAATCAACTTTTTTAAACTGCCTAAATCCGCAGAAGTTAATAAAAATGCTTCATCAGGATCAACTAATTTGCAATATGCCCAAAGCTGTCCTAAATCACGAAGAGTAAGTTTTGTCTTTTTAGCTTCTATAAAAACCAACTTTACCTTGTCTTTTTTACGTGCAATACCCAGTACATCTATCTGAATATCAACTCCATTTGCTTGTTCCTTAATGATATCATATTTAGATAATGCCCTATCTAATCGTTCACTATGGCAATCCGTTGTAATAATCTCGAAACCTTTATAATTATCCTTCATATAAGCCTCAAGCCATTGTCTCATAGGCTCATATAATTCTTCTTCCAACATTCACTATCCTCTTTATATCCTAAATCTTTTGCAATCTCCTGCCATGAATTATAATGTTTTCCTCTAATTTCTTCTGGTATAAACTCATCACTTTCACTTGGGTGCTCTGGCTTTATTTTCTTTTTACCAGTTAACTCCCAATAATATCTATGTGTTACATCAGACACTTTCTTTTTCTTATCAACTTCAATATATGTAACCTGCTCTTTTGCAAAATCTTCAAGTGCCTCTGTTTTATGAAGAACGGCAAATCCTATCGGTTCATACTCATTTGCCCAAACCTTTACTTGATGTTCCTTCTTCCAAAAATCAGGCTTTCCTTCATTATATTTCTTAAGATTACCATCTCTCATATTAGGATGTCCCCAATCAATATTCTGAACAGGAATATCAACGCTATAAAGCAAATTACAAAAATCTGCAACCAACTCCCAATTCTGAGGGATTTCAAAGTATACTCTGTGCATTTCCTTATTAAAGAAATAATTAGATCGCCTAATATATCCTGTTACATCAGCAAATCCTTTTATAAACTGTTTTCTTTCATCCTCTTTGAAATCAAATACCTCTTTAGAAATCCTCATATTTTCATGTGAAGTTGCCTTCCCAATATACCTAAGAATTTCTCTCATTAGATAATCTTCATTATTCTTTGTAAATGATAAAAATGACACATTTGCATTCTGATTAAAATTCAATGATGTACCAAGCAATGGTTCCAAAACTTGTCTAATATCTGTAATACTTGCCTTAACATATATTCCAACATCCTTTTGAAATTCTGTTTCCAACTTCTTATGAGGTATTTCAATAACAATAGTCGTTTCTGTTGTACCTCTTTGTATTTCTCCATTGCCGGTTACCATACCAAGCAAATATGCCATTTCATTATTCATCCAAATTGCCCCCTAATCTAAATGTAGCTGTTTTTATTCTTTCAGGTTTAAAAAACTTTTCGTAAGGACTTTCAAAAATCTGAACATCTATTGGTTCATCTTTCAATATTTTCTCTAGATTATTTACCTTTACCAAATAATATTCCTTTCCAGCATTCTTCATCTTTATCAATTCATTCGTTGTCATAGTGAAAAACTCTGACTTTCGCTTGCTGGATTTTACTTCAATATATATTTTTCTATTATCGACTGAAACTTCTAAATCACAACCTTTTCCTATTGATCTATCTTCCCAATCCTTTTCATTTTGAAAACCTTCGTTATGCCATATAACCTTATAATCACTAAAACTATTCAATCTCAATTTCTGTAATATTTCTTCATTCTTTTCTATAAGTGCCTTATAAATGCATTGTTCACCTATCCATCCCAGATTCATCAATTCTTCATCACTAAATGTACTGTGTACAATACCTGTTCCTTTTTTAGTTGATGTCTTTCTTACCTTTTTTGCCACACTAGGCTCATCTACCACATTAACTTTTAAATCAAAAGCTTTTGTTTTCTCTCTTAAGGAACCTATAAATCTTGCATTAACATAGTATGTATCCTTAAACCATTCAAACTCGTTACCGCCTATTGCACTCATAATATTATAAATATTGGCAGAGTTCTGTTCCCCATTTGTAAACATGAAACCGTAATTATCTACTAGATCGCGAATAAAATCATTATTTTCCAATCTTAGTGCATATTTACCCATAATATATCCAAGCAATTCATCTGGACAGCCCTCTGTATGATTTATATCAATTCTATACTGATAACCTCTTTTATTACAGCCAACATCATAAGGGTATTCTGGCGTATATTTCCCGGAAAAACGTGTTTTAAAACGATTTACATACTTTGTCTGTACTTGAGCTGATATTCTATCCACCACCCCTGGTCTAGCTAGAAACCCAATCGCTGCAAACTTTTCTTTATCTGTTGTCCAAATAATTTTCTGCTTACTCATATATCTCCTTTTTATGCTGTAGTATCCATTTCTCCGTACCACTTTCTAGCACTAATCTTACGCATTTCAGCTTCTATATATGCTCTATCTGCATCTTCAATATTATAAATATCATATACGATTGCGTTTAATGTCTCATTTAACTCGAACCATTCTGCACTCATATACTCAACAGCTTCCATTTTATTAACAATATCTACTACCTCATCCATTGCAATATTATCTACTACGATAGGAATATTATTTAAATACTTAGCATCCGTATGTATTGTTAATCTAGAATTATTAAACTCAAATCTAATCAAAAAATAATTACACACTCTTGAATGCAGTAACCCCAAAACATATTTGCATAATTCTTCACTCTGCATTTTCACAATTGTTACCGTCTCTGCTGGATTTAAGTCTCCACCAAAGCTTGCAGTTATTCCTGCCTCAGCACTAAAAATATTCTGTATAAAAATCTGATTTCCATTTTCAGGTACTTCTCTATCTTTAAAACCAAATTTTCTAATTTGTTTTCCAGTAACAGCATCCTTAGCTTTATTACGTCCCCTTCTAATATTTTCAGAACATACATCTTCTAGGTTTCCGTATGATTTTTTCAATTTATTGTATATTGGTACTTCTTCATTATCCGTAAATACAATAATCTTATCTTCATAATAACTCTGTGGCACTTCAGACATAAATGTAATCTCTCCATCCTTATATGTGCCAAACCTTATTGTTCTATTAGGTTCATAATGATTCTTCATAGTGAGAATCACCTGTTCTCCTCTTACGGTCTTAAAATGAATACCAAGTTCAATAATCGACAGTATAGTTTTTTCTTTTAGTAATTTTTTACGCAACTCACTATATGAGGAAATATGCAAAAGATTCTTAGGGATAATAAAAGAAATTATCCCATTTTCTTTTACTAATTCAAATGATCTATAAATTGCAGCGATAAATAAATTACTACCAGAATCTCGAACCATTTTAACAAACTGAGAAGATGCGTTTATACTTACATCCTTACTAAGTGGAGCATACGGTGGATTTCCTACAACATAATCAAACTTATCATGCTTTATCTTCTTCAAGGTATCTTTTCCTTCTAAGCCCAATGTATCCACCTTTCTAATTTTATTTGATTTGGTTAATACTCTACATTTTCTAACAGTTTTTTCATCAAAATCACAACCATAAACTTCCGCATAACCTTTATTTTGAAGTGCATCAATAAAGCTACCTGTCCCGCAGCATGGATCAATAATAGTTGCATCCTGTGGTATATCTAAAAAATCCACCATTGCCGAAGCTAATTCACTATCCGTGTAAAAAATACCATTGTTCTTTTTAAAATCGTCATCAAGTGATTTTTCATATATAAAACTTTTTTCTTCAAATGTCATCTTTTCCATCTTCATACATCTCCCAAATTTTATCCGCTATCCCTTTAGCTAATAATGGTGGAACTGCATTACCAATTTGCCTACCAATAGATCTTTTTCCACCATAAAATATAAAATCATCCGAAAAACTCTGTATTCTAGCAGCTTCTCTTGGAGTAATTGCTCTATTTAGTTCTGGATGAGAATTTGTTCCATTTGATGGTGCATCAAATCTTGTGTCTATAGTTGGAGAAACCCCATTCCACACGAGGCGTCCCCATGTTGTATTAAACTTCTGTTTTCCCTTCATATCATCAGGTAAATATTCTTTACCCTTCTCAGCCGGTATCATAGCCAACTTTTCCAATGCTATTTTAGAATGTGCTGTTGCCTGATGATTATATAATTTTCCACTGCTATTTCTCATCATTCTCTGATAATCAGACTCTGATGCCTTTTCATATTTGCTCTCAAATATACCCTCTGCTGAATTCAAGTAAGCTAAATCTGAAATTGCCTCTCGAACCGTTACTACTGTATCAGTTCCCTTTGGAAGAGTAATACTTCTGCTTTTTGAACAAATAAATATTGCTCTTTCTCTTGACTGCGGCACACCAAAATTTTTTGCATTTAGAATCCCATAGTTTACTGTATACCCTAATTTATTTATATATTCCAATATTTGTTCCCTAAAGAACCCACCAGCAGTTGATAGCAAACTCTTCACATTTTCTATAACAAACACTTCTGGATTAATTTCTTCCACTATTTTTAAATACTCTCTAAATAAATAGTTTCTTTCATCTTCTAATCCAAGTTTCTTGCCCTTCATAGAAAATCCCTGACATGGTGGTCCACCTATAATCATATTTACGCCAAGTTTTTTTGACTTTTCAACAATCATCTTCTTAATATTTTCGTCTGTAATATCTCCAGTTATTACATCTGTATCCGGCATATTTTGCTTAAATGTATTTGCAGCTTCCTCATTAAAATCTAGTGCTATTACCGTTTTAAAATGATTATTTCTATGCATGCCAAATGAAAAACCACCAGCTCCACAGAATAAATCAAGTATATTAAATTGTTCTATTTTACTCATGTTTTCTCACCAATTTCTTTTTTTATTTATTATAAATCAGTTCGTGTCCAAAAAAATGTACTTGTACTTTATATTGTGCTGCTATATTGTTTTTTTCTACGCTCATCCAAGATATAGTATACCACAGTCTTCCACATTTCTCTATATCTTTTTATTGTTATCAGCAGTTTTTCACATAGATTAAAGGGATGATTATTATTTTCACCCCTTTAGTTAATATATTCTCAATATTTCTTATATTCCCTTATATTTCTCTCTTCCATAGCAGCCGTAATAAACTGAATCGCCTGATCCATTTCAACCTTAAACTCTGGAGCGAGATTCTCTGCTTGCTTTAATGCCCGATTCTTATGATCATTTAGGATAAACTGAGCAATTCCTATATCTCCCTCTTTTACGAAATGAATAATATTTGATGCTCCAGATATAACCATATCAAATATTTTCCAGATGATATAACCAAAGCATCTTGTTAATTCCAAGAGCAAATTCTCTTTCTCTGCTATCTGCTTATCTAGTTGATTTCTTTTATTTGTCTGCATAGAAACTTGATTTTGTAAAAATTCATATTCCTCATTCAACCGCTTAATCTGCCCCTCTAAAGCTTCAGAATCTTGTCTCTTCTTTACATATTTTTCGTACAATTCATTACATTCCTTTTGTAATCCTGCTATGTCATTATTGATTTTCTGCTTAGTAATATTGCTTTCCTCAATAATACTATCCGCCTTATTTCTTACAGCATTAATAATTTCAATAGATTCATTTTTTGCTGTATTAATAATTTCATCAGCTTTAGCATTAGTAGCGTTTAGTATATTTCTTGCCATATTATTAGCAGCATTAACTATATCGTCTGCCCTAGTGTTAGCATCATCAATAATAATATCCGCTTTCTTACTTGCCTCTGTCTCTGCTCTCCTTATCGTCTCATCAAGTCCAGCTTTAATAGCTTTTCTATCCTCTATCTCCTTATCAAGTTTTACCTTTTCCTGCTCCTGCTGATACTTAAATGTTCTAGAATCTACTCCATGCTGTTTCTTACCTTTTCTACTCTCATCAGATATTTCTTCAAGGAATTCCGACTTATCAAGTCCTGCATCGTAGGCAACACAGTCTGCAATATCAAACCCCTGTTCTCTGAGATAAATTGGCATTTCCTTATTAAGCCTAGAAAAGAATTTAAGATTGCACACTTCCTTTGCACACAACCTTCCATCCTCTGTCATAGGCTCCCAAAAAACATGCATATGTGGATTTAATTCATCAAAATGAATTGCCCATGATTTTATATTATCTGCTCCAACTATCTCTGAAAGCTTTTTAAGGAACTCGGAAAATAATCTCTTACTTTCTTCTAAACTCAACTCATTCAAATATTCCATTGGTGGTTTAAATATTGCTGCCATCATAACTACCGCATCATTTCTTATTCCTCTCTTTCCTTTCTTTCGAAGTTGTAAAGAAAGTTCTTCAATATGCTTTCTTGAATATGCCATCAGCTCCTCTGCTGTTTCATACCCACCATATATATTCAAGTGAGTTCTTTCAGGATCAATATCAGAATCTCTTCCACATCGTTCTCTAAGAGCTTCCTTAGCAACATACTCAAAGCTTCCACAGTGTTTTGATTTTCTTCCAACATTATTAAGTTTCTGACAGGGCATTCCTGCTTTATGTTGCATAATGCTCCTCCCTATTATCTGTCAAAACTTATTAAATTTATCAGGGCAGTGGGCACACTTATCTGACATAAGTATGTGCCCTCGTACTTATCTTGCGATAAAGTACTGCCCTTACAATCGTGCCGATTTTTAGGGTGCCCTTGCGGGCAGGCTCCTGCCGTCAGCTCATAAGAAATCTCACAATTTCCAATATTTATAGTACTTTTTTATATAAAAAATGCCGTTTTATATAATATTTTTATAGCTTTTACGATTTTTTATATAAACTTTTATATAGTCACTTTGAAAAGTTTATATAGCTTTTTTATATAAAAAACTCCAAATGCTATAACTTTTTGCTAGCAAATGCCAATTTTATAGCACTTTTTATATAACCATTCCGAAAAAATGCAAGTCCAAAGTGCAAGTCCTTTCTGCCAATGCAAGTCCTTTTGGTATTGCACCTGCCTATTTGCAAGTCCTCGGAATTGCAATTTTATTTTTGCAATAGATAAATATTACTCTTATATCGAAATCTTATTTGAATATTTTGTCATATTCATTGTATCAATACTGATAATTTTATTCTCTATATTCTGCCCAAGAGCCTCCATGTTTAACATATCAGCAACCTGTTTCTGCTTGTTAGGGTACAGATGTCCATAAATATTCATTGTAGTATTTACAGAATCATGCCCTACTCTCTGTGCTATAACTAATGGCTGAACTCCCTTTTCGATAAGAAAAGCCACATGGCTGTGACGAAGATCATGCACCCTAATAGGTTTCAAATGGCACTTATTAGCCTTACTTTTTATCTTCTTTTGTACTGCTCTATCAGTAAGCTCAAATAACCTATTATCATTTTCGGGCTTGTAAATGCTTTCTACATATTGCTTTATTTCATCTACAAGAAACTCTGGAATAGTAACTTCTCTTACGGAACTTTCTGTCTTTGGTGTAGTAATAAGTATCTCCTTACCACGCCTAAACAAAGTTTTATTAATAGTAACGGTAGATTTCTCATAGTCTATATCCGAAAAGGTCAGTGCCATAACCTCTCCAATTCTGCAACCTAACCAAAAGAGCAATTCATATATCAGTTTATAAACCTTTTCATCCTCAGAAAATGAGTCTATAAATATATCGAACTCCTCTTTAGTCCAGAAATTTAGTTCCTTTGCATTAGGCTTTCCCATCTTATCAATCTTCTTACATGGATTATTCTTAAGTCCATAAAATCTTTCTGCATGATTAAATAATGCTGTCATCTGATTCTGGATCATTCTAAGATAAGTAGGCTTAAACCCTTTATTGAGCAAATCATTTTGCCATTTCATCAAATCCAATGGTGTTATTTCATCCAATGTCTTTTCAGCGAAATAAGGTATAATCTTCTGTTCAATCAGCTTTCTCTTAATATCAACTGTTCTAAGCTTTAAACGTCCCTCCTTATCCTTAAAATACACCTCAACAAATGATTCTAACTTCATAGAAACACTTCCTTGCTGCATTACTAAAAACTCTCTTTCATAATCAAGAGCTTCCTTTTTAGTCTCAAAACCTCTTTTAAATTTTGTTTTCCTTTCTCCTAAAAATCCTTCATAGTAAAATTTAGCATACCATGAACCAGTTTTTTCGTCTTTGTAAGCTGGCATAATCTTAATCCTCACTTTCTTTATTTTCATCTGTTTCTTCACCAATGCCATAACATCTCTCGTACAAGTAACTACTTGGTATTTTCCCTGCTACTGTAAAATAGTTTTGTGCTTTTAATTCCTTATTCCACTGCCTTATGATTCCATATGCAGTAGATTTTGCTACTCCAAGAATATCTGCTACTTCATCAGCATTTAAGTACATTTGCTTCATAGCTCCACCTCCAATCTCCTAAGTATTACAGACAAATGTCTGACATTATGCTTAGCATTGATAACTCAATAACTAAACTATGTAAGAGTAGCAATTTTGTTACCATTAAATTTATCAGAATTATACAGTAACATTTTCGTTTCTGTCAATAGATTTTTTCCAAAATTATATTTATTATAAATTTTGGATTGAATTATAGTAACAATTATGTTATCCTCTACCCAGAAACATATAAGTTACTTAATGGAGGATATATATGGCTATCGGTGAACGAATAAAAAGAATCAGGAATTTTCGTAAGTTAACTCAAGGAGAGCTTGGTGCTGCTGTTGGTCTATCTGATGTTAGAATTAGACAATATGAGCTTGGTAACAGAACTCCGAAAGAAGATACTGTTATGAAGCTTGCTAATGCCTTAAATTGTAATTATAAGAATCTTACAGAATCAAATCTGTATGCTGCTGAAGATGTGATGTACACTTTATTTGAGCTTGATGAACACTATGATTTATCCTTGCATTCTGTCAAAGATTCAGATAATGAACCACACACCGCTATTTCCTTTAATTATTCATTACTTGATGATTTCCTTAATTCTTGGAGAAAAAAGAAAGAAGAATTAGACTCTGGTAAAATAACCAGAGAAGAATATTTTGAGTGGAAGATTAATTGGCCAAACTCTGATAAATAAATACATTTTCTTAAGTCTTGAAATGCTTCTCTTATGTGGCTTTCAAGACTTTTTAGTATCATTTTAGTATCAGTGAACATTTTCTTAAAATTATTCTAATCAAAAAATCATATTAAGTTCGACCATCTTTTCTAGAATATTTTAAATGCAAAAAATCCCCAACCCTGCATAAATACAAGGTTGGGGATTATCTTTATAATCTTATTTATGATACTAAATAAAAATTACTCAATGATTGTTGCAACAGCACCAGAACCAACTGTTCTACCACCCTCACGGATAGCGAAACGAAGACCCTGCTCCATAGCTACGTTATGGATAAGTTCAACAGTCATTTCTACGTTATCACCAGGCATGCACATTTCTGTACCAGCTGGAAGTTCGCAGATACCAGTTACATCAGTTGTTCTGAAGTAGAACTGCGGTCTGTAGTTGTTGAAGAATGGAGTATGACGTCCACCTTCGTCCTTTGTTAATACGTAAACCTGAGCTGTAAACTTGTGGTGTGGTGTGATTGAACCTGGTTTGCAGAGAACCTGTCCTCTCTGGATTTCGTCTCTCTGAACACCTCTAAGAAGTGCACCAATGTTATCACCTGGTTCTGCCTCATCAAGAAGCTTTCTGAACATTTCGATACCAGTTACAACTACCTTACGGATGTCATCATGGATACCAACGATTTCAACTTCCTCATTTACATGAAGAACACCACGCTCTACTCTACCTGTAGCAACTGTACCACGACCTGTGATAGAGAATACGTCTTCTACTGGCATAAGGAATGGCTTATCTGTATCTCTCTGTGGATCTGGAACATACTCATCAATTGTATGCATAAGCTCAAGGATCTTATCACCCCATTCGCTGTTTGGATCTTCAAGAGCCTTAAGAGCTGAACCCTGGATGATTGGAGTATCATCTCCTGGGAATCCGTACTCGTTAAGAAGTTCTCTGATTTCCATATCTACTAATTCAAGAAGTTCTGGATCATCAACCATATCACACTTGTTCATGAATACTACGATGTAAGGAACACCAACCTGACGAGCAAGAAGGATATGCTCTCTTGTCTGAGCCATAACACCATCAGTAGCAGCAACAACGAGGATACCAGCATCCATCTGAGCAGCACCTGTGATCATGTTCTTTACATAATCAGCATGGCCTGGGCAGTCAACGTGTGCATAATGTCTCTTCTCTGTTTCATACTCAACGTGAGCTGTAGAGATTGTGATACCTCTTTCTCTTTCTTCTGGAGCCTTATCGATATTTTCGAATGCAACAGCTTCACCTGTACCAAGTCTCTCATGAAGAGTCTTTGTGATAGCAGCTGTTAATGTAGTCTTACCGTGATCTACGTGTCCAATTGTACCAATGTTGCAATGTGGTTTTGTTCTTTCAAATTTAGCCTTTGCCATTGTTTAAAATCCTCCTTAAAAAATCCTTTAGATTAAGATTATTCCCTCTATGGGGTTTGTCATAGCTGATATACATTATATTTCATTATCAAATATTTTTCAACTATAAATTTATAATTTAATAATTAAACTGCATTTGCAGAATTATTTAGCTGTTCTAGCTGCGATAACTTTATCCTGAACAGACTTAGGTGCCTGCTCATATTTATCGAAGAACATAGAGTAGTTACCACGACCCTGTGTCTTAGAACGAAGGTCTGTAGCATATCCAAACATCTCTGCAAGTGGAACGAAAGCCTTAACCATCTTACCACCGCTGATGTCTTCCATACCTTCAATACGTCCTCTACGTGAGTTGATATCACCGATAACATCACCCATGTATTCCTCTGGCATTGTAACTTCTACCTTCATGATAGGCTCAAGAAGTGCTGGAGCTGCCTTAGCCATAGCATCCTTAAATGCCATAGAACCAGCAATGTGGAATGCCATTTCTGAAGAATCGACTTCATGGTAAGAACCATCGTAGATATCTGCTCTAAGTCCGAGAACTGGGAATCCAGCTAAGATACCTGAATCAGCAGCTTCTCTGATACCATCTGCAACTGAAGGGATGTATTCCTTAGGAATAGCACCACCAACTACTGAAGACTCGCAGAAAAGTACTGGAGGCTCATTAATTAATACTGTATTCTTTGTCTCAACTTCAAACTTATCAAGGTTAGCTTCAAGTGGTGAGAAACGTACTTTACAGTGACCATACTGTCCACGTCCACCTGACTGCTTAGCATACTTACTATCAACATCAACTGCCTTAGTAAAGCATTCTCTGTAAGCAACCTGAGGAGCACCAACATTAGCTTCTACCTTAAATTCACGGAGAAGTCTGTCAACGATGATATCAAGGTGAAGCTCACCCATACCAGCGATGATTGTCTGACCTGTTTCCTGATCTGTATGAGCACGGAATGTAGGATCTTCTTCAGCAAGCTTTGCTAAAGCTTCACCCATCTTACCCTGGTCATTCTTAGTCTTTGGCTCAATAGCAAGTTCGATAACTGGCTCTGGGAATTCCATAGACTCTAAGATAACTGGATGCTGTTCATCACAGATAGTATCTCCTGTTATAGTAAACTTAAGACCTACTGCAGCAGCAATATCTCCTGAGTATACCTTTTCGATTTCCTTTCTCTGGTTAGCGTGCATCTGAAGGATACGACCAACTCTTTCCTTCTTATTCTTATTAGCATTAAGTACATAAGAACCACCGTTTAATGTACCTGAATAAACTCTGAAGAATGCTAACTTACCAACGAATGGATCTGTCATAATCTTGAATGCAAGAGCTGAGAATGGTTCGTCATCAGATGACTTTCTTGTAACTTCATTACCTTCCTCATCAACACCTGTGATATCTGGGATATCTGTAGGAGCTGGCATGTACTCTATAACTGCATCAAGAAGCTTCTGAACACCCTTGTTCTTATATGCTGTACCGCAAAGACAAGGAATAGCTGTACCTTCGATAGTACCTTTTCTTAAAGCAGCCTTTAATTCTGCAATTGAAAGTTCCTCATCATTGAAAAACTTCTCCATAAGGTCTTCATCAAGTTCAGCACACTGCTCAACAAGCTTATCATGATATTCCTGTGCCTGATCCTTTAAATCGTCTGGAATTTCACCTACAGCGATATCATCACCCTTATCTCCGTTGAAGACATAAGCCTTCATTTCGAATAAGTCGATGATTCCCTTGAACTCATCTTCCTTACCAATAGGGATCTGTACAAGTACAGGGTTCTTACCAAGCTTAGTAATAAGCTGATTGCATGATCCGAAGAAATCAGCACCCATCTTATCCATCTTGTTCATGAAAGCCATACGTGGAACATTATACTTATCAGCCTGACGCCATACGTTTTCTGACTGTGGCTCAACACCGTTCTGTGCATCGAATACACCTACAGCGCCATCAAGTACTCTAAGTGAACGCTCAACCTCAACTGTGAAGTCAACGTGTCCTGGAGTATCGATAATGTTAATACGATATTCTGGCTGTGTCTTATCTGGCTTACCTTCTTTTTCAGGTGTCCAGTGACATGTTGTAGCAGCTGAAGTGATTGTGATACCTCTTTCCTGCTCCTGGGCCATCCAGTCCATAGTAGCAGTACCTTCATGAGTATCACCAATCTTGTGATTAACACCAGTATAATAAAGGATACGCTCTGTTAATGTTGTCTTACCAGCATCAATATGAGCCATAATTCCGATATTTCTGGTTCTCTCCAATGGATATTCTCTTCCAGCCATGGATAAAACCTCCTATAATTATAATTAGAATCTGTAATGAGCAAAAGCCTTGTTTGCTTCTGCCATCTTGTGCATATCTTCTTTTCTCTTTACTGATGCACCTGTGTTGTTAGCTGCATCAAGAATCTCGTTGGCAAGTCTTTCTTCCATTGTCTTCTCGCCTCTAGCACGAGAAAATGTTGTAAGCCAACGAAGAGCTAAAGCCTGTCTTCTGTCTGGCTTAACTTCGATAGGTACCTGATATGTGGCACCACCGATACGTCTAGCCTTAACTTCAAGAACTGGCATAATGTTATTCATAGCCTCCTCGAATACTTCGAGAGCTGGCTTCTCTGTCTTAGCTTCTACACGATTGAAAGCTCCGTATACAATCTTCTGTGCTACTCCTTTCTTACCATCAAGCATAATGTTGTTGATAAGCTTTGTAACCACCTTGTTATTGTAAATAGGATCTGCTAAAACATCTCTTTTCTGATTATGTCCTTTACGTGGCACGGTTCTTCCCTCCTTAACAAATTCATTAATTCATCGGTACTCACAAATATTTTGTGTACGTGCTAAGTATATCTTAAACCTGCAACCGTTGGATTAATCTAACTCCTGCACATTTCAAAACTATTGCGAATTATAACCTTTTTATTTTAACCTTGTCCTAAGCTCTAATTATTTAGCATCCTTAGGTCTCTTAGCACCGTACTTAGAACGGGCCTGTCTTCTCTTTGCTACACCTGCTGTATCAAGTGTACCTCTGATGATATGGTATCTTGTACCAGGTAAATCCTTTACTCTTCCACCTCTTATAAGAACAACGCTGTGCTCCTGAAGATTGTGGCCCTCACCTGGAATATAAGATGTTACTTCAATACCATTTGAAAGACGTACTCTGGCAATTTTTCTAAGAGCTGAGTTAGGCTTCTTAGGTGTTGCAGTCTTAACTGCTGTACAAACACCTCTCTTCTGTGGTGAAGAGATATCTGTAGCTTTCTTCTGAAGTGAATTGTAACCCTTCTGAAGAGCTGGTGCTGTAGACTTCTTAACTGCAGTCTTTCTTCCCTGTCTTACTAACTGGTTAAATGTAGGCATTCCTTTTTCACCTCCTGGAATTAGAATAATTAATGGTTGCATTTCCTGATTAATCAGGAAATATTAAGGTATATTACCTAAATTAATGCGTACAAAAACAAACCATGCTGTTTTCGCATGCCTTATTAGTATAAATTCTACATTATTCAGTGTCAAGTATTTTTTGTAAAATGTAAGAAAAATGTAGGAAAAATATCAAAAAACAGGAAATCCAACCGGATAACCGGTCAAATTTCCTGTTATGTTTAACTTATTGTATGTTATTTATTCCTCTGAAACTTCGATTGTTTCTTCTGTCACTTCAATGTCTGCATCCTGAACATCTTCAGCTTCCTCAGAAATTTCAACAACATCCTCATCTTCTTCCTCAACATAGTTGAGTTCTGTATCAAGCTTTATATTCTGGTAACGCTTCATACCTGTACCAGCAGGAATAAGCTTACCGATAATAACGTTCTCTTTAAGACCGATAAGTGGATCAATCTTTCCGTTAATAGCTGCATCTGTAAGAACCTTTGTTGTCTCCTGGAATGATGCTGCTGACATAAATGATGTTGATGCAAGAGAAGCCTTTGTAATACCAAGGATAATTGGTGTACCTGTTGCAGGAGTCTTGCCTTCTGCTTCAAGCTTTTCATTAACTTCTACAAAATCAATTGTATCAACCTGTGAACCTGGAAGGAATTCTGAATCTCCAGCTTCGTCAACAACTATCTTTCTAAGCATCTGACGTACAATAAGTTCGATATGCTTATCGTTGATTTCAACACCCTGAATACGATAAACTTTCTGAACTTCTCTAAGCATGTAATCCTGTACTGCTCTTACGCCAAGAATTCTTACTATATCATGAGGATTCTCAGAACCTTCTGTGATTTCCTCACCCTTTTCAACAACCTGTCCTTCCTGAACCTTAACACGAGTATCTCTTGATACCGGATAAGCTTTTGAATTTCCTTCATCATCAGTAATGACAATATCTGTCTTCTTATCTGTCTTAGCAAAGCTTACTGTACCGCCAAATTCTGCAAGAACTGCAAGAATCTTTGGCTTTCTTGCTTCGAACAATTCCTCAACTCTTGGAAGACCCTGAGTGATGTTATCACCGGCAACACCACCTGTATGGAATGTTCTCATTGTAAGCTGTGTACCAGGCTCACCGATAGACTGGGCAGCTATAATACCTACAGCTTCACCAACCTGAACAGTCTGACCTGTTGCCATGTTTGAGCCATAACACTTAGCACAAACTCCGATATGTGAACGGCAAGTAAGAATAGTTCTTATCTTAACCTGCTTAACACCTGTCTTAATGATAGCTTCTGCTCTCTTAGGTGTAACAAGATGATTTGCAGATACAATAACTTCTCCTGTTTCAGGATCCTTAATATCCTCTGCAAGATATCTTCCTGTAATACGCTCCTGCAATGGCTCAAGAATATCTTCTTTAGAATTGCTTGAGTTAGTTGCTCTATCATTAACAAATGTGTAAACATACATACCAGGAATTGGCTTACCTATGCTACAATCTGTCTCTCTGATAATAAGATCCTGTGATACGTCAACAAGTCTTCTTGTAAGGTATCCTGAATCGGCTGTACGAAGAGCTGTATCTGAAAGACCTTTACGAGCACCGTGTGCTGAAATGAAGTATTCCAGAACGTCAAGACCTTCACGGAAGTTTGACTTGATTGGAAGTTCGATAGTGTTACCTGATGTATCAGCCATCAAACCACGCATACCTGCTAACTGCTTAATCTGCTGGTTAGAACCACGGGCACCTGAGTCAGCCATCATGAAGATATTGTTATATTTATCAAGACCCTCTAACAGAGCATCCTTTAATGCTTCATCTGTATCCTGCCATACGCGGATAACATTCTTATGTCTTTCTTCATCAGTTGAACGACCTCTGTTGTAGTTAACAGTAATCTGCTCAACCTTCTTCTCAGCATCAGCAATAAGCTGTTTCTTAATTGGTGGCACTGTCATTTCTGAAATAGAAACTGTCATGGCAGCTCTTGTTGAGTACTTGTAACCCATAGCCTTGATATCATCAAGAACTTCTGCTGTCTTTGTTGTACCATGTGTATTAATTACATGCTGTAAAATATCCTTTAACTGTTTCTTTCCTACATGGAAATCAACTTCTGGTAATAAAGCATTTCCTTCAACACTTCTGTCAACATATCCTAAATCCTGTGGAAGGATTTCGTTAAATATAAATCTACCAAGTGTTGATTCAACATTACCTGAGATAACCTCTCCGTTTGCAAGAGTCTTATCAACATGTACCATAATCTTAGCATGAAGAGTTATTACTCCATTTTCATATGCAAGCAATGCTTCATTAACATTCTTGAAATACTTACCTTCGCCCTTAGCACCAGGTCTTTCCTGTGTAAGATAGTAAATACCAAGTACCATATCCTGTGAAGGAACTGCTACAGGTCCACCATCTGAAGGCTTAAGAAGGTTGTTAGGTGAAAGAAGCATAAATCTACACTCAGCCTGTGCCTCAACTGACAATGGAAGATGGACAGCCATCTGGTCACCATCGAAATCGGCGTTGAACGCTGTACAAACCAATGGATGAAGCTTAATAGCCTTACCTTCAACAAGGATTGGCTCGAATGCCTGAATACCAAGTCTGTGAAGTGTAGGAGCTCTGTTAAGCATTACCGGATGTTCTTTGATAACATCTTCAAGTACATCCCATACATCATTGTCAAGATGCTGCTCTACGCTCTTCTTTGCCTTTTTAATATTCTCTGCCTTGCCTCTTCTTACGAGTTCTCTCATAACAAATGGCTTGAATAACTCTATAGCCATTTCCTTAGGAAGACCACACTGATATATCTTAAGTTCTGGTCCAACTACGATAACTGAACGTCCTGAGTAGTCAACACGCTTACCAAGAAGGTTCTGTCTGAAACGTCCCTGCTTACCTTTTAATAAATCTGATAAAGACTTGAGCGCTCTGTTACCAGGTCCTGTTACAGGTCTTCCGTTTCTTCTTCCGTTATCTATAAGTGCATCAACAGCTTCCTGAAGCATTCTCTTTTCATTGCGGACAATGATTTCAGGTGCGCCAAGCTCGATAAGTCTTGCAAGACGGTTATTTCTGTTGATAATTCTTCTGTAAAGGTCGTTCAAATCTGATGTTGCAAATCTGCCACCATCAAGCTGAACCATAGGTCTTAAGTCTGGTGGTATTACAGGAACTTCTGTAAGTATCATCCACTCAGGCTTAGTACCGGCTGCCTTAAATGCATCTATAACTTCAATTCTCTTAATAAGTCTTGCAGCTTTCTGTGATGTTGTGTTGGCAAGTTCTTCTTTTAACTTGGCAGCTTCAACATCAAGGTCAACATTCTTTAAAAGTTCAAGAATAGCTTCAGCACCCATACCTACTCTGAATGTATTACCATACTGGTCATACAATTCTCTGTATTCCTGCTCTGTAAGTATCTTCTTGAATGGAATATCTGTTTCTCCTGGATCAAGAACGATATATGCTGCAAAGTAAAGCACTTTTTCAAGGTTCTTAGGACCTATATCAAGGATAAGGTCCATACGGCTAGGAATACCTTTGAAATACCAGATATGTGAAACTGGAGCAGCAAGATGAATATGACCCATACGGTCTCTTCTTACACTTGCCTTTGTAACTTCAACTCCACACTTATCACAGATAATACCCTTATCTTTGATTTTCTTGTATTTACCGCAGTGACACTCCCAGTCCTTGCTTGGTCCAAATATTCTTTCGCAGAACAAGCCGTCTCTTTCTGGCTTTAATGTTCTGTAGTTGATTGTTTCCGGTTTTGTAACCTCACCATGAGACCACTCTAGAATATTCTCCGGAGAAGCTAATTTAATCTGAATCTTATCAAACTTCATAGACTTATTTGATAATTCTTTCTTTGAATCTTCTGCCATTGTAGTGCTCCCTTCTATTATTCCATATCGTCTGCGTTGCCATCACCATAGTCTTCAAAATCATCATCAAAATCATCTGAATACTCGGCATCAGCTGCATCTTCAAAACCATCTTCGCCTGCTTCCTGAATTGTCATTGAACCAGACTTAGCATATTCTGCTTCCTCTTCTTTAGCGTTTCTTCTATATCCGCCATCATCAAGAACTTTCTTAAAGTCAGTAACTTCATATTCAGAACTCTCAAGAAGTCTTACTTCATTGTTATCCTGATCAAGAACTCTTACATCAAGTGCAAGCGACTGAAGTTCCTTAAGAAGTACCTTAAATGATTCTGGAATTCCAGGTTCAGGAATGTTCTCACCCTTAATAATAGCTTCGTAAGTCTTAACACGTCCTACAACATCATCAGACTTAACTGTAAGAATTTCCTGAAGTGTATAAGCAGCACCATAAGCTTCAAGTGCCCAAACTTCCATTTCACCGAAACGCTGTCCACCGAACTGTGCTTTACCACCAAGTGGCTGCTGTGTTACAAGTGAGTAAGGACCAGTTGAACGTGCATGAATCTTATCATCAACAAGGTGATGGAGCTTTAAGTAATGCATGAATCCGATAGTTACAGGACTATCAAAGTACTCTCCTGTTCTACCATCTCTAAGTCTTACTTTTCCGTCTCTTCCAATTGGAACACCCTTCCACTCTTCTCTGTGAGCTCTGTTCTTTGAAAGGAATTCAAATACTTCTTCGTTAAGAAGGTCTTTATATTTAGCTGTAAATGTAACCATATCAGCTGGATATTCAAGTCCCTGGCTTTCAGCCTCAGCCTTTTCTGCTGCTAATTCTTCATTATCAAATGGAGTGTTAGCATATGCATTTGCCATATCAAGAGTATCCATAATATCATTTTCATCTGCACCATCAAATACTGGTGTAGAAATGTTAAATCCAAGAACCTTGGCAGCAAGACTCAAATGTATCTCAAGCACCTGTCCAATGTTCATACGAGAAGGAACACCCAATGGGTTAAGTACGATATCAAGTGGACGTCCGTTAGGAAGGAATGGCATATCTTCTACTGGAAGAACTCTTGAAACTACACCCTTGTTACCATGACGACCGGCCATCTTATCACCAACGCCAATCTTTCTCTTCTGCGCAATATATATACGAACTGACTTGTTAACACCTGGTGATAACTCGTCTCCGTTTTCTCTTGTAAATGTCTTAATAGCTACTACGATACCATAAGCTCCGTGAGGAACCTTAAGTGATGTATCTCTGACTTCTCTTGCCTTCTCACCAAAGATAGCTCTAAGAAGTCTTTCTTCAGCTGTAAGCTCTGTCTCTCCCTTTGGAGTAACCTTACCTACAAGGATATCACCGGCTCTTACCTCAGCACCGATTCTGATAATACCATTTTCATCAAGATCCTTAACAGCATCTGAACCTGTTGATGGTAAATCTCTTGTAATTTCTTCAGGTCCTAACTTAGTATCTCTTGCTTCTGTTTCGTATTCTTCAATATGAATAGAAGTATATACGTCATCTCTTACAAGTCTTTCACTAAGAAGAACGGCATCCTCGTAGTTGTAACCTTCCCATGTCATGAAACCGATAAGTGGGTTCTTACCAAGGGCAATCTCACCGTTAGATGTTGATGGACCATCAGCAATAACTTCTCCTGCCTTAACCTCATCCCCCTTAAATACGATAGGTCTCTGGTTATAGCAGTTGCTCTGGTTACTTCTAGAGAACTTTGTAAGCTTGTATTCGCGAACCTTGCCATCATTTTCTCTTATAACAATCTTGTTAGATTCAGAAGAAAGTACAACACCATCAGCTTCTGCAACAACACATACACCTGAGTCTACTGCTGTCTTATTCTCAATACCTGTACCAATAACAGGAGCTTCTGTCATAAGAAGAGGTACTGCCTGACGCTGCATGTTTGAACCCATGAGGGCACGAGTACAGTCATCGTTCTGAAGGAATGGAATCATTGATGTAGCAACTGAGAATACCATCTTAGGAGATACGTCCATAAGATCTATCATGCTCTTATCAAATTCTGAAGTTTCCTCTCTGAAACGGCCAGAAACTGTATTCTTTACAAAATATCCTTCGCTGTCGATTTCTGCATTAGCCTGTGCTACATGGAAATCATCTTCTTCATCCGCTGTGAAGTATCTTACTTCATCAGTAACTCTAGGATTCTTAGGATCAGTCTTATCAACGATACGATAAGGTGCCTCTACAAATCCATATTCATTAATTCTTGCATATGAAGCAAGAGAGTTAATCAAACCGATGTTAGGTCCTTCAGGTGTCTCGATAGGGCACATTCTACCATAATGTGTGTAGTGTACATCTCGAACCTCGAAACCTGCACGGTCTCTTGAAAGACCACCAGGACCAAGTGCTGAAAGACGTCTCTTATGTGTAATCTCACTTAATGGATTATTCTGATCCATGAACTGAGAAAGCTGTGAACTACCAAAGAATTCTTTAATAGCTGCTGTTACAGGCTTTATATTAATAAGTGACTGTGGTGAAACTCCGCTTAAATCCTGAGTTGACATTCTTTCTCTTACAACTCTTTCCATTCTTGAGATACCAATTCTGAACTGGTTCTGAAGAAGTTCACCTACAGCTCTGATACGTCTGTTACCAAGGTGATCTATATCATCCTTTGTGCCAACGCCGTATTCCAAATGCATATTATAGTTAATAGAAGCAATAATATCCTCTACAGTTATATGCTTAGGAATAAGATCTCCAATATTCTTAGAGATTGCTTCCTTAATATCATCTAATGATTCATTTTCTGCAAGAATCTGGCTTAATACTGGGAAGTATACATCCTCTGTAACACCAAGTTCTTTAGCTTCTTCCTTGCTTATATCAACCCATTTTGTAATATCTACAGCAAGATTTGATAATACCTTAACTCTTCTTGTAGTAACAGTTCCGTCGTTTCCTCTGAGTTCAACATTAAGGAACACTGCTGGAACAGCTGCATTCTGGATATCTACTGCAAGTTCTCTTGTAACCTTGTCGCCTGCTTTAGCAATAACATTTCCATTAGAATCTGTTACATCATCAGCAAGTACATGGCCTGTTAATCTGCTCTTAAATGAGAGCTTCTTGTTAAACTTATATCTACCTACTCTTGCAAGGTCATATCTTCTTGGGTCAAAGAACATACCTGAAATAAGTGATTCAGCACTTTCTACTGAAAGTGGTTCGCCCGGTCTTAACTTCTTGTAAAGTTCAAGAATACCTTCCTGATAATTTGTTGAAGTATCCTTTTCCATAGTTGCAAGAAGCTTTGGCTCCTCACCAAATATGTCTAATATCTCTGCATTGCTTCCAAATCCTAAAGATCTGATTAATACAGTAACAGGTACTTTCTTATTACGGTCTACCTTAACATAGAATACATCGTTGGCATCTGTTTCATACTCAAGCCAAGCACCTCTGTTAGGAATAACCTGTGAGCTGTAAAGGAAAATCTTTCCATATTTATCCTTCTGAATATCATAATATATACCAGGTGAACGTACCAACTGGCTGACAATAACTCGCTCAGCACCATTAATTACAAATGTTCCTGTTTTTGTCATCAGAGGAAGGTCGCCCATGAATATTTCATGTTCGCTTATATCTTCGCTCTCTTTATTGTGAAGTCTTACACGTACCTTGAGTGGAGCTGCATATGTAGCATCTCTTTCTTTACACTCTTCAATAGAATACTTAACTTCGTCTTCACATAATGAGAAATCTACAAATTCGAGACTTAATCTTCCGTTATAGTCTGCGATTGGAGATATATCATCAAAGACTTCTTTCAAACCTTCATCCAAAAACCACTGGTAAGAATCCTTCTGAACCTCAATAAGGTTAGGCATTTCAAGAACTTCCTTCTGTCTTGAATAACTCATACGCATTGCTTTGCCTGACTTTATTGGACGTATCCTGTTTTTCTCCATTGACGTTTCACCCCTTGTGTTTATTTTATAAAAATTAGGAAAATGATATGAATATGTCAAAAAGGCATAGACATACCACAATAGTGCATTGTCCATAATACTACAAGATTTTATTTTCGTCAATATATACTTGGGATTTTTTTGAAAAAAATTTAATATATTTATATTTAGATGTGATATTGATAAATCTGTATCAATAAAAGCAAGAAATATGTTTAGAAATTATAAAAAAGAAAATGAATTTTCCATTTTTCTTAAAAAGCAGAATATCCCGGCATAGCACATGCCATGCCGGGAAAAATAATTTTCAATTAAATTACTTAAGAGTAACCTTAGCGCCTTCAGCTTCAAGCTTCTTCTGGATCTCTTCAGCTTCTTCCTTAGAAGCAGCTTCTTTGATAACCTTAGGAGCTCCATCAACAACGTCCTTAGCTTCCTTTAAGCCAAGACCTGTGATTTCACGAACAACCTTGATAACCTTAACCTTGTTTGCGCCAGCTTCTGTAAGCTCAACATCAAACTCTGTCTTTTCTTCAGCTGCTGCTGCGCCAGCACCTGCTGCTGCAACTACAACACCTGCTGCTGCAGAAACACCAAATTCTTCTTCACATGCTTTAACTAAATCATTTAATTCTAATACTGATAAACCTTTAATAACTTCGATAATTTCCTGAGTAGTCATTATATTAATCTCCTTTTTAATAATATTAGGCAACTGCCTTAAACCTATGTGCCGTATACATCTTTAAGATGCTTTCTGCACTGTTTTCTTTGTTAATGTAATTAACATTGTCGCAATTAAGCAACTTCTTCGTTCTTCTCTGCAATCTGTTTGATAACACGAGCGAAGTTTGTAATAGGTGACTGGATGCTTCCGAGGAACTTTGAAAGAAGTTCGTCTCTTGAAGGAATAGTAGCGATTGTCTGTATTCCGTTAGCATCGTAGTAAGTTCCTTCAACAACACCACACTTTAATTCAAGTGCATCTGCTGTTTTAGCAAAATTAGCTAAGATTCTTGCTGGAGCTGTTGCATCATCTTTGCTGATTGCAATAGCGTTAGGTCCTTCAAGAAGCTCGCCGATTGGTTCGAATTCTGAACCTGCGATAGCTCTCTTAACCAAAGTATTCTTATATACCTTGTATACAACTCCTGCTTCTCTTAACTGTTTACGAAGCTGTGTATCCTGCTCAACAGTTAAACCGCGATAGTCAACAACAACAACGCCCTGAGCGCCGTCAAGGCTGGCTTTAATCTCGTCAACCACAGGTGCTTTAAGTTCTACCTTTGCCATGAATGATTACCTCCTGTTAGATTTTCAAATCCTTAGCGGATTAATTCTGCCTTAGATGGATATATATTCATTCATGATTACTCATAAACAAACAAAAGTCCCTCTGCCAATGACAGAAGGACTGATTAATTCATCATTTAAATCCTCGGTAGGCGTATTACCTTTAACCCTGAAGCTAAGCTTGTCGGGACCTGCTGTCTTAGGCAAAATATTATATGTGATTACTCACACGTCTGATAGTATACTATCATAATATATAGGTTGTCAACCGTTTTTTATTAGCCAACGTATTTAGCTGTGCTAACCTTTACTCCAGGTCCCATTGTAGAAGTAACTACAACACTCTTTAAATACTGACCTTTAAGAGTTGCTGGTTTAGCCTTAACGATTGCATCCATAATTGCTTGGAAGTTGTCTGCTAACTGGTCTTCAGTAAATGAAGCCTTACCAATTGGCACGTGAATGATGTTTGTCTTATCAAGTCTGTATTCAATCTTACCAGCCTTGATATCATTAACAGCCTTTGTTACATCCATTGTAACTGTACCAGCCTTAGGGTTTGGCATTAAGCCCTTAGGTCCGAGTACACGTCCTAAACGACCAACAACGCCCATCATATCAGGTGTAGCAACAACAACGTCGAAATCAAACCAGTTGTCATTCTGGATCTTAGGAATAAGTTCCTCACCACCAACATAATCTGCGCCAGCAGCCTCAGCCTCATCAGCCTTAGCACCCTTAGCAAATACAAGAACCTTTACAGTCTTACCTGTTCCGTGTGGAAGAACAACAGCTCCTCTGATCTGCTGCTCAGCGTGACGTCCGTCACAACCTGTTCTGATATGAGCTTCAATTGTCTCGTCGAATTTTGCAGTAGCGCACTTCTTAACAAGTGAAATAGCATCTGCTGCTTCATATAATGCGAGGCGGTCTATATTCTTAGCTGCCTCAACGTATTTCTTTCCTCTTTTCATTATTAAAAAACCTCCTAGTGGTAATATCGGAAGGACTATATCTTTCCTCCCACATATTTAACAAACGTTCATGGTATTATTATTAGTCTTCTACAACAATACCCATGCTCTTAGCTGTACCTTCGATCATTGAAGTAGCTGCTTCGATTGTTGCTGCATTTAAATCAGGCATCTTAAGCTCAGCAATCTTCTGTACTTCTGCTCTCTTAATTGTAGCAACCTTAGTCTTGTTAGGAACACCTGAACCTGACTTAATGTTGCAAGCCTTCTTAAGAAGAACTGCAGCAGGTGGAGTCTTTGTTATAAAGCTGAAACTTCTATCAGCATAAACTGTAATAACTACAGGGATAATTAAATCTCCCTGATCTGCTGTCTTAGCATTGAACTGCTTTGTAAATTCTACAATGTTGACACCGTGCTGACCAAGTGCTGGACCAACTGGTGGAGCTGGTGTAGCTTTGCCTGCAGGAATCTGTAATTTGATATAACCTGTTACTTTCTTTGCCATTTTAGGCACCTCCTAAATATAAATGTGGTAATTGGCGACCATCATAAGACACTCTGCTATATCCACCCTCCAAGAATCGACCATCAGGTAATTCTTGTGAATGAGTTTACACAGTAAATCCATTTCTGGTCTCCCACGTCCGTATATTAAATCTGCGGATGCAGCGCGGACTTTTCAATGTTACATTAACTTCACATCTGTGAAATCAATTTCGACCGGTGTTTCACGACCGAACATCTCAACATTAATTGTAAGGCACTGTTTGCCATCATTAATGTTTATAATCTCTCCAACTGTATTCTCCCATGCACCTGAAAGAATCATAACCTTATCGCCAACCTTACCAGCGAACTGAACCACTGGCTTAGCTGTCTCAGCACCTTCCGGAAGAGTGATGCCAAGTGATTTGATTTCAGCCGGAGTAAGTGGTACTGGCTTAGATCCAGGACCAACAAATCCTGTAACGCCTCTGGTGTTTCTGACAACATACCAGCTGTCATCATTCATTACCATGTTAATGAGGACATATCCAGGGAACATCTTCTTCTGAGCAGATTTCTTAGAGCCGTTCTTCACTTCTATGACAGTCTCAAGTGGAACTATAACCTCTAATACCTGGTCCTGAAGATTTCTGTTTTCAACTGTTTTCTCAATGTTGGCCTTTACCTTATTCTCATATCCTGAATAAGTGTGGACAACATACCATTTTGCTTCGTCCATCTAATCACCTTTTCCTTACTTTACAATGAACTCAATTCCGACTCTGCAGATAAAATCTACAATCGCAATGATTACACCTAATAATACGGATACAAATAAAACAGCGACAGTTTCTTTTGTAAGTGACTTCTGGTCAGGCCAGACAATCTTAGAAAACTCTGCTTTTAAGCCTTTGAACCAGCTCTTTTTCTGTTTCTTTTCTTTAACAGTTTCACCCATGTTTCTACCTCACTGTGCTAACTACTTTGTTTCCTTGTGCAATGTGTGTGATTTACAGAACTTGCAATACTTTTTAGTTTCCATTCTGTCAGGATGATTCTTTTTATCCTTAGTCATGTTGTAATTACGCTGTTTACACTCAGTACATGCCAATGTTATCTTAACGCGCACAACTTCCACCTCCAATTTATTTAATTTCGCAGGTGTTTGCAAAACACCAATTGGTTTTAGTTCATACTCTAAAACTGCTGTCTAATTTCAGAGCATAAAAAAAAGACCGCTTCCAATAGCCAGTCTAATATATCATAGTCCAATTATCCACGTCAACATTTTTTTATAAAAAATACATTCCGGATATTTTATTTTTTCAAAAAAATTTGTGTTTTTACTTATTATATAAGGTAAAATTTCCGAAATACATAGTGACAATTTCTTTTCATTAATATATAATGTAATTACTAAAAGTGGATAACTATATTTACATCGCTTAGAATTATCACATTTTAGTTTGAACATGTCAATATATTTGTGGAAAGGATTCCACTTTTTCTTTTAATGATTATTACAGACAAGGAGGTGACTGTTATGATCAGCAGTGTTTACAGCTATTATTTGTCGCAGTATGGCAACAAGACAAGCTCTAAATATGATTCGCATACAAGAAATCAATTGCGCAACACGTATGGAAAAGTTGTTAAGCTTAACAGTCAGACTCCTACGTATAAGCTGGATGTATCAGACGATGCGCAGAAATACGCCATAGACCTAAAAGAAAATGCACGGGAATTAAGCAATATTGCCTCAGAGCTTTCAGACAGCGAAAGTGGAGGAATGGTATATAAAAAGGCTGCACAATCAAGCAACAGTCAGGCAGTTGAAGCTGAATATGTCGGTGACAGCTCTTCCGTTACTGTTCCTGAATTTGAAATAAATGTTTCACAGCTGGCAGCCAACCAGATTAACTCAGGAAATTATCTCCAGCCTAATAAAAAGCTTTTAGACACAGGCGATTATTCTTTTGATATTAATATTAATAACCTTACATATGAGTTTCAGTTTACGATAGATGACGGTGAATCAACCAACGATGTCCAGAACAAGCTGGCAAGACTGATTAACCGTTCTCATATAGGTCTGGAAGCCCATGTAGATGAGGACAGTTTAGGAAATACAGCACTAATTATCAGCTCTGAAGCTACCGGTATTAACGGAATGCATTCAACTATATTTAATATCAAGGCAAACGAGGACAGCCATAAAGACGATGAGAATTTTGTAGAAGGCTTTGATACTCCGGGATACAGTAAGAATACAGGACTCATTAACACTCTTGGTCTTGACCGTGTCAGCCAGTATCCTTCCAATGCTGTATTCAGCATTAACGGTGATGAACGTACCTCGCCTACTAACGACATCACTATTAACAAGGCTTACTACCTTTCATTTCATAAGACAACCGATAATCCGGTTTCAATTACTTTAAGGGATGATGCAGATTCAATAGCAGACAGTATCAGTGAACTTGTATCCGGCTACAACCAGTTAATGAAGGTTGCAACCAATGACAACAATAATAAATTTGACGGCAATGCCAAGTTAAGAAAAGAATTCTTAAATATTGCCAACGCATATAAGAAACAGTTAAGTCCAAGCGGACTTGATGTTTTAGATGACGGAACAATAAGCATTAATAAAGATGTTCTTGCCAATGCAGCCAATAACGATTCATTATCAAATGTATTTTCAAGCCTTAATTCATTTAAGAAGTCAATCCAGAAGAAGGCTGATGATATATCCTTGAATCCGATGAATTATGTTAATAACAAGATTGTGGCATACAAGAATCCACACAGACCTGTTAATGACCCTTACAATCTTTCTGCATATTCAGGAATGATGTTTAACGGTTATATTTAAGGTTATTTAAGCTAAAGGAGGCATATCTTTCTTACGATTGATATGTCTCCTTCTTTCTGTTCAGATATAAATATAACGCCTCTGCATCCTTTAGCGCAATTTCATTGTCCATATCAGGTGTAATCACATCCCTATTTCTTCCAAAGTCTGTAAAATAGATGAACCTCTTTATAATCCCTTCCCTGTCATCCATAATCAGCTCAAGAAGATATATAACCAGCTTCTCATGCGATATCTGTAATGATGCAGCATTACAATAATCAAAATCAATATTATCCTGACTTTCAATAAAAAGCTCATTCACCTTAGTCGCAAGATCCTGTGCAGACATAAGCCTGTTTATAATATTAACAAACTGCTCTTCAGATAATGTAGCTGACATAACACTTCACCCTTCATTAATTATTGTATAAATTAATGATAATACATTATCCTTGAAATTGCATTGGACGGATAGTCCAATAAACCTTAAAATCTTCTTTTAAAACATCGTCATCAACTGAATCAATTACCAGCAGTTCCTCCATATGAACACCGAATATAACGCTTAACATATACAGATTATTAACTGACGGAAGTATCTGTCCCTTAAACCACCTGTAAATCGGCTGTGGGCATGATAAATCAAGAAGTTCCTGAAGCTGTTTAACATCATAGCCTGAATCTGACATAAGTTCTTTAAGCCTTATGCCTGTTTTTACCATATCTATATTACATAAGTTATATTTCTTAATATCATCACTTATCAAATCAGCTTCACAAAAATTATACATTGCCAGATTATCCATAGACATTCCTGCACTTACAATATCCATAAGCCATCCCCCTTTTGTTTCATAATGTTTTGCAGAACATTTGTTCTGTTTTAATATTATACATCAAACAAAAGGGAAAATCTATTCATATAATAAATATTATTTTTCTGCGGCTCCTGAATTTTCTATCTGCTCAGCTGCCTCAGCAGTCTTAATATTTGCAAAATTTATATCATCAAATGCTTCTTCCGCTATAGATACACAGCTGTCCGCAAGTCTGTCTATACCATAAAGTATTCCTGAATAGTCCTCTGTAAGCGCAGCATCACACTTTTTCTGTTTAACTCTTGCGATATGCTCTTTATTAAGCTTCTTCTGTGTTTTCTTAATAAAGCTCCTTCCTTTAAATACCTTTGATGCATTTTCCACATTTCCAAGCTCCACAGATAACATTGCATCCGCAAAAAGCTCCTGGGTCATGCCAAAGCAGTTTTCGAGTTCTTCCGAAGCTGTCTTAGAAAAGCTGTTCCCCTCAGATTTTACTTTAGCACATATAACATTTATATCATTACATCTGTCTGCTATTCTGTCTATATTATTTGAGACATATAAAAGTCCTGCTGCCTTTTCTGACTGGTATTCTGTAAGATTTCCTCTTGAGAACATTCTTGTTATGTATAAAGCTATCGTGTTCTGCAAAGTTTTGACTGACAGATACACATCACCAAATGTTTCCTTATGGCCTGATACATCATTTTGTGAAACACATTTTCTTAATGAACCAATCATTTCTTTGGTTATATCCGCAAGTCTTTCTATTTCTTTTGCAACCAGACACATTGCAGCTGTAGGCTGTGATATCAGATTATTATCGATAAACTGTGGTTCAGATGCCTCTATCTGTCCTTCGTTTCTGCCTCTTATTATAAATTTGACTATCTTAACCATAACCGGTATAAGTGGCAGCCATATTAACGTGCACATAACATTAAATATGGTGTGTGCATTTGCTATCTGTCTTGATATTACTTCAATCTCTGCTCCCTTAGGAGATATGAATCTTACAAACTTTGCAAGCCATGGTATAAAAAACAGACATACAATACTTCCGCTTATATTAAATATACTGTGTGCAACAGCTGTACGTTTTGCATTCTTAGACTGACCTATTGAAGCAAGCAATGCAGTTATTGTTGTTCCTATGTTATCTCCGAGAAGAATTGGTATTGCACCTGTAAGTCCTATTATACTGCTCACGCCGTCCGGTCCTGCCTGTGATGCAAAATTCTGTAATACTGCAATAGTTGCAGAACTGCTCTGTACAACAACTGTCATAATCATACCAAGCGCAACTCCGAGTATAGGAATCTCAGACACTCTTCCCATAAGTTCAGTAAATATCTGGCTTGAAGCGAGAGGCTTCATAACCTCACCCATAATCTCGATTCCTTCAAATAACAAACCGAAAGAAAATATAACCATTCCGACATTTTTTACTTTCTCTTTTTTCACAGCAAAATTAAGAATAAAACCAATAAATATAATCGGATATATGTAGTTGGTTATCTTAAATGCCATAAGCTGTGCTGTCATAGTTGTTCCTATGTTGGCACCGAATATAACAGAAATCGCCTGTGGAAGAGACATAAGTCCCGCACTTACAAAGCCTATTACCATTACTGTTGTTGCCGAACTGCTCTGAAGTACTGCTGTTACAAGCATACCTGCCAAAGCTCCCATAACCGGATTCTTTGTAAGAAACCCAAGTATCATTTTCATTTTCTCGCCGGCTGCCTTCTGAAGCGCATCACTCATACTGTTCATTCCATATAAGAACAATGCAAGACCGCCAAGCAGTCCAAATATCACTTTGAGATTTTCATTCATAATTAACCTCCATACCATAAATACAAATCGTATAAACTCTGTCTAATTCAAACTTCTACTATGTAAATTTTTCTTTACAGTATAAACATAGATTAATTTTTGATTCTCAACTATCTCATTATGGTAAAGAGTATGTAAAATATATGTAAAATTATATTTTTGTCAATGTTCACACAATTTACATATTTTTCATGTGAATTTTTCATTTTAATGGTGGATATTTTGTTGTAAAAATGGTAAATTAGAAACGAATTTTTTATTCAAAAAACAAAGTGATTCATTTAAATAAAGAAATGAATTAGGAAAGGCAAATATTAATGAACAAATACGGACATTTAACCGTAACCAAAAGATTTACCGATAAACTTAAGAAAAGACATGCATTTGCATTAAGACTCGGAAGCATTATGCCTGACATACTTGTTCATACATATATCAAAGGCCATACCTGGGAATCCTCTTACGATAAAATTGCAAGAAGACTCCGTCGTCTTGAAAGACATGGCAGAATGAACTTCTTATCATTCCTGTCCTTAGGTTATGCACTGCACTATATTGAAGATTATTTCACATATCCACATAATTCATGGTATCCTGATACAATGTCTGAGCATGTGTTATATGAAATTAAATTTATGAACTATATAAAAGAAGCTGATACATCCATACCATTAAAAGCACATAACGGATATGGTGCATCAGCAGATAAAATGCTTGATTATCTTATAACCAGCCATAATCAGTACGCTTCATGCGAACAGGGTTTTGACAATGACTACAGCTATATAACATCAGTAGGCTATGAATTCGTTGCCAATTACACTAAGCTGTTTATGATTAACAGCGGCAAGGATACATTTATCGATTTTTCAAAACAACCTTCCGCCTTATTATATGATAAGCTATAACCATTATTATTCCTGTTAATATCCATGAAATAGGATAAATTATTATAAGCACCTAGAACTCATGGAATATCCTGCACACAGTTGATATCCATATAAGTCTTAATACACATGAACCTATTACAGTTATAATTGCAGGCAGCAATGAATGTCCCAGACCTCTCATTGCACCTGCACTTATTTCATATACCGATGTGAGAAGCTCAAGCGAAGTTGCTATTATTATTCGCTGATTGGCATAATACAGCAAATGTCATTCATTGTTCTTTTCACCTCTGACATCTGTAGATACAACTTTTCCCAAAGGAACCATTTCTACAGTCACTTTTCCGTCCGCTTTGCGTGTAATCAGGGTTCCGCCTCTCTGAATATAACTTTTATCTATTCCGTTATACCCCAGATAGTCAATAGACATTCCGTAAGTAAGCTGTATTCCTTTATATATAAGAGAAAGCGTATTAAGATGGTCATGTCCGCAAAACATCCATTTTATAACGCCATTTTTTACAGCTTCATCAAAAAATGTTCCCTTAAACTTAGAAATGCCAAAATGTTCATTCTTCTCTGCAATGCTTCCATGCTGGTAAATAACACTTTTATCGCCAAGCTTCATTTTCTCATAAGCTTCCCTGAATTCCCTTACAGGCATATGATAAAATGCCATAGCCTTAATATCAGGATTATCCTTTTTAAGCCTGCTAAGAGAATCCATGCACCACTTAACCTGATCCTCATGAATACAGTCAAAGCCACTGTAAAACCAGCCGCCGTCACCGTACATATTGGAATCCAACATTACAAGCGGCAATAAAACATTACCATTATCATCTGTTAGATTAATAATGAAATTTCCAACTCCGGTAAGATTTTCTCTGCCCTTAGAAAATATACTGTATTTTCCCTTCTTATATATTCCGGCAAGCTCCTCTTTTCCGCAAAATGCACCCATCTCACTATCATGGTTTCCAAAAACCTGAGTATATGGAATTTTAAAGCTGTCCATAAAGCTCATAAGCTTATATGCCTGTTTTCTGTTATTCATAGTTCCTGATTTTGGAAAAAACGGAAAAATAGAATCTCCCGTGAGCACTATTAAATCCGGTTTTGTCCTGTTTATTATCTTTGTCACGGCATTTAATGCAAGCTTGTCCTTCTTCTTTGAAAACAAGCCAAAGCCAAGATGCAAATCAGTAAGCTGCAATATTTTAAAATCTCTGTTCCTGTCTATCTTAAGTATAAAATTGTCTTTGTCTGTAATTTTAAAATTATTAGCTTTATACATAATTTTATTGCTCCTCGTTCTTTAACTAAGCGGTATTAATGCTCCTATAGCGGAGATTATTGTAGATATAACCATAAGCACCTGAAACGGAATAGTTCCTATTACTCCGCATATCGGACTTGCCCCTGCTTTTTTTCTTGATTTGCCATATGTAAGCACAAGCATTATGCTTACCAGAACAACAACACCACTCATTATTCTTGTCAGGATTATAAAGCTGCTCACACCAAATATTGCAAATAAAATGCATGGCACAGTTGCAATAACCCAGCTTAATCTGTTATCAATTCCTACCTGCTCATGCACTACATCCCTTAATGCAAGTGTGTTAGACCAGAAAGTAGTAAGAAGTGCGAACAATGAGAAAATTCCTGCAAACACCACTGCCCATCTGCCGATATTCTCTCCAAGCTGCATATACGCAAGCTCTTTATCTATAACACCGCTTGTTCCTAAAAGCACCGTAAGTGTAACTATAAGCACAAATGCCGATGATATGGCAAATCCTGTAAAAATAGTTTTTCTTATTTTCTTTGCATCTCCGTCAAGACCTTTTACAACCTGTATAACTGCCTGATTGGCTGATGTAGCAAATACAACCATACTGTATAATGCAATAAGATTATTTAAATGAAACGGCACCTCATATAATGCATTTACCGGATGCGTAAATGTTCCAACAGTCATAACTGCCACTATAACCATAAGAAGAATCACAGAATATTTCTGTGCAATTCCAACAGCCTTCATACCCATAAACACTACAATTCCTGCAATCAGATAATATATAAGCTGTGCAATCCATAACGGAATTCCAAACCAGTTTACAAAAATCTGTGCTCCTCCGTTTATATTACCGCTTACGCCTATCATTATTGCCAGACCGTAAACCACAAAAACAATCCAGCTGAATATTTTTTTCATTTTTCCCTTAAACAATTCACCCTCAAAGCTCTTTACAAGCTGTACGCCACCGTTATTATAAGATAACTCGGCAATAATAAGATGTAATATAACATTTATTATGTATGCAGCAACAACCATCCACACTACAGTCCATATACTGTTTCTGGTTGCAAGATAAGGAACTGCTATTATGCCTGTTCCTATGCTGTTTCCCACAATCATGCTTATTGCTTCAAATGTTGTAAGCTTCGCTTCTGATTTGATATTCATTTTCCGGTATCTCCTCGTATATTATCTTTAATATCTATAGGCGTTTGCGAAACGCCATAAGCCTTGATTTTACAGGCGTTTTTACAGTTTAAAATAGAATAACTCCTCACAGGTATGTTATAATTGAATTGTCAAGAAACAATTAAACAAAACCCTGAAAGGAGTTAT
>ERZ1106969.131-NODE-131-length-87897-cov-7.304262_pt1 | contig 87897 bp, 97 predicted proteins | sample MGYA00403685_ERZ1106969 | MGnify/ENA primary metagenome ERZ1106969 (study PRJEB35170, sample SAMEA104062416) | human gut metagenome | biome: human gut; feature: human-associated habitat; material: faeces | place: Denmark | collected 2012-05-18 ...
AATACTTTTATGTTACTTTACCCAAAAAGAGACCTTAGCTAAACTAAGATCTTATCTTTTTAAAATATCTAATACTTTTTTAATAACTTTTTTTCCTATTACATCTTCATTCATTAATTCTAAAGACTTATTTAGTTTTTCCCAAGAAACAGCTTCAACTTCATCAGATTTGATTATATAACCATCCTTATAAAAGGCCATAAATGTAAGCATCAATAATTCCTTACCTTCTATATATTCAGTCCCTAAGAATCTAACATTATCAATTTTTATTCCAGTTTCCTCAAAAACTTCTCTATGGACTGTATCCTCTGCCTTTTCATCTATACCTATATACCCTGAAATAAGAACTCTAGAATTCTTATAAATATAACTTTGCTTTAATAATAAAACTTCATCATCTTTAATTACAGCCACCATAATACAAGGCTTAGGCACATCAAAGAATAACAAATCATCCTTTACACAATAGGGTACTCCACCTTCATCCCAACTATATTTTTCTTCTAACTTAGCTCCACACTTAGGACAATAAATAAATTTCATAGCTTACCCCCAAATACAATTATACTATTAACTATATCATAGAGAATTTTCTATCACAATATAATATCTAAAGGCTTAAATAAAGTTATACTATCCTCTGTAACCCTGCAAGAATAAGCAAAAATATCCACACCATTTTCATTAGCTAATCTTAAAGCTTCTGCAAACTTAGGATCTGTTTCATCATTAGGAGTAAAGGATACTACATCTTCTATTTGTATTAAAAACAATACCCCAGCTCCTCTACCACTTTTCTTAACTTCTATTAACTCAAGTAAGTGTTTTCTTCCCCTATCAGTTGGTGCATCAGGAAATCTGCATCTTCTTTCTTCTTCTAAAGTTACACCCTTTACTTCTAAATAATATTCTTCTCCATCATCATTAGATAATTTAAAATCAAACCTACTATCTCCAAAAGTTTTCTCACTTAATATATTATTATATTTTTTCAACTTTTCCACAACTCCTAATTGTAATGCTTCTTTTACCACCTTATTAGGAATTTGTGAATCAATACTTATTAACTTATCTCCTTTAAGGGCAGCTATTAAATCATACCTAGTCTTTCTATTTGGATTTAACTCCTCCCTTAGATAAACTGTACATCCTGGAATCAATATTTCTCTGCATCTTCCTGTATTAGGAACATGAACTACAATTTCTTCCCCATCAATTAATACAGATGCATTAAATCTATTTGGTCTTTTTATAAAGCTTGCTTTTATAATTTTCTTATTATATTTCATTTTTCCACCTCATTATCCACATTATCCACAGATTTAATCCACAGTTTTGTGGATTTTGTGTATAGTTATCAACAAAAATTACTATCTATATGTAACAAATTCTAACTGATAATAATTTTTTATGCAATATTCTCTATATTGTTGTAGAAATATCTCTTATTCATATATATTGTGTCCACACTTATACTAATCTTAATCCCCAATTAAAATAAGTTATCCACATTTTTATTCACTTTATCCACACTATAAACAAACCCCTGTATTTATCAGCCTTCTCACTGTTAATAACTTATAATAGTTATACACATCCACTTTTTAATAAAAAATTAAGAAATCTTAACTTTATATTAAACATCATTCACTATCTTGTATTGTATAATACCAAATCATATAATACAGTTATAAAATAACATAGGAGGCTTGGTAATGAACATACAGTTAAAGAAAGGAATCTTAGAACTATGCGTCTTATCAGTACTTTCTAAAAAAGATTGCTATGGCTATGAACTAGTAAACGAAATATCAAAGCATATTTCTATATCTGATGGAACTATATATCCTATTCTTAGAAGGTTAACTAACGAGGGCTACTTCACAACATATTTACAGGAATCTCAAGAAGGACCACCTAGAAAATACTATCGACTTACAGAGTCTGGATATAAAATAAAAAATGAGCTAGAAAGAGAATGGTTAGACTTTCAAAACTCAGTAAACAATATTTTGTTGGGAGGCTTAGAATATGAATAAAATGGAATTTTTTAAAATTCTTGAAGAAGGTTTAATAGATTTTCCTGCTCATGAATTACAAGAAATTTTATATGATTATAAGGAACACTTTTCCAATGCACAATCTGATGGAAAAACAGAAGAAGAAATAATAGAGGAGCTTGGTGACCCCTATACTATAGTAAATCAATATAGAAGTAACTATATTCAAGTTTCCACCACTAATACAGAATATGAAGATACTTATGAAGAAAAAGAAGCTAACAACGAAACATATACTAATTACAATGATGATTCCAATAAAAAATACTCTAATAATAGCACTAATAGCTCATCTAATTCTTTAATCAATATAATTCTAAAAATTTGTATGATTGTTGGTTTGTTAATATTATTTTTCCCTATTGTAATAGCAGGATTAGCAACTGTATTGGGACTTGGAACAGGTTTATTAGCAATACCTTTTGCATTTAGTATCTCAGGAATACTTATGCTTTTAGGAAAATTCGGTTTTACCATTTTAGGATTTGGAGTACCTGCATTCTTTGCTGACTTCCCTACTTCAGTAACTCTTTTAATTACTATAGGTTCAATTTCAGCTACTTTAATATGTTTCATTCTGTTAATTTATCTTATAAAATTTATAATTTTAATAATAAAAAAACTGATGAATAAATTATCCAATAAGGAGGGTATATAATGAAAAACTTTATGTCTAGAAAAATGAAAATTTTTCTTTCTGTTCTTGCTATAATAAGTCTTGCTTCTTATGTATCTGCAGCCATTGTTCTTTATAATAGTGATTTTAAGATATCTAATTATATAAATAAATGGAATGATGATTTTAATTTTAACTGGCATAATTATAAAAATATAGGCTCTTTAGAAAAAGAACTTTCCTCTGATATTAAAACAATAGATATTACAACTTCATCAGTTGATGTAAAAATACAATTTTATGATGGAAATGTTATAAAAATAGATGGTACTTCATATACCTTAGGAGATATTACTATCTCAAATATAGTTAGTGACATCTCTTCGTTAAATAATACATTTAGAGTAAATTTGAATACTAACGGATACAATGATATTAATATAAATATTTACATTCCTTTAACTTACAAAAATAATATTAAGATTAATTCTATAAGTGGTGACTGCGAAATTACTGGTGGAGATCTTGAAAATGTTACCATTAATTCTAATAGCGGAGAAATTCAACTAAAAAACCTAACTTCAAAAACATTAAAACTTCAAACTACTAGTAATGATATAGATTTATCTGATATAAAGTCACTTGATTCAACCTTAAATACTACAAGTGGTGATATTAAGGTTTCAGTTTCTTCACTAGGGGAACTTTCTTCTTCTACATCTTCTGGAGAAACCGAGTTATACCTTAACAACTTAGGAAACAAATCTACAATATCTTCTACCTCAGGAGAGATAGATTTATATATAAATGAATCTATTGGTTATGCTTTAATATTTAACACTTCATCAGGTAATATTGACAGTGATAGATTAACACCTAACTTTTTAAATAATAATAACTACTCTGTAACTAATGGTGATGGTAGTAAGAAGGTAGATGTAAAAACCACAAGTGGTGAACTCTATGTAAGGTAAAAGGCTCTGAATTAATCAGAGCCTTTTATTTTTATTCTTTATATCTTTTCAATTTTAAATCTCTTCTTATATTATAAATATCCTCTTTGGTAAGTTGTCTATATTTTGTTGCCCATAATAATTCATCCTTCTTTACAAAGACTAATTGTCCATCTTTCTCTTTAGATATATCTCTGCACCAATATTCTAATGAATATCTACAACTACACTCAATTATTATACCGTTCTTTTTATTTTTTCCTATCTTAACATCAAAACATTGCCTTCTTTTTAAATAATTAAAAAATTCCATAGGGGCATCAGCTAACTTTTCTTCACTTATAAATTCATCTAGAAAAATACAATTAGATGTATCTGAAAATGCTCTAAGTTTTATTATATCTATATTATTTGAGAATAAATATTCTTTACAATAGGAATATAAATATAAAGTATATAAATCTAGCTGCATAAACACACCACCCAAAAGATAATTATATTTAAATTATACAATATTTTCCTTGGGTATTCTATACAGTTGTCTTTATTTTCTAATTTTTCTGAAAATTTTATTCTTCCCTTAATCTTATAAGTTCATCAGCTACTTTTTCTTGTATTTCTTTTATATCAAAATTCTTTCCAGGACATAACGTATTATAAACATCCTTATGCCCCTCAGATTCTTCAATGTTATATTTTATTATCATATCTGCTGAGAGTTTTACTAATGAATTCATTTGTTTATATGTAATAGATTCATCTTCAAAATTTCCTTCTAAACATATACCTATACTATCTCTGTTCCTCCCTTTAGCATGAGCACCTATCATTTCTTCTTTTCTACCTCTGTATATTGTTCCATCTTTTCTAATATAGAAATGATATCCTATACCACTCCATCCCCTTTGTAAGTGCATATCATGTATTTGCTCTGGAGACAAGTTAGAAGACGCTGAATGATGATAAATAATATATTTAGGTCTATTTCCTAGTTCAACCCCATCTCCCCAATTGTAGTCTATACTTTGTATATTTAGTTCCTTTTCATAATCTTTTCTTATATCCCTTAACTCTTCTAATCCATATCTCCCTTTTCCCATATTATATAAATAATCCACTTTATTTTTAGAATGTCCATAAATTATAATACCTATAATGGATATTACTAATAGAAGCGAAACTATATAAGTTCTTTTTCTTCTCCTTTTCATTATCCTTTGGTAATCTATTCTTTTTGCTTCTAGCTGTTCCATAATAGCTCCTCCATCCCTATGTAAAGTTACACCATATATATTTTACAACAAATGTAAATATTCTTCATACCCTTTCTTTTTCATTTCTTCTTTAGGTATAAACTTTAAAGCTGCAGAATTAATACAATATCTTAGTCCACCTAACTCTTCAGGACCATCACAAAATACATGTCCTAAATGTGCATCTCCAGTTTTACTTCTAACCTCTGTTCTAACCATTCCATGACTTCTATCTACTTTTTCATTAATCAGCTTTCTATCTATAGGTTTTGAAAACGCAGGCCATCCACACCCTGAATTAAATTTATCAGTAGAAATAAATAGTGGCTCTCCTGTAGTTATATCCACATATATCCCCTCTTCATAATTATCATTATATCTATTTCTAAAGGGATATTCAGTACCATTCTCTTGTGTTACCCTATACTCTTCATCTGATAAAACCTTTTTAAGCTCTTCCTTACTCTTTTTTCTATATTTATTAGTCATTATTTCTCCTCCTTACCTTTTCTCTAATTTATTATCTGTTTTTATGAATTTTTTATTATATTACACAAAAACTATAGTGGGTGATTTTTATGTATAAGTATATGTTTATTTATTCTGCTTTTTCAGCTATTTTGACTGCTTTACCTTTTTATTTTGAAAATTTGTGGCCTATTACTTTTATCAGTCTTACTCCACTTCTATATTACTTAATAAAAAATAAGCTCTCTAAGCTAAATGCTTTCTTGTATGGTTTTACATATGGCTTTATCTTTTATTTATTAGGAGTTCATTGGCTATGGTCTCTATATCCACTGACTAACTTTGGATTTAATAAATTATCAAGTTTTTTTATTATCCTTGGTTGTTGGTTGTTTATAAGTATATATGAAGGAGCTTTGTTTTCTCTAATAAGCTTTATATTAAATATATTAAATTTAGGTTTACTTCAGAAAGCTATTTATATAGCAAGCTTATGGACTTTTTTAGAGTGGTTTCAAGGTTTAGGCCCATTAGGGTTCTCTTGGTTTCCTCTTTCTCTCCCTCTAACTAACTGTCCATTCCTTATACAGATAGCATCCGTATTGGGAAGCTTATTTATTTCCTTTTTTATAGTTTTTATAAACTGTATTTTTTCAATAATTATACTTAATAAAAATACTAGAAAAAAATCTTTGATAATATTATGTATATCGCTAGTTCTTATTATCATAGGCAACTATATATGTTTAAACATAGGAAATAATAAATATACCACTATTGACTATTCTATTATTCAAGGTAATATATCTTCTTATAATAAAATTGAAGAAAACTTTGTTAAAGAAAACTTAGATACATACATATCTTTAACTAATAAATCTTTTGAAGATAATCCTAACATTGATTTAGTTATGTGGCCAGAAACAGCTGTACCAATATATTTGAATAAAAATGAGTATGTATATAATTTATATAAAGAAATTGCAATAAAAAATAAATCTAATTTACTCCTAGGAGCTTTTACATTTTCTGATTTTAAAAAGTATAATGCTTTATATTGCTTTAATCCTGATGGAAATATTTCAGGCATATATAGAAAAGGACACTTAGTCCCTTTAGGGGAATTTATTCCTTTCTCAAATATGATATTTAAAACCTTTCCTAAATTAAAAGAATTAAAGGCTTTTTCAGATAACTTACAGGGAGATGAAAGCACTCCTACAATAAAAACTAGTTTCGGAACAATAGGACCATTTATTTGTTTCGAATCCATTTTTTCTGATATACCTAAAAGCGAAATTAAAAAGGGAGCTCAAATATTATGTGTAGCCACCAATGATTCATGGTTTAAAGAATCAAAACAACTTGAACAACATCTTAGACATTCTGTATTACGTGCAATCGAATTTAATAGATATATACTTACTTCTGCAAATACAGGAATATCTGCCGTTATAGATAATAAAGGTAGAATATTAAATACAGTTCCACAATCTACTTCGGGATATATCACTGGAACCGCAAACTTAATTGATAACAGAACATTATATTCTTATTGGGGGAACATACCTATACTAACTTTCTGTATTTTTATAATATCTTTTCAATTCTTAAAAAGTAAAAATCTATACAAAAAGTGTTGAGCCATTTTCATAGCTCAACACTTTTCTTAAATTTATTTTATTTTTCTTCTATCCCATAAAGATACGCTCCATACTCTGGAGTATATAAAGGAGTTTTTAATCTCCCCTTTTTATTCATATATTTCATAATTGGTGTCTTTATTAGCTCTTCTGACTTAAATACACCACCAATATAGGAAACAGGTACATTATCTTCCTTAAAGTCAATCAAAAGTAAATTAATTAATTCAGCAATTTCTTTTCCTGCATCATTAAATATTGAAATAGCCACTTCATCATTTTTTTCTGCTGCCTTTGAACAAGTTAATGAAAACTTAGCAATCTCTTCTCTCTTGAATTTAAGCTTCTCATTAACATAAGAAATTAACTCATAAGGATCACCAAAGCCACATTCCTTCATAACTATATTATATAGTTCTCCTTTAGGTAGTCTTCCATCAGCTTCTTTTGAAAAAGCATTTAATGTTTTATTACCTATCCAATAAGCACTACCTTCATCACCTATGCTGAATCCCCAGCCACCTGATCTTTTAGTCTTGCCTTTATTAATAGAGAATGCGATAGATCCAGTCCCTGCTATTACTACTATTCCATCCTTCCCACCTAGAGCACCCTTCATTGCAATTTCAACATCATTATGTAATAAGTACTTAATACCATTGCATGCTTTTTCTACTGAACTTTCTATATTTGCTCTTATTTCAGGGTTTTTACCATAGCCTGCTAATCCAAAAGAAACTATTAAATCCTCCTTTTCAATCTCTACTGGAGAATTTTCTAATATATTATTAATTCCTTCCTTAATAACACTATATAATCCTTCATATCCAACCTGCATAAAGTGGCAAGTACCTAAAATCACCTTATATAGTACATCTCCTTCATGGTTAAATAATGAAAATAATGTTTTTGTACCGCCTGCATCTACTCCAATATAGTACATATTTACCTCCTATACACTCTGAAAGCTAAACTTTTGCCATGGCTTTATTTCTTTCAAAATAAATACCTCATCTTCTATAATATGACCAACTACATTACTCCTACCACTATTCTCCATTTCATTTAATACTATCTGTAATTCTCCGGCATAGTGTCCATATTCACTACTTTCAATTATTATATCTCCTGGCTTTAAAATATCTGGAGTATTAAACTTTCTAAACTCATGATTCTTATACTTAACTCTACTTTGAGTGGAACGTATCATATTGTCACTCTTATCTCCCCTATTAAAATGTAATTCATCTAAAATTATCTTTTTTTCTATTTCCGGAAGATTATCAACCAAATTTACGTTAAAAGTAACCATATCCCTACGTATTTTTGACAATTCATTTATTTCCTCTTTCGTTGGATAACAATTAGAAATTACTATATCATCAATACAACCTAAAGCAATTAAATGCTTAGCTTGTACCTGAATTGGTAAAGTTCTATGAATCTCTAAAGTAGGTAATCCATCTGTTACAGGCCAAGGCCCAAAAGCCTCATTACTTTGTGAAGTAATGAATGCTGCTGTTCTTAACCCATACTTTTTAAATCTAGCTGTGCAATCTAAAAAATGTTGTAAGTTTAATCCACTATACCTATGAGGATAAAAATTATGACAAGCAATTAAATTATACTTATTAGGCATATAGTCCATTATAGTATCAATATAATTTGTATTGTTACTCATATTTATCTCAATCTTCAACCCTTGAGGATTGAAAGTCATAATTGATTCTTCACTTCCACTATAACCTGCATCTAAACGTACTCCATCTGCTCCTATTTCTTTAAAAAAGGTTAAATCATTATAACTAATCCCTAACTTTGTAAACACCTTTGGACTTACATCTACTATTATTTCAAATCCTTTCTTTGAGGCATATTCATTTATACTTTTAAAAGTTTTTTTAATATTTTCTTTATCTTCTTCTGCTGAAAGAAGACATGAAAAAATTCTGCTAAAGCCTGCTTCATGTGCTTCATCTATATATTTTAATATTCTTTCTTTAGTAGACTTCTCTGGATAAATCGAAATTCCTAACTTACGCATGTTTTATTCTCCTCGTAAAATATTCTATTATCATATAATTTAAAAAATGGATAATATACAATTACTGATATTATTATTTGTATAGCACATAAAATAATAGCTGATATATCTCCACCTGTAGATACGAAAGCCCCTATTGGAGCTGGAAGTACCCACGGTACTAATATAAATGGAGCATTTACTAATCCACTATTCATAGCAAACCAAGCTACTGTTCCAGATATAAGTGGTGCTATTAAAAATGGTATCATCATATTCTTATTACATGATATAGGTGTACCAAATATTACTCCCTCATTTATATTAAACAAGGATGATATAAATGTACTCTTTCCGATTTCTTTAAGATGATTACTCTTAGATAGGTATCTCATCAAAAGTACAAGTCCTATAGTACATCCAGAGCCCCCCACCCATATAAACCATTGATAAAATATTTCATTAGCTATATAAGGACAAGTAAATCCATTTATTTGGGCAAAGGCATTTAAGAATATCATTTGAAACCAAAAAGGCCTAATTAATGTGCCTATTACAGCTACTCCATGTATACCTAGAATCCAAAACAAACAAGTAATTACTACTATTAATACCATACCAAAATATGATCCTATAAAATTCATTACTACAGTTAATATATTACTTATAGGTGTAATCCAATTAAAGGATAATAAATTCGCAAATATAGTTATTATCATAACTACTAGAAAAATAGAAATCATTCCATCTAAGTATTCTATAGCAGCTACGGGAACTTCTTTAAAACTTAATTTCTTTAGACTTATCTTAGAAAACAATCTATACAATTCTACAGATATAATTGAAATTATAATGGTAGGAAAATATGATAAAAATAAATATTCATATATATTCATATATATTTCCCCAAAATTAATATATTGAATAAACAAAATTAAAGTGGTAGAAAAAATGGATATAAATCCAACTTTTTTCCCATCAAGTCCATAAGAAATACTTAATTCCGATCCTATTCCATATGAAATATAGATAAATAATATAGCATTGAAAAGAAAATATGGAAGCACTAAAGCTACCTTATTATCTTGTATAAAACCACTATTAAATCTCATTCCTAAAGAAGCAATTAATAAAAATGTACCTAATACTGTTAATAATGGCATTGCGCCTATTATTGCCATCTTTATAGCCTTTAAATGTCTTTGCCCAGATAAAAACATTATGGGTGTTGATAGTTTCTCGTTTAACTTTTCTGCTAATTCATTCATTTAATTTCCTCCTACAAAAGGACAGTCACATATAGATCCCAGTACAACCTTTTCCCTTGCTCCTGTAGCACTTGGTACATTAGAAAAACTTCTATGTATTGTTTCATTTCCTAATATAATAAAAGCAATGGCCTCTTTTGCATCACTTGAATATCCTTCTTCCTCTTGAGTTACCACTTGAATTTCTGGTAATAATTCTCTTAAATATCTTAGTAATGTATAGTTATGTGCACCGCCGCCACCTATAATAACTTTATTAATAACATGCTTTTTTAAGATAAAATTCTTATAATTTTCTGCTATAGATTTCGCTGTAAACATAGTTACCGTCGAAACAATATCTTCCTTTTTAATAGAATTAAATTTCTTAAGTAACTTTTCTACATATTGTTCTCCAAACTCTTCCCTACCTGTTGTTTTAGGTGGAATAGCACTTATATAAGGATTAGACATCATAAACTCCAGCATCTCTTCATTTACACTACCTATAGCTGAAGTTTCTCCATTTAAATCATATCTTTTATTGAATAGTCTAAGCATTACCTCATCAATAATCATATTACCTGGTCCAGTATCAAAGGCGTAAATTTCATCAACTCCTACATTCTTAGGAATCACTGTTACATTACCTATTCCTCCTATGTTTTGAAGAAGCACCCCTTCTCCCTTGCTTCCATAAAGTATATACTCACTAAATGGTACGAGTGGAGCTCCCTCCCCTCCAGCTGCCATATCCATAACTCTAAAGTTTGAAATTACTTTTTTTCCGGTTTCATAGGCTATGATAGCGCTTTCCCCTATCTGTAAAGTAGACGGAATCACATCCTTACCTTTCCTTGGAACATGATAAATAGTCTGTCCATGACTAGCTATAAAATCCAATTTTGATATATCAAAGTTACTTTCTTCACATATCTTCTTAACACAGTCCGCAAATAAATATCCCAATTTAAAATTTAAGCTACATATTAATCTCACATTAGAATACTCTAAACTACATGCCATTTTTATTTCTTTTTTTATATCATCTGGAATTACATAAGTATTAAATCCTATCATCTCTATTCTTGTATCTAAACCACTTCCATTTACTTTTACTAGAGCAGCATCTACGCCATCTAAGGAAGTACCTGACATTAAGCCTACAGCATACATATACTTTACCTCCTATTCGAAAAAAGACTGTATAAAAATACAGTCTTTTTAATTATTAATTATTTATAGCCTTCTTAACAAAGCCTTTACTTGCATTTAATCTCTTAACTGCCTCTTCTTTGCTACAATCTAATAACACCATTATTATAGCTACCTTACATTCTCTATCTGACTCCTCAAATTTAATGCTTGCTGTTTCATAGGTACACCCTGTAGCCTCCATTATAATTCTTTTAGACCTTTCAATAAGCTTTAAATTTGTAGCTTTCATATCTACCATTAGGTTTTGATATGTTTTTCCTATACCTACCATACTAGCTGTAGAAAGCATATTCAATACTAACTTTTGAGCTGTTCCTGCCTTTAATCTTGTGGACCCAGTTATTACTTCCGGCCCAACTTCAACTTCAATAGCAATATCAGCAATTTTTCCTACTTCACTATTAGGGTTACAACTTAAGCTTACAGTAAATGCTCCAATTTCCTTTGCTTTTTCTAATGCACCTATAGTATGAGGAGTTCTGCCACTAGCAGCTATTCCAACTACTACATCATTGCTTTTAACCCCCGCATCTACTATATCTTTTGCTCCTTGTTCCTTTTCGTCTTCAGCACCCTCTTTGGCCTTAACAAAAGCACTTGGACCTCCTGCTATTAATCCAATTACCTCAGTGGTAGTCCCAAATGTAGGAGGACATTCTACTGCATCAAGCACTCCTAAACGTCCACTTGTACCAGACCCTATATATATTAACCTTCCATTATTATTTAATGCCTCTATAATATGTTTCACAGCTTCTTCTATTTCAGGAAGTGCTTTTTTAACGCTCTCGGCAACTGTAGAGTCCTCTTCATTCATTACTTTTAAAAAGCTACAAATGCTCATTTCGTCGAGTCCCATAGTTTTCTGATTTCTTTTTTCTGTGATTAAATGAGTGATTTTTACTTCTGACATTGGGAACCTCCTTAGTTTTCTATTCTCTTATATATTTATGCTCTAAATTCTAACGAATCTAATTTTTGTCTTGTAATCCAAATATTCTAGTAAATCTACATATTCAGGATGTATAAAACCAATAATATTAACTCTGGCATCAGCTTCAAAATCTTTTTTAAGTAATTGAATCTCTCCACAATATCTACCTATAAGCTCATTATCTATAGTTATAGAGCCTCTTCTACGGAATCCATTATTATATGGTCTGATTCCAGATGTTCTTGGTGTAATTAAACGTAAAACTGATTCCGAGAAATCTTTACGACAAGTATATTCTTCTTTATATAAATACTCATACTCTTTTTCAAAATGAGCTTTTATAGTTATTACTTTATCTTCTATATATCTATTTATATATTCTAATGTTTCTATCTTAGCTTTACTGTCTCCTATTAATACATCATCTACTCCACAGTTCTTGATTAATTCTACAGCAGCAACGTATGGATGAACTTGACGATGTCTTTCTACAGTAGGCAACCCTTCATATAATGGAAAACGCTTTAAATCATCTCCTGGTACAAAAGCTTGTACTTTTAAACCATATTCCTTAAATACCCTATTCTTCTCTTTAAAATAATCTAATCCAAGTCCTGTATTATTTCTAGGATAAAAATTATGAGTTAGGGAAATATTTGTAAAATCTACTTGAGCTTCTTTTGCCTCTTTTAAATATTCTTCATTAACAACACTTGCATTTAGCATTAATTTAAAATTTTTTGATAGCTCCTTTATAGTATCAAAGTCATCAAATCCATAATCTAGTCTTAATGCCTTAAATCCTAACTCTTTTAATTTCTTATAATCCTTAGGTGGAACATTCAACTTTTCAAAAGTTACTGGAGATACATCGGGAACTATTTCTAAATCTAGACTTCTACAAGTTTCTAAAAATATTGGCATCTTTTTATCTAATTCCGAATAATCTTCCTCTGGAATATGAAGTGATGTAAAAATGTATTTTGCACCTATCTTTGCTGCTTTTTCAAGATAATCATAATCTAAATCTTGAAAGTAAACTGAGATTCCTAACATATTCTCCTCCTACTATTTACCATCTATTGGTAATAATTCATCCTTTAAATCATTCTTTTCCATAGCTTTTACGAATGGCCAGAATACAACTGCTAATATAACCCATGTTGCTATAACAAAAAGTGCTGCTGCAAAACTACCATTAGTAGATAAGAATGCTTTTATTGGGGCTGGTGTTATCCATGGTACTGTTAAGACTGGTACTGGTAAAATACCTGTTGATACTAACACAACTGCTACAACTGCAATTACCATATAACTTAAAACAAATGGAATCATCATTAATGGATTCATAACTATTGGTAATCCAAAGATTAATGGTTCCCCAATATTAAATAAAGCCGCTGGTAATGATAATACTCCTAATGCTTTAATACGTTTTGACTTAGAGAAACACATAATAGCTGATAAAGGTGCTAGCCCTATCCAAATATAGTTGTCATAAAATACACCACTAAATAAATGTGGTAATGATTCACCAGCAGCCATAGCAGCTTGGTTAGCAACATTCATTTGAGTCCAAATTGGTGATGCAACAGAACCTACTACGTTACCTCCATGTATACCAACTGACCAAAGTATACGATTTAAGAAGCTGGATGTCATTACTGTAGCTACACTATCACCTGCGCTTACTAGCGGTTGGAATGCATTCATAATGATTTGTGGTAAATTAATATTAAGTACAACTCTAATTACCCACCAGAAAGTAACTATTAATAGTGATGGTATTAAAGCTACAAAAGCTTGTGCAACCATTGGAGGAACTCCTTCTGGCATCTTTATAACTAACTTTTTACGCACAAAGAAACGATATAATTCAGCAGTAACAATTGCAATTATAAGTGCTGCAAATACTCCCTTAGGCCCTAAGAAATCTGTAGGAACCCCTGCAAAAGTTCCTGGATCTTTACCTTCAATAAAAGTTTTTACAGTTTGAGCTGGAACTATTAAAAAGAAACATGCAACTGAAAGAATTACTGGTCCTAAAATATCATTGTTTTCACCATTTTTATTGTAATACTCTATAGTTGCGAAAGCAGCTGATATTACTACAAATAAACCTATGAATGATGTACCAACTCCTGATGCTGCTGCAAACTTAGCTGAAAAAGTTCCAATAAAATCTTTATATCCTTGTACAGGGAATGATGCAAGTAATAAGAATAATGACCCAACAATTAGTAATCCTGTAAAAGTAATAAAAGTTCTTTGAATAATTTGAACATATCTCATTTGAGAAAATTTTATTAGTGGTGGTGCTATCTTTTCCTCAATGAATCTTGTTAATTTTTCCATGTATATTACCTCTCTCTCTTTATATTTGTAATCTATTACAATAATAAGTCTATCACACTAAAAATATTATTTCAATATTTTTTTATATTTTTTGAAATAATATTTTATAAACACTAAAAATTAAGGAGGAAGTCTCAATAAAACTTCCTCCTTTAACAATGTTTTTATATTAGCTAAATAATATTTTCATTATCTTTTCATGTATTTTCTTACGCTCTTCAATTATCTTAATATTTTCTCTTGTAGGATGCACCCTATTACTAAGTACTATTATTGAAATTTTATTTCCTTTATCAATCAACAATGATGTTCCTGTAAACCCAGTATGAAAGATAGATTCACTAGAGTTCATTGTACTAAATGGACTCCTTACATCAAAAGTAAGATAACCTAATCCTCTATTAATTTCTCCAATAGGAGTTTGTCTCTTAAATAATGATTCTACTGATTTCTCACTTAAAATTCTTTTTTTATTATATTCGCCTCCATTCAAAATCATCCTTGCAAACTTACTCATATCATCTATATCTGAAAAGATTCCTGCATGACCTGAAACTCCCCCCATTAAATAAGCCTTCCTATCGTGAACCTCTCCCCTTAATATCTTACGAAAATGTGGAGAATTTTCTGTTGGTGCACATCTATCAACTAATTTACTATCTGGTAGATAAGAAGTATCATCCATATTTAATGGGGTAAATATAAATTCCTTGGATACTATATCCAGAGGCTTCCCTACTATCTCTTCAATTATGAATCCAAGCAATATAAATCCTATATCCGAATATAAAACTTTTGTGTTTTTTTCATATATTGAATCACAATAATATATTTTCCTTCTTATTGTCTCTTTATCTGCACTTAAATCTAATTTTATATCAGCTGGTAATCCACTAGTATGAGTCAATAAATCAAAAATATTTATATTTTTATTTTTAAATTCTGGAATTACATCTTTTACAAGAGTATCTAACTTTAATTTTCCAATATCTATCAGTTTCATAGTCAATGTCGTAGTAACTAATACTTTTGTTAAAGACGCTATGTCGTAAATAGTATCAATACCATTTAATTCCTCTTTCGGTAAAATTGATTTTTTCCCTACCGAAAATAAATATTCATCATCGTCTAATAAGATAGCAACATTTGCTCCGGGAAATACTCCTCTAGAGCAACAATCCTCAATAATAAATTTAATCTCTCTTTTTTGATCTTCTCTCATTTAAATACCCCTCTTGAAATTTTATTTTACTTATATTATCTTTATATTGATATTTTATGTCAAGGTTGGTAAACTATATTTATAACTAAGAATATTAATATTAAAAAGAGAGGATGATTATAAATGATAGTTGTAAACAGTGCAATAATGCAAGATAAGCTAAAAAAATTAATTGAATCTATTGATTCTCCAAAATTTACTTTTATAAAAAAAGAAGGTATAAAACTTTGTTTTTCATGCGATCTTGAAGATGATGAAGCTGCTATAGCAGTAGCAAAAAAAGCTATTAAATCAGATCCTATAGCTTCAACCCTACTAATCTCAGTAAAATCAGAAGCTTAAATATATAATAAAAATCCAAAAGAATTCATTTATATAAATAAATTCTTTTGGATTTTTTATAATATATCACTTTATTTTTCCTATTATTTCTCGAGTTTTAACTATCTGCTTTTTAGTTATTCCTATATCTTGTTTAGCAATTCCTAAGTACAATAAGTCAGTTAAAATCAGAGACGCCATTCTTGATGATATAGCTCCTATCCTTAATTCTTTTTCTTCACTTGGTATATGTAAAACTAACTCTGATGCCTTAACCAAAGGACTATTACTAAATTGAGTTATTGCTATTGTTTTTGCTCCAACTTCTTTTGCATAAAACATAGCTTCGTTTATCTCCTTTGTATTTCCACTATAGCTTATTGCTATAGCAACATCATCTTTATTTATATGTACAGCTGATGCCAATTGAATATGCGTGTCTGTATGATGAATAACATTCCTATTAATTCTCGATAGTTTCTGTTGGAAATCGTTGCATACAATTCCCGATGTACCAACACCAAATAGATAAATATTCTTACATCCAATTAAATACTCTATTGCTTTCTCTAAATTACTATAATTTATTAGATTATAAGTTTTTTGTAAAGTTTGATAATTTAAACTTAGTGTTTTATCTACTAAAGCCTTAACATCATCATCTTCTTTAATAACTTCATCAAAATATTGATTTGGCTCACTATTATCTTTTGCCAATTCAACCTTTAACTCAGTAAATCCTTTATACCCTACTTTTTTAGAAAACCTAATTACTGCAGCAGCTGATGTTTCTACTCTATCCGCAAACTCTTGAGCACTCAGCATAACCACTTCATTTTTATTATTTAAAATATATTCTGCTAATTTTTCTTCTGTGCCTGTAAAACTCCCCATACCCTCTTTTATCTTATATATGCAGCTCATTTTCTCCCCTCCTTATGTTAATTGTAAAATTTCATATATATCTTTGTCAACGCGAAATTTTATTTCACTATTAACTTATCCACTTATCTCCATAATACTTTATTCCAACAGCCCCAAGGGGAGCAGTAACTATTATAGATAAAACAGCAATAGCTAATATTAAATTTCCTGAAGCTACCCCTGATGCAAGTGGCACCGCCCCCATAGCTGCTTGAACTGTTGCTTTGGGCATAAATGAGATTATACAAAATATCTTTTCTTTGAAATTAAGGTTACTTCCCATAAGAGAAATATATACACCTATGCTTCTTGCTACTAACCCTATAAATAAAACCAATAATCCTAATAGCCCAGAGTGTACAATTACCTTAACATCTACTTGCGCACCAACCAATACAAATAAAAGTATTTCTGCAAAAACCCATACCTTATTAAACTTTTCAGATATCCTGTTTGCTACCTTAGGATATTTATCTAACAATATAAAGCCTACTGCCATAACTCCTAATAAACTAGCTATAGACACTATGTTTTTAAATATATCTTCTAAACTAGTTAAAAACATACCTGATGCAAGTATTATTAACGTTTTTTCTGTATCTCTTAGGTGGAATTTCTTAAATATCCCTATTAATAATAGTGCTATTAATATCCCAATTCCCCCTCCTAGTAATATAGAAATAGGTATACTAAGTAACTTTCCCGAAATACTAATATTACTTCCTCCATATAACCCTAAAAAGGTTGAAAATATAGTTATTGCAAATACATCATCTATAGATGATGCTGCTAAAATTATAGTTGGAACACCATTTTCCCTTCCTTTTCCTTTATTTATTAACTCTAACATTTGAGGTACTACAACTGCAGGAGAAACCGCTGCTATTATAAAACCTAACATTCCAGCCTCAATAAAGGATATATTTAATATATACTTGCTAACAAAGGCAATAGTAAACCCTTCAATTACACAAGGAAGAAAGCTCATTTTTAAAGCTGTCTTCCCTACTTTTTTTAATGTGCTTCTATTAATTCCAAGACCAGCTCTTAAAAGTATAACTATTAATGCTATCTTTCTTAAATCTGGTGATATAGTAAGTATATCATTGCTAATTAAATTCAACATATTAGGACCAACTATAATTCCTAATATAAGCATACCTAATAATCCTGGCAATTTTATAGACTTGAATAGCTTATTAAATATAAGCCCTAATGTAATAATTACTGCTAAACTTAGTATCATACTTTAACCTCCATATAATTTTTGACAATAAAAAAACCTACAAAATATAGACTTCAATCTATACTTTGTAGGAGTCATTAGCATAAAGCATTTAATGGCGAACTCCATCGCCCTTATTATTCCAACTTATTTTATCATTTATTATATTATATGTCTACTAAAGAGCCCACTTTTTATCTCCCGTAAAATTTACATTCATCCACTTATCTAACTTTATACCAGCCATATTTTTATAAACTCTTTCTCTTACTTTATCCATTTCTTCAAGCTCATTTAGTGTTGATTCCTCATTAAACACAAAATCAATTTCAATTCTTAATTCTCTTCCAACTTTACTTACCCTTGTAATAGAATCTTCAAAATTATAATCCTCTTCAATATCTTTTACAATTGTATATATCTTATTATTTATATCATCGTCAGCATTAACATTTACAATCTCTTTAAAACTATTTATTAGTGTTACTACAGGAACTCTGATGAATATTACAGATGATATTATAACCATAAACGGATCCACATATATTGTTAAATATGATAAAGAAGTTTTAGATAAAATAAATGATACCATAAATCCAACAAGAACTGCTGCACTTAAAATTGTATCCATAAGCCATTGGTTACTTTCCGCATTCAAAAGGTCAGATGATAATTTTTTCCCCTTCCTATCTATTACAAAATATACAATGGCACAACCTACAGTAGATATTATTGAATACCATAATGCCATATTAGTATCTACAGGATTGCCTCCTGCCATCACTTCTTTCACTGCATTAATAAAAGTTGTACTACACATTATAATTAACACTATAGATTTAAAAGCTACAGTTATTGGCTCTAACATACCTTTTCCAAAAGGAAACTTTTCAAAATCATTTTTACTTATATAATTAGTTATCCATAATGCTAGAATAGATAAAAATAAACTAATAAATGAGTATAATCCATCAAACATAATCATGCTTGACTTTATTACTATTCCCCATCCTAATCCTAATGCAGCGAAAAACAAACAGCCTAAGGCTGAAAACTTCAGCATGTTTTTTTCCACTTTCATATTATTCACCTCAATTAATAATCGCTAATTCTATTATACCGTTACAATTTTTCAGGCACAACTGACTAAAACTAGTTAAATACGACACTAATATAGGGTGATATGAATTGTTACATTAATTGTAAATAACATATTAGTACCTTTTTTATATTGAATAAGTACATATTTACATCAATATTCACCATTAGCTAAATAATAGATATTCAATTTTATCAGCCAAAGTAATATTATTAATATTCCATTCTCTATCCATATATTCTTTATATTCTATTCTCTTATTAATACCTTTTATAAATTCTCTAAACTCATTATCTAACCATGGTGCTGTCCAAGCACCAGACCTACATACATGCAATGTATTTACCTGTACTTGTGGCTCTAATTCATCAATTTCTTTATATAATATATCAAAGCTTTCGTTTATTTCCTTAAAATATTCCTCTTTTTCACTTGTGTATGGACTTAATATAATATTTCCTCTTCTCACTTCTCCTTCATTAAGAAGTTTACCTAACCAATTTGCACAATTAACTTCATAATTAAGACTTTCTAAACCTCCATATCCTAAGTCAGTATGAGAATCAAAGTTATACACTTCTTCACACTTAGTTATTTTAGCTAAATCATAAGCTATTTTATGGGAATCAGAAACTATTATTTTATCTATAGTATTTAAATTAAAATATTTACTTATTTTTGTCCAAAAATTATTCTTCTCTTTTCCAACAACCATTCTTTTAGTTATATCTATACCACATTGTTTTTTCTCTAAATATAATTTATACCAATGCTTGTCTATATTTCTCCTATTCTCTAGATAAGATAAATTAAAATAACCTACATATGGCATAAAATAATCCCAATCTATAGTCAAGAGCGCCTTCATAATAATCACATTCTCCTTATACTTATAAAACATTTCTTACCCTCATTATATACTTCCTATATATTCCAATCAAATATATATTGTAACACTACCTCAATAATTTACATAGTATATACAAGTAAAACCTTTAAAGAGGATTAGGAGGAGAACCAATGAGAGATTTATGCGAATGCAGTGGTTTTGAGAGAAATTGCTGTTGCGAAAATAATAGTCAAGATCCATGTTCAACCATAGGAAATATCCAAAACGATTTATGTGATATGAAAGCTAACCTAGCAGAAATAAAGGCTAACTTGCTCAACCTTGTTAGAATTATGTGCATTTGCAATGGATGCATTTGTGATGAAGAACAAGAGTTATTATTAGCTATTGAAAGAGGAGTGAATGATGCTACTTCTACACTTGCTCAAACAAGAAAAAATATCAACTCTTTAAACAATGATATTTGCTAATTAAATAATTTAACTGATATATGTCAAAATTAATTTATTATTTTTGACATATATCAGCACATTTATCTCTTTAATTGCAAAAACAATAACCTTAACACCCTATTATTCATACTATATATTGAATAATATTAGGAGGTTATACCTATGGATAAAAACATGTTTGATTGTCGTACAAGCTCAGATGAATTATCTTCATTATTTGAATCTCAAACTTGCCCTCAAAAACCTTGTGTTGACCCAGTAACTAAAGAATTAAGTACTTTATCTGAAGAATTATGTGATATGAGAGTTACTTTAGCAGAAACAAAAGCTAATTTATTATTTCTAACTCAAGTTTTATGTAATTCAGGATGTATAAATGAAACTGAAAAATTCCTTCTATTATCTTTAGATAAGCAAGTTAAAGGTCTAAACTGTCATGTAGCAGATTCTCGTTGTGCAGTTGATCGTCTATATGATTTATTACACTAATTGAAAAATAAAATATTAGTGGATAATAAAAAGTAGTCTAATTTTAATTAGACTACTTTTTGCTATCATAATGCTTCTTTAAATAAAACCTTAGATAATTAAGGCTTTAGGATTACCTTTATGCAGTTATCCAATTTTTCATCAAATATACTATAAGCGTGTTTTCCTTCATCTAAGCTTAATTTATGTGTAATTATATCTGTGGCATCAAACTTACCACTTTTTATTAAATCTAAAATAGGATCTACGTATCTTTGAGCTGGACATTGCCCCATCTTTAAAGTAACATTTCTCGCATAAAAATCACCTAAAGGAAACATATTATATCTTGCTCCATAAACTCCTACAAAGACAACAGTACCACACTTTCTAACTGCTTGAGTAGCAATTTCTATAGCTGATTTTGATCCACCTTGAAGCTTAAACATAGTTTCTACTTTTTCTATATTAGACGCTTTTCCATCCATTCCTACACAATCTAAAACCACATCTGCACCACCATGAGTAATTTCTTTTATATATTCTCCCGTATTATCATGTTCTTCAAAATTTATAACCTCAACACCTTTGTATGAAGCTGCATGTTCTAACCTATAACTTATATGATCTACTGCTATAACTCTTTTAGCTCCTCTAAAAATAGCCCACTTTATTGATAGCAACCCTACAGGACCACAACCTAACACAACAACTGTATCCCCAGGTTTTACTCCTCCAATTTCTGCGCCCCAATATGAAGTAGGTAAAATATCAGTTAAAAATAGCACTTGCTCATCCTCAAGCTCCTCTGGAATAACCTTAGGTCCAACATTAGCATATGGAACTCTTATATATTCTGCTTGCCCTCCTGCATATCCACCATAAGTATTACTATATCCAAATAAACCACCAACCTCGCCATTTGAATTGGAGTTATCACATTGACTATATTGTTCATGTTCACAAAAATAGCAATGCCCACAAGCTACAGGAAACGGGATTATAACTCTATCATTTTTCTTTACTTTTGTTACTCCACTACCTACTTCTTCTACTATTCCCATAGTTTCGTGCCCTAATACAAATCCACTTGGCATATTGGGAATCATTCCATGAATTAGGTGAAGATCTGATCCACAAATGGCTGTTGATGTTACCTTAACAACTATATCGTCTTCCTTTTCAATTTTAGGATCTTCAACTTTTTCAACCTCAACATCTCTTTTTCCTCTATAAACTATTGCTTTCATACGTACCCTCCTTAATCTAACTTGTGCTTATTTTTACCAACTAAGGAATGTATTATGTATGTAAAACAAAAAAGGACATATACAAAATGTCCTTTTTACATTATTTCCTCATCCTTAACAGTCCTTGACAAGTAAAGCTACGTTCTCCGCAGTAGTATGCAATACAAATCTCTTCGTTCTTTGGCATACCTTGCATGGAACGTGCTATATACTTCTCTTCGTCCTTAACAGTCCTTAACAAGTAAAGCTACGTTCTCAATATGGCTCGAGAGGATAGAATTGATGTCATTTATACTTGCCTGTTCTCGGAAACATATCCACTGCGTTTTTGGGGCTATCGGTAGACGGGAACATATCCAGCTGTTTTGACCATTTTAAGAAATTTCGGTATGAGAGAACCTATCAATGGAATTCTCAACAACCAGCCTTTTAGAGATTAAGGGAATACTCTATAGACCTCTTCATATTATTAACGAGTCCAGTCACCTCAGACTCCATTCCATTCCACTTATCAATATACTCTCCTAGATAAGCCTTTCTTGCTTTGTCAAGTAAAATGGCATGCTCATAGGGTAATTGAGGTATTGCCCATTCAGCTGCCAGATCCTTTGATCTGATTTCACCAGTAGATGCTGTCAGCCACATTCTGGCTAAAGTTAAAATCACGTTGCGTTCGTCACCTTTAATGCTAGCTATCAACCCGGGCAACGATTCTTTAATTGCTTTTCGAATATCTGTCATCGGCACAGGCTCAATTACTTCTGTTGCCTTTGGTCCCAAAAGGTTAATACTATTTTTTCTTAGTTGTGCTAAAAGTATTGCTAAATCCGGATCATAAGTCGGCTCAGGAATTTCTCCCTTTTCAAACTGCTCTCTTAGCCACTCGCCGTACATAAATTCATATTTGGGAGGAAAATGCCAAGGAATAATATCTTTTTGATTAATGACTGTAACTTCAAGAGGTCTCATATCTTTTGTGTTTCCTACTTTTCCAGATATAAGCATTAGGCTGTCTGTAAGATCTCTTCGAGTTCTTTCAGATAAACTACGATTTATTACAACCAAAATATCTACATCGCTATTAATGCGTAATCCTCCCATAACAGCAGAACCGTACAAATATATACCCACTAATATACTATCGAGTAGCTCCTCTATAATTTTCGATGCTTGAATTGCTTCTTTCGGTATTTCTTTGTTATTCATATTCTCGACTGCGAGCTCCTTTCGCGCAAACTTTCTGGGCATCCCGACATATGTCTCGAGACCTTTATAGATGTAATTGGGGATGATTCCTTGGACTTATCCCGTACATATAAATTAAAACTGGTTTATTTTAGAAGATTTTACTGCTTTCAAAAAATCCTCTGGTGCTTCTGCAAATTGCGGCTTTTCAAAATCTTTTTGAGGCATATGTTCTTTTAGAATGGTTAAACATTCCTCCAAATCATTTTTTCTATATCCGATTATTGGGTCTGTTAAAAAAGCAAATCCAAAATCAGAATACAATTTTATTGCTCGAAAGCTGGATAGTTGTGTATGAAGAAATACCGGATAGTCATTCTCTTTAATACTTCTCATAACAATGGAAAGTAAAGCTCTACCAATGCCTGATCCTTCATAGTTTTTCCGGACTTTAAACCAATGGATTGTAGAAATTTTTTCATATGCCTTCCACACAAAGCACGTCCCTATAGGAGTATCATTTTTATCACAAACAAATAAACACTTCTGAAAAAATAAATCTTCTTTACTTCCGTAAACATCATTAAAGTATTCCGTCATAAACCTATTATATTCTTTGGCAGATTTCACATCGTCAAACGGCATCTCTTTCCATATATCCAGTTCATCTCTTCTACATGTTCTAACATGATACTCATCTGACAATTCAGAAATGGCATTGGAATTTAATGCTTTGCACATCATAAAAAGATTTTTTTCAGGAATTCCATTTTCTAAATCAAAACTAGCTCGTTCCATGATTTCCTGTACTATTGATGTTTTAGCATTCGCATAGTGCTGGACATGCCTCCATTTATTCTTTGCCAAGCTTCGTTTGACTTGTGCATATTTGTCCCGATCAGTATCATTAGTCCGCAACCAATCACGGAAGCGTAACATTCTATCAATCTCTGATGTGCCCAAACTGAACACATGCAGATTAATATCGGTATCCGGTCCTTTAAACAAACGATGCTCAAACCAGTCAGGTTCTCGAATCTGTAGCACATATCCGGCCGCTTCCAACACTGGAACGTAGGATGACTCATCAGCAGAATCCTTAACAACCAACCGTATTCTTTTGCAACTCATCATCCGTTGTAGGCATGGAGGTATTATTAGATATCATCTTATCGCACTCCTTTGCTGCTTATTATCTAGGGTTAAACTTAACTACTATTTTTTCTTTGCGATATAAAATACATAACTGTAATAATCTACTACTAATCTAAAATAAAGCGATTATAAGCTATCCTTTTTCCTGTGTCTGTTTTAAAGTTCTCATCTATACACTTTTTTATCTTTTCCTGTTCTTTTTCTTTATCCATAACTGCTAAATTTTCAAGCAAATCTGCTTCCCATTGTATTTGAAAGTCAATTCCATCAATTTTAGAAGGTGTGTGATGATTACCTATTATAAAGCATATCCTATCAATATTTTTGTCATAGCCTACCCTTTGCAATATTTCTCTGGCTACTGCTGGCCCTTCTTTTTCTTGATAGACACCGTCAATTGAACCGTACTTTTTTTGTGCTTCAACAGCGCCAATATCATGTAGTATAGCAATAATACTGATGAATTCTTTTTCTTCCTCCCCGATATTTTCTCCTTTCATTATATCTTCTGCATTTTGCAAAACTTTGAAAGTATGCTCTATGCCAAAAGGAATTTCTTTAAATACTTCTTTCATCTCTATAATAATTTCCTCTTTAAACATTGATTACCTCCATAGATACCTCATAGGTGTTTTAGTTCTGACTATCCTCTTTTTTGTTTGCTGATACAATCAGCGTCATTGGGCATCGCATTTCATCCGCCATCCCTGGAATATCCATCATGTTCTCTTGCGGCTTTGAAACCAGTGCCATCCATTGCACATCCTAAATCAAGCACACGCTTACTCTTAAAATCAGGCAGCACCTTTTTCTTGGATGTTCATTTTCATTATTAGCTTCAAACTTAAGTACTCGTTGATTGAAGAGTTCCTTATCAGAGTTTATTTTGTAGCCATTCCTCGAATTGCTTTAGAGTTCTTATACCATCGTTAAGTACTGCTGTATAAATTTCATTACTTCTTACTGTCTTTTTATACTCATTACGTTTAATCAATATACTTTTAATCTGTAATATTAATTCTCGTGTTTCTGGAGTAAGAAGTTCAGGTATTGATTTTAGATGTTGTAAATCCGGCTGTTTGTCAGGCTCATCTACAAACCAAATATCAAAATTCCACTTTTCCTTTTTTGTTGATACATAATTTATTCCGATATATAATCCATCCGGATAAGAATCGTCAGCTTTATGTTCATTGGAGTCATTAATAAAACTTATCTCACGCACTCCCTTTTGTAGAATAATTGTTGAAGCAATTTCAGCAACTAACTTAATATCCAACTTAGAGCAAACTACTGTAATATCAATATCCCTCCAAACCATTAATCCATATACAGAACTCCCAACTTGTATAGGCTTACCTACCGTACTCAGTAAGGAAATTATTTTTAATTCATCCATTACCTTTTGGGCTTCTAATTGAAGTATATTTTGATATTCCAATAGACTTTCGGATTTAATCTCCATATTACTCACCTTTCCCGTTATATAAAATTATTATTTCACCAAACCCATCATACAAGCAAGGCATTGGGATAAGTTTCTGCCTGTTTTTTTAATTCGCATAAGCTTTCATTCTTAGCATATAGTATTTTGCTAATCGCTAATTCTCCTCGATACATTGCACTAATATAACCATGGGGATGCCCAGTCTGATAATTGGCAGTAACAATTCCGTGCTCTGTATCTTTCATTATTTGTTCCACACGTTTAATATCACGTAAAATTAAATCCACATGATACCCGTTTATGACTAACCATCCGCCGCCATTAATCCAATCACCCCATGCTCCGGGAGGTACAACAAGGTTATTTCTATGCTCATCATCCAGCTTTGTAGCGAATTGATTAATAGTATTTATGTCAAATGATTCTGAATTGTAATAGATGCCGATATCTATATCCGAATCCTCTGTATGGGTGCCCCTTGCACGTGAACCACCTAAAACAATACCTTCTATATAAGACAGAGAGGATAATTTCTCTGCTACTGATTTAATAATATTATCTACCATCAAGCATGCTCCTTTTATCGATTCACTGCTGTAAAAATTCCAAGCCAAATCTTTTGCTTCTACTCAACATATTTATAATTTTTTTAATTTCACAAAAGATAGTTAAAACTTATCAATTGTCTTTTTATACCTCTGCTGATTAGATGAAGTCTTTTCAATAGCCTTTAAATTACCATTCATTTTGCTAACATGGTTTAAAAATAACGTTCCAAGCAGAAGTCGATCCTTTCTGGGTATCCTATTCCACACATATCCCTTGAATAAATCTTTAACAAGAAAAACTTCGCCATCATTTAGATTTTCAGTTTCTCTAATAGCTTCTTCCAATAGCTCATTTACATCAATCATGTTGTCCACTCCTTATTAATAATAATATCAACAACATTGTTGATATTATTATACGTATATTCACAGTCAAAGTCAATCCGTAAATAAGAAAAGCCACCAATCAAGGAAGTAACACCTCTCAATTGGTCGCCATTTCTGATATCCTATATCTCAATATCTATTTCAACACCTGATTTAAATTCAACAGTGAGCTTATCATCAAATACCGTAACTTTTTCAATAAGCCGCCTTACTAATTGCTCATCATATTCCTCCAACTCGCAGGATTGTTCATTTAAGAAATCAGTCATTTCAGCGATTCGTTGCCTTTTTCCTTCACGCTCTGCATTCTCTGCAAGTGCATTTTGCTTCAATTCTCGAAGGCGGTAAATTTCATCAGCCACATCTTCATAGTCATTCTTGGACTTTGCTTGTATAAGAAGCTGTTGTTGTAATTCTTCCAATTTGCCATCAATATCATCGGTGGCATTATCATTTTCTTCATTAAATACAGTAGCTATGTTTTTCTGCAAGGTTGAGAGGAAGGGTTCTTTGTTAGCCAAAAGCTCGTTAATAGCCTTGACCACTGCTGTCTGCAATGTTTCCTCGTTTATGGTAGGAGCAGTGCATTCAGACCCTTTTTCCTCCAATCGGCTAACACATCTCCAAACAATAGACTTGTAGCCTCTGTTATTCCAATGTACCCGTCGGTAAATATCGCCGCAGTGTCCGCAGTAAACAATACTCGATAAAGCATACTTGCTGCTATAGACTCGCTTTTTACCGCCTTTGCGGCCACGAAGATTTGCTCTTCGAACCATCTCTTCTTGAACTTGCATAAAAAGCTCCCTTGGAATAATCGGCTCATGGCTGTTTTCTACATAATACTGGGGAACGATGCCGTTATTCTTGACCCGCTTTTTAGAAAGGAAATCAACCGTATATGTCTTTTGTAGAAGGGCATCACCGATGTACTTTTCATTCTGCAATATCTTTTTTAGTGTTTCTGGTCTCCATTTGGCTTTGCCTGCCGCTGTAAGAATACCGTCTGCTTCTAGTCCTCTTGATATTTGTAAAAGACTAGCTCCTTCAAGGTACTCTCTATAAATCCGTTTAACAACCTCTGCACCCTCGGGGTCGATGACTAGTTGCTTGTTTTCATCCTTGGTGTATCCAAGGAAACGCTTATGGTTGACCTGGACTTCACCTTGTTGATATCGATACTGAATGCCCAGCTTAACGTTCTGACTTAAGGATTGGCTTTCCTGTTGGGCAAGGGAAGCCATAATAGTCAGCATAATTTCACCCTTGGAATCCATGGTGTTGATATTTTCTTTTTCAAAGAATACAGCGATGTTTTTATCTTTTAACTGACGGATGTATTTAAGGCAGTCTAACGTGTTTCTGGCAAATCGGCTGATGGATTTTGTAATGATCATGTCTATTTTTCCTGCCATACATTCCTCAATCATGCGGTTGAACTCTTCACGCTTTTTGGTATTTGTACCTGTGATACCATCATCCGCAAAAATCCCTGCCAATTCCCATTCCTTGTTTTTCTTAATATAGTTTGTATAATGTTCAATCTGAATTTCATAACTTGAAGCCTGCTCCTCACTATCCGTTGAAACACGACAGTAAGCAGCCACTCGTATTTTGGGTTTGCTCTCACTAGTTTTATTATTTCCGACTCGTTTAATTGCCGGAATCACTGTGACATTTCTACTCACTGCCACTTGTTACACCTCACTTTCTATCAAACTGTAGGCATATTCCGCCTGCTTGTATGGGTCTTCATATTTTTGCACCAGAGGTTTTGCTTTGAACTTTACAGGGTAATCCGTTTTCGGTTCATCTTTAGGTTCCCTTATCCTCCCGAGCTTTTCTGCTCGTTTTCGTTTTTCTTCTCTGGCTTTTTCAAATGTCTCCTCATCAATAATGGGAGGGTAAAATTCATCGCCTAGGTAGTGCTTGTTCTGCAACATCTTACCTGCTGTGGCATGATAACAATCTATCCCAGCTTTTTTAGCAGCTTCCTTCAAAGAAAGGCCTGCCAAGTATCCGGAAAATAATTCTTTTACCTGCTCAGAAGTCTTTTCATCCACAACAGCTTTTCCATCTTCAATTCTATATCCATAGGGTGTGTGACCCATCTAATTCACCAACCTTTCCTTCAATGTGATTCCACATTTTAATTCAAAACCTACTTCCTCCCGTGAAAAGACAATAATCCTCTCTACGTAATCTTCAAACAACTCATCCTCATAAGCTGTGAGCATTTTGGACTTAGTGGCAAACTTAAGCAGACGGTCAACTTCATCTACTTTAGCAAAATTGCCATTGACGGAACGAGTAAGTTGATCCTTTTCGGCAAGAAGCCTTTCTCTTTCTGCCTCCAGTGCATTCTTTTCTTTATTAAACAGAGCAGGTTCCAGATACCCTTTGGCCATTAAACCTGTCAGTACTTGGCTCTGCTCCATGTTGTTTTCAATTTTAGTTTCCAACTCTTCAATTCTACGAAAACTCGCTGGATTGTTTTGGTTACGTAACCCATGAAAAAGTGGTCTTAATATAAACTTCTGACCGAATATGAGTTTATTCATCATCGTAACAAATGCAGTCTTTATATCTTCATCTCGAATGAACTGCATGGAACATTCCGTTATATTGCTGATATGCTTACTGCAGCACCAAGCAATGTATTTTCTTGTACCAGATGAATGAATCCGTCTTTTAAAGGTACTGCCACATTCCGAGCAGATAATTTTGCTAGAAAAGGAATATCGGTTTAGATATTTACTGTTGCGTTTTTCGATTCCTTTTTCCTTGGCTCTCTGATTGAGAATGGCATCTACAGCTTCAAAATCTTCATGGCTGATAATTGCCTCATGGTGGTTTTCTACTAGATACATATTTTTTTCACCATAATTGGTGTGCCTGTTAAAATGGCTATCAGTATAAGTCTTTTGCAAAATAACATCGCCAGTATATTTTTCATTGGTCAGAATCCCTCTAATCGTAGTAGCTGTCCAACGACCACCTCTTTTTGAAGGGATACCCTTTTGATTAAGATCATTTGCAACTTTCTGTGTGCCTTTGCCCGATAATACCTCTGCAAAAATATACTTCACAATTTCAGCTTGCTTGGGGTTTATTATCATCTGACCGTCAATGTTTTGATACCCATATGGTGGGTAGGAAATTTTAAAGGTTCCGTTTTGGAATCGTCTTTGAATGGCCCACTTCGTATTTTCGGAAATGGAAATTGACTCACTTTCTGCAAGCCCACTTAAAATGGAGAGCATCAATTCGCTCTCCATTGAACTCGTATTGATGTTTTCCTTCTCAAAATAGATATGAACCCCAAGGTCGATCAGTTTTCGAACCATCTCCAAGCAATCTGTAGTATTTCTGGCGAATCGGCTAATTGACTTTGTAATAATTAAGTCAATTCTCCCAGTTTCACAGTCTGATAACATTCTAAGTAGGTCAGAGCGGTTTTCCTTTTTCGTGCCGCTGATACCCTCGTCATAATATAAGCCTGCGTATTCCCATTCTGGATTAGCCTTTATATAGCTCTCATAATGGGCCTTTTGTGCTTGCAAGCTGACAAGTTGTTCATCACTGCCTGTAGAAACTCGACAGTAGGCAACTACTCGTGTTTTTGGCTTAATAAAAGAGTTGGCCGTATTTCCTTCTATTTTCGTTATCTTTTTCATCCTCTCACCTCCTTCTTGGTAGGTCACATATTACCTCTGAAACCCTTATATATCAACGATTTGAGGGCATTATCTCCTTCAAAAATGGAGAGAAAGTTTGGCGATTTAGTGCGTCTATTTTGTTGAATTCCACTTCCGTTATTAAGCCTTTTTCGAGCATCTTTCTAAGCAATTTTTCTGCTCTATAATAATCAAATTCTCTTTGAAGCACCTCAGCACTTAAATATTTCTTTTTTGGATTTAATAGTAAATCTTGTTTATCTGTAATTTTAGTTATCTGCATATAGGCAACCTCCATTTCTACAGGGAAAACCCTGCACCTATATGCAAAAATCCTTGATGATTCGAACCCCTAAAAGGCAAAAAAAATGACCCGAAGAGCTGTTACACTCCTCGGGTCATTAAAATTAGCTGTTCGTTAATCATACTTAATAAAGGCATCGGTAAAGCCAGCTTTCTTAGCTTTGGCAAGTTGCGCTTCCGCATTGGCTTTTACAGAATAGGCACCGATTTGAACACGATAATATTTCTTTCTCTCCTGTTCTGCAGGCTTCTCTCCTTCACTTAATAGCTTTTTCACATCCGCTCTGAAGGTATCCATGCTTTTTCCATGTTTTGGAAACCAGTTTCTCGGATCTCCATGATTACTTGCGATTCCTTTTTGATATCCTTCATAGTGGCCAATAACATCTTTTTCGGTCAAGTTATAGAGCTTGCAAAGATACACACACAGTTCTACCGCTTCCTTATAAACTGCATTAAAATACGAGGCATCGGTCAAACCGTCCTCGCAGATTTCAAAACCAATATGAGTATCATTTGCCTTTCCACCTGCATGCCATCCACGATGGTTCCATGGCAGGGTTTGATAAGTGGCAATTGAACCATCCTTAAGCTTTCCAATGAATGCATGGACACAAACTTGCCTTCCACCTGGTCTATCCTGATTCCAGTGATTGTTGTACTCGTTTACACCCAACTGGCCATCGTCCGGTCCAACGTATCTACGAAGATACGGATTATTTGCACCAGTACTATGAACCATTATGCCCTTCGGTGTAATCTTTCTGCCTGCCTTATAACACGCATTTTCAGTTAGAATAAGTTTTCTCAAATTCATTGTTCCTTACCTCCTTTGTTATGCAACTGTGCAAGAATATCTTTTAGCTTTTCTGGTATTGGCAGTCCTAGTCGACCAACATTTTCTAGCATGGATACTCCCTCATTGGAGCAGTAGAAAAAGATAATGGCTGTCCGGAGCACGCTTCCATCTCCAATAAGGTTTATGTCAATCATATGTCCAATTCCGACCAAAACAAAAATAAGCACCTTCTTAAAGATGCCCCTAAATCCGCTCTCACTAGATAGCTTCTTATCAACAATGGCACACATAACACCAGTGATATAATCAGCTATCATCAATGCTACTAATGCATATAAAAAACCATCAAAACCACCTAAAAACCAGCCCAAGAATCCACCAAGTGCTGTAAGGGCAGCTTGTACCCAATTCCATATTTCCTTCATGATTTTTACCTCCTTCGTGATTGGTGAAGATACAAAAAGAGTGCCTGCAATTTTTCGCAAACACTCCTGAATCGTTAATTATATTTGTTTAGGCAGTGCCTCCCATAGCCTCATATCCTCCTGTCCTAAAGACCATATGGCAATTCCTCTAAGTTTCCACCGATATGCCGCTTCGTTTGCCCAATAGACAAGGCTGTCTACATCCTGATAATAAAGAATAGAAAAACCGTCAGCATCTCCAAGAAACAAACGTGAAATCCAGATATTGATGTCCTTGGACACGATTTTTACTGAATAATCATTTCCACAGACCAATGGCAAAAGGCCTGAATGGAAGAAATCATAATCCATAGAGATGTCCTGGTTTCGTGTAGAAGCTTCCTCCACATCATTGTTAACTGTGAAAACCTGAAACTCACTATCCCATGTTACACCGGTTCTTGCAAGCCGCCCATACTCAGTTGTGGTTCCATCCGGGAAGGTTACATCAAACCTTTCATAAGGTTCATAAGTCCAGGCATCTCCCAGTCTAAGTAATTCGCATAGAATACGTCCATCAGACCGAACCCCGGCATACCCTCCTGAAAAACCACTAAGCGTCGCTGTAAAGCGCAAAACATTGCTTGCTCCGGAATAAACCCTCACAGAGTTTCCTCGTATCCTCATTTCAATGGTGTACATTCTTGGATTTGAGCGAAGATCTGCTGATGCCGTTTTAACGATTTCAGTGGCATAACTGCCGATTAGAGAAGAACCATTATATAGTTCAATACGCTGTGTATTAAAGTTTAAACAGCAAAAGACATTACCACAAAAAATGCCTGCACGACCACTTCCCTCTGGAGTAAAAGCCAACCTTGCCCGCAAATGAACATCTGAAAACCCGCTATACTTCCACGCCAATTGGCCATACCCGTCAAGCTGCGAATAGGGACGATTGGCGAGATCATTTTGATTTTGCCATATCTGCCACTCGCCGCTTAGTGCTATCCAGTAGCTGGAGGGAAGTGGATTGTCATCTCTGAAGTCTTCATACCAAATTAGTGCTGAATCAGGCTTTCTGCGTAGCACCTCAGTGGTCAATTTAAAACCTTTATCGGGTTCAGCCATTAAACCGTTCACATCTTTAAATTTGCGAGGAGATAGCATAAACTCTGCCTCTCCAGCAGAAAGTTCTTCAGAAAAACTCGAACATACTCGAAATCCATAGAACTGCACACCTGGTACTGAGGCACTAACGCTGACAGTATGGGTACCAGCTGAAAGAAATACACCAGAAACCAAAGAAAGCCAACAAGTTGTTCGCCAGTATGGCCACCACAGCCTATTCTCGCTAAATACCTTACTTGTCCCGTCAAGTGAAACATGAATACTATTCTTATCCCAGAAGGGAAATGAGATGCGAATGGCTACATCATAAATACCAGCAGATGCAATTTCAAATTCGTATTCGGCTTCACCTTCTTCACCAAGTGTTATCATTTGAGAAGAAACCGATACATTACCAGTATAGCTATCAGGAGTTCCGCCACTACGATCTACATATATCGTGCCAAATTCAGTTTTTTGCTGCTTGCTATAGGCAGTCAAATACCTGCGTCGGTTATAAGTTTCAACCAGTAAAGGATAGGTTCTTGAAACTGCATCCCAGCCTTCCATGTAGTCATACACATGTGGCAAGGCCCAAGGCACCTTATCATAATCATCCCAATACGCTATGATAGGAATCATGGGCTGTGGTGGTCCATCATCTGTAAAGTTATATCCCCCTGTCATCCAAAGCTGTGCGGCATAATATGTGTTTGAAATCCCACGATAAGTGATGCCCAGATTTTCTGGTGTATCGTGGATTCTCCAGTTCCAACCATATGCAGGCAGTCCTAAAAATATTTTTTCAGGAGTCATAACCCGGACTGCATAATCATAAATGCCTTCCAACCAATCCCTGGGAGATACCGGGCCCGGTGCAGAGCCTGCCCATGCCATGCCATAACTCATAATCGCTACTGTATCACAATAGGGATTCAAGTCTTCATAAACACACCAGTTTTCGCCACCAACCGATCCTTGTACTCCAGTCATGCCTGGTAGACACATATTTACGAGTTTCGAAGAATCATAGGCTTTGACAGTGTTATATATGTCTCGAAATAGAGCATTAGCAGCATCCTTGTTTTCATAGCCACCTCCACGTTCCAAGTCTATATCCACTCCAGCACACCAAGGATACTTATTCATGATGCGAATAATCTCAGTAAGAAATTTATCCTTTGCACCATTGGTATTATTTCTAAGGGCTGTAAAAATAGAAGCCGTACCATGATTCATGATTGTAAGCAGCCATTTGATATGAGGCCAGCGGTTAATGTAAGTAAGCATACTGGATATGCTTGTTCCTGTTTCTGTTATGGTCCCGGTGATATCCACTTCAAAAGTGAAAATACCCACCGTATCAATTCGATCACCATAGTCTCGTAGTGCCTGATACATGCGGGCATTTCCCATGAAGCTCCAAACCATGCACCGCTTACCTTTTAGGTAATCAATCAAGGGCGCTCACTTCCTTCCTGCATTTCTTGAAATTCGAACAATAGCCGAGCTGATTTTCTGTCCTCTAGCTTCACCACATGTTTGCTATCACCCGATGCTGTATATTGAAAAAATCCTTCCTTATCAGTTGGGTTTCCATTCTTTAAACACTGTCTGGTTGATGCTAGTAGTGAAAAGGTATCGTCTGGGCTAGCAGCCTCTTTAAATTTTACCCTATGCGCCCCTGCCCCTTGAGACAATTGGATACTGCCTGCTTCCATATTCTGTATAGGATAGATATGACAGTCAAGACCAGCGGAAGTTGAACCCAGATTGAAGAGGATAACCGTCTCTCCGCTACGAACCACTCCGTTATAAAAACGAGCAGGAACAATAACACCGCCCTCTCGGTATTTTTGAAGCATCGTTTCTGTATTAATTGTATAACCAGTTAGACGATCACCTTCCTGAGCCTGAATATCAGTGAAATAAACAGTACCTGTGCAATCTTCAAGAAGTAGTTTCACTGTTACGCTTACTACTCGTTTATCCTCTTTACAATGAATCGTCTCAGCAAACCTGGTAAATGTAACTGACATCTGCACCACCTACCCATCCAACGTCCACTTAATTTCTGACACATGACCAATCCAGCCCGTAGCAATGGAGCCACCTTGCAAAAGCATATCTGTAAAGAACACCTCACCAGAACAATCAGTAATGAAAAGACGGATGGTAAGCGACTTTATCTTTCCAATACCTCTCGGTGTAATAGCATGTGCTGTCTGTGAAAAATAAGCCATAGCACTGCCTCCTTCCTAAAAGAGATCAATAAACCTGGTTTCTGTCGACCCATCCTCATATTCAATGACAACTTCAATCCCAACTTGCCCGTTTGGCCCTTTCTGAAGATTTTCCGATGCAATCTGCGCTGAGAAAGTGTAACTCTTCCTACTGGCAGGATAAACGGTCTGGGATAGACTTTTCGTCATTCCTAAAACGCCCTCAGCTTTAAAAGAAGCTGTTCCTGATACACCATTATTAGGGTCAACTGTAAAACCTGAACTTAACCAATAGGTTAGACCATCATCAGCTCGTGAATTTCGTAGATGATTAAAAGGCACCAAGTCTTTTAATTCCTGACGGTCAAGAACATCAGTGGAAGATAAAATATCGGCTGCTTTATCCCACCCAGCAGAGGAATCTCCTAATTCTCTTAAAGTTGTTGATAGCTCCAGTACTGTTTTCCACGGCTCTTGTAGATTGTATTGTCTGCGAACCACACGAGTTTTGACAGATAAATTCAAATCTTTATCATCTACGGTTACTATATCACCAAGCTTCCATGCTTCATGCTCATAGCCTGTCAACACCGATAAATCCATAGCTGAAAGAACATACGAGACTCGTGGCTTCGCATACTGAGCCAGGCGCATATTGGCAAACTCAAGCAACTGATAGGGATTACTAAACGAGGAAGCATCCAGCGTTCCTACTCTAACTTCTGATGAATAGCTATAATCCTCGACATACTCCTTATTACCATTGATGGAGGCAAACGTCATGCCACCTTTACCATAAGCATAAAGCCTGGTAATTAGACTTCTTGTATCCACCACGCGCTGTATGCTTTTCATGTTTTTTCTATAGCAGAATAAGGCCCCACTATCCGTACCGCTAAATGTCAAAAGGTGTACCAGCCGATTGGCACTATCGAAAATCAAGTCACCGCCATGAATATTCTGTATGGCTCGAAGGATAGATAAAGCATTCTTCTCTGTTGATTGCCATGTTCGTTTTGTACTGACAGTGACATTTCCTAATGACCAGCCAGTACCAAGTAAGGCATAGCGCATTGGAACTTCCGGTGTCTCTGCGACAAACTCCATGGGCTCTTTCTCAGCGCTAAAGGAAAGATCATAAAAGGCAGCTTCCGCATACACCTGAGTTACAACTCTACCATCTGAACTTTTCTCATCTGTTATGGTTCGAATACGATAAACATCATTGACAATCTGTACCTGCTTTTCATTGTCTAAAGCCTCTCGCTTGGAATCATGAAATGGCAGTTTAAACTCCAAAATATCGGCGCCATTCACCTCACTTGTCACTATGATATCAAAGGCATTCTCTAGCACTGCTTCCCAAGCACCGTTAGTATCCAACACAACTGGTCTGGCAAATCCAAGTCTCTCATAAGGTGGTTTTGGTATATCATGAAGCTGTATTTCGAGAAGCTTAGGAGTTTTGCTAGTATCTTGAGTGGATAGTGTAATTCGATAACGGATATATTCTCTGTTAGGCGACTGCAGTTCCCCGCTTGCTCCAACGGCCTGCCATTCAGTCCAGCTAGACAGATCGTCTGATGTAGAAGTTTCCACTAGGCTTATGGCTGTTATACCTGCGGTGTATTCACTTGTAACTGATACCCTGCCCGTTCCTGCAAGACTACAGGCAGCTGCTATCGTAAAAAGCTGACCACTTTGTGCATAGACTCCGCTTGTTGCTTTCAACATGACAGAGCCAGGGTCCGCAAGGGCATCTACATCAGCAGCACTGTCACCACCGTTTGCCAAAATTGAAGATTTGAAATAGGAAATAAGATCCTCCATGGTAAGTAAAGAATCTTTTTCATAAAACCAGTCATCAAATCCTCCAGCGTAATAATAGGTATTTGCATGCATCCCCATCACAATATCCGCAATACAAGATTGATTTAAGTCTCCAGTGAATGTTCGAACTGAAGATTGCCAAACAGCGCCATCACTTCGGTCACAAAGTAAGTTCTGCACCCTTTTGTTGTTTACCTCGATAATAGAAGCGATAAAGTACCACCCGTTATTCTTTAGGGTAATAGTAGGCGTTTCGGTCTGATCATATATCAAGGAGCCTGAGGCATTATACAGCATTAATCGCAACCTTCCCTGAAATAAAGAAACATAAAAAATTGGCTGACCAGGTCCTTGTCTAGTATTAAAAATCGGGATATACGTCTGCCCTACAGAATAAGTAGTTGGATTTATCCATCCGCCAACAACAATCTTTTCACCTAAATCACTAAAAAAGCTACCGTCATTGGTAGTCACTAAATGAGTCTTTTCACTTGTTGGATTAATGATATTCTGCCTGAAAAATCTTCCTAATCTACCGGATAACAAGTTGGCGGATGTACCTGACCATCCGGATACAAAGAAGTTTCTGTTATGGCCGGAATCATCTGTAAGCATGTTGTTGCTATCTGGTGAAGCTTCATTAAATCGCCATAGAGCAACTGTCTTCTCGCTTACAGGAAACTCACCCGTAAAATCTGTCTGTGATGTTAAGATTGATTTAATTGCCACCAGATCACCTCCATCTGCTTTTGGCCAGAATCTTCAGCTCCGAAAATGTTGCTCCCACCGCTGATACTGTTATTTCATTTTCACCTTTGTGAAGTATAGGGAAGTTTAGCTCATCCAGGACTGGAAGCCCATTTCGAAGTGTATTTCCGTTGGCATCGGTTATTTTTGCTGTCACTAATCCGCTATCAATTACAAGCGCTTCATCTGCCGTCAAAGCTCCAACCACTCGAAGCTCCTCTCCATTCGTGGTAATGGAAATATATGTGGATGTAGATCCACTGATTGTGCCCTTAAGTTGATATATCGGTTCTGAATCTGCATTCCCGGTTATTCTTTGGATCTCATGAGTTCCAACACTTGAAATCGTGAATTGTTCATCTGTCAACGCATAGGCGTGAGGATCAGGACAGATAAACTTCAACTCAAAGGCACCTGCAGTTCTAAGTAATCTCTCGCAGTCCACTTGTTCAGTGAGGCGAGCATAAAAGTATCGATTCGGAATATCCTCTAATACAAGCTGTTTAAGACCGTTCATAGGGTTGAGCCACTCTGCAAGATCATCTAACACGCCTACTAAATCCTCAAAGCTCTTTTGAGGATATATGCTGCAGCTAATCGTAATGATCCGCTCTGAGATATCACAACCAAAATCAGCAACCCCTGCCTTTCCCGGAACAACCTCATACGTGTTTCTTAAAGCGGGCGATGCTTGCCAACTTGTGAGCCTTGCTTTTATTTTCATATTCTTTGAGTTAATACCGTTATAAATAAAGCCCATACATCGCCCTCCTTTACGCAGTTATAAATCTTCCCTGAGCTCGAGATCCTGTCTGCATCAAATTGTATAACTCCTGTGAAATCTTCCGAATATCGTCTTCACTTCGAACAATCATCTGTTGTATCGTAATTAATGACCCTCCAAATGTTCCATATCCGCTACTAATACCGGCTCCATTCATATTCAGATTAGGGTTAATGTCAAAATCAGTAGGGATAGCGTTTTGCATATCCTGGCTAACACTATTCATGGCTTTTTCAAAACCAACACCAATACCCTCTCCAAGGTTTTCGCCTATACCAGCGAATAATGTTGATGGAGAATGAATGCCAAAGAAATTTTTAATTTTATTAACAACACCACCAAAAAAGCCTGAGATTTTATCCCAAAGCCAAGCTCCAGCATCTGAAATACCCTGCCACAAACCTTTGATTAAATTGGTCCCAACCTGGGCAATTTGCCAAATAGATCCTGTAAAACCTTTAACCAGTGCTGTAATAATTTGTGGCACTGCTTTAACAACCTCTACTATAATTGTTGGAAGGTTCTTAATCAGCGAAACCAACAGCATGATTCCTGCTTGAATGATCTGTGGTATGCTGCCAATAATAGCATTCACAAGAGAGGATACAATCTTTGGTATAGCAGTAATAACTGTTGTAATAATTAGTGGTAGATTTTGAATCAGTGCCACTAGCAGTTGAACCCCAGCATCAATGAGCTGTGGGATTGAGCCCAAAATCGCTGTGATTAACCCGTCAACAATCTGAGGAATTGCTTCTACAATGGCGGTAATGATTTCTGGCAAAGCACCAATTAAAGATGTCAGAAGTTGAATACCAGCCTCGATTATTTGAGGTATTGCGCCTATAACAAAATCTACTATGCCAGTAATAATGGCTGGCAAAGCCGCAATCAGCACTGGAAGGGCATCTAAAATACCTTGAGTTAATCCAAGTACAAGTTGCAGAGCTGCTTCTAAAACCATAGGAAGGTTATCCAAAAGCCCTTGTACGATTTGTACCACCGCTGAAACTGCAGCAGGAATTAACTGTGGCAGAGCTTCTGCAATTCCACTTATTATGGTTCCAATCATTTGAATACCTGCTGTAATTAGCGCTGGAAGTGTTTCAATGATTCCATTGACTAATGTCATCAGTAGCATGACTGCAGCTTCTGTTATTTGTGGTAATGCAGAGGTAAGCCCTTGAACCAGAGAAATAATAATCTGCGAAGCAATATCTACTACAACTGGCAACTGCTCAGATATAAACTGAACTGCTTCCTCTAAGATTCCTCCAAAAGCATCAATTAAGCCTTGGACACCGTCTTTCTCAAAAGCTTGAGATAATTCATCAATCCAACCATTAACCATCGGAAGAACAGTACCAGAAAGCATGGTTGTTAACCCTTCAGCAAGCTGACCCTTTAACGATGCAACCCCATCCTCAAGAGTTGCCATTTGCCCAGAAAAAGTTTTAGATTGTGCTTCCATTGAACCGTAGAAACGCCCACCTTCAGATGTTGCTGATGCAAATGCCTCCGCAACCATGTCTGCTGAAATTGCCCCTTTTGACATTTCCTCCTTAAGTTCACCGATGGATTTTCCCGTCTTGCGCGAAATTTCCTCTAATGGGTTAAAACCTGCATTAATCATTTGCATCAGGTCTTGACCTGTTAACTTACCGGTTGAGGACATCTGTGCAAATGCTAAAGTTAAACTTTTGAATTTTTCAGCATCTCCTTGAGAAATATCACCCAACTGTTTCATCCTTATTTGAGCTTCTTCTGCAGACATTCCAAAGCTCATGAGAGTTTGGGCTGATTGAGCGAGATCTTGCATTCCAAATGGAGTAGCTGCTGCTTCTTTTTTCAAATCATTAACTAACTTTTGTGCTTTTGCCTCATCGCCTAGCATGGTAGTAAAAGATGCAGTATAACTTTCCATTTGAGCGTTGTATTCAACGCCATCCTTCATCGCCCCCACAAATGCTTTTCCTATTCCTACGATAGCCGAGCCTAATGCCTTTACTCCACCAATTATGGCATCTGATAGCAGATTTGCTTTGAGCACATCACCAAAAACAGAGGTTTTTTTAGTGGCATCATCCATTTCATCGCCAACATCATCAACATTATCTGCAAGTTCGTTGGCTGCATCAGCGGCATCTTCCATGTTATCAGCACTGTCATCTGTGGCGTCGGCATGGTCTCGTAGCACTTTATGGTTATTTTCAAGTTCACGCTCCATGCCATTAAGTTCAGCCAAAGATTTATTTAGTTGAATCTGCCAGTTTTGAGTTCTACGATCGTTTTCTCCAAAAGAAGTAGAGGCGTTATCTAGGGCAGCTCGTAGTGTCTCTATTTTTTCTTTTTGTGCATCAATGGATTTTTCTAATACTTCATTTCGCGCAGTTAAGGCTTGGATGGATTTATCGTTTTTATCAAACTGGGAACTGACTAGAGCCATCTCACTACCTAATACTTTAAATGCTTGGTTAATGTCACGAAGTGCATTTTTGAATTCCTTTTCGCCTTCCACTCCGATTTTTAAACCAAAATTATCTGCCAAGATTATCGCCTCCTTTCTTTGAAAGATCAAATACCATAAGGAATAATGTCATCGATGTAAATCTTCCGTTTTGGTTTGGACATTCCAAGAAACTGCTTATGGCACTCCCATAAATCCATAAGCAAACCAATAGGTGTAAGCCACGTCTCCTCTTCTGTGCGATTTAAGTGAACAGTTCCGTAATATAAAAGCCGGGTAAAGAGTTCATCCTCGTTTACCCGGTTTGCACGTTTTTTGAGCCATCTTCAGATTCTACATTTCTCTTGGTTCCCTTAAACATTGCTTCTGTCAAAGCGTTTTTATAAGTAGCTAGTTCCAAAGGAGATGTGAGAAGTTCAACTTCTTCTTGAGTAAGCAGCAGCTTTTTGTTATCTGGATTTCGAAGGTTGTGAATGAGTAGGCTCTGATTGGCCATTAAAGTTATCAACCAGACTATTTCATCCAGTGCCATTTCGAAGTTCTCAGAATTCATTAATTTTTCACCCAAATTTTCAAGGCCACCATATCTCCCAGCAATTTCTTTTGTGGCTTTAGTGGTAAGAATAAGCTCATACTCCTGCCCGCCAATATTGATCTTTGCACTTCTTTCGTTATCCATTTCAATCCCCCTTATTCTCCACTTCCGCCAGAAGCAGCAAATATAGGCTCATACACTTCGCTATACCAACCATTAATAATTGCCTGGGTTACGCCCTCATCACCCTCGTTTACTTCTGCTTTCCATGGATGCTTACCCTGACCATCCAGCTTATTTCTACGAAGTACTGTTCCTTCAATGGTCGGAGTTGAGAAAGTAATACTATCACCTTTGGTCGCCAAGTTTGTTGCAGGAATTCCAAACTTCACACGATACAGCCAAAAGTATCGGTATTTACCGTTTGCTTTTTGTGCTCTAAAGCCAATTGCAACAGGAGCCCCTCCATCCTCACTGGTTGAAATGAGTACATGGTTGTCATCAATGGTTGCTCCTGTTAAATCTCCTGCAGCTGCTACCCCTATATCATCAATACCGAGAGTTAGGGTACCACTTTTAAATTCTTTGACAATTTCAGCGGCACCATCATCGGCATAAAGAGTGGCCTCAGCAAGCTCAACGGAAAGTTCTGCACTGATTGCTTTTGCCAGCGGCATCGGTGTATCATAGGTTTCATCACCGTTGTCATCTTCGGTGATTTTTGCATAATAAAGTCTATCCAGACCGATTGTAGCCATGTTTTATTCCTCCTTTTCCAATTGAAATTCATATGGTTTAGCCACATCTATGGCATAATGGTGATAATCGGTATCATCCTCATGTCCGATGTATCGACGATCCGTTATCGTAAAATCCGCACCTAGAAGAGTGCGGACAATGGCATTTTTTATAGCTGTATAACTGCCTTTCACAAATAAGGAAAGTCTGGCTTCCTGTACTTCATATCCCGGTGTGTTATCCGCATGAACCTCAAACAAATCAATAAGAGGTGTAATCACAAGATAAGTATCAGGAGGAACACCAGAAAATCTTCCTGTTTCTACTGGGATACCGCACAAATCTGCTATGAGATTAAGCTCATTTAATATACTCATAAGTTTTCGACCTCCTGCTCAAACCTCTTCTTCATAGCGTCAATACATGCTTTTCTTGAAGCCCTTCTTGCAGGCTTTAAAAATGGTTTTGGTGGCTGACCCGATTTTCCGTATTCGATGATATTGGCAATCTTAGCGTTACTTTCGCCGCTTCTTCGTGGCTCCTTAAAACCTATCTTCACGTTGAAATTGCCATTTCGGTCCACTTTAGCAGGAGAGAGACCCAACGAACTAATAAGCTCACCTGTAGACCGACTTTTTTCTTTTGTTCCACTACCAACTACAGCTTGCAAATTAGATCTAACCTTTTCCAAAACGATTTCCCCGCCTGACTCAAGTACCTTTGGAATGATTTCATCCGTCTTATCGCCAAGCTTTGAAAGCTTTAAAAGAAAATCCTCAGGCATTTTCACTTGTACCTTAGCCACTTGACCCCACCACCTTTTTTGCCAAGGCTTCAATATACATGCCTCGACCTTTTACATCTTCAACATTTGTAATCTCATAGCGGCCATTATTACACACAATCACCATATTGGTAGATACCTCAACATCAGGTATCTTACGAAAACGAAACAGCGCAGTTGCTTCAGAAAATGTCGCTCGGTTAGCCCACTTTTCATTTCCATGACGATCTTCCTTATAAGCACGAACGGAAGCGAGGATGGTGTCCTTAGATTTACCGAAGCCTTCACTGTCTTTCGTTCTTTCAACAGAAATGAGATCGATAAAGGTATTCATTTTTCCAAAACTCATACTCTACACCTTCCAATCCCGGTCAAGCCTGAGCAGTAAATTTACAGTGTTCCAAACCTGCTGGCCTGCCTGCACGTTATCAGCAAAAAAGCCGCCAGTGCTACCATCCCTACTTTCATAGAAGTGAGATGACAGCATAATGACGGCCTGCTCGGTAGTTGGCGGCATTGTGTTCTCATTATAATGACCTTCCGGTACATGCTGGTAACTCTCGGCATATGCGATAGCGGTGGTGATGTACATCTGAAGAAGTTCATCATCGCGATCGTGCTCAAGAATTAGATTTGCTTTAACTTTTTCTAAAAGTGTCATCACCATCACTATCCTTTCTAAGGTGTATCTCCATTCATGATTCCTGCAGTTTTCAGCTTACTGAGCAAGGCATTAAAGTCCGTCACTAGAGCTTCTACAGTATCCGCAGTGCTTGCCGGTTGATTTTCAAGAACAGGGAGCCCAGTTACTTTGGCTCCCTCTTCAATGACAAGTTCTCCACCAATAACGGTTTTTTCTCCACCTTGTTCGGTGTAGTTCTTTGCGTTATAGCTCATCATTTGCACCTCCCATTAAGCTTTCTGCTGAAGAACTTTGATGGCTTCAGGTAGAATGAGCTTTCCATCTACACGCTGGCTTGCAAGGAAACCAACCTGCCCAGTAGTTGCAAAAAGCTCGTTTAAACGTTTGAAAGAACGCCCCTGTCTGTCAGCAATCCAATAGTATCCGAAATCACCGAAAGCAATCGTCTTTGCTCCGGCTTCAATAATAGGAGCATAAGCAGAAGTGTAAACCGGACGATTCAGCAACGTATCTGGAGTACCTGCTGTTAAAGAAGGCTGCCACAGATATTGACCTTGACCGTCTTTCAGTTTACGGATTGCTTTTACTGTTGCGTCATTCATCAGGAATACCGCGTTCTTTCTGTAAGGAGCCTTTAGGGAATAAACAAGATCGATAATCTCATCTGCCGTAATGGCAGTTGCAGACCCTGCTGTCACTCCAAGCTGTGCTCCGCCTGTTGCGTTGAAAATACCAGTAGGTTTTCCATCTCCGTCTCCAACTAAAAAAGCTTCTTCTTCCTTAGCACCGATTCTACGGGCAAATTCAGTGGAGATATAATTCTCCAGATCAAATACACTGTCATTGAGAAGTTCATCAGAAACTTTAATCATTGTACCCAGCTTGTAAGCACCGATAGATGTCTGACCGAATACAGAATCACTCTCATCAAACTCCTCACCTTCGTCAAGCCAAGCCGCTGTACCTTTGGTCACCACAACCGGGATTTTACGATCACCGCTTGAAGTCTGAATAATTTTTGCCAGTTTACGGAATACATTCTCTTCCTCAAGGGTTTGAACTAGGGTACGCTCAAATTCATCAGGAACAAGATATCCTCCCTCTGAATCAGTGCCTACAGACAAAGCATTTAGCACATCATGACGAGGATTTTTGCTACGCATTACGTTCCAGAATGCCTTTCTGTACTCATCACTGGCTCTTCCGGTCTTTGTATCCATCCCCGGAATAGCTGGCTTTTCGGTAAGAGGTGTGTTTACAGGCTTATTAAGCTCTGCTTCAAGAGCTTCTTGGCGCTCCAATCTTGCGATTTCCTTACCCAGATTAATAATATCTGCTTCCATTTTGTCGTAGGTTGCGGCATCCTCTGCGGACACAAGTCCATCACTACCACGCTTTGAATCAAGAAATGCCTTTGCTGCTTCCCATGCTTTTGCGCGCTTTTCACGCAGTTCAAGAATTTTACTCATTTTCATTTCCTCCTAATATTTCAATAAATTAAGCCGCTCATAAAGCGATTCGGCTGACTGTTTTACAACTGGTTTTTGAAGCTTATTCATTAGTGAATTGGTCACTGCTCTTCTGCTGAAGACAAAGCTATCTTGTAGTGCACTCTCTCCTGGTTTGAACATAATGTCATCTGCAAAACCAAGCTCGACTGCCTTATTGGCATTTAGCCAAGTTTCAGCATCCATCAGGTGAGATAACCTTGTTCTAGACAAACCGGTTTTAAGTTCATAAGCGTTGATGATACTTTCCTTAACTTCATCCAGCATCTGCATTGCCTTTTGCATCTCCTCGCTATCGCCAATGGCTATGGTGAAAGGATTATGGATCATCATCAGTGATGTTGGAGACATTAAAACTTCTGTACCTGCCATGGCAATGACCGAGGCGGCTGATGCTGCGATGCCATCAATCTTTATGGTGACATTGCCTTTATAATCCATCAGCATGTTGTAAATCTGTGATGCTGCGATACAATCACCACCAGGTGAATTAATCCAAACTACTATGTCACCCTCGCCACTCATTAGCTCTGCTTTAAAAGCAGCAGGAGTAATATCATCATCAAACCAACTCTCCTCAGCAATTGCACCGTTTAGATAGAGGGTCCGTGACTGTGTATCTTCATCACGCACCCAATTCCAAAATTTCTTCATTCATTTTTTCCCTCCATTCCTTCTTTATTTGCGAATATGCCTGCGTCCGCAAGCTTGGTCATATTGCCATTGATTAGATATAAGTCCCCGCCAAGCTCAGGTGGGATTCGGTCAAGGTTTTCAAGCTCCCTAATATCATTGGCACTCATCCAACCATTCTGTCTCGCGGTTGCATAACCGTTCATCCGAGAGACATAATCACCTCGAAGCAGTCCATCCACATTAAACTTGGCAAAATAGAGCTTCTTTTCATCTGGTCTTAAAAGTGATCGGCTGATGGCCTGCTCCCAACGGATCACCCAAGGGTCCAAAGTGTATTTCACAAACTCCAGTGACTGTTGCTCAATATTAGAAAAGCTCGATTTTTCCAAGTCCCCAACCATATGTGGAGGTACGCGGAAAATCCGAGCGATTTCATTAATCTGAAACTTTCTTGTCTCTAAAAACTGAGCTTGTTCTGGTGAGATACCAATAGACTGATACTTCATCCCTTCCTCAAGCACTGCCACACGATGGGAGTTGCTGCTTCCTTGATAAGCCGCATTCCAGCTATCTCGCACTTTTTGTGGGTCTTTAATCGTTCCAGGATGCTCAAGTACACCTCCCGGAGCTGCTCCATTTGCGAAAAACTTAGCTCCATATTCCTCACAGGCTATGGCCATACCAATGGCATTCTTGGCCATTGCAATTGGAGAATACCCTACTAGTCCATCAAATCCTAAGCCAGGAATATGGAGTACATCGCTTGGCCTTAGTGTGACTGTCATTCCATTCATCGTAGGTGCTTCATCGGAATATCTGGTATAGGTATAATAAAGAGCACCACTGTAATCGCGGTCCACCGACATTCGATTAGGCATTAACGGATACAGTGCTATGACTTCACCTTTTCCATTTCGAATAATCTGTGCATAGGCATTGCCCCATAATAAAAGATGAGTCATCAACGTCTCCCGAAAAACGAAGGAACTCATCTCTGGGTTAGGTTCATCATGTAATAAAAAATACAGCGGATGAGAAAGAGCCTTTTCCTTACTGCCGCTTGCAGTGTATTTATATAGGTGTAGGGGGAGCCCTGCCACAGCCTCTGCAAGTATTCTTACGCATGAATAGACCGCTGTCATTTGCATTGCTGTATGTTCGTTTACAGGCTTACCGCTGGTTGTTCCACCAAAAAAGAAGCTATAATTGCTTCCTGTGGTTCGATCCTTCGGTTTATCACGCGCTTTGAAAATATTCGAAAATAATCCCATCTGCATCACTCTCCTTAAAATTGGGCATGAAAAAAGCACCTCGCATTTGAGATGCTTTTTCAAAAATCATCATTATAACTTTACATATTCTTCTGCATCTGAACCATTATTTCCAAGATGCTTAACATCTTTAATAGTTCCATTTGCAACATTGTCATATAACCATCTTCCAAGTAATGTTGGTGGCGTTTCTATTAAATCTCTTAGAAAAAACCTCTGACCAGAAGGTAAAGACTCTATTTTCTTTACCATTCTTTTATAAAGATCTGCATAAGTACTTTTTCCGCGTAAAGCTCTTACTTTACATAATTCAGCAATATTTGGATAACCTTCTGATGCTGCCTCAGAAATTAATTGTTCTTTTTCAGCATCACTTATTGTAAATTGTACTCTGTAGCTCATTTTTACCTCCTTTTATAGACTTATGTTCAGATTTCTGTTCATAAGTCTATAATATCAGAGATTATTTTCTTCTACAAGTAAAAATATAAAAAATGCATTGATTTAGATTAAAGAATCAATAAACCTCTTCCATCATAAACAGAACTTCCTGATCCTCCTTTGCGAATTGCTCTGTCAAGAGCCATAATAGTAGCGACAGCTCCATCGATTCTTTCAGTTGATTTTTCTTTATCCGGCTTGATATTCCCAGCAGGATCAGTACGTATAAAGATGTTATCCATCATCCATCGCAAAACCGGATGTCCACCATGGGCCAGTTTCTCCTCTAAGGTAAGCTTCATTAATTCCTTTGTAGGTGGACTCATATCTTTAAATCCCTGACCAAAAGGAACTACCGTAAATCCTAGGTTTTCTAAGTTCTGAGTCATTTGCACAGCACCCCAACGGTCAAAGGCAATTTCTCGAATGTTATATTTCATCCCAAGTTCCTCAATAAAACTTTCAATGTAACCATAATGCACCACATTTCCTTCTGTAGTGTGTAAAAAGCCTTGCTTCTCCCATACGTCATAGGGCACATGATCACGCTTTACCCTTTGGTCCAGATTATCTTCTGGAATCCAGAAATAGGGAAGTATGATATATTTATCTCCCTCATACTCAGGTGGGAAGACAAGAACAAATGCAGTAATATCAGTGGTAGAAGATAAGTCCAAACCACCATAGCATACACGCCCTACAAGGCTTTCTGGGTTTACAGTATATGCACATTTATCCCACTTTTCCATAGGCATCCAGCGTACCGACTGTTTAACCCATTGGTTTAAACGAAGTTGTCTAAACAGGTTCTCCTCTGCTGGATTTTGCTTTGCACTTTCACAAGCAATATAAATCTTTTCTATGTCAACGGTAATGCCCATTGAGGGGTTGGCTTTCGCCCACACCTTTGGATCGGTCCAGTCATCATTTTCATCTGCACCATAAATAACTGGATAAAATGTAGGGTCAACCTTTCGCCCTTCTAGGATGTCTTTAGCCTTTTGATGCACCTCGTAACAGATAGAATTCGTATCATTACCAGCAGTTGTAATTAAGAAATACAGTGGCTGCTTTCTTGCATCACCAGAGCCATGAGTCATGACATCGAAAAGCTGTCTATTTGGCTGAGCATGAAGTTCGTCAAATACCACACCATGCACATTTAGTCCATGCTTGGTATACGCCTCTGCAGATAAAACTTGATAGAAACTACCTAGAGGTTTATAAACAAGTCGTTTTTGCGATAGTACCGGTTTAATTCTTGCTTTCAGAGCTGGGCATTGTTCTACCATATCAACTGCTACATCAAAAACAATGGAAGCTTGCTGTCTGTCAGATGCACATCCATATACTTCACCACCATGCTCAAAATCACCACAAGTAAGCAGTAAGGCAACCGCTGCTGCTAGCTCAGACTTTCCTTGTTTTTTAGCGATTTCGATATATGCGGTATTAAATTGACGGTAGCCATTAGGCTTTATAATGCCAAACACATCTCGGATAATTTGTTCCTGCCAGTCTATCAGTTCAAATGGCTTCCCATACCATTCTCCCTTGGTATGCTTTAAGCAATTAATAAAAGACACCGCAGTGTCTGCAGCGTCCTTATCATATACCGAACCATCCGCCTTAAAGATGGTCGGCTTATATTTTTTTAGTTTACGTATAGCCGCCACCTCCTTATGGATTCGAAAAAGGAACCCACTAAAAGTCCCTTAATTTTCTATAAAGTTGATTAGGTTATCTTTTTGTCTTTCCCTGTCAGAATAAAATGCCCATATGCCTCTTTATTCCTTTTTAGGTATTCTACTAGCTCAATATAGCCTTCTCTTAAAGCAATGCTAGTCACAATTGGGATATCAAACATATTTGATTCACCTGAATCTCGAATGGCAAGTATTTGTTGCATAATTATTTCATTCATTGGCTACCTCCTCCGATTCCACTGAATCGGTTGTCGCTTTGCGCAGGATTTCCACATCGAAGCCCGCACTCTTATAGCCTTCTAAAATTGTACTGTAATAATAACAACTCGGCTGTCCAAGCGGCCTCCCATCATTCATGATGTAGACCATCGCCTTAACGGTTTTACCTTCCAACTTCACTTTTATTGTTTCCTTGCGATAAAGGAACGGCCATCCCTCGTAACGGTCAAGTGCCGCTTCATCGGCCGGTGTGATTTCCCACACTAAAACGGGTACGTTGCCACCCTTAAAAGGCTCGATAGTCGCCACAGCGCCCGCGTGTGCCCCTCTAAATAATAAGCGGTGGTCATTGATTTGACTTGCTCCTACCACCTTCGCTGTGGGGTATCTGTTGGCCATTTGTTTCAGATTAAGGTTGGAGCCATAGGCAAGATATAATTTATTATTCATAGTAATCCTCCTTCTTAGCTTTGTGGGTTAGGGGCGGTTCAGGCCGCCCGAAACCGCCAAGCTGCAGAACCTGAAAGCGCTGCTGTTAAATGTTCTCTGCAGTTTTTGAACTCTTCTCCTATAAACCCAATACGGTTTAGATAGGTTCTCATGGCAAACTTTTCATTTTCTACTTGAGGCTTCTTTGCAGAGGCAAATTTTTGTGTCAAAGCTTGGTTGTTTAAAGCCAAGGCAAGAACAATGTAGCTTCTTATCTTGCCTGCGTGCAGCTCACTGTTAAAGCCTCTTAGCTCAACCGTATGATTTCCGGTAAAAAAGCTATGTAGATTAAGGAAATGGTATCTACTATTATGGTAATGTATACCTCTGCTTTCGCTATAGCCTTCGTACCAAATGTCCTCAATCTGTCTCATGGTCGTTGGCTTTTTATGGTTCATCTTATCAACTAAAATGCTATCCATCTTCTTGCAGTAGCGCATTCGCTCCGGTGCAATCTGTAGTGCTTTATAAAAAAGATCGTTTTTACTTGCAATAATATTTACAAAGTTTCGGATGCTTCTTGGTGTATGGTTGGAGCCATCTAAATGAATATGAATTCCACACGAGGAATTTGTAAAGGCTCCAGCTTTGCGAAGTTTTCTTACTAGCTCCTGTAAAATTTCAATGTCCTTCCGGTAGGTTAGAATTGGGCTAACCATTTCTACGCTATAATCTTTACCTGCAGCTACTTTTCTTCTACCTTCTTTTCTTTGACACTTGATGCTCCCATCATACATAAACTTCCACACGCGCCCATCTAGAGCTTTTACCTTTTTGGTGTCGTAGTAAGTCCCACCTTCACTGTAATTGCCTTGCAAAAACTCTGCAGCAACTCTGGCCGCTTTTTCTCTTGTAATTCCTGTAAACTCAATTTCGATTCCGAATTTTGCACTTAACATCGTACCTCACTCCTTTTAAAGTGTGTTTATCCTTTCGGCATGTACATATATCACTCTAAAAGGGTCAAATAGCAAGACAATTATTCTATATAAGGAGCATAATTTACACAGTTTTTCTTTACTTTTTCAGGATAAAACGTGTGCTTTATTCTTCAGTCCTTCTGCAGGAATCCTCGCCATATACAATACCTAATGAGCTTCCAGAGTCCCAATTCACATGGATGGTTCCAATATCATCTACACTAATGACAGTTCCTCTTGTCCTAGGTTCCAGTTTGGTATAGGGATCATTCATCTTTACTAAAACCACTCGTGTTCCAGGCCTATAGATACTTCTGAGTTGTTCTAAGACATTAGGGTTAATGGTTTTCAAATTCCATCTACCTCCTCCTGCTTAGCAACTACACTTTTAAATGCAGAACTTCCGTTCAGTTTGGAAAGGAGTATCTTTCTTGCGGCCTTGTATTCTTCACCGATAAATCCTAACCTTAACAGAAAACAACGAAAGGCATACTTTTCATTATCCACTTCCTTAGCTGTGGCAGTGATTCTCTTCTGTTTTTTTGCCATATCACAAAGGGCTGTAATGAAATGCGTGTAAGCTTTAACTTTCTCAGCATCTTCATCAAAGGAAAACCAAGTGAATCGTAGAGTTTCCTCTGTTTGCTCAATAGGTAATTCCTCTACTCCAAGGGCTTTTTTAATGAGATCTCCTTTGCTTTCCAGAATCATTTCCAAGTTACTTAAGGCAATGTCGGTGAAGTTTTCCCTAGGTATTTCAATTACCAACAAATCTTTATTATCTGTAAGCTCCTGTTCCAGGCCTTCAGGTTTCACATAAGTAAATCCTCGACTATTAAGTTCATCAAGCAGTTTGACCGCTTTTTCGCCCACAACACCCTCATCAAAAATAAGAGCACCTTCCTTATCCACTTCAAATCTGCCTATTTGATAAATAAATGTTGGTGCGCCTTTGTATTCAGGCTTTTCACCTAGTACTTCTCCAATCGCAGTAACGAGGGCCTTTCTCTCACCACCAGTACGATTAAATTCAATTTTCATCCTACATACCACCTTTCTTATTTGGTAGTACCATATATCACTCTAACGCTACACAATAGCAAGTTATTTCTGTGCAAAAATGAATTTAAAACTTGCTCTATCAATCTAATTCATCAGAAGATGTGGCTGCCACATTAAATGGAATCTTCTCTTTTTCTCGAGTGACATATACCTCTTTATCTGTTCCAACCTGCTCGATGTAACGCTTCACAATAACATCGCAGTACTTTTCATCCAGCTCGATGGTATAGCAAATTCTATCGGTCTGTTCACAGGCAATCAGCGTCGAGCCAGAACCTCCAAAAGGATCAAGTACGATACTATTAGTAAGGCTAGAATTCATAATGGGGTAGGCAATTAGAGCAATGGGCTTCATAGTCGGATGATCTGCATTCTTTTTCGGCTTATCAAATTCCCAAATGGTTGATTGCTTACGGTCTGAATACCAGAGATGCTTCCCCTTCTTTTTCCAACCGAATAGCACCGGTTCATGCTGCCACTGATAAGGGGATCTTCCAAGAACCAATGACTGTTTCTTCCAAATACAAGTACCGGAAAGATAAAAGCCTGCGTCAACAAAGGCTTTTCTAAAATTAAGTCCTTCTGTATCAGCATGGAAAACATATATACTTCCATCTGATGCCAATACCGATTCGATATTCTTAAAGGCATCTAATAAAAATTGATAAAATGCGTCATTGGCCATATTATCATTTTTGATTTTCCCAGCGGTTCCTTCATAGTTGACATTGTATGGGGGATCAGTTACCACCAGATTGGCGACCTTTCCTTCCATTAAAATGTTATATGTTTCTTTTTTTGTGCTGTCTCCACATACCAGTCTGTGCTTACCAAGTATCCATACATCTCCTAAACGCGAAACAGCGGGCTTATTCAGCTCGCTGTCCACATCAAAATCATCTTCTTTTATTTTTTCTTTCATCGTATCCTTGAAAAGATCATCTAGTTCTCCGGGGTCAAAGCCTGTCAGCGATACATCAAAGTCTGCAGCATTTAAGTCTGTAATGAGAAGTGCTAGTTTCTCCCTATCCCAATCTCCATTTATTTTGTTCAATGCAATATTGAGGGCTTTTTCCTTTTCCTCATTCATCTCAACAACTACGCAATCCACTTCTTCCATACCCATGTTCAGTAGGATTTTCAACCGCTGATGGCCACCAACTACTCTGCCTGTGGTTCTATTCCAAATAACTGGTTCAACATAGCCAAACTCCTCAAGTGAGCGTTTTAACTTTTCGTACTCTGGATCACCCGGTTTTAAATCCTTTCTAGGATTATAATCAGCAGGGATCAGCAGTTTCGTTTTAATTTTCTCAATCTGCATATTTTTCCACCGCCTCTTTTAGTTCGCTATATTTATTAACATCCTCCCAAGGGAAGAGGCAACTGTTAAAGTGACCATAGACTGCTGTATCAGAGTAATGAATGTTTCTAAGTCGCAACTTTTCTATAATTGCTGCAGGCCTCAAATTAAATACTTCTTGAGCAGCAATGGTTAGAACTTCATCAGAAAATGTTCCTGTTCCAAAAGTATTTATAGAAAAAGCTACAGGATTTGCCTTGCCAATGGCATAGGAAATAGCCACTTCACATTTCTCTGCCAAATCACACCACACAATATGTTTAGCAATATACCTAGCCATGTAAGCTCCGCTTCGGTCAACTTTGGTCGGATCTTTCCCACAAAGTGCTCCGCCACCATGTGATGCAAGTCCACCATAAGTGTCCACCATGATCTTTCTTCCAGTTAAACCTGTATCTGCAGCAGGTCCTCCTAATACAAACTGTCCAGATGGATTAATAAGAATTTCTGTTTCATCATCAAAAGGGAAATCCTCAAAACACTGCCATAACACATTATTTAGAATATCTGATTTTAACTCTTCCTGAGTTTTATTCTTTTCATGCTGAACTGACACTACAATGGTCTTAACTCTCACTGGAACATCATCATTATACTCAATGGTCACCTGTGCTTTTCCATCGGGAAGGATACCTTTAATAAGTTTACCTTTCCTTGCCTCATCTAGTCTCTTTACAATTCGATGAGATAAGACAAGGGGAAGGGGAAGCATTTCTCTGGTTTCTTTTGTGGCATAACCATACATAGTACCTTGATCACCAGCGCCGATGGAACCATATTGTTCGTTTATACCATTTCGTGCTTCTAGTGCAGTATTCACACCAGCTGCAATATCAGAACTCTGATTGTGTACATATACATAAATTAAAAATTTCAAAGGGTTATAACCTAGTTCTTTTAGCACATTCTTAACAATGCTTCTGATATCAATTTTCTCGCTGCAGGAGATCTCCCCCGCCACGATAATTTTCCCTTTAGTAGCCATAACCTCACACGCTACGCGTGACGCTTTATCTCTTCTAAGGCATTCATCCAAAATATTATCAGCAATAATATCGCACAGTTTATCAGGATGTCCTGTACATACACTTTCTGCTGTTAAATATCTCTTACTCATCTCACATCTCCTTATTATTATTTACCTCTACGGGCAGTCAACAGTCGTTCCATCACATCATCCTGTGGATTTGTACCGGAATACTCTGTCGCACAGTTTTCACGAACAATCTGATATATTTCCATCCAGAGTCTGTTGGTTTGACTCATAAAATTATGGCTCATGGAAACGTATGGACTTTGGATAGCGTTGCCAGTAGTTGGATGCTTAGCAAGAAAACCAAACTCACTTATTGCTTCCTCACACTGTATCCACCTAGCAGCACTCATGGCATATCTTTCTAATAGCTGTGGTAGAACTAGATGTGCACACCCTCGCTCCTCAAGCCATTTCCACGTAAGCTCATAAATTTCGCTAGCTACTAATGTTTTACCATCCTTTTGTACTGCTGAAAGCATAGCCCTTGGCTGTGGCATCTCCTGGCCTTGAAGTTCTGCGGTGTTTTTAAATTCAATAACTTCCAGTTTTCTTTTACCGGGATTTCCCTCAGCGATTTTATCTATAAGTGCTTTCTTTTTCTGACCAGATCTAATACGGGCACCGCCTCGATTTGTACCATCTTTGGCCATTAACTCACCTCATTTCTTATTAGGGGGTATTACCCCGTTTGAAACTGCGACTTTTTGCACGAAGCCCCACGCCCGTTGACCGTTTAAAAAGCTGTAGAGATTTGACTCCCCCCTACCGGGATGGCCAACGGTCTCCATCTCTTGCTGTGATAGCAGAGTGACAAGGAGTACAAAGAGCCATTAGGTTGCTTTCATCGTGTGTCCCACCTCGTGCCAAGGGGAGGATATGATGCACTTCAGTTGCTGGTGTCAGCTTTCCTTGTCTTTTACACTCTTCACATAGTGGATGGACTGCAATGTAACGGTCACGTATTCTTTTCCATGCACGACCGTAACGCTTCCTCGTTTCAGGATCTCTCTGATATTTTTCATAACGAGAAGCTTCCTTTTTGGCATGCTCCGGACAAAAACGTCCATCTGTCAGTTCCGGACAACCAGGAGAAGAACATGGTCGTTTTGGTTTCTTTGGCATTTCGTACCTCCTTTGGACATGCAAAAAGCCCCCGCGGTATTTCCACGAAGGCTCTCTACAATTTTTCACAATACCATTGTATTATGGATTTCTAATAAAATCGTCCATGATATTACTCATTACTTTCCATAGAGTAGTAGCGCAAGATGCTGAAGCGCTCGATTCTTTTTGTTGTATGCAGAAGAACGTTCAATATTGAAGTGATCACAAATGTTATACACTGCATCAATCTGCTTTTGTTCATCATCCAAATAAAACTCCTTTAACACATACTGCTCGTCTTCTGTTAAAGCATCCCATGCGGGTTGAAACCAATCCATGTATTCCAGTGCTTGACGATAACGTTCTTTTAATACATCAATTTCATTGATGCAGGCAATGAGCCTTTTCTCTCCAGCTTTTGGATCATGGGTTGATGGCATGCCATTTATAACTGAAGATGCCGGGGAACTCATTTCTTCGTTGAGGATTGCGATATCCTCATCGGTATGTTCTATGATGTATTTCATGCTACTATAGTCTTTTAGAGCGTTAATTGCCGCTGCTCTTTTATCTAAATATTGCCAGACAATATTCATTTTATCAGACCTCCTTTAGTGTAGCTTTAACCGCATCTATCAGTGCGGATTGGGTATTGTTTTTATCATTTAGGGCTTTCATTACACGTTCATCAATGGTGCCTTTGGCAATCAAGTGGTGAATCACTACCGTTTCTTTTTGTCCTTGTCGCCAAAGACGAGCGTTAGTTTGCTGATAAAGCTCTAGGCTCCAAGTTAGACCAAACCATATAAGAGTTGAACCTCCAGCTTGCAAGTTCAGTCCATGTCCTGCTGATGCTGGATGGATGGCTGCAATAGGGATTTCTCCATCATTCCATCTCTTAATAGAATCGCTAGTGGATAGCACCTCAACCTCAAAGCGTTTTTGTATTCGTGATAAATCATGTTTAAACCAATAAGCAATTAGAACTGGCTTGCCATTAGCAGCTTCGATTAAGTCTTCCAGTGCATCCAGCTTACGGTCATGTATATAAAGTACTGTACCTTGATCATCATAGACTGCTCCGTTGGCCATCTGTAGGAGTTTACCCGAAAGAGCTGCTGCATTAGCAGCAGTAATATCCTCACCTTTCACCGTTGTAATTAAATCCCGCTTCATAGTGTCGATAGTTTTCATTTCTTTTTCAGAAAGCTTCACTGGCACTTCGTTTATAACCAACTCCGGCAACTTCAGGTAGTCTGTCCCTTTCATGCTAATAGTGATGTCAGATATGAGCCTATAAATAGCTTCTTCTGCTCCCGGTTTTGGTTTGTAGGAGAAGATCACTTGCTGATTGCGTTTATCTGGTACGAAAAAGTCCTCTCGATATCTGCCAATAAACCTGCCCAATCGCTGTCCCATATCCAGCAGGCGATACTCAGCCCATAAATCCATCAGTCCATTGGATGATGGCGTTCCGGTAAGCCCTACGATCCTTTTAATCTTTGGCCTGACTTTAAGTAGGCTTTTAAACCGTTTCGCTTGATGGGATTTGAAGGATGACAGCTCATCGATTACTACCATGTCAAAATCAAAGGGTATGGCACTTCTAGAAATTAGCCATTCGACATTTTCTCGATTGATGATGTATACCTGAGCTCTTTTCATAAGGGCTGTTTTCCTCTGTACCTCAGAGCCAACTGCTAGGGTGTATTTAAGACCTTTTAGGTGATCCCACTTTTCAAGCTCTGCAGGCCATGTATCTCTGGCTACTCGAAGAGGTGCAATGACCAGAACCTTACGAACAAGAAAACTATCCAGTGTTAAATCAAAGATGGCAGTTAAGGTAATGACACTCTTACCTAATCCCATATCTAAAAGCACTGCTGCTATGGGATGGGTGAGGATATACTCAGTGGCATAAACCTGATATTCATGAGGCTTGTATTTCATGAAGTATCCCTCCAATCTGTTCTATGTGATCCAGGCAGAATACCAAAAATCCAAGTGATTCTAACTGTCTTTTTCGCTTTTCCTGTAGAGGCCTTAAGGTTTTACCTGGAGCTTTTACCTCCACAAAAGCTATTTTTTTATCCGGCAAAAGAATCAATCTGTCTGGCATTCCATCAAAACCTGGTGATACAATCTTCAGTGCAATGCCGCCTATATCTTTTACTGCTTTTACCAGTTGTTGTTCAATCCATTTTTCTCTCATATAGCCTCCATGTTCCCTAAATCCAAAAAGTCTCTATACTCGCGTATATACGCGTCTGCAGGTAATTTCTTCTTTTTGTCTTTAGGATTATTATTAATAATTATTTTTGGAACAATGGAACATAAGTTATAAAGTAGCCTACTTTACAAGGGGCTGCCGCCTGTTCCGATGAGGTGTACCAAAAGACCGTTTTTGTTTCACCGGAACAGGTGAAATCTGTTCCCGAGAAAAAATTGTTCCATGTGTTCCAAACTAAATTATGTTTTGGGAACATAAACCCATTGTGGTCCATAAAGCGGGATACGTTCTTTTTTCACGAGTCCAGTCCAGCCTCCGATACTTGCCATAATTGCAGATATCTCATTGCCATCCATTCTTCGGAGATTGGCTCGATCTTTGCCAAAGCACTCACACCAGATTTCCATATTAGAAACCGATTTTCGTTTCCAAACACCAACCCTTTGGCTTTCACCAAACTCAGTCCCGTTGATATAGGCTCGACGTTCATATAGATCCATGGTGTCCCAATCCTCAGGTAAAAGCATATCAAGGTACTCTCTAACCAAACCTTCTCGCTCATCGGACTCCATAGCTTCTCGCTGTTCTTCTTTTGCAAGCTTTTCAAGGCTAGCATCAAGGTACAATTTCTCTCCAGCCTTTACATAGGTAAGAGCCTCAGCCCATATCTGCAGAATTTCATCCTGCTTTAGCTGCCAAGATTTTTTTGTGCCATTTCCCGGAGTCTTTACTGGCCAGAAGCGACGGTTTCCTGTGGTGTCCCGCAAATAGCCTTTCTCAGCATTGGTGGTTCCGAAAAAGATACATTGTCTTAAGTGCGGAGTAGCTCTCCTGCCAAAGCTGGCACGATAAATGTCATTTTGGCGAGACAAGAAACTTCGAAGTGTTTCGACTTCAGCTTTTTTAAGTCCGGCTAGTTCTCCAATTTCTAAAATCCAGTAACCTTGAAGTTTTTCTGCGGCGGTCTTATCCTTGGTATCCGACAAGTTCAAGCTATCTGAAAACCAGTCTCCACCTAACTTAGCAATGAGAGTGCTTTTTCCAACCCCCTGTGGCCCATTTAAAACCAACATGGAATCAAACTTGATGCCTGGAGTCAGTACACGAGAAATCGCTGCACATAAAGTTTTTCTTGTCACAGCTCGAACATATGGATTATCTGATGCACCTAGATAATCGATGAGCAAGGTATCTACTCTAGCTACCTTATCCCACTCAGGAAGAGCCTCAATAAATTCCCGAATCGGATGATAAGATCTATCGTCAGCTACCTTTGCTACGGCCACATCATAGTTTCTTGCAGAGAAGGTTCCGTAGTGGGTGTCAATGTAGCTGATTAGCTGGGCATCATCTGCATCTCTCCAGAACTTAGATGGATGTGGCCAAGGAACATCACCTTTAATTTCGAGACTGTCTGATAGCTGATTAAACACAATGCCTTTCAGATTTGGATCATTTTCAAGTATTAAAATCAAGTTTCTAAGGGTATTTTTAACTGATCCTGTCTTGTCAAGCTCCAGCTGCTTTTCCCAATCTTCATCAATAAACTCTTTTTCAGCCTGAGCCTTTCGTTCTTCTGCAAACTGCTCTTTTACCCGTTCATCCTCTAAAGTTAAATCAGTCATAGCTTTAAACGAAGGTAGTTTGCTAGGTGATGTATTTTCTGCCGCCTTTTCATCTAGTTCCCGAAACTTATGCACTCGGACCAGATCAAAAGCGTTTAGCAGCATTCCACATGCTGGATCTGTGGCATGATGGCTATAAGCAAATTTACCGTCATAGATTACCAAGCCCGCAGAAGAATCTGCAGGGATATAATCAAACCTACCATTCATAGCACTTGACTCATATACATCCGTCAAGAATGTATTAATAGCTTCTTCAATGGTATAAGCTCTGCAAAATGCCCCGACAACGCCCTCTTTACTTAAAGGGTCTGCTTGCTTTGTGATTTTCCTTTGTACAACCTCTGATTGTCTTGTGGATACAGGCCACATGGATGTATCCCGCCAATCTGCATATTTGGAAAGATAAACATCAGGATCTAAAAGCTCTCCATCCTTTTCTTTAAAGACAAATTCTCCATCAGACGGTGTGGATGGCCAATACATTAACCTAGATGGCTCATAAGTGGTATCATCGAATAAATCAATCCCAATCTCCTTTGCAACCATCCGGCCAAGAGCTGGGTATTCATCCTCTGTTACTTCTCTTTTAATTGGAATGATAAGTCTTAATCGCGGTGCATCTGGTGTATGTTTATGGGTTGAATAGATGCAGCATTTGAAATCATGTAATGCTTCAATTTGATCCCAAATCCTCGGTTTGGCATAATCCATATCTAATGTCAGAAGGGAGCGGGAGAGGACATAACCATTTCTGCGCTTTCCTTCACGAAGAGCTCCTCCCACAAATCCACCGACGTCTTTTATTGAGTCCTGCTGAGCGCGACTCATTTTTCGGAATTCAGATACTGTTTCTGTTGTTCGTATAGTAGATTTAACTCGGGAGATGAAGTCCTCCCATGTGATGTCTTTGTTCTTCCACTTTTTATCCATTCGGCTGTTACCAACCGCTATCTTCATATCTTCTGCACCTCCCTGCAGTTTTCGGTAAAATACCGAATAGGAATACGATGCTTCGATGCTTTATCTATTTCTGCTTGCATTCCTTTTGAGATGTTGCGACCAAATACCCACAACTCCTCGCACTTTCTAAGCCAAACCATTCCAAAGAATAGTCCTAGTTTTCTTTGTTTAGGATCGCTATCATCTAGCACTTGTGGGTATAGCAGGTGAGGAGCAAAAGGAATTGTTCCTTGCTCCACCGCAAACTTCAGATATTCTCTAGCTTTATTCAGATTTTTTTCTATGTCTCCAGCAAAAGGAGAACAAATAAAAACGCAAGGTTTATAGCTTTTTGCCTTTTCTTCACGCATGATATTTTCCATGGCTTCTGCTGCAGCCTCTTCTGGATAGCCTTCAGCGTTATATCTATCCATAAGTTACATCTCCTCGAATTCGGACTCTTGTTCAATCAATGGTAAAATTCCATGATCCTTAAGAAGCTCATAAATGAACAAGCGTCCTTTCTGAGTCCAGTAAGTATGAACCTTTGAATGCATCGTCCCATCATTTCCAGGGTACGTATGGGTTTTGGTTGTCGTATATCCATGTTGGGCATACTTTTGATATAGAAGCCAGATTTTCCCTTGACGGAACTGAACGCCAAGATCATGCAGATATTCATTGAACCAACGACCAGACTTTCCATAATCCTTGGCGATGGTTGTGATAGACACCGCATCCTTGCAGTTAAGTACCACATCGTAATAACTGGCTTTGGGTTTCATTTCTGCAATCTGCTGTTCTTGAATGCTAATGGTAGTTGTTAGCTCGGCATTTTTGGATCTTTCGGCTTTAAGCTCCTGCAGTGCTTGAATCAAAAAGTCCGGATTAGCAAGCAACTCATCTGTAGCATAAAGTCCATGCCTTCTGATGGAAGGAAGAACTTCATGAGTTACCCAGCGCTTGAACTTTTTAGCTTCTGGCTTTCGAGAAACCAATATCACGCTATAAAGGCCACTTTCATTGATAATAGATACTTCCTGTTTTCCTCCAGGGGTGTCGATAATATCGACTCCCTTTTCATCACTGTCCAATCGAGATGTAACATCACGACTGTTTCCAATTTCTAGCACAGAACAGATATCCTTAAGTACCCACCAAGGATTACCATCCTTTAAAATTGTTCTGACATTGTTGCCCTCGTAGTTGAAAATCGTTAATTTGTTCATATCGAACCTCCAGCATATAGTTGTAGAGCGATAAAACATGCCCTCAGCTATAAGCAAAAAAAGAGGAGGCTTCGAACCCCCTCAAATTAATCTTTTTTATAAAAATCGCATTCAAATCCATCAGCACGAAGTAGAAGCCCATGCGCCCAAGGCGGTACCTGACCCATAAGAACACAGATGTCTTGTACGCATATTACTAAAGGAACCTCTAAAACTACCTCGTCATGGACATGCATGACAATATTTAATCCTGCTTCATCCAGTTTTCGCATGGAATGGCAAAGAAGATCTCTTGAAATGGCCTGCACGATGTTCTCAACAAATTTCGGACCATAGCTTTCAATACGCTCCCACTTCTTTGTGGTACCAACGCCTTCATACGTCACTGCTTCACTGCCGAATCTGTTAATCCCCATCCTTGGTTTGACATAGGTAAGCTGTCTCCCGGATGGTAACCATATCAACAGCATTCCACTGCGATATTCAAAACGGATACGATGAGTTTCTGTTTTACATCTTTCTTTTACAGCTTTTTTAACTGCTCTATCGACATCCCACCAAAGCCTAACAATGTTTGGATTCGCATTTCGCCATGCATACACCAAAGGTTTTAATTCTTCTTCGGTAAGACCCATATCAAGTGCTCCCATTGCTTTTAACGCACCAACTGATCCACCATAACCCAAGGCCAACTCCGCAATTTTTCCTTTTTGTCTGAGTGGACTACCTTTTGTGACTTCTTCCAAGGGGACCCTAAACATCTGGGAAGCGGATGCTTCGTAAATCTTGCCATGGGTAGCGAATACCTCATTTCTCCATGTCTCGCCTGCGAGCCAGGCAATCACTCTAGCTTCAATTGCACTAAAATCAGCAACAATAAACTTATATCCTTTCTTTGGAACAAAGGCGGTACGGATTAACTCGGACAAAACCCCTGGAACAGAATCGTACAATAATTCCAAGGCCTCAAAATGACCACCTCTAACTAACCTTCTCGCCTGCTCCAGATCCGGCAAATGGTTCTGCGGAAGATTTTGAACTTGTATAAGCCTCCCTGCAAATCTGCCGGTTCGATTGGCACCATAAAACTGCAATAGACCACGTGCTCTTCCATCAGCACATACTGCATTTTCCATAGCGGTGTATTTCTTTACACTGGACTTGGCTAGTAGTTGCCTCAGTTCCAGCACTTCGCTCAGGTGATCTGGAGCTTCCTTTAACAGTGCCTTAACTGACGCCTTATTAAGACTATCCGTTTCCAGACCACTTTCCGATAGCCAGGTTTTCATCTGGGTCACTGAGTTTGGATTTTCAAGTTTAGTAAGCTCTTTTAGTCGGCTTGTGAACTCTTCTCGGGTTTGTTCATCACACTGGATAGCCTGCCTTACCAAGTCTAAATCCAATTGAATACCTCGATCATTAATCTGCTGGTCTAGAATATAGTTCTGCCACTCCTCTTCTGGCATAGGGAACTTCTGAAGCTTTGCCTGTATGGAAAGTTCAGTTTCAACATCTCGGAGGTTATATGCTTTGAAACTCTCCCACTTTTCTAAAGCATGCTCCGGTAGATTGCGAGTTCGGCCTCCATTAGACTGAGTAGCTTTGCATGGAACAGAGAAATATCGGATGAGCTCCTTACCCTCAGTCAGCTTTTTCTTATCTGCTCCTGTTACGATTGCTGCCCCTTCCAGAGATAGAGGAAGTCCTAGGTAGGCAGACCATACCATCGTACAACGCCATGAAGCAGGCTCAAGCCAGACACCGAAATAACGAGACAAGCAGATTCGTTCAAATTGAGCATTAAATGCCCACTTTATAATCTGGCTATCTAGAACTGCATTCTGGATTTCTTGCGGGATCTTTTCGCCACATGCCAAATCAACTACCTGCACAGGACCACCATCTACACTGTAGCCAAAAAGTAGGATTTCAAAATCCGGTGCTTCAGCGTAACGATAGACCCCGCTTTTGGCGAGGTCTACGCTACTATATGTTTCTATATCAAGATGCAAGGTTCTCATGATAAAAAGTCGTCATCCACGTCAGTGGCAAAGTCATCAGCTGCATTGGTTCTACCGCCTAAAGGCTCACCATCGCGGATTTTTTGAATGTTTCCAAGACCACACGCTATACCCTTATTTCCATTGGAGTTAAAGGCGTAGAAGTTGATACTCACTCTTGCATATACACCGGAGTACACCTCTGAACGATCAAGGATTGGATTGATGTTTCTGTCTACAATTTGTGGAGCAGTATTGCTGTTTGCATTGATAAAATAGCTGTTGGCATAAGCCTCATCATCCGGACGATCAATGTCGCCATCACGCAGAGGGAGCTTGAGAACTGCTTTATTGGGAATCTTGCCACCAAATTTACCTTTGCCTTCCTCAATAGCAGCATTAACTGCTTCGTTGATAGCACTTAAGGTTTTAGTATCACTCTTAGGAATAATCAGACTTACACTGTATTTTTCAGCACCGCCATTGATGGATTTAGGTTCCCAGACATTGGCATAAGAGAGTCGTACCACTCCTGTTATTACTTTCGTTGGGTTCATTCTTTTTGCTGTTTTTGACATAGTTTTATACCTCCATAAAATCATTTTTTGCTGATGATGTGTTCATTTCAGGACGCTTGTCGGAAACTGGTACTAGCGTCGGTTTGCCTGGTGGCTTCATAATTAGTCCACCAAGGACTTCATTAAATTTTGTCTTGCCCATCAATTTCTCCATTTCAGTAATAGTGATGAGACTTTGCTTGTATATGTCGCGATAACCTGCGTTCTTTGCTGCTTCTGCGACCGCTTCTTCATCTTTGTATTTACGGTTGGAACGGCCTTCGACTACTTTAAAGCCAGGCCACTTCTTTCCATGATTAACCGCTGCATCTGTCGCATATGCTATAATCTCATTTGCCCAGCTGGTGAGATCACCGATAGAAGATAGAATGTCAGCAATTTCTTCATCTGATAAAAGTGGCGGTAGCGCAAACTCAAATGTAGCCAGTTTCATTTTTGCTTCTGCTCTTGCTCTACATTTCACTGCCGCTCGACAAAATTGACACCATTCTCCAGGGCAGAAGTTTCCGTCACCAGCGAAGGCCAGTTCAGCTTTAGGCTTCAAAACTTCTTCAGCCCACTGATACAAGCTTTCTTTTGAGACTGTGGACGTGCTGACATTTTCACGACGGGGCTGATAGATTGTCATTGAAACCATCTCGATGTCATAAATACCATCAAAGAGATCCAGTGCACCAAGGACATATAGTTTCATTTGAGGATTGTCCTCTGCGCTGACTAAGACACCCTGACCATACTTAAAATCAATAATGTGAAGAGTTCCGTCAGCGATAATTACACAATCCCCGGTCCCAAAGCCATCAGGCACATACTTTGAAAAATCAAGCTGCTGTTCTATCAAGATTAAGGGATCACTACAGGCCTGCTTGGCTTGCGCAATCACTTCAAGCACAAACTCTACGTAACAATCGGTGTAATTGTCCATCTCATCTGAGTCATATGGAGAAACCGGCTTTTTTGATCTCATCTTAAGCGCCTTGCGGAGCTTGTGTTCACTTAGCGCATGGGCAGCTGTGCCTTCAGCCGCAGCTTCACCGCTGTTGTCGTCAAACTCCAACTCCAACCTCGCTGATGGTGTACAGTTCATCCAGCGATGGGCTCCAGATGCAGAGAGAATTGCATGTTTACTCATTTCAATCCCTCCGCATCGGCAAGAAGTGCAGCATACTTGCTTGGATCAATCTGGCTGAGTTTTGATGCACCATACTTTTCTAGAAGTGCTCTTACTTCAGCTGTAAATCCGTCATGGCTTTTTTCCGCAAGTACCGCCCTTACTTCTTCTAAGGTGAGCTGCTTTTCTTCAGGCTGCTTTTCAGGCTTTGGTTGCTCTGGCTTTGTAATCTCATCAGGCTCATTACTTGCTATTGCATCAGCTACAGCCTGAACACTATCTGCCAGAGCTCTAAGATCTGACACCACATCGAGGAGGAGCTTAATCTTACTCATGACCCATACCTCCTTCCTTGATTTCCTTAATTTCTACCGTCTCAACTGAGTCACCGGGAGTAATTACTAGCAGACTGACTTTCTTTCCAAATAGGAAATCAAGCATTCTAGCTCGGATTGTCTTCCGACTGCTTTGAATTACTGAGCTTCTTTCGCCACCGGGCCTTGCTACATTGATAGTAACTTTGTGTTTAAGGCTCATATTCCATCTCCTTTCCGGGGGCGATTTATCTGCCCCTCATCGATAAGCGAAAAAGAGAGTTCTTTCGAACCCCCTTTTCAGAAAAAATTTTTTTATAAAGGGTTCTTGCGAACCCAATTAGGATAGAATTTTTCTAAGTCTTTCTTGAAGCTTCTTAAGGCGACCGCGAATAGCCGCTTCTGTAACACCTTCTTCTGCTGCAATATCAGTGTTGGATCGTTTCTCAAGATATACTTTTTTGTACAGTTCTTTCTGTTGTGGTAAGAGAGACTCCATTGCCTTAGTTAACTTGTCCAGCATATCTTGATGCTGAGCTTCATCTTCTGCTTGGAGCATAAGCTGTTCAGGATTCGCAGTATCATCTGCAAGATACTTATTGCGGTCATTTGCCGCTTCCTCTTCACCATCATGATAAGCATCCAGATGTGTTGTCACTCGATAATCGTACCGGCGCTGCTCGTCCACTTCGTTATCATCCATAGTGTGTAAAAGCTCGATGTCCGCTTCGGTTACTCCATTCTCACCTGGAATAACCACAATCTTCGTTCCTTCGGATGTGTAATAAATGTAGTTAGTTCTCTTCTTTTTACTTGTTTTGTACGCTCTTGACATGTTTTGGCATCCTTTCCGCCGGATTGCATTGGCGGCAAAGGATACAAAAATAGGTCTGTGCCTCGAAGTACACAGACCCTTTATCCTGAAAATGAGCGCAACAAGGTAAGGTACTTCTATTGCAACGTACAACAATCCTTAACGGACTGAAACGTAACAATATGTCCTTTGCCCTTATTGCAAATCAGGCATTCGATATTTTTTTGACTTTTTTACACCAAAATGTAATATCTCATATCGCAATTAAGACTTCGCTGTTCGCAAATATAAAATTGATATTTGCGAAAATTGTGATATAATGGAATATATTATGTAGCTTTAGGGACATATCCCTATTTGCTTTTATTTGAATTATAGATAGTTTTCAAAATTCATCTCACACGCATGGGTACTCACGGATACGTTTAGATACAAAGGTGATTGGAGGTTAGAGAATTGAAGTTTAGTGATTTTGCAAATCTACTTTACTCGATAATGGCAAACGGTAAGAAAACTGATGAATTTACGCGGGAGCTATTTCTAAATATAGTGGAATATCCTTTTGATGAAGATAATAAGGTTGAAAATCGTACGCTACCTTCATTTAAGGCTTATTTCAATGGGACACGCTCTATATCCAAAATTGCTAAAGAAATAAACATGTATATTGAGCCCGAGGTCTTTGTGAGATATATTAACAACTTACCGGAAGGTACAATTTCTAACCTTTGCGATGTTTTAATTGAGTATAGACCTGACATCAATCCCTTTAATGCCGCTGAGGTTTGTGCTCATATGTTCAAACAAATTCTTATTGATGCCGCTGATATCCAGAAAAGCAAAAATACCACCCTCAAAAGAATTGAGAATGGTATAAGTGTATTAAACGATACTTTAAAACAAAGGTATAGAACTCGGCTATTAATAGAGTCTAAGGGATTATGTCCAAACGATAACTGTTGCCGCCCCTTATACATTAATGTGAATGGTCAAACAGACATGAACTATGATATTACGCAAATCAATCCTAACCTACCTGCAGATTCCTTTGAAAATCTAATCGCTCTTTGTCCAGATTGTAGTAAAAAATATCTTCTTGCAAAAGATGATGAGCAAATGAAACGTTTAGAGATTATTAAAAAGAAATTAATAAGTGAAGAGGAAACTGTAGAAGTTTTAGCAAACACAAAGGTTGAAGAAGGTGTTGAGAGAGTTCTTCGAAAAATTTCTGATGCTCCAATAATGGAATTGATTCCATTAAATTACGAGCCTGTAAGACTACGTGAAAAAATTTTACCTGAAAACAGGGTGCTATATATAAAAGCTAAGGCCTATGTTACTGAATACTATCTAACCGTTCATGGGATTTTTCAGCAATTAAGTAATGAAAGAAAATTACGCTTTGACCCATTTTGTATGCAAATAAAAATGAACTATATCAATCTAAGAGATAAAGAACTTACACAACCTGAAATATTTGAAGCCTTAGTGGAATGGCTTGCTTCAAATACTAATGACCGTAAGGATTTGTGCGAGATTGTGATATCGTACTTTATCCAGAAATGTGAGGTTTTCGATGCAATTACCGAATAAACTGTTTAGTTATAACGAAAGTATTCTATCAAAATTTCCAATTATACTGAAAATATTAGAAAAAGAGCCGCTTACAGTTGGTTCTCTCTATGTAAAGATAGAAAAACAGGTTTCAAGTATTAATGAATACATAGAGATATTAGATGCACTTTTTGCACTTAACAAAATAATCTATGACGATGAGCAGGGGGTGTTGTACTGTGCTATATGAAATAAAATGCGATAGATTCATGTCACATGGTCAGCCGCGTCCACCTATCCGTTTCCATAGTGGCTTAAATACTATTCTTGGTGGAAAATCAGCAGATAACTCCATTGGAAAATCCACATTTATGTTAATCATTGATTATGCTTTTGGTGGAGATACATATAAAGATTCCGATGCCGCACACCACCTCGGAAATCATACAATAAAATTTGCTTTTGAATTTAGTGATAAAAAGTATTATTTTTCTAGAGACATCGTAAATTCTAATGATGTTAATATATGTGACGCATCGTATTCTGTGCTGAATACGATACGCATAGAAAAGTTCAGGGATTTCCTATTTAAGTCCTATAATATTAATTTGCCTTATACAACTTTCCGTGAAGTAATTGGCCGTTACCTAAGAATATACGGTAAGGATAATCACTCAAGCACACGACCACTAGATTCTTATCACGGTGAAAAAGCCGAGGTAGCGATTACAGCATTAGAAAAACTTTTTGATGTATACTGGAAAATTGAAGAGTATAAAACTGCTGTATCTAAAAAAGAAGAAATGAGAAAGACTTTCAACAAAGCAAGAAAGTTGGAATTTATACCTTTTTTAATAACTACAAAAACTCAGTATAAGAAAAATGAAGCCGAAATTCAGCGACTCAGGGATGAATTATCTCAACTATTAGAACAAACAGATCGTCAGATGTCTTACGATGATTTAGCACACGCTGATAAGGCTTCAGAAATAAGAGGAAGAATTACGGCACTAAAACGACATCGTAGTCGACTTAAATCTCAATTAGAAATCGTTAATGTAAGTATTAGTGGTAGTTTCAAACAAACCGCTTCTGACTTAGCTGAACTCGCACAATTTTTCCCTAATGTAAACATGCGTAAACTGTCTGAAATCGAATCGTTTCATGGAAAAATACAAAATATCCTAAGCCACGAATTAGACGAAGAAGCGCAAAGGCTACAATTACTTATCGACTCTTTGAATAACGAAATATTTGCTCTTGAAGATGCGCAACGAGCTCTTGGTATTCCAACAAAAGTTCCAAAATCTTTTTTGGATAAGTATACTGATCTCCAACGCCAAATATCTAGTTTGGAAGCTCAAAATAAAGCCTTTACTGATTCCAAGAAATTTGTTGCCGATGTGAAAATAGCAAAGGACAACCTATCCCAGGCTCAAGATACAGAGTTACGTTATATTGAAACAGCCATTAATGAACAGATGGTACGTTTTAACGATGTTATTTACGGTGGAAAAAGAAAAGCGCCTGTAATTGATCTTGTAGACGGAAGCAAATACACATTTTGGACACCGGATGATAGCGGTACAGGAACCTCTTACAAAAGCCTAATTATCTTTGATTTAAGTATTCTTAAATTAACGCCGCTACCAGCTATTGCTCATGATTCTCTCATATTTAAGAATATTGCAGATGAACCCATAACGAATATCATAAAACTATATACGAAATTCGATAAACAGGTATTCATTGCTTTTGATAAAGATGAAGCTTACCCCGAGGAAACAAGTAAGATTTTGAATAAAACATCCGTTTTACATTTAAACAGTAATGGGGATGAATTATTTGGATACTCTTGGGGAGAAACAAAATCATAATTCTTATACAGGCATGCAAAAAGGAGGCAATACAATTGCATATCAGTTATAACAAACTTTGGAAATTGTTAATAGACAAGAACATGAACAAACAGGACCTCAAAAAGATAAGCGGTATAAGTTCAGCATCAATTGCCAAACTCGGAAAGGGTGCCAATATTACAACTGATGTTCTGCTCCGTATATGCAAGGCTTTAGATTGCGATATTGCCGATATTATGGAAATTGTAAAAGAAGAAAAAACTACATCAAGCGTAAAGGAGTAATTCTATGAGACTGTTATATTCAAATATCCTACCCCTTGCAACACTAGAGGGTCAAGAAACAATTATTAACTGTTTTAACGATCAATTCGCAAACTCAGACCGTGTTGAAATTGCGGTTGGCTACATCTCTCGGCCTGCCCTGGAAGAATTAGACCTCTTAGTCGAAAAACATAATATACTCAATATATGCCTAATTATCGGTATGTACTTCATTGAAGGAATGCCAGAAGGCTCCTATAATGCCGCACTAGAACTGAACAAGAAATGGGTAGAAGCAGGCATTGGCGAAATTAGGATTGTAAAGGCATTTAAATATCATGGTAAATTATACTGTTTCTATAAAGATGGACACCCTTTTTCGGCTATCATTGGTTCTGCAAATTTAGGTGTAATAAAATTAGATGCCAATAACCGCCGCCAGTATGAAATCTCTGCGATTACTGATGATGCAACTGAATGCACAGAAATCGCAGAATTTATAGACAGATTAAAAGCACAGAATTGCTCAGCTAATATTGCCAATGTAACAGGAATGCCAATAATTAGAGAAGTTAACACCTCACTTAGTGGTATTGATACGGTAACACAAATTCCCCAAGCCAGTGTACAGCTTTACGAACAACATAAAACAGGTGTTTCATTTGTGCTCCCGATAAAAGTTCCTGCTTTTAATGAACGACACATGGATGATGGCAAGCACTTCACAAAATCAAATATTAATGTAAGCTATGCCGCACCGCGAAGCAAAAGAAAATCCCGTGATTGGTATGAAACTCAGATGACCGTTAGTAAAGAAATCACTCGATCTGAAGGATATCCTGAAAAAAACAAACCTTTCTTTGTGGTTACCGATGACGGCTATTGGTTTAAGGCTCACACTACAAGTGATGGCAATAAACAATTCAGTGCTGTTGGCGATGAACTTATTCTTGGTCGTTGGATTAAAGGTAGACTTGCGGCAGCAGGGTTGGTAACACCAGTTAATGATACCCAAGCTGATACTGACCGTAAGGGAATGATTACGAAAGAAATGTTGCAAGCATATGGTTGCGATAGTCTTGTGCTTTCAAAAACAGACCAGAAAGCATTAGACGAGGACGGTTCTGAGCTTGATGTATGGGTTTTATCATTTGAAGCAACTACTAATGAATGAGAGGTGCGTCTATGCAATACTTGAAAACATACCTACAAAAAATTACTGACCGAGGTAACGAAAAATTAGCGGAGTCAATTTCAAAAACTGCAGAGGATATTGGAAATCAGTATATTCGTAATTTTTCGTTTATAAACCATGAGGTTGGTCTACTGTTTGGAAATGTACAATCCGGAAAAACAGGTCAAATGTTTGGTGTCATGTGTAAAGCTGCAGATTTAGGTTTCCCTGCATTCATCTTGCTCACGACTGACAATGTTGTTTTACAACAACAAACCTTGGAACGAGTTAGGGACGATTTAGACGGTTTCTGTATTTGTGGTGAAAACGACTCAGGATTGTTTATTGAAAATAGCCTTGTAAAACCAGCGATTGTCGTCCTAAAGAAAAATGCAAGAATACTAAGACTATGGGCAAATGTATTTAATTCCACAGGTTTTATGAAGGGAAACCCTCTATTTATTGTTGACGACGAGGCAGATGCCGCTTCCTTAAATACACTTGTAAACCGCAATGGTCAATCATCGATTAATAGATATTTAGAGTCTATAAAGAATGGTGCATCAAGTAGCATATATCTGCAGGTTACTGGCACTCCTCAGGCACTCTTATTGCAGACACTTGCTTCTGGTTGGCATCCATACTTTACATACTATTTTCATCCCGGCGATAACTATTTGGGCGGAGACTTTTTCTTTCCCACAAGTGGTAAACCAGAATGCATCGATTTTCTTGATACCATTAAGCGACCGACTCGAAGTGTTGTTATAAGACATCTTGCCGTTTCTGCGCAGATTTTGTCATCCAATGGAAAAGTGTCAAATTGCCTTTTACATCCTAGCGTACGACAAGCTGTCCACCAGCGTTTTGCCGACGAAGTCACAAAAGAACTAAATTGGTGTATTGAACATATCAATGATGAATTCATCACAGAAATACATAACCACTATAATTCTTTAGAACCTAATAAAAGTAAAAAACTTTCGTTCGATGTTATTTATAAAACTGCTAAAGAATTATTAGAGAATAAAGGTATAAAAATCCTTATCATGAATGGTAAGACAGATATTGATAGCTCAGATTATGAAACAGGTTGTAATTTCATCATCGGCGGAAACACCCTGGGTCGTGGTGTTACTTTTCCTAGCCTTCAGACAATTTACTATACAAGAACAAGCAAAAAGCCTCAGGCTGACACTATGTGGCAACATAGTCGGATGTTCGGTTATGATAGAGATCCTGGCATGATGAAGATATTTATTGACGAACAACTTTATAAGTTATTTGCGGATATTAATGCTACTAACAATGCCATCATAGCTCAAGTAGAACGTGGAATTGATAATATAAAAATTTATTATCCCACTGGATTGAATCCAACTAGAAGGAATGTTCTTGATGACAAACGTGTCAACGTTCTCTCAGGCGGGACTAACTACTATCCATTCTATCCAGACAATAACACTATAGAAGATATATCAAAGCTGTTAGAGCCTTTCTCTGATGATGAGCCTTATTACCAAGTAAATTTGAGATTTATTAAGAAGATTCTATCCCATATTATTGCCAGTCCCGATTTCAAATTAGATGCATTCCTTTCTATCATTGACACATTTCTTTCAGAGAAACCTGCAGGACAGGGTATTTTGATAGTTAGAAGAGAAAGAAATGTAGCGCAAGGAACAGGTGCATTGTTGTCTCCGAATGATTGGAAACTTGGAGGCACTTTCCTCGACAAAGTCGTCCTTACCATGTATCAAGTAACTGGGACTAAAGGATGGGGCGGAAAAGCTCTCTGGGTGCCGAATATTAAACTTCCACACGATACCATGTATTATGATGTGTGTGAAGATAATACAGAAGCATAGGAGGATAAGGATGGATGTTCATCAATAATATAGCACAAAGAATTTTATTTACTCCTCCGCTCCAAGGAGCAGATAATTTATTAATATTAAGCGGGTATGCCACTCCCAATATGGCATCGTGGCTGATTAAAAGTTTTCAGGAGCAAAATATACACCCTATCAATATTACATTACTAATTGGAATGGTACCTTACGATGGGTTAAGCGTTCCTATACACGAAGGTTTTAAGGAACTTCATGGCAAAGCATACCCAAATGCAGTGGATAGATTTTCATGTAGTTATGTTTGTGAACCCCCTGCAGTCCATGCAAATTTATATATTTGGCTCAAGGGCGAATCACCGATACAAGCATATACAGGTTCTGCTGACTTTGTGCAGAATGCATTTATTCCATCTAGAAAAGAGATCATGGCATGCTGTGATCCAGAAGATGCATATAAATTTTTTGAGGAAGTTGAAGCAAATTCTATCTATTGTAATCATTCAGAGGTTGAAGAACATATTATTCTCCGCCCAACGCATCAAATTTTAGATGCTGAAAACAAACCAATAACTACTTTGGCTGGCGAAGGTATTGTCTCCACAACATTATCTCTTCTTACAAATAAAGGCGACGTTGGAGAAAAGTCTGGTCTAAATTGGGGACAACGTAAAGGCAGAAATAGAAACCAAGCTTATATACATCTTCCTGCAAAAATTGCAAGAAGTGGTTTCTTTCCGCTTGAAAAACAGCATTTTACAGTTGTTACGGATGACGGTCACACACTTTTATTAAGGGTCGAACAGCAAAACAACAAAGCAATTACAACACCTCTTAGCAATGCTCAACTTGGAGAATACTTTCGGAACCGTTTAGGTCTTGCAAATGGGGCATTTGTAACAAAACAAGATTTACTGAACTATGGAAGAACAGATGTTACATTTTACAAAATTGATGATGAGCAATACTTTATGGATTTCCACGTATAAAAAAAGCAGTTACTTTGCTATTCCTTCTACAAAGTAACTGCTTTTTTATTCATTAATACTTGGGGCAACGCTCTCGTATTCAATTCCCGCAAAACACTTTAAAATCGCCTCAAAAATGATTTTGGCACCTTGGCAAGGTACTGCCATACCAATTTGCTTTCGTACACTTTCTTTACTTCCCATAAATCTATAAGTATCAGGAAAAGTTTGCAATCTCGCTCGCTCTCTATTAGTCAGTGCTCGCGGTTCTTCCCAATGATAAATATGTGTTCCGCCTCCGCCGCTTCCAGTAACCGTATAGGAAGGCTTTGTTGGATCGAGTCTCTTATAGATTTGGCTTATTTTTGCACCCGTAATGTTAAGACGTAAATCTTCTGGAAGGTCTGCCGTGAATGCATTTTGTCCAGGAAGAATATGTTGCAATCTTCTAATAACGGTTGCAGATTGTTTCGTCAATTCATTGTTATATGCATCTTCTGGAATAGGAGGATTTTCTATTGCGTTTCTACAAGTATTATCAATTCCGATATACGGTGCTGTTGATGGAACTTTGAATTCAATATCGATGTCTTCTCTTATACCAACAATAATCAAACGGTGTCTTGCCTGGGGTATTCCGTATTCCTCAAACTTATATAAATGAGGTGTAATAGTATAACCAGCCTCTCTCAGTTCCTTAAGAATTTTAGTAAAAGCTTTGCCTTCATTCGCATTTCTTAGTCCGCCAACATTCTCTGCTAAAAACCACTGTGGTTTAAAGATTTTTAAAGCTTTAACTCCATAAGAATACAAAGGGCCGTAAACTCCATCCATACCTTTTTGTTCTCCAACAACACTATAATCATTGCAAGGAAAGCCAAACGCCAATGCGTCAATCGGAGCTAGTTTTGACATATCAAGTTTACGTATATCCTCATGATAAACCGTATTAGGTGAGTCGGGGCATATATTAAATCTATAAGTTTCACAAGTATCCGCATCATAGTCATTTGCCCATTGATGTACAATTCTAAAATCGTCATTATCTATACGTGCATTTATGGCTCCCCAAGCTATGCCGCCGGGACCACAAAATAATTCTCCAAGCCTAAAAATCATATCTAATCAACCTTCCTTTTTTTGTTGAGAAAATCGATTTGTGCTTGAATATGCTGCATTTCTTCTTCGTCAAGAGAAGAAACACCTTGAAACACAAACTGATATTCTTTAATATCCTCTTCATTTAAATAACCTGCTAAAACATAAAGCGGTATCAAATGAATGTTATATAAATGTGCAAGTTTTTTTAAATCATCAGGAGTACAAGTAATCTGCCCTCTCTCCATTTTGCTAAGTCTTGAATCTGTTATACCAGTTATTTCATATACCTTTTTTAGGCTCAAACCACATTTTTCGCGACTTTTTTTCAATCGTTCCCCTAAATCGGACACACTATCACCTCTACAACAGACTAACATATTCGCTGCAAAAAGTCAAGATATTTTTTGATATTCGCTGCATAAATGCAGCATTAAATTCGTAGTTTATAACCTTTCCCAAAATTATTCCATGCACACGCATAGACTCAGACATTTCTATCAATTTGACATCTAGCCTATCTCCTCGACCCTACGAATTTATCTAATCTGTCAACTCAACCCTACATACATTTATTACAGTTGACCTATTTCCTCGTAAACAAAAATAAGGATTTCCAAGGTTAAAAGGTGCTATCAGATAACAGGCAGAAAATCCTACAACTTTGAAAACCCTTTATTTATCAGTATTTTGATTAGTCCTATTTCTCTACCCTTGACATCAATACCACGCACTCAACGTGAGCTGTTTGTGGAAACATATCTACAGGCTGTACTTCAATAGTCTTATATCCTTGCTCCTCTAATATCTTTAAATCTCTTCCTAAAGTACTTGGATCACAAGATACATAAACAACCCTCTCTGGTCTAGTCTTACCAATAGCTTCTAGTAATTTTATATCGCATCCTTTTCTTGGTGGGTCAACAACTATTACATCAGCTTTAATTCCTTTACTAATTAACTCTGGAATAACCTCCTCTGATTTCCCCACAAAAAATTCTGCATTATTTACACTATTTAACTTTGCATTTTCTTTAGCATTAACTATAGCTGGCTCTATTATTTCAACCCCATAAACCATCTTTGCTTTTTGCGATAAAAATAAAGTTATTGTTCCTGTACCACAATATGCATCAAATACAACCTCTTCACCGCTTAAATTTGCAAATTCAAGTGTTTTGTTATATAGCACTTCAGTTTGTATTGGATTGACCTGAAAGAATGATAAAGGAGATATATTAAACTTAAAGTCTCCTATGTAATCCTGAATTGTATCTGACCCATATAAATTTATACACTCTGTACCTAATATTACATTTGTATTCTTACTATTTATATTTAAAACAATACTCTTTATTTCTTTAATATTTTCAATAATTAACCTCTTAAATTCCTCTATATGAGGTATGTCTTTTTTAGTTGTAACTAAAACAACCATAACCTCTTTAGTTTTAAATCCTCTCCTAATCATGATATGTCTTAATATGCCATTAGGATTGAACTCTCCATCTATAGTTACTGGCTCTAAGTTATACTTTTTTATCCATTGCTTTGTTAATGTTGCTACTTTATCAGCTACCTCATCTTGAATTAAACAAGTATCTATATCTATAATATTGTGACTTCTCGGTGCATAAAATCCAACTACAACCTCACCATTTACTTTTCCAATTGGTAGTTGTACTTTATTTCTATATCTATATGGATTAGTATCCATCCCTAAAGGATAACTTACTATATCTTCTGATAAACCACCAATCTTACTTATACAATCTTTAACTCTTTCCCACTTAAAATCTAATTGTTTTTTATAACTCATGTGCTGTATAGAACATCCACCACATCTTTTGTAATATGTACACTTCTCCACTTCTCTCTCTAATGATGGTGCTATTATTTCTTCTATTTTTCCATAAGCATAATTTTTTTTAACTTTAATTATCTTAACTCTAACCTTTTCTCCAGTAAGTGCTCCCGAAATAAATATTGGATAACTATCTATCTTTGCTATCCCTTCTCCTTCATATCCTTGAGCTACTATATCTAAAACATATTCTTTATTCTTTTCAACCACAAAAATCACCTTTCGTTTACCTAATTCCAATAAATTATATCATATAATAATAGCTCAAGTCCTTTATTATTCAACAAATGTTTCACATAAGGTTTCTCTTGGTTCTGAAGCTTTATCTCCTCTTATTGCTATATCTAAAGCTTCACACTTTCCATTTCCATTGTAAAAACAACGAATAGCATGACATCCTATATTAGGACTCATTTTTATCTCATCATTTGAAGAAAAAATTTGCATAAGCTCTCCCATATAATTAGTATTTGTAACTGCTGCTGTAAATTGTTCACCTATTGAATCTTCTCTAAAACTACTACAAAATGTTTCTGTGCTAGTATTTGCATCAGTTCCTTCTACTAATATATTTTCTGCTTCACACAAACCTCCTTCATTATGAACACAAGTCCTAGCTGTACAACTTAATCTTGTCATAATAATCTCCTCCAAATAAAATAAATTTCATTTATGCTATAGAATAGTATGCTCTTTTATATAAGAATTTATTTATTTTTTCATATGCTTATCTATAAAACGTTTATTCTATCAGTATTATGGCAAATAGATTTCTTTTAGAATTTATTAAATAAAAATTTATTCATCTACTCATCTTTACTATGCACATTTATTTCTTTATATATTTAGAGAATACATCTATATGCAATCATAATCCGTAAGGCATTTATAATATAATTTTAAAAAAGTTAAGACTCTCTAAACTTAAAATAAGTTTCTGTTTAAAGATAAAAAAGGGCTATATCAAAATAATAAATTATTATGATATAGCCCTACTCTTTACTTACATAGATTTAGATTTATCTGCACATTTTATCATTGCTTCAATAATAGAACTTCTAAATCCTTGTTTTTCTAACTCTACTACAGCATCTATTGTTGTTCCTGATGGTGAACATACCATATCTTTTAATTCACCAGGATGTTGTTCTGTATCTAATATCATCTTTGCTGATCCTAATACACTTTGTGCTGCCATCTTATATGCTTTTTTTCTTGGTATGCCAAGTTTTACTGCTGCATCTGCCATAGCCTCAATAAATATAAATACATATGCTGGTGAGGAACCGCATAAGGCTATAAAACCATGAAAATCTTTTTCTTCAAGTTCTACGCATTCTCCAAAACTTTTATACATATCTATCACTAACTTTAATTCTTCGTCTAAAACATTATTATTAGTACATATAGCTGACATACCTTCTCCTACAAGTGCAGGAGTGTTAGGCATTGTTCTTACAATCCTAGCTTTATCACTAATTAAAGCTTCCATATCACTTATAGTTATTCCTGCTGCTATAGTTATAATAAGTTTTTCTTGCAATAATTCTTTTCTTAGTTCACCAATAACTTTTGCATACATATTAGGCTTAACTGCAAGAAAAATTACATCTGAATTTTTTATAACATCTTCATTATTAGTTGTTACATTAACATTATATTTTTCTTGTATTAATTTTGCAGACTCTTCTGTTCTAGTAGAAACAATAATATTACTTGAATTTGAAAATCCTGAATTTATTAATCCTCCTACCATAGCTCTTCCCATATTGCCACAACCTATAAACCCAATCCTCTTCATAATACATATCTCCCAACTAAATTAGTCTTTATGAATAACATCTAAGTCACCAAACTTACTTAATGCTCCTAAGAATGCCATCTTTACAGTTCCAACCGGACCATTTCTGTGTTTAGCCACTATACATTCTGCCATATTCTTATCTTCTGTTTCCTTATTGTAATACTCATCTCTATATAAAAACATAACAAGGTCAGCATCCTGCTCTATTGAACCTGATTCTCTTAAATCTGATAACATAGGTCTATGATCCGCTCTTTGTTCAGGTGCACGAGATAGCTGTGATAACGCTATTACAGGACACTCCATTTCCTTAGCTAATGCCTTAATAGATCTTGATATTTCGGATACTTCTTGTTGTCTATTTTCTGATGATGATCCTGACATTAATTGAAGATAGTCTATTAAAATAAGATCAATACCATATTCCATCTTAAGTCTTCTACACTTAGATCTCATCTCCATAACAGTTACACCTGCTGTATCATCAATATAAATTTTAGCTTTTGAAAGAGGACCTGTAGCTCTAGCTATGTTTTCCCAGTCCTTATCATCAAGATTACCAGTTCTCAATTTAAGCATATCAACATTTGCTTCAGAACATAGTAGCTTATATGCTAATTGTTCCTTAGGCATTTCTAAAGAAAATATTACTACACTCTTTCCCTCTCTTAATGCTGCGTTTTCTGCAATATTTAAAGCAAATGTAGTTTTCCCCATAGATGGTCTAGCTGCTATAAGAACCATATCTCCCTTTTGAAATCCTGATGTTTTTGCATCTAAATCAGTAAATCCAGAAGGAACACCAGTAATTTGTCCCTTGTTATTGAAAAGTCTTTCTATTTCTAGAAAACCTCTTTCAAGAACATCACTTAATGCTTCAAAGTCACTAGTACTCCTTTTTTCAGCTATATCAAATATTTTCTTCTCTGCAAGGTCTAAAACGCCTTCTACTTCACCCTGCTTATTATAACTATCTTCTATAATTGCAGTTGATGCTTTAATTAACCTTCTTAATATAGATTTTTCTTCCACTATTTTTATGTAAGATGATAAATTAGCTGTAGTTGGGACAGAAGAACTAACTTCTGTTATATATGTTACCCCACCAGCCTTTTCTAATTGATCTGTAGATTTTAGATACTCTAGAAGAGTAACTAAATCTACAGCCATGTCATTTTTAAACATTTCAAAAATTGATTTATATATTATCTTATGTCCATCTCTATAAAAATCGTCTTCTGTTAACTTTTCTGCCACTTGAGCAATAGCACTTTTATCAATTATCATTGATCCTATTACAGATTGTTCTGCCTCAATACTTTGTGGTAGACTTCTCATAACTGGAGCGTCCATTACATAACTCTCCTCCTAACTATTAAAATACAATACTCAATAATTCTTCTATATCGCCTACTGCCCTTACTTCTATATCTTTTAATCCCTTAGGAATCTCATTTTCATTATCCTTTGGAACTAAAACCAACTTAATTTCTTTTCTTCTTGCTCCATATATTTTCTCAAATATTCCTCCTACGGGCTTCACTTTACCTCTTAAGGATATTTCACCTGTTAAAGCAATATCTTGTCTTAAAGGCTTATCTAATAGAGCACTAATTACACACATAGTTATTGCTGCACCTGCTGATGGTCCATCTATTTTACCTCCACCAACAACATTTACGTGTATATCATAATCTCTAATATCTTTATCTGTAAACTTTCTAATTACTGATGCTGCATTATACACAGAGTCTTTTGCCATTGATCCAGCCGTTTCATTAAATCTAACTGTACCTGCACCCTTTTTCTTAGCAGTAAAAACTGCTGCCTCTATTTCTAAAGTAGAACCAAGGAATCCACTTACCCCAAGGCCATATATATGTCCAACCTCATATTCCTTTTCATCCTTGTTTCTTTCAAATGGTACATATCTTCCTATAGAAATTACTTCTTCTATGTCATTAAGCGTTATTTGTATATTATCTGTACTATTCGAATTATTCCTATATAAAGCAAAACCATATGCATCAGTTAATATATTTACAGCTTTTCTGCCTTCAATAGTATATCTACTTATTAATTCTGCTACCCCATCCTCTAGAGTAACACCTAACTTATTAGACGCATTTAAAACAATTTGTTCTATATCTCTAGATGATAGAGGTTCAAAATATACTTCAGTACATCTAGATCGTAGGGCTGGATTTAATTCTCCAGGTTCTCTTGTTGTTGCGCCTATTAAAACAAAATCTGCTGGAGCACCCTTATCAAATAAATACTTTATATACTTAGGAGTATTTTCATCATCTGGATCATAATAAGACGATGAAAACTCTACTCTTTTATCTTCTAATACTTTAAGTAACTTATTTTGAAGTATATTATCTAATTCTCCTATTTCATCTATAAATAATATTCCTCCATGTGCCTCTGTTACTAATCCTGGCTTTGGTTCAGGAACTCCAACATCAGCTAAATCTCTTTTACTTCCTTGATATATAGGATCATGTACAGAACCCAACAAAGGATTTGTTATTTCCCTTGGATCCCACCTTAATGTAGTCCCATCTACCTCTACAAATTTTGATTCATCATCAAATGGAGTAAAAGATAGTCTTCTAGCCTCTTCTAATGCTATTCTAGCTGCCGTTGTCTTACCTACACCTGGAGGTCCATATAAGATTATATGCTGTGGATATGGAGATGAAAGCTTTGATATTAATGATTTAATAGCTCTATCTTGACCTACTACTTCACTAAAATTTTCGGGTCTAAGAAAACTCATTATATTCTTATTTGTTTTCTTTTCATCTAAGTGAATTAACTCTTCATACTTTTTATTAGTCTTAGAATTTTCACTTCCCTTTTGCTTTTTAATAACAGATAAACGTACTTCATCTATATACTTTTCTTGCTTATCCATTATATTTTTTTCTACCTTAGCTTCAATTTGACTCTGAACATATTTACGCGCCAATTCTTCTGAAATCCAATCAACTGTATTTTCAATAGTATTATCCACTTCATCTTCAGATGGAATAGTATCTCTACCTTTTCCATCTGAAGCTATCATTTCTAATGCATATGCTCTCTCACATACATTTGGAGAATTAACATACTTTTGCAATTTATATTTTACAGTTCTTGCTCTTACTGCTCCTTGATCTAAAACATTATTTAAAATTTCAAATAATACATTAATCTGAGCTTCCTGAGTCAAGTCACCATTTAATACTTCTTTTAAGAAGTCTACTTCCTCATGAAACTTCAATATTACTCCTCCTTATTGTTGTGGAACAATAATAACTTTCATCTTTGTTGTTACTTCTGGATATAACTTAACTTCTATAGTATAACCTCCAGCAACCTTTATTGTTTCCATTACTATTTTTTTCTTATCTACTACTACCTTGTACTGTGTTTTTATTAATTCAGCAACATCTTTACTTGTAATTGCACCAAATAACTTTCCACTTTCACCTGTCTTAGCAGTTATTTTTATTTCTTTATCTTTTAATTCTGATGCTAACTTTTGAGCTGCTTCTAGCTCAGCTAACTTTTGTTTTCTTTCATTTTCCTTTTTATTATTTAAAATATGAAGATTTGAATCTGTTGCCTCTTGAGCTAATTTCCTAGGAAATAAATAGTTTCTTGCATATCCATCTGATGTATTAATTACATCACCTTTTTTACCTAACTTCTTAACATCTTGTAATAAAATTACTTGCATGTTATTCACCCACCTTTAAATGTTTTTTTATTGATTCTTCTAGTTTTTCAATTACTTCTTCTATTGTTAATCCAGACATCTTTGTGCCTGCTATATTCATGTGACCTCCACCTCCAAGTTCTTCTAATACAACTTGAACATTTATATCACCAACTGACCTTCCACTTATATAGATATCATCATTAATCTTAGCTAGAACAAAACCAGCTAAGATTCCAGATATATTTAACATCTCATCAGCCGATTTAGCTACTATTACTGTATCAACATTATCAGGACATACTGCTATAGCAGTATTATTACTTGGATTTACCTTAGCTGATTTTATAGTTTCTGCAATTAGTAAATAATCTTCTAGGTTATCAGTAAACATCTTCTTAACTTCTATTGTATCTGCACCAATATTCCTTAAAAAAGATGCTGCTTCAAAAGTTCTTACTCCTGTTTTAAATGAGAATCCTTTTGTATCCATATATATTCCAGCTAAAAGTCCCTCTGCCTCAGTTTGAGTAAGCTTTGGGTCTTTCAACATATATTGAATCACTTCTGTTATCATTTCTGAAGTTGAAGAAGCGTAAACTTCTATATAATTTAGCAAAGCCCCTCCTATCATATCAGGACTTCTCCTATGATGATCTATTATAACCTTTCTCTTACTTTTTTCTATAAAATCTATATTCTCAACATAACTTCTATTGTGAACATCAACTACTATAACTAAATCATTATCATCTATATATCTATTAGCATCATCTAAAGATATAAAATAATCATTATATTTAACATCTCTTTTTAATCTATCTAGAAAATAATTTATAGGTACAGTATCATTTCCTAGTATTATACTACAATCTTTTCCTAATTGTCTTATTGTAGATGCTAACGCAACAGCTGAACCAAAGCAATCCATATCAGGATTCCTATGTCCTATTATATATATCTTTTCACTTTCATATATTAATTCTTTTAATGCATGAGATATTACCCTAGCTCTAACTCTTGTTCTCTTTTCAATCTCTTTTGTATTGCCACCAATTATCTTTATATTCTCATTATCTTTAATTACTACTTGATCTCCACCTCTACCCAATGCTAATTCCTTTGCAACGGTAGCAAAATTATCATTTTCTAAAGGAGATATCCCCCCTCTACCAACACCAATACTCAAAGTAACCTCTAATTTATTACCCTTATCTATTTTTGAAATTTCTTCTAAAATAGGGAATTTATTAGATATTTCTTTTTCAACGCTTTTATCATTTACTGATAAAACATATTTATTAGTATCATACTTCTTTATCATTGCATTTAATTTATGAGCATAGGCATTTATACATCTTTCTACTTCTGCTACAACTAAGGGTCTACTATTTTCTTCAGTAGTATCTAAAGCTTCATTTAAGTTATCAACTTCTATATGAACTATACTTTCCTTTGTCTTCTCTAAATCAAAAATATTGCTTATATCATTGAAATAAATAAGATAATACTCTTCACTGTTATTATTTAGCTTTGTACTATGAACATCATATACTTTTCCATCATATTTTAATCTTTGATGTGAATCTGCTTTATTTTCTAGTACTTTATCTAAACTTAGTCCTCTTGCAACACTTAAAATATTCTTATTTAATAATTCTTCCCTTTTTGCTATATCATTAAACCTTTCATTACTCCAGGCAATATCTCCTGTATTATTGATAAGCACAATAGGAAATGGTATATTACACATGTTATCTGATATTGATTTATTTATATCATCAATAAATTTTCTTTTATCATTATCTTTTCTCCAATACATCTGTAATAAATAAAAATTATTAATTAGAAAAATTAGAAATACTGCTGCTCCTATCATCTTATAATCATAGTACCAGAACAAAATAGATATTATAATTAAAGTCATAGGCTTAAGATATCTCTTTAATATTTCAGATTTGTTCATAAGCCAATTATCCTCCTAACAAAGATATCACTTTCTATTTTTTTCAATATAATTTTTTAAATTACTTAAACATTTTCCCTCTTTTTCAACTTCATCTTCCGCTCTAATTCCTAGTTCTAATTTTTCTTTCATTATATTGTCCACTTCAGAAAATGAATATCCTAACTTTTCTGCTAATACATATAATATTATTATTGCCCCAGATATGCACTCCAAAATTGCATTTTGTGCAACATTCGATCCTTTAGTTAATAATCTAAAAAATTCTCCTATGATACATATTAATTGAGCCTTTAAATTCTCTATTATCTTTACATTTGCCATTATGTTAAGTTCTTTATATTTCATGGAACTCACCTCTTTTATCCTTGTATATATATTTTATGTTTTTTTAAGGAGTATTTCAAGGTTAGCTCAGAGCTTTTACCATATTTTTCACTAATTCCTTCACTTAACAAAAAAGAAGCCTTAAAGCTTCTTTAATAATAATAAAACCTCTGATATTACTCAGAGGTTTCTGTTCACTATTACTCAGTTGTGAATGGTAATAATGCTATGTTTCTAGATCTCTTTATCGCATCTGTTAATTGTCTTTGGTGCTTAGCACATGTTCCAGATATTCTTCTTGGAAGAATCTTTCCTCTTTCTGTAACATACTTTCTTAACTTAGCAACATCTTTATAATCGATGCTTTCAGCCTTATCTACGCAAAAAGCACAAACTTTTCTTTTAGATCTTCTCATCTTACCGTTTGGTCTTCTAACATCTTTCATTTATGTTTCCCTCCTTACCTTGAAATTTAGAATGGCATATCTCCATCATCTACTGGAGTAATGTCATCATTGAAACTCAAGTCACCGAATGAATCGTTATTTCCTTGAGCTGAATAATTAGAATTTGAATTTCCATATCCACCATTGTTAAATGAATCTGCATTATCTCTAGCTCCGTTTCCAGAACCAATGAACTCAAAACTTTCTACAGCAACATCTGTAGTATATCTTTTAGTTCCATCTTGAGCATCATAGCTACCTGTTCTTATACTTCCAGTAACAGCTATTTGTCTACCCTTCGTAAGATATTGAGATATCGTTTCTGCTGTTTTACCAAATGCAACGCAATTAATAAAATCAGTTTCATCTTTCTTGAATTGTCTATTTACAGCCACAGTAAATCTACCTATAGCCATTCCGCTACCAGCTGCAAATCTCAATTCAGGATCTTTTGTAAGTCTTCCAATAAGAATAACCTTATTCATTACAATACCTCCTATTAAGCTTCTTCTTTAACAATAATGTGTCTGATAACTCCATCAGTAATTCTAAAAATTCTGTCTAATTCTCTTGGTAATTCAGTGTTAGCAGTAAAGTTGATTAATGTGTAGTAACCTTCGTTTACCTTAGCAATTTCGTAAGCAAGCTTTCTCTTACCCCAGAAATCTACATTTTCAACAGTTCCACCACCATTTTCAATAACACCCTTAAACTTTTCAATAGTAGCCTTTACAGCTTCTTCTTCAAAAGATGGGTTTAGTATGAATATAGTTTCGTACTTTCTCATCTATTTCACCTCCTCCCCTCGGACTAACGGCTGTACTTTGTACAGCAGGGATTACAATTTATTATTTTATCATTTATTTTTTAAAATTTCAAGTTTTTTTATTTTTCTACACTTTCTATTATTTTCTTAGCACCTTTTACGAATTTACTTCTAGATAACATTATTATTCTTCCACATCCAGTACATTTTATTTTTATATCTGCACCTAATCTTATTATTTCAAAATTATGGTTACCACAAGGATGTTGTTTTTTCATTTCTACTATATCTCCAAGATTAAATGTTTCTATCATTATTTATCCCCTTCCTTATTTACTAATTGCGTTTTTGGATATGGTATTTCTATACCTTCTTCATCTAACACCTTTTTTACTCTCTTCCTTAGTTCCCTTTCAGCTTCCCATTGCTTTAATGGTTTTGTCTTTCCTATTATTCTTATTGTGACACTTGATGCATTAAGAGAATTCACACCTAAAACTTCTATTGGCTCTACTATATTTTCATTTTCATTTTTATACTTATTACATACATTTGTTATAACATTAATAGCATTATCTATATCTTCTTCATAAGAAATATCAACATCAACAATAAATCTAATATTACCTCTAGAATGATTTGTAACTTGATTTATAGTACCATTTGGAATCAAATGAACATCTCCAGAAAAATCTCTAATAACAGTAGTCCTTATTCCTATAGTCTCCACAATTCCTGAAAAAGTTCCTATAGTAACATGATCTCCAACTCCATACTGATCTTCAAACAATATAAAAAATCCATTAATTATATCCTTAACTAGACTCTGTGCTCCAAAACCAAGTGCGAAACCACCAACACTTGCCATAGCTACTGATATACCATTAAATGCATCTGAAAGTATTAAAGCTGCCCCTATAAAATAAGTCATATATTTTAATACACTTTTTAAAACTTCACCTATAGTTTTTGCTTTTTGGTTATCCATAGAAAACCGTGCATTACTTTCAATTTGTTTTTTTACAAATTTATTAATTAATCTGTTACCTATTTTTATAGTTATATACATTAATAGAATAATGATAACTATTCTAATTCCTTTATTAACTATATTTTCAATATCACTCATATCGATAGATATACCTTTTCCTATATCTAAACTTCCATCTCCCAAACTCACCTTAAAAAGTGCTGAAAACATCTAATCAACTCCTATTTCATAAACTTAAATCCATCCTTATCCTTCATATAAATATTTTTATAATTTACTAATTTTCTTTCTTTTGCTGCATCAAGACCGGA
>ERZ1106969.134-NODE-134-length-86554-cov-30.143169_pt1 | contig 86554 bp, 77 predicted proteins | sample MGYA00403685_ERZ1106969 | MGnify/ENA primary metagenome ERZ1106969 (study PRJEB35170, sample SAMEA104062416) | human gut metagenome | biome: human gut; feature: human-associated habitat; material: faeces | place: Denmark | collected 2012-05-18 ...
TGTTTTATTAATTCTTTTGAATTGATTAATGGATATTCTATTTCTTCCCATTTTATTCTTTTTATTGCTGAATTTAATTCTTGTCTTATTTCATAATTTGGGATATAACATTGTTCATTTTCTCTATCATATGCTAAATATCCTAAATGAATTAAGACTGTTAAAGCTGCATCTTTAGATGTTATTCTTGTTAAATCATTTTCAAAATCAGTAACATCTAAATCTACTTTATTACCTGCGACTAATGAAGTTATAATATCTTTTAATTCTCCATTATCATAATTCATATAATTTGTTATTGCTTCTATTGATGATGTTGAAACCCAATAATCGCTATATTCACCAGTAGTTAAAGCTTCTACTACTGATTTTGGATTATATAAATCTCCAACCTTATTATAATGATATCCATCATACCAATGTTTCATATCATTAATATCCATATCATATTGTTTACATAATTCACTTACTTCTTCTTCAGTAAATCCTATAAATTCAGTTAAATTACGTGGATTAAGCATATTATATTCAGTAAAATTATTTAATGATGATTGTGAATTATATCTTTTTATTGGTAATATTCCTGTCATATACACTAAATCTATACAACTTAATGTAGCACTGTTTTTAAATAAACTTCTTAAAAAATCAGTATAAGCATTACATAATTTTATATCATTATCAAATTCTCGATATATATAATCCCATTCATCTATTAAGAATATAAATGTTTCTTATTATTTTTTCTTTTTCTCCATTAAAATAGAATACAAATGAAAATAATCTTCTTTTTTTAAATTTTCACTAATTAAGCTTATATAGTTTCTTTCTTGATTAATGATTTCAATAATACCACAATCAAGCATCGCAAAAATTAGCTTCCAAACATCTTTATTATATTTTGAATTAATAAATCCAAAAAATGGAAGAGTATTAAATCTAAAAACTTCTACTGGTTTTGATAAATTTCCAATTATTACATCATAAATTATATATGTGCTTATATTAAAATTTTGTATCTTATTAGCAAATTTAAATATTTCTATAACATTACTAACAATATCAACAAGTTTAAAATTTAACCAATACATGTTATTTAAATTAATTTTTTCATTATATAAAACTATTTTTGCTTCTTCTAAATTAGTAGTAAATTGTTCTGGCATCATCTTTGCCATGCAACCTGTACCATCCTTTTTATAATTTGTACACCCAAGCATTCTTCTACCTGTATCTAAATTATGTTCATTTTTTATTGCTTTAACAATTAAAAAGCCATCTTCACATTCAGGGCATTTACAAATGCTCATTTTACCACCTTTTAAATCATTAGTTATAAATCCACATATTTCAGGATCATTTGAACATATCCATAGTTTTGTATGTTCATTTTTAAATTTAAAATTCTTATTTATTCTTTTTTGTAATGGATAGCCACAATATGGGCATTTTAATCTAGCATCTTCATTTTCAATAGGTTTAAGTGGTTCTCCATTTAAAATAACATTTTTAAAATGATCTTTTATTTCAAGAATAAATTTTGATGGTTTAAACTGAGGCGTAATAATATACACTCTATTTTTTGTTCTTGTTAATGCAACATAAAACAATCTTCTTTCTTCTGAATAATCCATTTTTTCATCATCTTTAATTACCAATTTCATTACTGGATCATCTTCAATTTTAGATGGAAAACCTAAAATATCATCTTTGCCATTAATTATAATTGTATTATCATATGTTAAGCCTTTCGAAGCATGAGCTGTCAAGCAATGAATTCTTAATTTTGGATACTTTTTACAAACTATTTTTTCTCCAGCATAAACAAAAAAATCAGTTAATCTTCCAAGATTTTTAGCATCAAAATTATATCTACCAATTATTAAAACTTTTTGGTCAATACCTTGCTTTAACACAATGTCATCCAACGATTCAACAATAGCTTCTCCAAGACGATAATATGGTCCTTTATCTTTTAAATCATCTTTATGTTTGTATGTATCGTTATAGGACATTAAAATAATTGGATCTTTTAAATGCTTACTAGATAATAATTTTTTTTGAATTTGATTATCATTTTGCATTATAAAGCCACCAGCAATATCAATTAATTCTTGTGAATTTCTATAAGTATGAGTTATTTTTAAAACATTAGCATAACCCATTTTTTCTTCAAATTTTGTAAATAAATCTAATTTTGCTCCACTAAATCTAAAAATAGATTGCCAATCATCACCAACCGCTACAATTTTAGCATTAGAACATTGAGATAACTTTTCTGCTAAATCAAATCTTTGCATTGAAATATCTTGATATTCATCTATTAAAATATATTTATAGTCAAGTTTTTCTCCACTTTTTATTTTATCATCAAGAATATTAGAAGCATTATTTATCATATCTTCAAAATCAATACATTTCTTTTCTTTCATTTCTTTAGAATAAGCAAGAAAACATTTATAGCAAATATCAACAAATATTTTTGTTCTTTCATCTTTTAATGTTATCTTCCATTCATCAAATTTAGATAGAGAATAATTATTTACTTTAAACTTATTTATAAAATTACAAATAAGCATAATTAATTTATTAAAGTATTTATCATTTACATTTTCAGCAATCTTTTTATATATTTCTATATTTGTTTTTGTATTAAGCGAAATGCCAGCTTTAATTAATTCTTCTTTTAAATGAGTTATTAGATCGCGCCCATCATTATATTTAGAAAAAGTATAAATAAGCTTTGTACCATGTTCTCTATGAAGCTTAATTTTGTCTCTAACGTGCTGTTTATATAATTTGAGTTCTTCACTAGAAAATCTATTATTTGTACCATTTTCGCTTATTCCAAAATGTTCAAGATAAATTTCTTTATCAAATTGTTTAATAACAAAATCAGGGCAATATGGTTTTATCGATCCCTTAATGCAATATTTATAAACTGATTCATATTTATAATCGATATCATTAATAAATAAAAAATTAGCTATTCTACATTCATCAATGCTTCTTACTCTTTCATCATTAAGTGTCCTTTTTAATTTTGTTTGTTGTTTTTGATACTCATCAAGTGCATTAGTTAAATCAGACTTTAAAGTAGTATTATTATCAATTTTAAGATTATTGAATAGTAATGTAGTATTTGTTTCATCAAAAGGTATATTTAGATAACTAGCAAAAAATAATAAAATTTTTTTAATAAAGTCTTCATCATCAAGTTTTGTAATAAGATAATCGTGAATTGTATCAAACATAAAACCTTGAGAAACAATATTATGTTTTTCAAGTTCATTATTTTTTATAATTGTATTACCAATAGAATGAAAAGTTGCAATTTCTACAGATAATTTTAATCTTTTAAATCTTTCTTTAAGTTCATTTGTTGCTTTTCTTGTAAAAGAAACAATTAAAATATCTTCTGGCTTAATATTTTTCTTTTCAATAAGATATTTAACTTTTGCTTCGATAGTAGTAGTTTTACCTGCTCCAGCTCCTGCAATAACTAATGTATAGTCTTCATCAGAAAGAACAACACTTCTTTGTTCATCATCAAGAAATATATTAGAATCATCATCTTTTAAAATATTATCTAAATAATTTTTATCACAAATAAGATGTTTTTTTATAAATTCATCATTGTGTTTATTTATTATTTCATTACACTTATTGAAAGAATACATAAATGTCCTTAATAATTTATAATCAACTTTATTTACCTTGCACCAGCTAAGCAAAACGTTTTTTTCTTCCATCAATGCTAAATCATCATAAGTTTTTTTAGTATTTTTAACATACATCATATAATCAGATTTAGCAATATATGCATCACTATTATTAATAGCCTTAATATTATTGTAAAAACTTTCTAATTCTTTATATTCTTTAGCTTCATTTTTATATCCAAATAATCCCATTACAATTTTCCTTTTTAGCAATAAAAAAGCCTTTAAATCACTTTTACAAGCAAAATTGTATCATTTTATTAAAAATTTTACTATATCTTGAATACTATGATTTATAATTAATTTGATAATTTAAATTAAAATATTTATTAAGTTCATTGTATGGAACTTTTTTTTCTTTATGAAGTCTACCTAAAACTATGCATGGATGTATCCCAATTTTATTTGCAAATTTTCTTATTGATTCCTCAGTAAAATGTTCTTCACTAATAAATTCATTCCAATCATTTCTTGCAATTAACATGTCTTCCGCCATTTTATCTGCTTCTTCATCTAAATTTCCTTCTATATTAAATAGTGTTTCTCTTCTATGTTCCATTAAAACATGTGAAATTTCATGGAATAATGTAAACCAAAATAAATCTGCTTTTTCACTTCTATTGGATATAGCTAACATAACATTATCTTTACTAAACCATTTAGTCACACCATAAATGTTTGATTTTGATAGATATGGTAATAAAATAAATGAAATTCCACATTTACTTAATAGTTCTTGAAGTCTTGGGTAAAAAATCATTGGATCTTGAATTGTCATTTTTCTTATCTCTTGAATTGAATTTTTTAAAAGCTCTTTATTAAATGGTATTCCATTCTTTTTTCTTGCTTCATTTAACGCTAATGCAATCCAAAAATTTTGAAAAAAACAATCTGTTTTATTTTGAATATGTTGCTCTTTCAAACAAACAAAAGAATCTTCTTTACATAATAATGTTAAGCTATTCACACCAACTAAAGATCTGCATCGATTAATATTAGTTTCTTTACTATCATCAGTAGATATAAAGCCAAGAATAAAAAGATATTTTTTAATAGAATTGAATAATTTTATTTCTTCTTTTAACTCTTTTTCTTTTGTTTTCTCATTAATATAAATATCATATTGATTTTGTAAATTCGTCCAATAATTTATTGAATTATCAAAAAACAAAGATAATTTATACGCTACATCAAATGTAATACTTCCTTTTTCATTAATAATTGAAGATAAAGTGCGTTCAGATATTCCTGTTCTATAAGAAAATTCTTTTGCAGTCATTTCCATGGCAATTAAATTTTCTTTAATATATACCCCTGGATGAAATCTTTTAATATTCGCCATAATGATCACTTATCTCCTTCATTCTAATTTTTTTTACACTTTTCAAAAATTCTTTTTCATTTTCAGTAGGAACTAAAACTTTACCATTTTCATCAATCATTTGAATCAATATCCTCCATTTACTTTTTTTCTTATCAAGCGACAATGAATAATATTCTTTTAAATTACCTTTTTTATGTTCCATATAGAAAAAAACATTACACTTTATATCATATGCATTTTCAGCAGAATCTAATGCGCCTAATAGCAGCATCATGCCTTTTGAAATAGCATCTCCATATTTTTTCTTTAAATATTTTTCACTTTCATAGTCTTTTTTTAATTTTTGTGGACTATACTCATATTTCATAGAACCCTCCGAATTAAATTAATATTACCATTATTGTAATTTGAAATCAATACAATTTAATTTTGAAATTACAAAAAATGTAATTTAAAATAGAAGTGTAAATTAGAATAACATATAGTTCTAACCATATTGAAAGGAGTAAATTATTAGAAGATCAAAATAGACAAATTTTTAAAACAAAACAATTAATTCTATCTATGGATTACTTGTTGATGATATTATCAAAGTATAAAACAACTTTCGTTGTATAGATTATTGTATTAATGTTGCTAACGCTACTTTAAATGAAGATATTATAAAACATCTGCATTTTCTTAAAAACTCTTATTAAAAATGATTTAATATTGGTAAGTAAATGTAGTTAGAGTTAGTGAAACAAGTAATCCAAATAATGTTCCATCAGCAATGAAATAATTATTATATTACAATTCAAAAAATAATATAGCATTTAAAGATATTATTGAATTTCCTCATGATTTAAAATTATACATCCGTTTCAAAATAGAAATAGTAGAGTTGATAGATTAATAGTTTTTAAAGAATATTTAAAATTTAATATCATTCCATTTATTATTTATGATAGCAAAAAGATCATACTACAGCATGTTTAAAAATTAAAATAACAAATACGATTGACTCATAAATACATGCTTAGATGTACAAGATTCATTTAAAAAATACTAAAAAATTAAATATTTCTGAAACTGATTAATGTTTAAAAATTATATTTTAAAATACACATTTTTTGCTAACTAAAAATATCAATAATACATTTTTAGATTATAAAAGATTAATTGAAAGTCCAATAATATGCATTTATATCAATTTAGATAGTCCAATAATATGCATTATGCCTTAAATTTAATATCCAAAAATATGCAATTTCTTGTTTTTTTAATTTTATATGTTAAAATATTTACTAAAGGTGAATAAAAAATGTTAAAAAGAAAAATTTTAAATGATTTAATAAATTGGAAAAACACAAAAAATAAAGAATGCCTTCTTGTTAAAGGAGCTAGACAAGTAGGTAAAACTTATATAATAGAAGAATTTGGCAAAAATTTTTATGATAATTATGTTTACTTGAATTTCTTTAGTAATCCAAATCTTAAAAACATTTTTGAAGGTAATCTTGAAGCTAGTGAAATATACAAAAAAATGTCAATATATATTCCAAATTTAAATCTTGTTCCAAACACACTTATTTTTCTTGATGAAATTCAAGAATGTCCAAATGCAAGAACAGCGCTTAAATTTCTTGCAATAGATAACAAATATGATGTTATAGCTTCAGGATCACTTTTAGGGATAAGCTATAAATCCGTTCCATCAATTCCTGTTGGATATGAAAAGCAACTTACTATGTATCCCCTTGACTTTGAAGAATTTTTATGGGCTATTGGTTTTAATGAAAATTCAAATTCATATATCAAAGAACATTTTGAAAATCATGAAAAAATTGAAAATGGCATCAATGATGAGATGTTTAGAAAATTAAGAGAATATATTGTTGTTGGTGGAATGCCTGATGTTGTTAATACTTTTATTAAAACGCAAAACTTTAGCGAAGTTCAAAAGGCACAGGACAAAATTCTTTCTGATTATAATGATGATATCATTAAATATGCAGAGAACATTGATAAGCCGAAAATTAGAAAATGTTATAATTCAATTTCAAAGCAACTTGCAAAAGAAAATAAAAAATTTCAATATTCAGTTGTTGAAAAAGGTTCAACATCTAGAAAATTTGCAGATAGTGTTCAATGGCTGATAGATGCAAATTTGGTTATCCCAGTTTATAATGTATCTAATCCAGTTTTGCCTCTTGATGCTTACTCAAAAGAAGATTATTTTAAAATTTATTTGAATGATATTGGTTTAATTTGTGCAATGTATGGATTTGATATTAAAGCTCCAATTTTAGAAAATTCACTTTCAGGTCCTGCAAAAGGTGGAATTTATGAAAATTTAGTATGTGATATGCTTACTAAACGTGGATACAAACTTCATTTTTATAAAAAAGATAACAACACGCAAGAAATTGAATTTTTAATTACTCAAAATTCTAAAATTATTCCAATTGAAGTTAAAGCTGGCAATAGTGCTAGTATTTCTCTTAATAACTTTATTGCTGAATACAATCCACCTTATGCTTATAAACTAATCACCGGTAATATAGGTGTTAATGAAACAAAAATCACTTTACCTTTATATATGGCTATGTATATTTAATAATACTATATTCTACTTTTTTTGTTTTCATCTCTATTAAATTAGAAATAATAAATATTTTTGATAAATTACTTATATAAAGCTGTACGAGCGTATATATTCTCGCCTTGCTTGTTTTTATAAAAAAACAATCCAATGAGCAAAGTCTCCTAAGTCATTGCCTTATATGTAAACATAATAAATCTATAAACAATATTTATCAATAATAATTTCTTATTAAAAGAAAAAGCCTAGTTCCAATTGGACCACGGCTTTTTTAACAAATATCTAAATATTTGCTGTGCTTAACTAATAAAAGTTAATCTGATATCAACTCAAGGAGTTATATCACCTTTAATAAATTCATTTTATCATATTGCATCATAACAATAAATAATAATTAATATAATTTATTGACAAAATAATAATAAAGTGGTTATGATTAAATTACCCAATGGGTAATATGCTATCTGAGGAGTTTTTTTAAAATCAAATTTAAAAACAAGAAAATAGAAAAAATTTGCACAAATATAAAAAAAGCCACTTTACATTTCGGTGGTGATAAAAATATGGCAATATCTTTATTTTCAAGAATAAACGCTCTTCAACAATCTGAAACTATTATGGATATCATTTTACAACCACAAATGAGATTTCATAAACTTACAAATAAAGGTAAAAACAATAATTTCGAATGTTATTTTGCAATTGATGTAAAAACAAAAAGAGATAAATGGAGATTAATTATTGAACCTTTAGATGATAATGAAGAAAAATTTATACCATGCAATATAGACTTAATTGCAAAAATAGTAAAAATAATTGAAATAAAAGAGGTGAGTAATCATTATGAGTAATTATATAGAATTTGAAAACAAAATAGCGTTTCATCCTGGTTATTATATAAAGGAATATATTGATACAATAGGATTAACGCAAGAAGATTTTGCTAATCGTTTAGGCACTACGCCTAAAAATATAAGTTATTTAATAAGAGGTGAACAAAGCTTATCACTAGAAATGGCTTTAAAATTAGCTAGAATGATTGGAACAAGTGTAAAATATTGGCTTAATTTACAAAACGAATATGATTCATTAATTTTAGAATTTGAAGATAAAAAAGAATTAAAAGAAGAAAAAAACATTTTAAAAAATTTAGATTATTCATATTTTGAAAAATATTTCAATTTACCTAATTTACCAAAAAAATTAGATGAACAAATTATAAAATTAAGAGAGTTCTTAAATGTATCATCATTAACTGTATTTAAAAAATTAGATATGTATGTTCATTTTAAAAGTTCACCTTTAGGTTTATCTGAAACAAATTTAATTAAAGCTAATATTATGACTCAAATAGCCACTAATATATCTTTAAAAAATATATCTATTCCAAAATATGATAAAAAGAAATTTTTAAATTCAATTGAATATATCTTAACTCTAACAAATAATGATGATACATGCTTTAAATTAATTAAAGAATCATTATTTAATGCTGGAATAGATTTTATTATGATTCCAAATATTACTGGTTCAAAAATTGATGGAGCCACTAAAAAAATAGGTGATCATATAATGTTAATGATTAACAATAGACACACCTATTCAGATTCATTTTGGTTCACTTTATTTCATGAAATTGGTCATATCATTAATGGTGATTTTGGTATTTCATTTGAAATTGATACTAATAATGATAAAGAATTAAAAGCAAACAATTATGCTGAAAACACATTAATACCAATTGAAAAATATAAAGAATTTATTAATAAAAATGATTTCACCATTAAGTCAATAACTAATTTCTCTAAAGAAATAAATAGAAATCCTGGTATTATTTTAGGAAGACTACAAAAAGAAAATATAATTCCATATAATGACTATAAATACAAATCATTAAAACATAAATATAATTTTGAATGGAATAAGTAATACTTGATTAGACAATACTAATTAAAAGTATATTTTTTTGATGCAACAATTTCGTTAACAAGTTCATCGCAAAGCGAAATAATATAATTTGGAATTTGTTTATCTTTGCATATAGTATATAAAAACATGTTTTCTACATGGAAGTTTTCTGTAATAAAATTTTCTAATTTTTTATCAATATTCTTTTTATTATGTTCAAGTAATGGCCTAATATATATTATTTTATCATAATTATCGTTTGCAGAATTATACAAGTTTAATAGATTTTCATCATCATTATAATAATCCACAAATTTATCGTAATCAAAATCATTGATTACTTGTTTAATAATATTACTTCCTTTTTCAAATTCATCTATTGGCATATCTATTTGTTTTCCGTTTTCATATTTTATACAATTTTTTCTTAAATGTTCTGCATTAGATACAACATTATATTCATAAGAATCTTTTGTCGTTGTAGACAATTCAAAATATCTTCTCAAATGTATAACCCTAATATATTGATCTAATTCAATATTTTTTGCTGATTTTAATTCTTGCTGAATTGAATTTTTAATATCCCCACTATTAATTTTCTTCTCACTAATAATATTTTTATTATTAATAATCAAATTAGCATTTATTCTTTTTTTGTACGATTTATCACCTTCTCCAACAAAATTTGCTCTAACCATATCGAGCAAAGGTTCCATATCATGTGTCATCATTAACACAGTTTTATCTTTTAACATACCATCTTTAGCATTAAACAAAAAATGATTTATAGCAAATTTTTTGTTTTCATCAAATGATGATATCGGATCATCAAGGATAATCAAATCAGCATTCTCTCTCTTAACTGTTGCTCCAAACAAAGCTAAACAAAAAGCATTAAATTCACCATAAGATAAACAATCTTTAGCATTATTGATTGATTTATTTGTATCAACAACAGGAGTAATTACAGTTTCAGATGAATTATTACTGGTAAGCCTAATTTCAAATTTATAAGGAATACCTGCATATTTCAAAAAATTATTTATTTCAGTATTTGCTGCTTTTGTTGTTTCTACAATGTCGTCATTATATTTTTTTAAAGCTGTAGTTAATTCATCAATTTTTGAAATAATAATATCAATTGCTTCATTTACCTTTTTAACTGCTTCGTATATATTAGCGTCTCCTAACGATTTAAAATAATCTAAATTAAGTTTATAATTTTTAAAATTTTCTAATAAACTTATTTTATCAACACTATCAACATAAACCTTTTTTTGATTTTTCAATGCATATATTTTGTTAACTTCTTTTGTTACTTCATTAAAATAATTAATTAATTTTTGTTGGTCATTCTCATTCAATTCAGATTTTGTATTATTAATTTTTTTTATTTCATCTTGTTTATTTATATCAACAATTGAGGCAAGAGATAACACAACATTTTTTGCTGTTAAAATATTTTTTAAAATACTTTCATTTGTTAAATTAACAATATTATTTTTAGTATTACCAAAATCATCATCTAACATTTTCATACAATAAGGACATTCATTCCCAACAATATAATTAGTACCCTCTTTAAACCATTTAAGCCATCGCGGTGAAAAGTAAGAGTCAATATGACCTTTGTAAGATTCTAATTTATATTCTTCAATTTTTTCATTTACTAAAGGTTGATTTTTAAAACCTTTTACAATTGCACATGATCCACTTAATATTTTACCATCTTTATTTATTTTAAAGTTTTGTTCTATATTATTATATTTATTTATAAATTCAATAATATTTTGATCATTCAATACATCATTTAAATTACTTAATAAATCATTAATGTCTTTTTCTTTGTTTGCTAATTCATCATTTTTGAAAAAAATTGAAAAAGATTCATTTATTACATTTCTATCACCTTTAAAAAGAAAACTATCAATATATGAGCTATTGAACGATTTACATTTCGAAAGTTCTTTTGAAACTTTAACATTAGGAGTTCCTCCTAAATAAGGAGAAAGTGAATTAAATTCATCAATTTTATTATTTATTTTGTAATCAATAGCTTTTGCAATTGAACTCTTTCCTATTCCATTATACCCATATTTTATATTTATTCCTTTTTCTTTTATAGTTATTTTACCTTTTTTTATCGATTGAATATTTTCAAAATCAATCATTATTTCATCAGTACTACACATATCATCCTCCACTTTATTTTATAATTGAAATAATATTAATTTTTATAACTTAAGCGCTGTTGTTACAAAAATTCAACAAACAAATACTAACATATTTCGACAAAAATAAAAGAAAGTAGATGTCTCGACTTTGGAGACTAAGCTCTACTCTCAGTAGAATTAAAACATTTTTAATACCGTTTTATTAGTTAATAAAATAATTTAAAATTAATAAATAGACAATAATTATAAGCAAAAACAAATATTTAAAATATATTTTATCATTTTTTTCTTAGTAACACTTTCAATCATTCATCAAGTCTCGAAATGAGCAGTCATATTTAGACATAACATAAAAAAATTATTATCGAAGTTTTTACTTTCATCATATATTTTTGCTATATATCTATTTTTTGATGTTTTTTGAAAATTATATTCACTTTTGAATCGTTGAATTTTATTTTTATTTTCCTCTTTTAATTTTTTTATAGCAAATAAATCGCCGTTATCGTTTTTAACAAAATCAACATATCCACTCCTACCTTCTTTTCTTTGAATATCATTTTGTTTTTAATATAACTTTGTTTTTTACCTTCATCCATCATAAATTTATAATCTCAAATCATTTATTTTTATATTTAAAAAAATCATAAACAACAACTAATTTTTTTAAATTACTTTTATAACGAATATCAGTATCCCAATATTTTTCTAAAACTTCTTTTATTTCTTCTATTTTAAGATTTTCGCATGAATAGTATGCACACTCTATAATTTTATTTGCAACATTATTTTCATCATATATTTGTTGTAAAGACGTATATTTTTTTTTGGACAGATATTTCTTTTTATCAGTTTCGCATGCATTTATTCCAGTAAATAAATCTTCTATTTTTTCTAATCTTTTCCTTTTTAAATCATTTGGCAAATCTTTACCATATTCATTAGTTAACTTCCACAAAGGTAAATATCTATTTTTTGATGTTTTATTTTTGATATTCGGAAATGTGTAATCAACAAGAGATTTAGCATCAAATTTATTATTATTTCTAAAATTATCTTCATATATGAGATTAAGATCAATAACAGCATAGCCTAATTTAAAAATAGAATTTTTACTTCCTACAAAAATAGCTACCTCGTTATTATCAGCTTTTTCTAATTCTTGAACTCTTATTTTCTCTTCTGATTCGTTTTCAGAATATACTAAATCAGTAATAATTTTAGAAATTTGTTTCAGTGTTGATATAGAATACGTTGTTTTAATTTCATTCATCGATTGATATAATTTTTTATAATCACATAAATCAACTTTATACATTGGCAAGCCTGCTATTTGAGTTTTGGAAATATTTTCTTTACATTCATTATTAACATAATTTATAAATATAATTTTTTCTCCAAATTCTTCTAATTTTTCTTCTGGCAGACATTCTTTTATATCTTTTAACATTTCAATTATATCAGAATCAGATAAAGAATACCCAATAAATATAATTGGATATTCTAAAAACATAGTAAGTAATTTTGAAGTAAAATATTTACGTTTAGTTCTTAGTGAATTATAATCTTCGCTAGTAAATACTAAAGATAAAGGTTTATTTAAACATCCATGTATTTTATAAATCATACCAATTTGATTAAATCTACTTAATATTATTTTTTCTTCACCTATAATAAGTTCAAAGTCAAACACATCTTCTAACATGCAATCATAATTTGTTGTAACAATATTTGAAACATTATTTTTTAATGAAATAAAATCATTTTTTTCATCTTCATAAATATTATTATATTTATATTCTTTTAATTTTTCAGACAAATAAATATTAAAAGGATCTATCTTTTTGTTTTGCTCATACTTATCTTGTAATTTTATATCAATTTTTTCATCAAAAAACATTTTATTGTACTCATCTTTTAGAATAGACCCTAATTTAGGATTAATTTCATTATTTTTCAATGTTTTTTTTAATTCATTTTTTTGCCTATCAACATAATATTTATCATCAGGAAAAATATGTTTAGCAATTTCTACTAATAATTCATCCCAATTTGGCATATTTTTATATCTTTTTGCAATACCAGAGCCAACAAATAACAATGGTTTTAACTTCCATTTACCAAAAATATTCTTTAATTTATCTTCAATGTTATCCATAATATCTTTTCACTCCTTATCTTTGATTTAAATACTAACAAAGCAAAAAAAGTAGATGTTTCGACTTTGTAAACTAAACTATTCTCTAAGTATAATAAAAATAATTTTAATATCTTTTTTATTAATCAATTAAGTAAATTAAAAATCATAAAAACATGTATTTTTCTACTCAGAACAATAGTAGATCTTTTTTAATAATAATGATAAATAAAAACAAAACTCATCACAAATTATTTTTAAAATATTTTTTCAATGGTTTTCTTGTTTTTATTATATAAAACTTTCCTGTGCTATCAATTATAAAAAATTTTACTTTTTTATCTTGATTTATTTTTTTATTTTCTACATATTTTCGCATAATTTTTAAAAAGTTTTCTTTTTTATAAAATAAAGATATACTTTCTTCAATTTCTAATTTATGAGGTAAATTTACTTGTTGTGATTCTAATATAGGAGAAGTATCTTTTAATATAAAAATCATTTCTTTTTTATTAAGAAATAATCCCCATTTGTCAATTACTATATACCTATTACCAATATTAGTTATTGTAAGCGTAATATATTGATAATCAAAATTTTCATTTTGAGATATTACTGTAGCATTTTCTTTTAAAAACAATTTTACTTTTTTCTTTTGTGCATACTTAACTTGCCATAAAGCTACAATAACAGCAATAGTGGTTGATAATGCTCCCAATATTCCTCCTATTGCTCCAAAAGCATTCCAAAATAATTCCCAATCCATTATTATTCCTTCATTTATTAACCAATAAAATTATATTTTTATACAAACGCATCCATCTTCAATTGTTTTTTCACTATGATCATCGTTTATAATAGTTATATTATTGTTTTTATTTTTTTCTTGCTCACATTCATCTTTAAATCTGAATATTTTTCTATTTATAAAATTAATATTTTGTATATTATTTTCTTCTAATGTTTTATATCTTAATTCCAACTCTTTTTTTTCTTTTTCTAATTTTGAAATATTTTGTTCTTTTTGAATAATATTTAAATCAATATTCTTATTATATTTTGATAAATTAATAAATTGTTTTAAATTCCCTTTTATAGGTTGAGAAAATTTATCACAAATATTTATATCTAAATTCTCAATTGCATTATTAATTGCTTCATGATCTTCTTGATTTAAATTTACATTAGATAAAAATTTTTTTGCCTGCTGATAATGTCTTTCTTTTTTTGAAAGTTTATTTTTAGAAATATTTTGATCAACCTTATTTAGCATAGAAATAATTTTCTTAAGCTTATTTTGATTATCTTTATAACCTCTTAATTCATTTTCAATCGAAGTTAACAATTTTTTTATTGTATCATATAACATATCATTATTTATTGGAATTACTATAGGATTTTCTATTTCATTTAAATATGCTCCATAAGTTGGAAAAAGCAAAATTGCAGGAACTTTACTTTCTGAAATATTAAATTTATTACATAAATCAGAAATATAATTTGTGTTATTTTTCAAAGCTCTTTCACGATGAAAAATATCATCAAAAATAGTTGGAACATTTTTATTTAATATAATAAAATCAGGATTACGAACTTTTACCCAGCACTTTTTTTCTAAAGATGGGTAGTGAGTGTAAAATTTTCTTTCTTCATTTGCCAAAGAAAAAATAAAAAGAATTTGTTCACCAGTTAAATCATTATAAGAATCCCAATATTGTTTTATATCTTCATATGATTTTTTGGAATCTCTCTCACGAGCAAGTAAAACCATTATCCATTTAAAGCCATTATCTGCAGCCAAATTTCTACATAGCATTAAATAATCAATTATTGAAATATTAATAATTTCCATACAAAAACTCTCCATACACAACAAATAATATATTTATCCATTTAAAGCCATATATAATAACATCATTTTCCAAAAAAGAAAAATTATTATTTAATTTTTTCATTTTAATTAATATTATCCTTTCATAAATTTTATATAAATAAACTTTTTTAATTATATTTTTAGTATCTATTTTATGATAAAAAAAATATATATATATCTTAATTTCGGAAACTAAACTATATTTAAATAATAATTTTTTATAAGTATTTATTTTAAATCATATTAATTCATAAATTTTAATAAAATATATATTATTTCTATTATCATCAATAAATAAACACTTATAATTCTTATTTTTGCATTATTAATATAACTACCAACAACCCCTCTTTAATAACATAATTTATTATATTCAAATATAATATTCTTTATCATATATAAATAAAATTAACAACTAATCAAGCTCATCTTCATCAACATTACAATCTGGTAAATTAAGTTTTTCATCATCATCTTGATCAACTAAATGACGATTTGTTAAATTACCATCTTCATCCATATCTCTTGAATATCTCATATTAGTACCATCTGTAGTATAATCTGTAACATGAAGAGTTCCATCATCATTTATTGACATATTAAATTCTTGTTTTTTCATTTAATTTTTACCTTTCTTTTATTGTTAAATTTTTTTATAACTTAAGCGCTATCGTTAACAAAACTTTTAACAACAAAATACTAACATATTTCGACAAAATTAAAAGAAAGTAGATGTCTCGACTTTAGAGACCAAGCTCTACTCTCAGTAGAATTAAAATATTTTTAATACCGTTTTATTAGTTAATTAAATAAATTAAAATTAATAAATTTATTAAAAAATTATATATTTTATTTATCGTGGTTACTAGCCACGATAAAACTAACATAACATTGCTTTAAATTGAATATAATGTTATTATTTCATTGGAAGAAATATATATGTATAGAGATATTATATTACAAATTATAGATGCCGCTATTAATAGTAAAACACTTGATTTATCTAATTATATTAATGATCAAGAATTCATGCGTATAATGAAAGAACAAACATTTTTACCTTTCTTATACAAAGTAGATAAAAGAAAAGAATTTAGAAAATATTATTACCAATCATGTCTTATCCATGAAAAATTTAATGAAGTTGGTAAAATAGTAGATGATATCCTTACTCAAAATAATATTCCTCATGTCTTCTTAAAAGGATATGAATTACAAAATCTATATCCTGATCCTAATTTAAGAATGTTAGGAGATATAGATTTATTAGTACCAGAAGATAAATATAATTTAAGTATTGATATACTAAAAAATAATGGATTTATAGGTAATGAAGAAAATGGATTACATATAGAATTATATAAAGATAATGTTGAAATTGAATTACATCATAAATTAGTAAATGAAGGAAGATATGATGAATTCTTCTTTAAACATCCATTTGATAATCTAAAAGATAATTCAAACCATTTTAATGATAATTATAATTTTTTATACATAATTGCTCATTATACTGAACATATCGTTCAAGGAGCAGGCTTAAGGCCATTAATAGATATATATCTCATGCTTAAAAAATATAATTTAGATTTTGAATATATAAATGAATCATTAAAGTCAATGGGATTAGATAAATTCTATAACATGATACTAAACGAAATATCAATAATATTTAATTATAACGAAATACCTTTCACTAAAAATAAACAAGTATTAGACATGATTGATTATTCACTAAAAAGTGGTATTCATGGATTTGGTCATGAAGCAAAAGATTCAGTAACTAAAGATATTGAAAGACAAAATAATGGTAGTAAAATAAAGAAAATCTTTAAAGCATTATTTATTCCATTAAAAAGATTATTTGAATTATATCCATGGTCTAAATTAATAATTACAATTCCATTTGCTTACATATATAGATTCTTTTATTTATTAAAAAATAGAAGAAAATCTTTAAAAGAAACCATCTCATATAAACAAGATGATTCCTTTAAATTATTACAAAGTTTAGGATTATATAGTGATGATAAATATTTTTAATCATTACTCTCATATAAATATGTTTTATTTTTAGAATGCATTTTTAATAAAACATTATTATTTTTACAATACTCATTTATAACTTTTAAATTTTCTGCATTAATTTTATAGCCAACAATAATACAAGTCGGTTTGATATTTTTTATCAATATTCCTTTGTTTTCACCATTATAGATAATATCTTTTTCAAAAGGCGTATTAATTACGATTCTATATTCATGTTCTCCTTCCCATTTTTTATTTTTTGAAAAGAACCAATTTGCACTTGTATAATCACTGAAATTATCAATTTTTATGCTTTTTATAAATGAATCCGTAAAATCTATTGAATTGTCATTAACATATTGAATATAATCATCACAAAATCCAATCCCTGCATTTTTTAAAGCATTCGCAAAATCATCTATATTATATTCAATTGCAAATCCTTCATAATTACCTGCATATGATTCCCACAAATATTCATTATTACCATCTTTGCAAAAAGACGCACAATATATGCATCCTTTAACAATTTTTTCAAAAATATTTTTCCATCGGCATATTTCATTATCATCTAATATGTTTAACTTTATTTTTGCCTTTTCGACATCTATATAGATATTACATTCGCAAGGATCGTTCATACAAGTTATGCAAGAAACATATAATTCGTTTTTTAATAAACATTCTATATTATCTTTGTTAACACATTTATATTTGAACAAAGATTTATTATTTAAATTACTATTTCCCATCATTATTTTTTCTTTCTTTTTAATTTACATAAAATAGAATATATAAATTCATCTTTTAAAATTAATAACATAATTCCATAAGCCAAAACACCTATTGCAACAATTATTAATGTATTTAAAATTGATGATTCAAGTTTTAAACCAACTATATAACATGGAATAAACATTACAATACCTGCAACAAAATATTTCCAACCACTAGATATAACATTTAATATAGTTATATCTTTTCTTAAGAAAAATAATTGAACAAATAAAATTATAAATTCAGCACACACAGTTGAAATAGCCGCTCCTACAGATCCATAAAAATTAATTAATATAGAGTTTAAAATTAAATTAGTACCAGCACCTATGACAACGGAAATTGTATATTGATTATCTCTAGAAGAAGGAATTAAATATTGAATACCAAGAACATTATTTAAACCAATTGCCAAAATTAATGGTGAAAATACTTGCATTAAAAATGGAACCTTTTCATAACCATCTCCAAAAAACCATGGTGAAAAATTATAAGAAACTGCAATCACTCCAAACATAAGTGGGAAAGCTAATAAATAAGCAAATCTTAATCCAGTCATAACATTTTTTTTAGCAGACACTAAATCACCATTAGCAAAACAATATGAATTTCTAGGAATCATAACAGTTCCTAATGATGTAACAATAGTAATTAATAACTTGACTATCTTTTCAGCTTGATTATAATATCCGCTTTCCAAATCTGATATTTTTTTTACAACTTCCACACCATCTTCAATAATGGTTATTTCGCCTTGTATCATAGATCCAATCATTGTTTTATCAAGCATTGTATAAATTGATACTGCAATTGTTGGTATAAACAATTTTAAGCATGGAAGTACATGACGTTTTGGGTTTAATTCTTTTAAATTAACTTTTGTCAAATATTTTTTTAAAAATGGTATCATTATCAAATATGAAAGTATTGGGCTTAATCCTTGAATTAAAGTATAAATCCATAAATCATTTTTATTTTTAACAAAAATAAAAATTGAAGTTATAATTATAATTTTCGCTATAAAATTTCTTAAAGCTATTTGTTTAAATTCTTCATTTCCTGAAAATAGAAAAGTAAAATCCATACATGTTGCAAAAACATTTAAGCTTAATATTAATAGCAATGTCCTATAATCAGAAAAAAATGGAATAAAAGAAACTCCTATCAATGCAGCAAAAGAAATGATTGTAGAAATAAATCTTACAATACATATTTCCCAAAATATTTTAGATTGTTCTATTTTATTATTTTGAAATTTTGCAATTTCTCTTTGCGCATAATATGCAAAACCTAATGCAGCAAATAAAACAAAATAAGATATAATTGAATATGAATATGAATATTGTCCAATTTGAGCAGGTCCAAGAACTCTAGAAACATATGGTGTAACAACAACTGGAACAATAATTAAAAAAACTTGATAAATCAAATTATAAATAAAATTCTTTTTTACACTTTTCTTTTCTTCCATATTAACAATTCCTATTTTCCTAAACAATTTTAATATTTTAATTATGTAATTTCAATTATTTAAAGTATTAATGCTAATTAAAATGTTAATATTTTAACCATAATATCATTTGTTTCAAATAAATTTTTAATTGTATTTAATGAATTATCGTCAGATTTTTCAAACTCAGTAAATTTTATATCCAAATTATTGTATTTTTCTTTTGCTAAATTGTGAACTGAAAAAATTTCAATATTATGTATTTTTTTACTTTTTAATAAATTAATAATTATATCAATATTTTCTTTTTTATCAGTTATTCCTTTAACAATAGGAATTCTTGGATGAATTTTATTTATATCAACATTATCGCATAAAAAATCAAAATTATTTAAAAATAAAGATATATCTCCTTTTAAATACTTTAAACAATTATTAGATTCTATTATTTTTATATCAACATAAAATTCATCAATGTATTTATATATTTTTTGTAAATTTTCTTTATTAACAAATAATGAAGTCTCTATACAAATATTGATATTTTCTTTTTTTAACTTAATTAATAAATCTTCTAAATTAATTAAAGTAAGTAAGCATTCTCCACCAGAAAAAGTAACACCACCATTATATTGATAAAAAATCTTATCTTTTATAATTTCAGAAAAAATTTCATCACAAGACATTTCTTTACCATAAATTGTGTTATCTTTTCCTATTAAAATTTTATGAACCAAATTCTCTGGATTACAGCACCATGGACATCTTAAACTACATCCTTTAAAAAAAACAGTTGTTCTTATTCCAGGACCATCATCTAAACAAAATCTTTGAATATTACCTACTAATACCTTCATTAATTTCAGCTCTCTTTATTAAATAATCTTTATATTCTTCAGGCAAATCATTAAAATAAGCAGAAAAGCCCCATACTCTTACAATTAAATCCTTATAATTTTCAGGATGTTTTTTAGCATCAATAAGTGTTTTATAAGAAACAACATTCATTTGCATTTCATAAAAGCCACTTAAAACTGAACAATATATAAAATCACAAAATTTATCATAATTGTTATCAATAAAAGTAGGTGTAACCATAAAATCAATTACATTACCATCAACACAGGCACCAGAATAATCTAATTTTGATCCAAAATTAATTAATTCAGTATAAGCAATTTGTTTATTTGAAGAAATATGTACTCCAAATGGTTGACCTTGTTTTCTTCCATCAAATGTTGCTTCAGTTTTTTTACCAGCATCCATATAAGATGGAGAACTTAATCCAAATTTATAATTAAATCCAAATTTATTTTTATGTGTTTTACAAAAACTATCAATCAAATGAATTATATCATTTGATATAGAAATAATTTCTTCATCATCTAAACCATAATTACAATTCTTATTCAAATCAAAATTATTAAAATTAACGAAATTATTTTTTCTATATTCATTAAATTCTTTTAAAGAAATTATTTTGTCTTCAAAAACATATTTTTTTAAATTATTTAATGCATTAATTCCATTAGAAAAGCCAGGGCAAAGAATACCAAAATAATTATATTTTACATCACCACTTGATAAATCAGTTTTATTTTCAAAAGTATTATGTAAAAATATTGATTCTATTGGATCTTCTGCAAATTTAACATCCCAACTAGTGGTTATTCTTTCTAGTTCATTTTTTATATTCAACGATAATTCTTTAAAAAATTCATCATAAGAATAATCATTTTTATTACAAATAAATTCTACTGTATTATTAATTACTAATGGTAAATTAAAAATAAATATATTATTTTGATCCGTTGAATAGCCAGGTATTAATGGTTCCCAACATGCAGATGTAGCATAATTATATGCATCTTCCATTTCATATCCATTATTTATCATGCTTTTAATAATTACATCATCATTTGCAAACAAAGGACTTCCTATACCTGTTTTAAGACAATCAACACATTTTTTTATTAATTCTTTTGGCATATTTTTTGAAACCCTAACAAGAATTTTTGGATCAGGTAATTTAACTTCACTCAACGCATCTAAAAAAGCATATGTAATATCATTGCATAAATAATTATTATCTTTATCGATTCCACCTAATATAATTATTTGTCCAGTATCACCTAATAACATATTGCTTTTAACATTATAAAATTTATGTAATGTTATTAGAAATTCTTTTAATAATTCTTTTAGCTTTTCTTTATTTAATGAATCATCATTTAAATAAAACCTTTCTAATGTTTTATCTAATCTCCCGAGTCCAACAAGCTTATGACCTGTCATCCATAATAATTGATTAGTAAATAATATTCTTTGTAACGCACTAGCAAAAGAATCACACTTTTTATAAACAATTTCTTTAACTAATTTATTATCTATCCTATTAGCATAATTTATTAATGAATTTATTAAATCATTATTATATATATTCATTAAATCATTTAAAGAATTATCTAATAAAATATTATAATCAACAGTTATATTGCCTACTATTATTTTCTTATCAAAAAAAACACTATCAACATCAATATCATAATAAAATAAATCATTATTATTTGTAATTTTTGCTTTATTAAGCATTTTACAAACATTTTTGTTGTTTAATTCATTATATTTTTTTATTTTATATGATTTCAAAATAGCTTTTAAATTATTTTGTTCATTATATACTTTTTTATAATATTTAGCAACATTTTTTCTAGTACGAAGAAATGAATAAATATAAGTGTTTGATATCAATTTTTTTATATTCATAAATGCCCTCCTATTTTTAATTAATTATAATTTTATACCAGGTTTATACTTATATAATATACCAAATTTTTTTCTTTTAAAATCAATATAAGCATCTTTTTTTATTGATAATAAAATATTTTAATAAAGACATTTTATATTTTAATACATAACATATATACCTAAAAAAAGATAAATTATTATATACTTGATCAAGTTGATTTCTAAATTCATAATATGATTTCCAAGATAAAGAATTATTAATAATAACGCAATAATGTATTACAACTATAGAAGGAACAACTATAATTTTATAATATTTATTAACTCTCATGCTATGTTCTCCATCGTCACAATATATAAAATAATCTTTCCTAGGAAGACTAGCCAATAATAATTCTTCTCTACTTATTGCAGTACCTACGTATGAAAAAAATTAACTTCAAATTCTTTTTTCTTGTAATCTTTTATTTTTGAAGAATAAGATAATATAAATGGGTTTTTACTTTTAACGGATCTATGAACGCAACTGTAAATTCCATGTTCAATAGCTGAAGAGCAAATCGCACCTACTTTATCATTTTCATCAATTGATATAATTTTTTTATTTAGAATTTCAAAAGTATCCTCCTGATGGTATGCATCATCATCAGAAATCCAAAGCCAATCAAAATCCAATTTAAGAGCTTCCTCCTTTGCATTATAAAGCCCACCAGCTCCTCCAGAATTTTCATTATTTGAAAATACATATTTTTTGAAATCACTCTTTTTAATTTTCCAACATTGTAAAAAATTATCTGTATTGTCTGTCGAGTCATTATTATAAACAATAATAAAACTTGGAGCAAATGTTTGTTTATCATAAGAGTTTAATGTTTTTTTTAATTTTTCAAATCGATTAAAAATAACTATTACCACTCCAATTTTTTTAAAACGACTCATACCTTTCCATCCATTTCGTATATTCACCAGATTCAACATGATTAATCCAATCTTGATGATTTAAATTCCATTTAATAGTTTCTTGAATTCCACTATCAAAATTATATTCTGGTTTCCACCCTAATTCAGTTTCTATTTTAGTTGGATCCATTGCATATCTTAAGTCATGTCCAGGTCTATCTTTTACATAAGTAATTAATGTTTCTGATTTATTTAAAGCTTTTAATATTGTTTTTACAACTTCTAAATTACTTCTTTCATTATGTCCGCCAATATTATATACTTCTCCATCTTTACCATTTCTTACAATTAAATCAATTGCATTACAATGATCTCCAACATATAACCAATCTCTTACATTAGATCCATTTCCATATACAGGTAAAGGTTCATTTTTTAATGCTTTTTGAATCATTAATGGAATTAATTTTTCAGGAAAATGATAAGGTCCATAATTATTAGAACATCTTGAAATTGTTACAGGTAATTTAAATGTTCTATGATACGCGAGAACTAATAAATCTGCTCCTGCTTTAGAAGCACTATAAGGTGAAGATGTATGAATAGGTGTATTTTCTGTAAAATATAAATCAGGTCTATCTAAAGGTAAATCACCATATACTTCATCAGTGCTAACTTGATGATATCTTTTAATACCATATTTTCTGCATGCATCCATTAATACCTGTGTCCCTAAAATATTTGTTTTTAAAAATATCTCTGGATTTTCTATACTTCTATCAACATGTGATTCAGCAGCAAAATTAATTACATAATCAAAATGTTCTTTTTCAAACAATTTAAATACTGCTTCTCTATTACATATATTTTCATGAACAAATTTAAAATTAGGTTTATTCATAATTGGTTCTAATGTTTCCATATTACCAGCATATGTTAAAGCATCAATACATACATATTGATCATTTGGATATTTATTTACCATAATGTGAAGGAAGTTTCCTCCAATAAAACCTGCTCCACCTGTTACTAAGAATTTAGACATATACTTACCTCTTTAATTCATCATGAATATATCTTTTTACTGCGTCATGCCAATCTGGTAATCTATTAAAACCATTTTCAACAAGTTTATCTTTTGACATTCTTGAATTTAATGGTCTATATGCTTGTTTTACCATTGATTGATATTCTTTTGTAGTAATTGGATTTACTTTAACATTTGTAATACCTGCTACTTTAAAAATATATTTAGTAAATTCATACCACGAACAAATCCCTTCATTAGTTGCATGATACACTCCAAATTTATTTGTTTCAATCATATCACACATTAATTTAGATAAATCATATGTATATGTTGGTGAACCAATTTGATCACAAACAATATTTAATTCATTTTTAGTTTCAGCAAGTCTTAACATTGTTTTAACATAATTATTTCCATTAATACCAAAAACCCAAGATATTCTAATAATAAAATATTTATCTAATATTGATTTAACAAAATCTTCGCCATCACTTTTAGTTTTTCCATATACTCCTAAAGCGCCTTTAGGATCATCTTCTTTATAATAATTTTCTCCATTACCTGGAAAAACATAATCAGTAGAAATAAACATCATAGTAGCATTTATTTTTTTACATGCTTCTGCAATATATTTTGGACCTAATGCATTAACTGCATAAACTTTATCTTTAAATTCTTCAGCTTTATCTACTGCAGTCCATGCTGCATTATGGATAACAATATCAGGTTTAAATTCTTCAATGTATTTATTAACTGCTGTTTCATCAGTTATATCTAAATCTTCAATATCAATCCCTTTAAAATTTGTATATCCTCTTTCTTTTAATTCTCGACATACATCATATCCTAATTGGCCTTTAACACCAGTAACTAAAATTTTTGATTCTTTATTAATCATAAAATTAACCTCTAAAATTCAATTTTACATTCTTTTAATAAAGGATGAACTTTATCTTTCTCAGATAATAATAATTCACCTTTATAAGGCCATTCAATATTTATATCAGGATCATTCCACATGATTCCACCTTCATCTTCTGGATGATAAAAATCATCACATTTATATGCAAATACTGCTGTTTCACTTAATACAACAAAGCCATGAGCAAAACCTCTTGGAATCATAAATTGTTTTTTATTTTCTTCTGATAAGATTACACCAACCCATTTACCATAAGTCTTAGAACCTTTTCTTAAATCAACAGCAACATCAAATACTTCACCTTCAAGTACTCTTACTAATTTTGCTTGTGGATGTGTTTTTTGAAAATGTAATCCTCTTAAAACACCTTTTTTTGATTTAGATTGATTATCTTGAACAAAATTATAATCTAATCCATTATTTTTAAATTCTTGTTCATTATATGTTTCCATAAAATATCCACGATTATCTCCAAATACTTTTGGTTCAATAATATAAACACCTTCAATTTCAGTTTTATTAAAAATAAACATAAAAAATTCTCCTAATATTTTATCTTTCCATTAGCTACATTAAATAAATGTTGTCCATATTGATTATTTTTCATAAGTTCAGCTGATTCTAATAATGTTTCTTTAGAAATCCAGCCATTAATATACGCTATTTCTTCTGGGCAACAAACTTTTATTCCTTGATGATCTTCTAATATTTTAATGTAATTAGAAGCATCTACTAAAGATTCATGAGTTCCAGTATCAAGCCATGAATATCCTCTACCTAATAAAGTAACATGTAAATTTTTATTTTTTAAATACATATTATTTAATGTTGTTATTTCATATTCTCCTCTTGGAGATAATTCAACATTCTTAGCTAATTCACTAACACCTTTAGGATAAAAATATAAACCTGTAACACAATAATTTGATGGTGGATTACTAGATTTTTCCACAATAGATATTGGTTTTAAATTATCATCTAATTCTACTACACCATATCTTTCTGGATCTTTTACAAAATAACCATAAATAGTAGCCATACCATTTTTAGCTCTCTCAACTGAATTTAATAAATGTTTTTTTAAACCAGCACCATAAAAAATATTATCACCTAGTATTAATGCACATGCATCATCACCAATAAATTCTTCACCAATAACAAAAGCTTGTGCTAATCCATTAGGAACATTTTGTTCTTTATAAGAAATATTAATTCCAAATCTACTACCATCACCTAGTAATTCTTCAAATCTAGACAAATCGATTGGTGTTGAAATTATTAAAATATCTTTAATACCTGCAAGCATTAAAGAGCTCAATGGATAATAAATCATTGGTTTATCATACACTGGCATTAATTGTTTACTCGTAACTAATGTTAATGGGTACAAACGAGTACCTGTACCACCTGCTAAAATTATACCTTTCATAACGTTCTCCATCATTTAAACATAAAAGGAATTGTTTCATGCCATGCCCATGTTATGTAAATTATATACCAATAAAAAACGATTGCTAAACATTGAATAAAAATAACAATATATCTACTTGTATCTTTTTTTGTAAAAATATTAATAGAACTTGGAATTGCAATCAAATAATAATAATAAAAATAATAGCTTAATCTAATCATATATTGTGATATAAAAGTTCCAAAAGAAAAAAGTAAGCCTATTAATACACACCAAGAAAAATTATCTATTCTTTTTTCTTGTTTTATTAAATTAAAATTAATTATTGGAAAAAATGAAATAATACTTCTTAGTAGAAATTCAAACAAATTAACAGAATAATCCATTCTTTCGATATAACTATAATAATATTTTTCATCAATTATTTTCAAATTCAGAGAAAAATATTTTAATAACGGGGTAGAAAAAAATATTAGAATTCCAAAAAAAGTAAGTGCGCCTATTTTCATTAACAAACTATTTTTTTTACAATTATTAGATAAATAAGCAATAGTAAGAATTATTATTATAACAAAAGCACTATTATGAAACATAATAGATAAAATTGATAAAATAGCTGCTTTTATGTATTTTTTTTCTTGTAATAAAACATACCCTAAAAATAAAAATGATCCAGCAACGCTTTGTCTTATTATATTTAATGTAATATGATAAAGAAAGAAAAGATAAATAAATATTCCAAAAGTTATACTAATATTTTTTCTTTTAAAAACCAAAGCAATATATATTGGTAATATAGTCAAAAATTGATATACCGACAAAATAATAGTTGTATCAAAACTTATTTTTCCAAAAAAATAAATTATACAACTATTAAGCAACTCTATATTAGATGATGATATATATTCAATAATAGAATAAAATTGCTTAGAATAATTTAATTGAGGCAATATATATATTTGAACATCAGTTCCAACCGTATCTGCCCTAAATCCAGAAAACAAAACGATAGTTAAAATTGATATACCAAAAAAAACAAATGAAATAATTTTATGGTTATTTTTTAAAAACATCTCTCCAATAAAAGTAATTATAATTACAAATAAAAACATTGACAAATAATAAAGCATTTTTTAAGTCCTTTTTATATTTTAAATATTTTTAAAACATCTTCTTGAAATTTATTTTCTTCTTTTAGTATTTCATTTCTATATGTATTAAATTTTTCATAGTTTATTTTAAAATTATTCATGCAATCATTTATACAGTTATGAATATTTTTTATTTCACTTTCATCATCAATAAATTTATATTTATTTGGGATATTTAAATCAAAGTCATTATTGGCAGCTCCTCTCCTACCAGTAATAATACAACAGCCACTAATTGCAGCCTCTCTTGGTATTCTATCTTTGCCAGGATGATTTCCAAAATCAATATAAACTTTGCTTTTTCTTAAGGTTAAGGATACAGCATCTGGAGTCATATTTTCTATAGGTATCCATTGATATTCTTTTATTTCTTTCATTAATAATTTTGTAAAATCAATTCCTTTTTTAGGATTATAAACTATTATATTTTGTTTATTTGACAATTCATAATTATGTGCATTCTGTACATATTCATCATTTAAATAATCAGACAAATAATAAATATTTTCATCATTTATTTTCTTTTTTTTCAAAAACAAATATGCATAATAACTTTGGACTAAATGTTTACATGTTTTAAATTCCTTTTGATAAAAAAAATCTTTTATAAAATAATATATTTTATGCAAAAAATCTGTTTTGTTTTTCAAAGAACCAAAATAGTTATCTACACTTAGCCACCAAAGATATTTTTTTGCTTTTTTTATTTTTTTTAAATATTTTGTTTGTGTTTCATTTACTATAACGATATTGTTTGGAGAATCAATTATCTTTTTCGAAATTGGATTATTATAAAAAGAAAATCTTTTATAAACGGGTGAATTATTATATTCTTCGGTATAAAACATACTTGCTTTGATATTATTATTATTCAAAACTTTGCATAATTGTTGAAGAAGTTCTGTTCCACCTGTTGCAACACAAGTTGGTGATATAACGAATATTTGTCCATCCATATTTTACCTCTCATTAAAAAATCTACTAATCCACCTAATTGGTAAAAAGTAATTTTTTTCTTCATCTGAATAATTATTAAACTTAGTTTTTAAAAAATTTTCAATGTCATCTAAACAGATTGTTATATCAAAAATTAGAATATTACCTTTTTTATAAATTTTTTCATTTTTTATAGATTTATTATTGGTAATTAATTTCTTATCATATACAACAGCTTCAGCAGTTCTTAATGTAATGCCAGCATTGACCGTTGGCAAAACTTCAATTATACAATTTGATTGATTAACTAGTTTAATATAATCATCATATTTTATGATATCATTTTTATTTTTGAGTTTAAATACATTTGATGTCTCATTGCTATCTTTTATAACATAGAAATATGGATTATTAAAAAATTTATATAGTTTTTCTAACAAATCCAATCTATTTTTATTTTTACCAACAAATATTGCATCGTAAATAATATTTTTATTTTCAAATTCAATTTTAGGAATAAATGTTTGATTAAATCTTAAGCCGTATATCTTACAATCATTTTTTGAATAAGAATAAACATTAAAATTTTTTTTAAGAAATTCAATTTTATCATCTTGATTTATAGGATTCCAAAAATAAATTATAGGTTTTATTTTAAATTCTTTCAATTTATTCGCCAACCCTTTATATGGTTTACATTCATCAAACACTATTAATTGTACATTATCATTTATATTTTTAGCCCAGTCATTATAAAAGGGATTATTTTTTATTCCCAATAAATAAAATAGTTTTCTAAATATTTTTATTATAAAACAGGAATTTTTATTTTTGTAAACATTCATAATCTCACAATTTTGCAACTTAATAAATTTAAATGTATACTTGCTTTTATCACTACATAATATAATCGTTTTAATCATTTATTATCTTCCTTTTGTTTAAATCTAAGTTCGGCAAGAATATTAACAATAAAATACCAACGATGCTCTATAAAAAATAAAATCATTTTTCTTTGAAAATTAATTTCATCCATTCTTTTATCGATAATTGCTGATTTTATTATATCTATATTCATAAATTCTTTTGCAAAATCATTTCGTTTTGCTTTAATATAATTATTATTTGGATGAAAAATACAACTTATAAATGTTGTAACAATTACATATTTTAATCTATTATTGAACCATTTATTTAAATTACATTCATCATCATTAATTAATGTTTTAATCTTTTTCATACACTTTATTACACATTTTGTATTTTCAATAGTACTTAAAGATGAAATTGAATTTTTGTTATAAATATAATGATACCAATTTTTGTTTAAAAACATTGCTTTTTTTATTTTTTTAAATAGCCTAAAATTAAACTCAAGTCCTTCAGCCCCTTGTCTAAGTTCCTCATCATGGTAAATATTTTCATTTATAAGAATTTCTCTTTTTATTAATTTAGAATAAGCCGCTGCTATTTGAGCATTATAATGAAGAAGTAATTCTCTTATATAATCAATTTCCTCATTTTCATAAATTTTTTTATCAATTAAATATTTATTATAATTATATTGTTGTAATTTACCATTAAAATCTTTAACTGTAGCCCAAAGAAGAACATCAACATCATTTGTTTCAGCAAATTTATATGATTGTTCCAAACATTCTTCTTCTAACCAATCATCACCATCAACAAAAGTTATCCATTTTGATGTAGCGTTAATAACTCCAGCGTTTCTAGCGCCTGATAAACCTTTGTTTTTTTGATGAATGACTTTTATTCTTGAATCTCTTTTTTTATATTCATCGCATATCAAAGGACAATTATCTGGTGATTCATCATCAACAAGAATAATTTCAATGTTTTTTTTCGATTGATTGATAATACTATCAATACATTTAATTAAATAACTTTCTGGAACTTTATATATAGGAACAATTATACTTATATCATTTTTCATATTTTTTCACATCTTTCATTAATTAAATTAAACTTTTATTTTCTATTCTTCATTTTTTTAGATTTCACAAGTGAATAGCAATTTATTCTTATTAATATTTTTTTTATGAAATCTATAAATTTATTCTTAAGTGATATTTTTCCATATTTTTTAAATAACTTTTTTTCATTATAATTATTTAAATCTTCAAAAAAATTATCCCTATTTTCATTTTCATAAGGTTTATTAAACATTTCATAATTATTATAAATAAGTTCATAAGCCGAAAATTCTTTTGAATATAAATTTTCTTTACTTTGTAAGAATAAGTCTTCTCCTTTTTTTGAATTAATTAATACTTTTGTTGCTCCTTTATTATTATCCATTTTAGAATCATAATTTCTAACATCAAAACAATCCCAAATAGTTATATCACTATGTCTTTTTTGCTTTTTAAAAGAACACGAAAAGCATGATTTTCTTATAGATGTTCCATCAAACATTAATTTTAAATAAATGTCTTTATCCAATCCATTATGATATTTAATTTTATTATTATCATATAGTGTTAAATTCGACCAATCATAGCCATAAATAGATTTATCTCTAAAAACAATTTTATTAATACCATTTTGTTTAATATTTTGATAATCAATATATTTTTTTAATACCTTGGGACTAACAATATCGTGGCAAATAACTTCACACGTATAAAGATTATTTTGATTTACTTGTTGATAATTTAAATAAGAAATAAGTCCTTCAATTTGACAAATAGTTCCAGAATATAAAACAGGAATATTTTTATTTAATAAATCTTTAACCTCTTTAAATGTATAATTAGTATTTGATTGAACATACTTTGAATTTCTAAAATAAGATAATTCATCAACACTTGTAGCTTTTACGTGTAAAGCATTAAATTTATCATCTAATTTGACACCATAAACAACACCACCATTTGCAATAATTGATTTTGCAAAAGCAGAGAAAGCTCCACCAGATGTACTCTCTTTTAAAATTTTTTTATCTTTATTTTGTACAACATATCCATATTGTTCAAAAAAATCATATTTTTGTTCATTATTAAAAGCACAAACTTTTACACATGATTTACAATTAATGCATTTGCTATTATCAATATTTGGATGAATAAATCCTTCACTATTTTCCAACATTGTTATAGCATTAGTTGGACAAACATTAGCACATGCACCACATCCACAGCACTCCCATTTATTAAATCCATCGACACGCAATGGAGCAGTAGTTTTATAAGAGATAGAATTCAATAACCAATTTATAGAAAATTCTCTAAACTGACTAATTACATCGTTAACTTTACTATAATCAATACTTAATTTAATTATATCTTCAATTTTTTCATTACCAAATAAAAGATGATCTATTAATTCAAATTTTTCAAGCAATGAATAAACACGTGAATTAGTAGATATCTTTGATTTATCAGAAAATCTTCTAAAAGAAAAAAACTGTTTATTATTAATTATTGAAAAAATCGTTCCATGGAATGAATCAGTGCATATATATTCTGCAAAATGTATTAAATTTATAAAGTCAAACGGATTTACATCATATAGAGAAATATCAGTACATTTATCAGCATATTTAAAAAACTCATCACAATGATTTAATGAAACTATTTTACAGCCTGTTTTTTCTTTTAACTTGTTAACAAAATCCCAATGCATTTTATTTTTGCCCAAAAAATAGACAAAAATATATTTTTCTTTGATTTTTCTTTCTTTTCCACTAAATCTTAGCCATTCATCACAAGTTAAAAGAAGAGTAGGATCACATACTTTTGTTGCATTCAAATTAAAATTATTTTGAATTAATTCTTTTCCACTATCTTCTCTAACTGAAATATGATTTATCCTTTTTAAAAAATTTTCATATTGATTTTTATATTTAGAAGAAATATCACTAAAGCCAAAAGATGTAGAATATGATATTTTATTAATCTCATTTGGAACCCAGTTTAAAGTATAAAAATCAGCAACAACATTTACTGGAAGCCATAATTGATCCGAACCAACAATAACGTCAGTATATCTATCCATACAATTTTCAGTTAATTCTCTATATGAAGAATATTTTTTTGATAAATTAAAATTATGCTTAAATTCATTAAATTTGTTTTCTCTTATTTTAAAATTATTAGAATTTATAATTTTTTTTCTTATTGACAAATTAAGCATGCCTATTTTGGATAAAACAAAATTTAAATCAAAAATTTTACTTTTATAATATTTTTTCTTACCAATTGAAAAATCTTTTAATTTACTTATATCAATGTTTTCAACAGAAAAACCTTTTGAAATTAAAAATTCTTGCAATGCAAATGCTTGTAATTGTGAGCCATAATTATGTTTAAAATAGCAACTTACTAATCCAATTTTTTTCATATCATTCAGCCCCTTTTTTTAAGCAAATATACAAATTTGTTAATTTTTTCTCGCATATAGATATATCATAATAATTTAAACAATTTGCTTGTTTTCTTGATTCTACTGAATATTTTTTCATTAAATTTATTATTCTAATATTGTAATCCTGTAAGTTTTCACAAAAAGTTAAAGAATTATTATTTTTAGTAACGATTGTATCATTTGGCACTTCTCTAGAAACAACACAACGTAAGCCATTGATTTGTGCTTCAACAACTACCATTCCTAATCCTTCATATAAGCTTGGAAAAACAAAGCAATCCATCGCATTGTAATACCATTCTGTATGTTCTTGTACACCACAAAATATAACTGAATCCTGTAAATTTAATTTATTTACCATCATTTCTATCTTAGATCTTAGTGGGCCATCTCCTATAAGCAATAATTTAGAATAAGGTCTTTCTTTTTTTACTTCATAAAACAATTTAATTAAGAATTTATGATTTTTTTGTTTAACAAATCTTCCAACATGTCCTATTACAAAATCGTTATCATTAATATTATAATTTTTTCTTATTTCTTTTCTTTTTATTTCATCAAACTTAAATTTTTCTATATCTATTGCATTTGGTATAATAGTAACTTTTCCTTCATTAAATGTTTTATTTCCAAATAACCATCTTCCAGCTTTTTCACTACATGCAAAATAATCAGTAGCATATACTTTTGAAAAAGGTCTTAAAATATTTTTAATTATTGTTTTCATGAATTCTCTATAATTACTTGTAGAATGTGAATGGGCTATTCTAACTTTAATTCCAGCTTTTTTTGCTGCTTTTAAAGTAAAAACACTAATTGCATTCATATTTGAATGTACAATATCGTAATTTCCTTCTTTAAACAGTTTTTCTAACGTTTTCATGTATTTAAAGACATTTTTATAAGATGGTATTATTATTACTTCTCCACCCATAGATTCTATTAATGATTTATCAATAATTTTAGATGTTGATTCAACAAAAAAATCAAACTGAACTTTTGACTTGTCAATTGATTTATAGTAATTCATAATGCACGATTCAACACCGCCATCTACAGCTTTCCCAATAATTTGTGCTACTCTAATTGGATAATTCATTATTCTGCTCCATCATTTTTAAAAACTGCACCAACAGTCATAAATATTAAACCAATATCATAAAAGAAAGATCTCTTTTGAGTAATATATTTAATATCCATATCTATCATTGTTTCAAATGTAGTTTTACTTCTTCCATGTACTTGCCAATAACCTGTTAATCCTTGAGGTACTAATAATCTTTGTTTTTCATAATCATTATATAGTTCATATTCTCTTACTGTTCCAGGTCTAGGTCCTACAATAGACATATCACCTTTTAATATATTAAATAGTTGAGGTAATTCATCTATTGATGTTTTTCTAATAAATTTACCAAATTTAGTATTGCGTGGATCATTTTTCATTTTAAAAGTAACTCCACCTTCTACTTCATTTTCATCAAGTAAACCTTGAAGTTTATCTTCAGCATTATTTATCATTGATCTAAATTTATAAAAATTAAATACTTTTCCATTTTTGCCTACTCTTTTTGATACATATATCATTGGTCCTTTAGATGTACATTTAACAATTATTCCTACTATTAACATTGGAATAGCTAAAACAATTATTGCTAGTAATGAACAAACAATATCAAAAACTCTTTTAAAAAAGGCATATATTTCCCCACCTTTAATAGTGATTTTTTCTCTTTCAGCAAGTTTAACTGATGAATCTTGTTGATTGTTTTCACCATAAGTTGGATTATAATCTAATGTTTCTACTGTATCGTTACTTTCCATTTTTCCCCCACGATAAAACACCTATTATTTTTTAAGGCTATAATCTTTATAACATAGAATTAGATTATTTTCAAATTAATATATTTAATTATGGAAAAAAAACTATTCATTTTAATTATTAATGTGTAATTTTTTTACACTACAAATGTAAAAATATTACATTAGCAACATTTATATCTTAAATAAATCATCAATAGTTAATAATTTAACATTATATTTTTTACTTTCTTCAATAACAGCTTTTGTATATCCACTTTTAACAAATATATAATAATATTTTTCATTAATGTTATTAAATATATCACTAGATTCAATTAAATCATTAAATTTTTATTTTATAGATATATTATTTTTATTCACTAACTCGATTATCCATTCATATAAATATTTAATATTTGTTATTCTATCCATTGGATGTTTTTTTAATTCTATGTTGTTACATGATGTTTTATAATTTTCTGCAACAATTGGTAAATCATTTATAAATGAAATAAATTCATTTGGTTTTTCACAATATTCATTTCTAAAACTTATTGCATAATTTTCTTTTTTTTCAAGAGATAAATTATTTATATCATTATAAAAAACATGTTCCATATTTAAATTAAAATAAAATGCTTTATATGGAATTTTTTTCTTTTTTAAATTAATAATATCCGTATCAAACAAAATATCCATAGCAATTTGTTTTATTTCATTTCTTTGTTTTATATAAGTAACATCTTTTGTTTTTATACATTTATTACTTACATCGTAACAAATTTTATTCCCATCTTCGTTATATATTATAAATTCATTTCTTAAATAACAACCATCTAAGTCAGAAAGAGATGCTACCCCAATAATATCTTTTATTTCTATTCCATCAGGTTTTAAAGAACCATCATAAAATATTTTTATCAACTTCTCTATTCTTTTTATAATCTCATTAGGATCTGCAAATTCTTTTTGATCACTAAATGAATGTATAGAAAAATCTCCTTTAAAAACCTTAAAAGTAACATTTACATCTTTTGATAAAGATTTAAAATATCGATTTGATACAAGATTTAGCGCTGTTTTATCCGTTTCTCCTTCACATATCAAAATAAAATATTTCTTAGTATTATATGCTTTGCTCATATTTTACTCCTTAGGCATTTTAATAATATCAAAAGCTTTATATAATGCATAATCAATTTCATATTCTTCTACATCAGAAGAAAGCTCTTCTTTAATTCCACCTACAGCTAATGCTCTTAAATATAATGATCTTAAATTACTTCCATCTTTAATCATTGATTTTGGAAATCTTATATATCTATTATTAGGATTATTAGTTGTAAAGACTATAGATTGAGAATTAATACTTTCTAATGGTCTTAAATTATGAGCAGTAAATAAAATTTGACCTTTTCCTTTTTCTTGAATTACTGATAAAATTTGACCTAACAATTTTTCAAATACACCCGAATCAAATTCATCAACAATTAACCATGCTCCTGCACATCCATAAACATGGACAAGTGCGCATGAAATTGAGAACAATTTTTTTATACCTGAGCTTTCTTCAGAAAGAGGTAATTCCATTTCATTAGGTCCAACACTTCTAAAAATGGAAACCTTTAATGTCTTTTTACCATTCTCATCAATTCTTTCTGATATTTTCTTAATTTTAGCTTTGAAATGGGGAACAAATGAACTTATAAAAATATTTATTTGTTCTATAAAAGAATCATATATAGGTTTATTTTCTTCTAAAATTTCAAAAGAATAATTAGAAATAAAAAATTTACCATGTGTTTCTATTTTCTTTTCTTTATCAGTATAAACACCAAATATACTACCTAATCCTACATTAAAAAGAGAATCTATTTCATTATCATAAATATATAAATTGCCCCATAATTGTTCTTTAAGTTGATAAATAACATTACCTAATGTTTTAACTTTTTCATTGTTATTATTTATTAAATATTTTTGAACTTCTTCAGAAAAAATCACACTTGATCCTGCTTCAATAGATGCAATTTTTCTTGAATTAATTAAAGTATAATCATTGATTTGAGAACTTTTGATTTTAACTTTTTCTGTTTCGTGTTTAATACCATCATATAAATAAGAAAGATTATTTACTTTAAAATCAAATTCTAATGGAGCAAATTCTCCCTTAAATTTTGTTTTTCCTTCAGAAGAAAATGGTGTAACACTTAAAGATTCTTTTGATATTTTATTAATAATATTATCTTTTTCTCGATATAACTCTAATTTATATTTAACTAAATATGGTTGTTTATTACAAAAAATCAAGAAAACATATTCAATAAAACCATCATTTTCTTCTAAATCTAAAATATAATCAAATTTACTAGGAATTCTCTCTCCTTTTTCATTAAAATTATTTAATTTTCTATTAATTGCTAAATGTTGAAGTAAAGCAAAAGCTTTTATAATAGTAGTCTTTCCACTTCCATTTTGACCATATAATCCTAAAATTCCAGCATTATTGCAAAATATTCCATTTTTAACATTCTCATTTTCACAAAAATCTAAAGTTCCATTCTTAACATTTTTAATATTATGAATAGTTATTGATAATATTCTATTTGTCTCCATTTCTAGCTTCCTCTATTATATAATATATCAAATTGTATTAAAAAGTATACATTTTAGAAAATAATTTTCTATTTTTATTCTTTTTAACTCAAAAATTATAGATTACACTAAAAATATTTATTAATACATGCCTGTACTTTTAAGATAAATTTTAGATTTTTTTATTGCTTTTTTATAAATATATCTAATTTGATCTGGTTTCTTATTTAAAGAAGTTGCAATATCATTTATTGATTCTTCATAAACAACATATAAAATTAATATTTCATATTCGGTATATTCTAATATATTCTTTAATTCACTAGCTAAAAATGAATCATAAATAGCTTCATAAGAATTATTTTTATAATTGTAATTATCTTCTAAAGATATTTCTTTATTAGTTTTTCTATAATAATCAGTAGTTTTATTTTTAGCAACACATTTTATCCACGCTAGAAAGTCATGTTCTTTTTTATCTAAAAATTTAAAGCATAAATCAGGTAAATTGCTTAATACATCCATAACTGCATCTTCAAGATGAGCATAACCATAATAATATCTATTAACATAAGCCATAACTGGGTTAGCAATTATATTATATAAATCTGTAAATGCTTTTTTATCATTTTTACTAACTCTAACAATTAAATTTCTATCTATATTTTTCATACACTTATCTTTTTTAAATATTCTTCAGCTTTATCAACCGCAGATCTATATATTGCTTTTAATTCATTTCTAGATTTATTAAGAGAAATTCCAATTTCTTTAAAATCTTGTTTATAAACATAATGCATTGCTATAAGACTATACTCTTCTTCTGTAAAAAGATTTTTAAATTCACTATCAGAAAGAATAGCGTTAATGAATTTAGAACCGTATTGAGCATAAAGTTCACAATCATCATTTACAATCTTACTATTTCTTATTCTTAATATTTCAAGAGCTTTATTTTTAACAATTGCTCTAATCCATAAATAAAAATCAATATCTTTAAATCTTAAATAAGTTTTACATAATTGAGGTAAATCAATTAATACTTCACATGCTAATTTAACTGCTTCAAATTCATCATTAAAAAATAAATTCGCATAACTAGCAATATTATTACTAAGAAGAGAATACATTTGAGTATAAGCTTCTTTATCGCCTTCACTAACTTTTTTAATTAAATTCTTTGTAATACCATTTTTCATACCCTACTCATTTACTCCTTTTTTGTACCCTCAAAAAATAACTAACAATAGATTAGCATATTTATCAATAAATTCATATTAGATACTAAAAAAATTATTGTCTTTTCTCAAAATTGGTTACAAAAATATATGGTTTTGTATAAAAAGTGTAATAAAAAATAATCGGACTAATAAAAATAAAACCTAAAAAATCTATCATAACATCTTTAAAAGAAGCACTTCTTCCACTTGTAAATAATTCAAAAATAAATTCTGTAAAAAAAGCAAAAATAAAGCCTGAAGAAAAATGAATTATAGCTAATTTATAATAATTTTTACCATTATTAAATGAAAAATATAATAATGAAGAAACAATACCTAAAACACAAAAATAAGAGAAATGACCAATGAATTTTCTTATTATATAATTAAAATTATCATCAATTTCTATATTAATACCGGTAAAGAATTTAATTATATCTCTAACTAAAAAAGATATTCTATTAGATGATTCCATAGTTCTATTACCATCTTTTAATGATTCAATAGTAAAAAACACTAATAAAGAAATATAAATAATTAATAAGATAATTTGATAAATTCTTTTTTTCATAAAATTATTATTTACTTATTATTTAATAAAAACAATAATTTTACAATATTAAATAGCTATTATTTCATGTATAATTATTGTATGAGGTGTTAGATATGATAAACAAAGAAGAGTATTTAAGAAATAACAAAAAAGATATTTATGAATTATATAGAAGAATAGTAAGAAAATTTCAAGATTATTCTAAAATTATTAGAAGTCAAATGTTAGATGAAATTATATCTAGCCTAGAAAATGATTATAAATTAATTAATAGTTTATTAAGCGAATCAGAATTAATAAATGTATATAAATATATTGAAGGTGATATAGATGGATCAATTGAATTTGTAACATTTGGTTACAATACTAATTATAAAAATTATGTATATGAAGGGTATGTTCCGTTTATTAAAAAAGCATATGAATATTATATAAATAATAAAGAAGAATATTATCAAACTAGAGAAAAAGAATTTTATGCATTAGGTTTAATTCTTACTTATGGTGCATTAACAAATAAAAATTTTGCTACTTTATTTAATAACCAATATCCAAATGATAATTATAAAGATTATTTAAATAGTCCATTCTTAAGATTTTATACATTTTCTAATAAGAAAAGCACAACTTTATTAGAAATAGAACCATTAAGAAATAATATATTACCTTTACATTCTAATAACATTAAATTAAAAACTTCAAAAGAAGAAATTATTAATCGAGGAAAAAACATCATATCAAAAAACACTAAATTATATAATAAAATTGAAAATAATAAAAACTTTAATAGATTTTTAAAATACAATTATTTAAAAATAGATTTTGTTTGTTTCGCTGGCTTCAATAATTTTGATGGATTTTTACAAGAATATAGACACGATATAGATAGTGTTTCTGATGAAGAAATAGATTTATTATTTAATTTCTTTAACAATTTACCAAAATGGACGATGAATGAAGAAGGTCGTTTATCTCAAGAAGATACAGATTTTTATTACGCTACATTTATACCATTCATTAAATGGTATGGGAATAAAATCAATCACCCAATAGCAGTTTATAATGATAAAATTGATCAAAATGATGTTCATGAAGTTATAAAACAAGCAAGTAAAAATAAATTTAGATTCGTTAATGAATATATTAATAATTCAAATTTATCTGAAAGAGAAATTAATTTCTTATTAGGTTTTAAAAAATCAATATTTGGTCCATTTATATTATATCAAAATAATAAAGATGGTTCTTTATTTGTTAATGATGATAATATTTATTTAGTTAAAGGATTAAGATCACCATTTGAAGAAATATTCCCTTCAAGAATATTACCTATGTTTGTAGAAACATTACTTTTACCATTTGAAGGATATATCATAAGTGCAGGAACATATAATGCTTATCAAGTAAGTATTGGTCCAAACATGAAGAAAAATCTTAAAGAAGAAGTTAAGAACAATAAAATAATTACTCAATTTATTGATGCTTAATTTCTTATTTAAATTAGCTAAAAAATCAATATTCTAATTAATTTTTTAAATGACTAAATAATAATTTTATAGAGGGAATACAAAATAAAATATTATTAACAATAAATCATTCAGAGATTTGAATATGAACCACTATTATAACCCTATCAACGATATCGGGCAATAATACACTTTTTCATTAATTGGAAATATTTTTTCACAACTATCTATTACTAATCCTGTCATAATGTTTTTTCCATATTTTTTAAGAACATCAAAATTCTTCTTTGAATTAACAGGATTAATTCCTTTCTTTATTTCAATAGGATATATTCCTTCTATAGATTCAATAATTAAATCAACTTCTTTTTGATCTCTATCTCGATAATAATATAAATTTAAATTCATTTGTTGATTAGAATTATAATAACTTTTTATTATTTCAGAAACTACATAAGTTTCATAAAACGCTCCATTCATAACACCATTTTCAAGCATTTCTGAATTAGGCCATTTACATAAATATGCACAAAGACCTGTATCCATAAAATATAATTTTGATGTTTTAACAATTCTATCTGATGCATTTTTCATATAAGGATCTAATAAAATTATAATACCAGAAGTACATAAAATTGATATCCATTTTTTTACTGTTCTAACATCAACACCTATAGCATTTGATATATCACTATAATTGACTTGACAAGCAGTTCTAAGAGCAATATAACTTAAAAAATTTAAAAATGTTGTTTCATTATCAGCCGATAACAATCTTCTAACATCTTTTTCGATATAAGTTTTAATATATGAAGAAAAGAATAAATCTCTATCTTTATTATTAACAATATATTCTGGCATTCCTCCTTTAAATATATCATTAAATATTTCTTTTCTAGTTCTATAAGGTGGTTTAAATTTTTTTTCTTTTTGTTTTAAAACATTTATATTAGGATTAAAAGCATTATGATTATCACTTTTTCTTATTTCATTATAAGATAAAGATGCTAAATTCAAAATTGCAGTTCTTCCTGCTAACGATTCAGAAACAGCTTGTTGTAAATCAAATTGATTAGAACCAGTTAAAATAAACATTAATTCGTATGGCAAATTATTACTATTCCAATAAAATTTTTGTTTATCAATTAATATTTTTATTTCAGGAAGAAGTTCAGGTGCTTTTTGTATTTCATCAATAATTAAAGGCCAATGATATGTTTCTAAAAACAATTTAGGATTTCTTTTTGCTAAATCTCTATTTAATGTATCATCCAAAGTAACGATATTATATTTATCATTAAAAATCATTTCTAAAACTGTTGATTTTCCAACTTGTCTAGCTCCATAAATTGTTATACAAGCAAATTCTTTTGAACATTTAATAATTGTATCTTCTATATCTCTTTTAATTAACATAAATTTCCTCTACATGTTTTATTATATACTAATATTAGTAAAAATCAACGGCAAATCATGCATTGCACTGCTATTTTTGCCGAAGAAATTATAAATTAATTAGTATTTTTATTCTTTTTTGAAAGAAATTTTCAATGATATTTTTTCTCTTTTTATTCCAATGATATGATTTATTATCATTAAATTTAAAATTAATTAATTTTCTTAATTTATCTTTTTGCTTTTCAGTAATAAATTCTTTAACAATTAATAAAAAATCAAAACCAAATGCAGAAGTTCTAGTTTTAGAATATTCATCTAAAGATAATAAATCTTTATCAAGAGCGTAATTAAATAAAGATAATCCATGATCAAAAAGTGGAGCAAATTTAATTGGTTTATTAGTTTTATTATCTACTAATAAGCCAAAATTTCCATAATGTCTATCAGTATTAAAAATTAATGCATCAAAAACAAGCATATCTACAAATGCATCATAATAATCTTGTCCTAAATTTAATAAAAAATTTGCAGTATTTTTAATATCTTTATTTTTAATAAATTTATACATAGGAACATAAGAAATATCAATATTATTAAACAATTCACATACTGAACAAATATTCTTTTTCCATTTTACTAATTTATATTCAACATGATTTATTCCCATACTATTTGCAATTTGAGAAGCATAAAATTCAGAATATGGCTCCATACCAGTATTAGCCATGCCTGATGTTCCTGCTTTATATAAATAAATTTTATTATTTATTCTTCTCCAACATTTAGGTAACATTCCAGAAGTTGTTAATTCTGGCGATGATGTAAATCCTTTAATTTGATTACTTCCATAACCAGTATAAGCAATTAACGCTAGAGTATTAGAAAATTTATTTTCATAAAGATTATAATCTTTAAATTTTCCTTTAAAATCTTCTTCTACTACCCAATAACTATCATTTAAAGATAAACCTTTACATATTTTTATAATTCCTATTACATCATTATTAGATAAGCCCATACTTAATAATAATTGATAAGAATATGTTCTATTTTTAGGTATAATTCTTGTTTTTAACCATTCAAAAATTCCATCATCATTAAGATCTAAACCAATTGGTAAAAGAAAAGAATTATCATTATCTATTTTTAAAATATGACATTTTCTAGTAAAATTTTCTTCTATATATTCAAACCATAATAAATTTTTATCATATTGTTTTAAAATAAAATTCATTTTCTTTTCACCTTCTTTATATTCAAATTAATTATTAAAATTACAATTATATTTTATCTTTATTTTTTGAAATATTAACTCATATATTATAATTTAATATTTTTTCTATTTTTATATCTATAAATTCTATCTAAAAAAACTGTTACATATGAACATAATGTAACAAAATATCATTATTTCAATAAAAATAAATATGTTTTTGAGATTTTTTCTCATTTTTAGTATTATTATTTGCTGTTTTTCTAATTTTATAATTCTTTTCTAACTTATTTAAATTAATTATAATAATATTCTTCATTATTTATTTTTTTATTTGAAGCTGATTCCTTTATCTCTATATAAAATATATTCAATATTATGAATCTTATCCATACAACATTTAATTATTTTGTAACACTATATTATTTGGGGTAAATCATAAAATCAAGTGTTACAATTTATTTATGAAATATCAAATTATTATAATTTTTTATTCTTTTTTATATTTCTATATCTATAAATTCTATCTAAGATTAAACCTGCTACACATGAACATAATGTTCCAATAATTCCATAAATCATAAAATCAGTTGGATTAACACTGCCATAAGCTTGTCTAATAGCTATAACTGTTGTTGGAATTAAAGTAACTCCTGCAGTATTTAATACTAAAAATGTTACCATATCATCACTAGCAACTGTTTTATCTTCTTCTAAAGATATTTCTTGTAATCTTTTAATTGCGTTTAAACCTGCTGGAGTGGCTGCAAAACCTAAACCAAACATATTAGCAGCAATATTAGTAGAAATATATTTTTTAGCAGTTTCATCTTTTAAAGTAGGCATTATTAAATTTAATAAAGGACTTAAAGCTAAAGAAATATAATCTATCAAACCTGAATCGTACATAATCATCATCATACCATTCCAAAAACAAGCTGAAAAAACTAAAGTAACAGTTAATTTTAACCCTTCTAAAGGTAAAGCTAAAATAGAATTACTTATATCTTCATATCTACCTGTAATTAAACCATATATTAAACAAAATAAACTAATAATAACCCATATTTTATTCATACTAAAATATATTATAAAAAAATAAAAATATTCATATTAAAAGCTGCTTTTCAGCAGCCATTAATAACTAGATTTTACTATGATCTACATAGAAAGTATGTAACAATTCATGAGCTTTATGTGAACCAGGTTTTTCTAAATATTCATTATATAAAGTTTTTACTTCTTCATTATCTAAAGAAATACGTTTAATTTTATTTTTATCAATATTATAAATACCTTGTTGGCGAGCTTTAATAACATCAATTTGTTCTTCACCAATTCTTATAGGTTGGCCTCCACCATTAACACACCCTCCTGGACATGCCATGATTTCAATAGCTGCAAAATCTTCTTCTTTATTCTTAACTTTATCTAATACTTTTCTAGCGTTATTTAAACCTGATACAATGCATACTTTAAGAATTTGATTATTAATATTAACTTCTGCTATTCTTGTTCCAGATAAGCCTCTAATTGAAGTAAAATTAACATCTTTAACTTCACCAGTTAATAACTTACTAGCAGTTCTAATAGCAGCTTCCATAACTCCACCAGTATTAGCAAAAATATCAGCTGCGCCAGTAGATTCACCTAAAATAGAATCATATTTTTCATCTTTTAAATCATTAATATTTATACCATGTTTTATTAACATATCAGCATATTCTTTAACTGTTAAAACATAATCTGTATTAAATAATTCATTATTTTTTAATTCTTCTCTTTGAGCTTCTCTTTTTTTAGCTAAACATGGCATTAACGCTACTACAACGATATTTTTAGGATCAATATTATTTTTTTCAGCATAATAAGATTTAATAATAGCTCCTGTCATTTCCATAGGTGATTTACATGAAGAAGGTAAAGATAATAATTCAGGATAATTATATTCTAAGAATTTAACCCAACCTGGACAACATGAAGTAATTAAAGGAAGATTCTTCCCTTCTTTAAGACGATTAATCAATTCATTACTTTCTTCCATAATAGTTAAATCTGCGCCAAAATTAGTATCAAATACTTTATCAAAACCAATAGCTCTTAAAGAAGCAACCATTTTACCAGTAACATCAGTTCCAGCTGGTAAATTAAATTCATCACCTAAACTAACTCTACATGCAGGTGCAGTTTGCACTACAACAAATTTATTTGGATCATTTATTGCTTCTTCTACTTTATCAGTATCATTTACTTGCATTAAGGCACCAGTAGGACAAACTTGAACACATTGGCCACAAGAAACACATTTATTTGGTGAAGAAATAATAGTATTAAATCCTCTCATTGTACTAGAAATTGCTCCAATACCTTGAATATTTTCACACACATCAATACATCTAGTACATAAAACACATTTACTTGCATTTTTAAGTAAACATCTCATTTCAACTTCTTTATTTTCTTGAGATAAATTATTACCATACCTTACTTGTCTAATGCCTAATTCTTTAGCTAAAGATTGTAATTCACATTTTCCATTTTTAGCGCAATATAAGCAATCATTAGGGTGATTAGATAAAATAAGTTCAACAATAGTTCTTCTAGCGTCAATCACTTTTTTATTATTAGTATTAATTACCATGCCTTCACTAATCATAGTTGCACATGCAGGAACTAAAGTTCTTCTTCCTTCAATTTCTACTACACAAACTCTACAAGAAGCAGGTTTATGTTCAAAATTACTTTCTTCATGAAATAAATAACATAATGTAGGAATATGGATTCCGTTTTTCTTACAAGCTTTTAAAATAGTTAAAGAGGAATCTTCAACATAATTTTTTCCATTAATTTTAATATTAACTAACATATTTTTCTTCCTCCTTATCTAACAATAGCTTTTGGTTTAGCTGGACATTTAGTTAAACATGTACCACATTTAATACATTTACTTACATCAATTTCATAAGCATTAAGACGTGGATTTTTACCAAATTTATCAGTTTTAACAATCGCATTAACTGGGCAATTTCTTGCACACATTCCACAACCTAAACAATTAGCAGTAACAATTTGATAATTTAATAAATTTTTACATGAACCAGCTGGACAACGTTTATCTTGAACATGAGCAATATATTCATCTTTAAAACCATGTAAAGTTGAAAGAACTGGATTAGGTGCTGATTGACCTAATGCACATAAAGAAGATTCTTTAATAACATTAGCTAATTCTTCTAATTGTTTTAAATCTTCCATAGTACCAAGGCCATCAGTAATACGAGTTAAAATTTCTAACATTCTTTTATTTCCAATTCTACAAGGAGTACATTTTCCACATGATTCTTCAACTGTAAATTCTAAATAGAACTTAGCAATATTAACCATACAGTCATCTTCATCAAGAACAATCATGCCTCCACTTCCCATCATGGAGCCTTTTTCTACTAAATTATCATAATCAATAGGAGTATCTAAATCTTTTTCAGTTAAACAGCCTCCACTTGGACCACCTGTTTGTACAGCTTTAAATTTTTTACCATTTTTAATACCACCACCGATATCATAAATAATTTCTCTTAAAGTTGTTCCCATTGGAACTTCAACTAAACCAACATTATTTATTTTACCAGCTAAAGCAAATACTTTTGTTCCTTTACTTCTTTCAGTTCCTAAAGAAGCAAATTTTTCTCCACCATCTAAAATGATAACTGGAATATTTGCCCATGTTTCAACATTATTAACATTGGTAGGTTTACCAAACAAACCTTTAACAGCAGGAAATGGAGGCTTTAAAGTAGGTTCACCTCTATTACCTTCAATAGAATGAATTAAAGCAGTTTCTTCACCACATACAAACGCGCCTGCTCCATATTTAATATTTATATTAAATGAGAAATCTGTTCCCATAATATGGTCACCTAATAATCCCATTTCTGTAGCTTGTTTAATAGCAATTTGTAAACGATGCACAGCTAAAGGATATTCTGCTCTAATATATATTTCACCTTCATCAGAACCAATTGCATATCCAGCAATAGCCATAGATTCAAGAACTGAATGAGGATCTCCTTCAAGAATAGAACGATCCATAAATGCTCCTGGATCTCCTTCATCAGCATTACAAATTACATATTTTTTATCACTTTGAGATGATTTAGCAAATTTCCATTTTTGTCCAGTTGGAAAACCTGCTCCACCTCTACCTCTTAATCCAGATTTACATACTTCTTCAATAACTTGATCTGGTGTCATTTCAAATAATGCTTTTGCTAAAGCTTGATAACCTCTTTCAGCAATAGTTTCAGCAATAACTTCTGGATTAATTAATCCACAATTTCTTAAAGCAATTCGATGTTGTTTTAAATAAAATTCAATATTATCTTGTTTTGAAACTCTAGTTCCATCACTAGTTTTATATAATAAATCTTCAATAACTTTACGTTCGATTATATGTTCTTTAATAATTCTTTCTGCATCTTCTTCTTTTACTTTTGTATAAAAGGTATGATCTGGAAATATTTTAACAATAGGCCCTCTTTCACAAAAGCCAAAACAACCTGTAATAGATATTTCTACTTTATCTTCAACATGGCATTCTTTAGCCCAATATTTTAATTTTTCAACAATAGCTAAAGATGATGAAGATGTACAACCAGTACCTCCACAAACAGAAATATGAAATTTATCAGAATCATCTCTTTCTTCATATCTTAATTCTAATAAATCTTTAACATTTTCATATAAATTTAATAAATCTTCTCTTGAATTAATTTTTTTACACATAGACTTCTCCCTATTTATCTTTTAATATTGTGATAAAATATTTTCTACATCATCTGGTGTTATATTACCATAAGTTTTATCATTAATTTGCATAACTGGTGCAAGTCCACATGCACCTACACATCTAAGTGTAGTTAAAGAAAATTTACCATCTGGAGTTGTTTCACCATTTTTAATTTTTAAAATTTCTTCCACTTTAGTTAAAATTTTATCTGAGCCTCTTACAAAACAAGCAGTGCCTAAACAAATATTTATAACATTTTCACCTTTTGGTACCATTGTAAAGAATGAATAAAATGTTACAACACCATAAACTTTTGAAACATTAATTTTTAATTTATCAGCAATAAAAGTTTGAACATTCATAGGTAAATAGCCAAAAATTGTTTGAGCACGATGAAGTATTGCAATCAATTCAGCACTATCATAGTTCTTTGAAGCAATAAATTCTTCTAGTTCATCAAACATTTCTTTGTTTGTTTTCATATAATCCGACCTCCAACACATACTTTTTTATTATAATTGAAATCACTTACATTGAAAACTTAAAAATAAAAATATTGATATTTTTTTATCAATATACTTTATAAATATTATTATATATATATCTAATTTATAAATAATTAATAGGTAAAACAACTAAGTTATCTCTTAGATATATTTTTTTATCATACAGACAAATAATAGTACCCATTCCTCTTTTACATTCTTTAACTTTATCTAATATATCAAATTCTGATGTCATATCAGCTTTAGGATTTGCACTCATTTTAATTTCAATAGGATATAATATTCCGTTTTCAATTATAATAAAATCTATTTCGCCTTCAATTTCTTTTTTTTGGCTAAAGTAAAGTACAACTTTATTTTAGCCATATTTTTATTATTTGTTGATTTATAAATTAATTAATTTAATGATATTCAATAGTAACAATTTTTCCACAAGATTCTAAAATAGATTTAATATTTTCTACAATTTTTAATTTCATAGCAATATCTATTGGTAAATCTTTATGTGCGGCATTAATAGAAGTACCGACAAAAAGATTAACATGGCTAGCTTTCTTTAATAAAAAATTAGCAATTAAAGATGCACCATCTTTATCAGATAAACTTTTTGAATCAACATCTTTGATATCTACATATTTTTTTGAAATATCTAAAGTTTTTCCTAAAGTAATAACACCTTCAGTAACTAAATCTATTCCTTCAATCATACCAATAGGAGGTACTTCAGGGGTATAATAATTCAAAGTTGTTTTTACTTCTTTTTTTAAATATTTAGCAATAATTTTTGAAGTTGTACCACCACATACAATTTTAATACCTTCTTTAGACATAAAATTACTTGCTACAATATTATCTTCTTGTTTATCCATTGGTGGACCTACTAATAAATTTACAATAACAGGTTCACATATTTTAATAGCCGCAATAGTAGTATCATCTCCAGGTTCACCCATATATAAAGCATTGCATGATTCACCTACTAAAGCAGCTACTTCTCTAGCAGACATATTAACATTATAATTATCTAAAATATATTGTCCTATATCATCAATAGACCAACCTAGATTCATAGTTTTACCAATTCCTGCATGAGGCGCACCATCAGAACAAAAAATCATAAAATCATTTTTTTGAGCTTGAATAGTAGAATAATATACATCTTTACCTATAATATTTTTTTTAATTCTATCAAGCATGATTCTTTTTTTATTACGAATATAAATTAAAGGTGGATTATCAAATTCAAAAACATATCCTAAACCATTTTTATCAATATGAACAACTGTAAAAGTCGCATAAGCAACTTTTCTTACACTACAAACTGGTAAAGTAGCAATAACTGAAGATACACATTCTTCAATATTAGCACCATTAGCAATCATTAAGCCCAATAATTTAGAAGTTAAAGTAGCTAAAATATTTGCTTTAACTCCAGAACCAAGACCATCAGCTAAAACAATAGTAGTGCCTAATTCATTTCTTACAATTTCTACTTTATCACCACATAATTCTTCATTAACATGATTTAAAGAAACATATCCATCATCAATAAAATATGTCATTTTATTTATCTTCCTTTAAAGTATTTTTAAAATTAATTAAAGCTATTTTTGCTTTAGCAGTTGATTCACCAAGTAAAGAAGCAATTTCTTGAACTGCTGCCATTTGTTGATTTATAACTTCATCAGTAACCGAAATCATTTCCTGACGTAATGATTTCATTTTTTCATCATTTAATGTTTCTAAAGTTACATCTTTATAAATAGCAAAAGCCATTTTTTGATCTTTAACATAAGTAATAGATACATCAAAATACATATTCTTTTTTTCATCATATACTATTACTGAATTAATATTTTTTTCTTCATCTAACGCTACTAATAATTCAGGTAAATCAAAAACTTCTTGATAAAATTTACCTACTACATCGTTTTCTACATTCAAATATTCAACTGCACGCGAATTAATATCTAAAATATATCCTTCTTGATTAACAGAAATAATGCCATTAGGAGTATGTTCAATAATTTCATTTGAAATTGATTCTGCTTTATTTTTTAAATAAGGCATACAAAATTCTGGATCAGCAGTACCATTAAATACAGCAATAGCTTTTTCTCTACATGTAGGATATCCACATGCCCCACAATTTATTTCATCTTCTTTTTTAAATTTAAAAATTCTTTCTAATATTTTTCTTATTTCTTCTTCTGTCGGTATTTTTTTATTAGTAATAATTGGCGTAAATTTACAAGTTAAATCTATATTATAATTATCTTCATTTTGAGTTTTATCAACATTCTTTTTTACATAAGATCTTAATACTGCATTAGCTTTTATTGGTGAAGAAGTACTAATTTTACATGGTCCATTAATACAACCACCTTCACACATATTCATTTCAATAAAAACATGATCAAGTTCTTCAATATTTGCTAAAGTTTGTCTTAATTCATTACCTCCATCAATAGATAATGAATCATAATTAGCTGGTAATGTTTCACCAAATGATTTAATTATTCCACGATTAATTGGATAAAATCTCGCTAAATTTGTTTCATGGTTTATGCTTTCTATATGTTCAAAATTAATATTTTTTTCATTAAACATTGTTTGAATTTCTTCAAATGTTAAAGCATATTCTACTTCAGGATAATTTAAAGCTTCTTTCTTTTTAGCTATACATGGTCCTACAAAAACAATTTTTAAATTTTCATCATATTTTTGTTTTAAAATTCTTGCTGTAGCAATCATTGGAGTAATTACAGGAGCAAGATATTTAATTGCATTAGGATAACACATTCTTAAAAAATCATTACTAGCAGGACAACATGAAGAAATTAAAACTTTATATTTTCCTTCATCTAATAATCTTTTATATTCTTTAGTTACATATTTAGCGCCTAAGGCTACTTCTTCAACATATTTAAAGCCTAATTTTTTGCAACTTTCAGCAAAAGAAAGAAAATTATCAACATTAAAATTACTAATAAAAGAAGGTGCAACAATTAAAGCAACATTATCATTTTCTTTTATTAATTTTTTTACATTATCAACATCTGAATATACTTTTTTTGCATTTTGAGGGCAAACATGGACACATTCTCCACATAATATACATTGTTCTTCAATTATTTCTGCTTTATTATTTGTAAAATCAATAGCTTTAACTGGACAATGTCTTAAACATGAATAACAATCTTTACATGAATCAATATCAAATTTTAAAAACATTTTTGTTATCCTCTTATTCTCTTTAAAACTTTTTCTAAGAAAATTTCATCAATATTATTAATATTTACATTTTGTATAGGTTCTTCATCAATAAGCATAGATACTCCTTCAGCACATCTTCCTAAGCAAAATGAGCCTGATAATTCTACATCATTAATTAATCTATTTTCTTTAATTAATTGTTGTAATCTTTCAATTACTTTTTCGGTTCCTTTAAGATGGCATGATGAGCCAATACAAATACATATTTTCATAAATTTTCTCCCATTAAGAAAATTATACATGAAAAATAGTTTTTAATAAATAAATTTTTATCTATTAAAAGTCTACTAGAAATTATTAACAATTAAAATTCTAGAATATTTACCACCTGCATATTCTACTTTATTAGTATCAATAAATGATATTGTTAATTCATTTGTTATTTGATTATAATAATATTTTTTGATACCTTTTTCTATATTTATAGAAATTCTCATACCAATTATTTTATCAGTTAGAAATATATATTGATTAATATAATTTTTTCCTTTATTTAAAAATATTATATATTTATATTCATTAAAATATGTTTCATATATTGATTTATGAAAATCATAATCATTTGAGCAAGCTAAACTAACCATAATTAAATATTGATCATTTTTTTCACTAGCTGTAATTAATGTTCTTTTAGCTTTACTAGTATATCCTGTTTTTCCTCCTATTAAATATTTATATGTCTTTAATAATTTATTTTTATTAATATAAACATGATTATCAAAACGATATTCTTTAGTAGAAATTATTTCTTTAAATAATTCATTATTCATACAATATTTCATTAATATAGCCATATCATAAGCAGTAGATATATTTCCATCATCATAAATATCAAGTCCACATGGATTAGAAAAATATGTATTTTTCATTTGTAATTCTTGAGCTTTTTTATTCATTTTTTCAACAAATAAAGAAGTATTTTTTTCTACTATTTCACTTATTGCGTAACTTGCATCATTACCACTTCTTAATAATAAACCATACACTAAATCTATTAAGCGATATTCTTCATTTTCTTTTAAATAAATAGAACTTCCTTCAACATTACAAGCAGTACTATTAATAGTAAATGAATAAAATAATTTTTCACTTTCAATAGCTAAAATAGCAGTCATTATTTTTGATATTGAGGCTACTGATCTTTTATCATGAAAATTTTTACCTTCTAAAATATCTCCATTATATCCATCAATTAATATATAACTTTTACATTCATAATTTTGATATTCTACATTAGGGTTTATTACTTGAATTGTAGAAAAAAACATTAATAACGCTAAAAATAGTTTCAAAAAAACATCACCATTAAATTAGATGATGCTTTTGTTATTTTTATTCATTTTATAAAGGTTTATTTTTTATTTTTGAATAATTACGAGGATATTTTTTATCAATATCTTTATTTAATTTTATAAAAATATTTATTCTATTATCTAAATCAGTAATTAAATTAATTTGTTGAGTTTTAATAATTGTGGAATTTAATATTTTTAAAGCATTATTAGCTTCTTCAATTTCTTCATTACCTTGTTTACCTTTTAACGCAACAAAGATACCATTTACTTTAATTAAAGGCATAATTAATTCTAAAAGAATATTTAATCTAGCAACTGCTCTAGCTGTAGCGTAATCAAATGATGATCTATACATAGATAAATCTTCTGCTCTAGCATTAATTACTTTTACATTATTTAATTTTAATTCATCAATAACTTTATTTAAAAAATTACATCTTTTTGTTAATGGTTCAACTAAAGTTACTTCACATAATGGATAAGCAATGGCTATAACTAAACCAGGAAAGCCTGCTCCTGAACCTACATCTACCAGGGTTTTATTATTTAAATCTAGCTCAAAAGAAAATAATAACGAATCATAAAAATGTTTTTCATATACTTCATCTTCTTCAATAATTGCAGTTAAATTCATTACTTTATTAGTTTCATAAAGTAAATGGTAATATTGATCAAATTGATTTTTTTGATTAGTATTTAATATTAAACCATTTTCTTGACATTTATTATAGAAAGTTTCTTTATTCATGTGAATTAACCTTTTTAATATAAATAATTAATTGAGCAATATCAGCAGGGTTAACGCCAGAAATTCTTGAAGCTTGACCAATAGTTAATGGTTCAACTTCACTTAATTTACTTCTTGCTTCAAGCGCTAATCCTCCAACTGAATGATAATCTATATGAGGTGGTATTTTCATATCATCAAGTTTTAATAATCTACTTGCTTCTTTTTTTTCTTTTTCAATATAACCTTCATATTTAACAAGAATTTCTAATTGTTCTTCACCAGTTTTATCAAGACCTTCTTTGATAGGAGCATAATTTTTTATCATATCAAATGTTATATTTGGTCTTTTCAATAAATTACTAACTGTAATTCCACCTTTAAAATTTTCAATACCAAGTGAAGTCATTTCTTCTACCATTTTTTTATTGCCAGATAGAATTGTTTTCTCTAAGATTTCTTTATTTTCTTTGATTAAATCACATTTTTTTAAGAATTTTTGATATTTTTCATCATTAATAAGACCTACTCTATGGCCATATTTCATTAATCTGATATCAGCATTATCATGTCTAATTAATAATCTAAATTCTGCTCTTGATGAAAGTAATCTATATGGTTCTTTAGTTCCTTTATTGATTAAATCATCAATCATGACTCCTATATAAGATTCATCTCTTCTTAATATAAGTGGTTCTTCATTTTTTATTCTTAATGAAGCATTAATACCTGCCATTAAACCAAGACCAGCTGCTTCTTCATAACCTGATGTACCACATATTTGTCCTCCACAATAAAGCCCAGGCCACCTTTTTACCATTAAAGTAGCATCGAATTGAGTTGGATATATTGCATCATATTCAATTGCATAAGCATATTTTAATATTTCAGCATGTTCAAGACCATTTAGTGAATGTACCATTTGTAATTGTATATTTTCAGGCATTGAAGTAGAAAAGCCTTGTAAATAAACTGAATCAGTATGAATTGATTCTGGTTCTAAAAATAATTGATGTCTTTCTTTATCAGCAAATCTAACAATTTTATCTTCAATAGACGGGCAATATCTAGGGCCAACTCCTGTAACTATTCCTCCATACATTGCTGAAGCTAACAAATTATCTTTAATAATTTGATGTGTTTTAGCATTAGTATAAGTTAAATAACATTTTATTTGTTTATTTAATGGTAAAGATTCTTCATTATCATAAGAAAAACATAAATTACCTTCCATACCATATTGTGGAATTAATTTGTCATAATCAATAGAAGAAGATTTAATTCTTTGAGGAGTACCAGTTTTTAATCTTAAAATTTTAATACCCATTTCTTGTAATTTAGGTGATAAACCATGAGTAGATTTTTCTCCATCTGGTCCTTTATCAAAAGCTTGATGTCCTACTAAAACTCTAGCTTCCATATATGTTCCAGTTGTTAAAATAACAGCTTTTGAAGTTAAATCTTTATTGTTAACTTTTACTCCATATACTTTATTTTCATCATGCAATATATCATTTACCATGCCTTCTAATAAAGTAAGATTTTCTGTATGAAAAGCATAATCTTGCATGATTTTTGGATAATCTAATTTATCTTCTTGAGCTCTTAAACATTGTACTCCAGGCCCTTTTCCAGTATTAAGCATTTTTATTTGTAAAGCTCCTTTATCAGCACCTTTACCCATCATGCCACCTAATGCATCTATTTCTCTAACTACTATGCCTTTAGCAGATCCACCAATAGATGGATTACATGGCATGTTTGACATTTTATTAAAATTAAGAGTTATTAAACATGTTTTCATGCCCATATGAGCAGCTGCCATAGCTGCTTCCATTCCAGCATGTCCACCTCCTACAACGATAATATCATAATCGTAATTCATATTAACCAATGCTTCCTTCCATATCCATTTTAATAAGTCTATTTAATTCAACTGCATATTCCATCGGTAATTCTTTAGAAAATGGTTCAATAAAGCCCATGATAATCATTTGAGTTGCATCTTTTTCAGATAATCCTCTACTCATTAAATAAAATAATTGTTCTTCATTAATTTTTGATACAGTAGCTTCATGTTCAAGGAATGAAGTATTGTTATTAACTTCATTACTAGGAATTGTATCAGAAGCAGAATAATCATCTAAAATAAGAGTATCACATTCAACATGAGCTTTCGCATTATTAGCATTTGGTCCAATAAAAACTCTTCCACGATAATTAGCAATTCCTCCATGTTTTACAATAGATTTAGAAATAATAGTAGATGTTGTATTATCTGCTAAATGTATCATTTTAGCACCTGCATCTTGATATTGATTTTTATCAGCAACTGCAATAGATATACATGTTCCCTTTGCTCCATCGCCTGCAAGTACACAACATGGATATTTCATATTTGTTTGTGAACCAATGTTGCCATCAATCCATTCCATTAATCCGCCTTCATGAATATAAGCTCTTTTAGTAACTAAATTAATAATATTATCAGACCAGTTTTGAATAGTAGAATAACGGCATCTTGCACCTTTTTCAATGATAATTTCTACAACTGCAGCATGCAAAGATTCCATTGAATATATTGGTGCAGTACAACCTTCTACATAATGAACATCAGCACCTTCATCAACAATAATTAATGTTCTTTCAAATTGACCCATTTTTTCATTATTAATTCTAAAATATGATTGTAATGGTTTTTCAAGTTTTACACCTTTTGGTACATAAATAAATGATCCACCTGACCAAACGGCACCATTTAAAGCAGAGAATTTATTATCTCTATAATTAACAACTGTATTAAAATATTTTTTAAATAATTCAGGATATTGTTTTAAAGCTGTATCTGTATCAAGAAAAATAACACCTTTTTCTTCAACTTCTTTTAACATATTATGATATACAACTTCTGATTCATATTGAGTTGAAACACCTGCTAAATATTTTTGTTCAGCTTCTGGAATTCCTAATTTTTGGAATGTATTTTTAATTGTTTCAGGTACATCATTCCAATCTTTTTCAACTTTTGCAGTTGGTCTTATAAAATAAGTAAAAGAATTAAAATCAATTTTAGATAAATCTGGACCAAATTTTGGTAAAGGAGATTCTAAAAAATATTTTAATGATTTTAAACGAAATTCGAGCATCCATTCTGGTTCGTTTTTTAATTTTGAGATTTCTCTAACAATTTCTTCTGATAAACCTTTATCAGTTTTTAATATAGAAACATCTTTATTTTTAAAGCCATATTTGTAATCATTTTCTTCCATATTAATCTTTTCCTTCTAATATTTTATTCATTCCATTCCAGCCAATAGTCGCACATTTAATTCTTGCAGCTTGTCTAGATGTGTTCATAAAAACTATTGCTTCATCAAGAATAGATTCATCATATTTTTCTTCATGAATCATTGCTAAATAATTTTTGATAATTTCATTAGCTTGTTCAATAGTTTTTCCTTTAAGTAATTCACTCATAATTGAGGTTGAAGCTTTTGAAATTGCACATCCAATTCCATGCCAACAAACATCAACTAAAATATTATTTTCAATTTTTGCTTGAACATATATTTTATCTATACAAGAAGTTGAATCCATATAAACAGTTTTATATGCAGGATCTTTTTCTTCACGAAAGTTTCTTGGATTTGAGTAATGATCCATGATGATTTCTCTCATCATTTCTTGGTTAATTGAAATAGGCATCTAAAAAATCTCCACCTTTCTTACATGCTTCAATAAAAGCATCAATTTCTTCAAATGTGTTATAAAAATATAATGAGGCTCTAACTGTTGCATCTGTATTTAATTTATGTAATAAAATTTTTGCACAATGTTGTCCTGATCTTACTGCTATGCCATAACTATTAAATAATGAAGCAGTATCTTGAGCAAAAACATTTTTAACATTAAAAGTAATAATTCCTGAATCAGCATTAGAATTATAAAGAATGATATTATCTAATTCTTTAAGTTTTTTTATTGCGTAATCATGAAGTTTTTTTTCATAATCATGAATATTATCCATACCAATTTTATTTAAATAATCAATAGCCGCTCCTAAACCTATAACACCAGCAATATTTTGAGTGCCAGCTTCAAATTTTAATGGTGATTCTAAATAACCAATATTACCACATGTATCAAATTTTGTATTCATGCCTCCACCAGTTAAAACAGGATCTAATTTATCTAATAATTCATATTTACCATATAGAACACCTATACCAGTTGGTCCACACATTTTATGACCAGAAAATGCTAAAAAATCTACATCTAAATCTTTAACATCTATTTTCATATGAGGTACAGATTGTGCACCATCAAGAATAAATAATGATCCATTTTCATGAATTATTTTTGCAAATGATTTAACATCAAATTCAAAGCCTAATACATTTGTTATTTGGGCTAAAGAAACAATTTTTGTATGAGAAGATAATGCTTTTTTTAAATTTTCAACAGTTAATCTTCCTTCATCAGTTAATTCAATATATTTAATCTTACAATGTGTTTTTTCACTTAATTTAAACCAAGGTAAAACATTTGATGCATGTTCAGCTTCTGTTATCAATATTTCATCATCTTCAGTGATATCTTTTAAGCCATGCGCAATCATATTTAAAGACATAGTTGTTCCTGAAGTAAATACAATTTCATTAGCTTCAGCATTTATAAATTTAGCCACTTTTTGTCTAACATTATCATAAGTTTCATCAACTTTATGAGCAATATCATAATCACCTCTATGAGCATTAGCACAATAATTTTTATAATAATCTTCTATTGCATCAATTACGCATTGTGGTTTTAATGTTGTTGCTCCATTATCAAAATAAATTAATGGTTTATTTTGCATTAATTTACCTTGTAGCATTGGAAAATCTAATCTTATTTTTTCAACATCAAACATAATTAAATCTCCTTAGTAATGCTATTTACTATTTGTTTTTTAATTTTTTCATCGTTGAAATATTTTACAATTGGATTTAAGTATCCTAAAGTAATAAGTTTTTTTGCTTCATCTTCAGTTAATCCTCTACTCATAAGATAATAAACATGATCAGGATTTATTTGTCCTTCACTAGCACCATGGCTAGCTTCAACATCATTTTCATAAATACATAATTTAGGGCTTGCTTTAGCATGACAAGTTTTATCAAATAAAACAATTTTTGCACTTTGTTTTGTAGCAGCTTTTTTAGCGCCTTTTTTAATTATTGCATCACCTAAAAATTCTAAATCAGAACTATTTTTGCAAACACCATAATTTTCCATATTTGCAGTGGTCAAACCAACATTATGTAAGATATTTATTTTAAATATTTTTCTATCATTTTGTTGAGCTAAACATGCTAAATGCCAATCAACAGAAGAATTGATTTCATTAAGATTTATTTCTACTTCAAGTGTTTTTTCTCCACTAGAAAAATCAGCACATCCTGCTGTTAATCTAGCATTTTCTTTTAAATCAAATTTTCTAAAAGCATTATTAGCTTTTTCTTTAGCAAATAAATTATATAAAACTTGAGAATTAGTACCTATTTGGTATTCAATTTTCGAATTATTTTTTTCTTCTAATTCAAGTATTTCAATATTGCAATTTTCTTGTATTTTAACAACTAATTTTTCTGCTTCGAGTTTTTTCCAAAATATTATTATTTTGCCAATTTGATTTTTATTTATTATAACTAAATGATCTTGAATTTCAAATTTTTCTATTCCTTCAAATTGTAAATTCATAATAATTTCTTCCTACTTTAAAACATTTTTTACAGCACATGAGCCAATAGAAACAGTATTCATTTCTGTTTCATCTTTAGTTATTTTGATACCGTATTCTTTTCTAAGCCATTCATATCCTTCTGTATCAATTCTTTTAATTAAAGAATTGTCTCCTTCAAGAACTATTTTACCATTTATCATAATAGCTGCTCTTGTAGGGTGTATTAATTGATATAATCTAGCATAATGAGATATTACTAAAAATGACATATCGGTTGATTCTAATTCATTAATTGCATTAGCTACAACATTAATTGCATCAACATCTAATCCAGAATCAATTTCATCAAGCATTGCTAAATCAGGTTTTAATAAAAGCATTTGTAATATTTCATTACGTTTTTTTTCTCCACCTGAAAATCCTTCATTTAAAAATCTATTTGCCATATCCATTGAGATATTTACTTTTTGTGACGCTTTTTCTAATTCACGATAGAATTCAAATATTTTAATTGGATTGTCTCTTCTAGCATTAATTGCAGCTTTTAAAAATTCAGCATTTACTACTCCAGGTACTTCGCTTGGATATTGCATTGCTAAAAATAAGCCTTTTTTTGCTCTTTCATCAACTTTCATTTTTAAAACATCTTCACCATCTAAAGTAATTGATCCTTCTGTAACTTGATATTTTGGATTACCCATGATTACTGCAAGAAGTGTTGATTTACCATGTCCATTTGGGCCAAGTAATGCAACCATTTCTCTATCATGTATTTCTAAATTAACACCTTTTAATATTTCTTTGCCTTCAACACTCGCATGAAGATTTTTGATAATTAATTCTTTCATTTTTTATAATCTCCTAAGCCTTATTATTCTACTACATTAATAATCTAAGTACAATTATTTTGATTTTTTATTAATAAAAAAAGAAGATATTTTCATATCTCCCTTTTATATTTATTAAAATCTTAGAAACCGCAAGATGTAAACCAGCCACCGCATCCAACGATGACAAGTAAAATGAACAATACTAAGATAATTGCAAATGTACTACCTGTATTCATCAAAACGCACCTCCTTTAACATTGGCAATAACAACCAATGATTGCAATCAAGATAAACAAAATGAGTATATATGCAAAGAAGTTTCTTCCGCCTGTATTACTTACTGATGGATTCATAATCCCCCTCCTTTGTTTTCATAATATATTATGTTAGTTTGATAAATTGGTTATATTTTATTGAAAATATTATATTTTGAGCCCAGGTTGTGCAAAATATGGTTGCATTGGCGCATGTGCATGCGCATGTAATAACTAAAGTTATTCAAAATGTTAATTAAATATTGAAATCAAAATGCTAATCAAGTATTATTAATACGCTATATTAAAAAACAGGGAGGATTTTTCGATTATGAAAAAGCAATTACTTCTCTTATCAATGATCGGATTATTAACTTTAGCTGGTTGCGGTGATGTCAATCAACAAAAAGGTGATAATGGCGAACAAATCATTGTAAAAATAGGAGACCAAAACTACACTGCAAATGATTTATTTGAAAATTATTCATCTACTTCAACTGGAGCATCTCAATATTACAACGCTGTTTATGATGTTCTTGTCAATGTAGTTCAACCAATAACAGAAAACATTAAATCAAATGTTAACACAAAGATGGATCAATTCTTGAAATCAGTTGAAGATGCTGCTACTGAAAATGGTACATCAAAAGCAACAGAACAATCTAAGAAATTAGAAAGTGAAGGTGTTGAAGATTTAGCTGAACTCGAAGAAGTTTATACATTAGCAGAAAAGAAAACTGCTTATGAAGATAAATTTTATGAAAACAATAAGAATTCAACATTGTTAGCTGAATATATTAATTATTATGCACCATATCACATTCGTCATATTTTAGCTAAAACTAATAGTGGTGATAGCTTATATGATGGAACTATTGATAAAGATGCTGCTACTAAAGTTGCAAACATCGTTATTGCATTAGCTAATGATAAACAATCATTTAATACTATTGCAAGTTCTTATTCTGATGATTATTCGGTAGAAGATGATGTTACTGCTGGTCCAAGATACGATAGCGTTGGTATCATGACAACCACAACATCATTTGTTAATGAATTCAAATATGCAATTTATCAATATGATTCATTATACAATACAGCAGCAACAGCTAATGTTACAGCTTATAATGAGCGTCAAGCAACTAGAAAAATAGGTAATACTGATTATGAAGGTTCTTCATTAATTCCAAGTGATGTTGATACAAATTACTTAAAGAGTAAACTTCATAGAATTGATTATTCTGTTTTCACTGATTTAAAAGAATATGCTTCTATTACAACTGATAGTTTAAAAACAGAATATAAAGAAGATAAATATTTACCTCGTAATATTCTCTTCAATGATGAATTAAATGATCATGCTTTAGGAGTTATTACAAGAGGAACAACTGGAAAAGGAAATAGATTTTGGCATATAGATGGCTTATCTGCTTCTAACGATTCAAAAGATGATGTTCTATGTGATGAAGCTAAACGTCCAATTTTAGTTACAAGAGCTGGCTCAGGTAGTGGTGATTCTGGATATCAAGGTATTCACTTTATCATTATTCAAAAATCTCCTTTTGTAAAAACTGGATCAAGCGAATTATTAGCTGAATTAGAAAGTTATTATGATATTAAAGCAAGAGAAAACAATGTAGCTGATTCTTATGTTAACTTCATTGATTCAACAAGTGAATCAATTTACGACAAACGTTCTAAAGTTATTGAAACAGATGTCAAAGGTTTTGATTCTTATATGTCTTATAGAATTTATGAACAAGCATTAAAAGAAGCAAAAGAAAAAGGTACAATAAAATTTGGTGAAGTTAATGATAAATCAATTGGCTCAATTATCGAATCATATTTAAATGCAAATAGAACTTCAGCTGCATATTCAGCAAAAGAAACTTATGAAGAATCTTGGACTTCTTATATAAGATTATTAAAGGCACAAGATCAACAAAGTGCATTAAAAGTATCTAGTAGCGAAAATTATCTAGGTATAAAAGGATATTTAAAAGTAGGAGGAAGATAAAATGAAAAAAGTTACAAAAATTTTAAGTTTATCTTTAGTTGCTCTATCATTATTTGCATGTGATGATATTCTTGCAAAACCAGATGTAGTCGTTAATGAAGATTCATTAATTACTATCGGTGATAACAAAGACATTTATAACAATAATTTTGAAGTCATTTATGATCAATTAGTTTCTTCTGGTACATCAAATAGTACTATTATGAAAGAAATCATTAATAACACTGCTAAAAAAGAAATTTCTAAATTCTATAATATTTCAGAAGCTGATTTCAACAAAGTTTTAGAAACAGTAAAAACTAAATTAGTTAATCCTTCAACAGCTGATTTAACTGGTAAAGCACAAGAATTAGAAAATATTATTCTTGAAAAAGTTCAAAAAACAATGATGGATAAAGTTAAATCTGGTTCTTATTCAAAAGAAAGTTTATATCAAGAAGAAAAATTTGCTAATGAATTAAAAACTTCTTTATATGATATCAAAGGTGAAGAATTTGTTGAAGATTATTTAATTACACCAGATTCAGAATATAAAGATTTATTTAAAGCAGATTATTCTGATTATATTGAAAGAAGTATTTATCCTGATTTATTAAAAGAATTATTAACTTCTGTTTATCTTTATGAAAATGAATATTTATCATTAGGTAGAGCTTATGCTAGAGAAGTTAAATATATTAAATTAGAAACAATCTCAACACATAAAGATTCTGTTCCAATGCTTATTAATTCATATTTTGAAGCATTTAGAAATAATGAAATTTCATTTGATTTAGATTCTTTAGCTAAAATTTATAAAGGTGTTAATTTAGCTGATGGTTCAGTAGAAAAAACATTCTTAACTAATTATTCTGGAATTACAACAAGAGAAAATGTCATTGAAGAAGAAATAAGTAAAGTTGGTGTATGGAATGGCACAAATGAATATGATCTTATTAAAGATTCAACAAAAAGAGATAATGAATTAGTTTCTTCTTACACTGGTTCATATACATACCCTGTTTCTCATGGTAAACTTTTAAAAGATAGAGAATTAGAAGCATTAGACATCGTAGTTGATGATGGTTTAGTTGTTAAATCAGGTGGTGTAAGTAGTTTACCATCAGATTTAAGAGATAGAATTTTCACATCTAATATTAGCAATAATATTACAAAATTAGCATCTCGTGATGAAACTAAAGAAATTCAAATTTTAATTCCTAAGTATACACCTAATTTAAGTGAAACAGATCCTGATTATTACTTAAATAAATATGCTTATTATGATACTTCAAGTAATGCATATTATATTGTATTAATTGGTAATTATTATAATACTTCTGCTTTACGTCAAAAAGATGATGACACAGCTGAAGTTAAAGAAGATAAAAAACAACATGCTTTAGAAATTGCTAGATTATTAAGCTCTACTTCATCAAATCAAACTGATGCAATCACTCATTATTTAAATCAATATGATTTAACATTTGGTGATCAAAAGTTCTATGATTATTTAAAAGAAACTTATCCAGATTTAGATATATTTGATTAATCAAGTTTTGAAAAGAGGAAAATATTTCCTCTTTTTTTATGAAGAAAAATGATATAATATATTTATCTTAAAGGAGATTTAAAATTATGGAAAATTGTAATTGTATTTTTTGCAAAATTGCTAGAGGTGAAATCCCTTGCTATAAAGTTTATGAAGATGATAAAATTTTAGCGTTCTTAGATATTTCTCAAACAACTAAAGGACATACTTTAGTCATTACTAAAGAACATTTTCAAAATTTCTTATATGTACCAAAAGATTTGCTTTCACAAGCAATATCAACGGCTCAAAAAGTTGCACAAGCTGAAGTTGCTTCATTAGGCGCTAATGGAGTTAATATATTAATAAATACTAATGAAGTAGCAGGTCAAACAGTTATGCATTTTCATATCCATGTTATACCTAGATATAATAATAAAGATAATATATCTATTGAATTTACTCCAACAGGTATAAAAAAACTTAATTTACCAGCTATTGCTAGTGAAATTAAAAATAATATTTAGTTATTTTAATATTTGATAAATAAAAAGAAGGAATTGACCTTCTTTTTTTATTTTTTTGGTTTATAGAACGCTCTTCCATCTAAAGCCATAATTCTTTGAGTAAATTCACCATTATCAACTGTTGCAAGAGCTTTATCTATCATAATCATTTTTGCATCTAAATCATCAATTACATGTAATAAAAATGCTTCTTTAGTTAGTGGAGGAACTGGTGACCCAAATTCTTTTTCTCCATGGTGAGATAAAATCATGTGTTGCAATAAAATTGGAACTTCAGAATGAATATTTAATTTTTCACTGGTGCTTCTTATTTCACTTACCATAATTGATATATGGCCAATTAATTTGCCTTCCAAAGTGTATTTAGTAGCAATAGGGCCACTTAATTCAATCGTTTTCCCTATATCGTGTAAAATTATACCTGCTATTAAAATATCTCTATCTACGCCATCATAATAAGATGTAAGTATTTCTGCTATATCACACATTGATACAGTATGATATAATAAGCCAGATGCAAATTCATGATGATTTTTAGTTGCAGCTGGATATGATATAAATGCATCATAATGTTCATCAACAATATATTTTACAATTCTATATGCATCTTCATTTTTTATTGAATTAAGATATATATTTAATTTTCTAATAAGTTCTTCTTGAGGGATTGGAGATGGAATACAAAATTTTGTATAATCTATTTTTCCTTGATCAACTTTTTCTATTGTACTTACTTTTATTTGCAATATTCCTCTATATTCAATTACATCACCTGTAATTTTTATAACAGTACCTATTTGACAAGCGTTGACATCATTTTCACTTGCATCCCATTTTTTTGCTTCTATTCCACCAGTTTTATCTTGTAAAGATAAAGATAAATATGGTGCTCCAGCATTAGAAACACCTTTAGTAACATTATTTAAAAGCAGTTCTGTTTCTATATGAGTTCCTTCTTTAAATTCATTTATATAGTTTGTCATATTAAACCTCCCTGATTTACTACCATAATAATATCATTATATTTATAACCTTTCATCTTTAATTTGTTAATTATATAATTAGTTCTTTCATTTTCAGGTTTATTTTGACTTTTTATAAAAATTAAATTATAATCTCTTTTCAAATTTGATATTTCTTCTTCATAAGAAGCTATATTTATTTTCTTTAAAACTTCATTTATTAAATCAAAATCAAACCCATTATTTAATAAACTATTTTTAATAAGAATTATTTTTTTATTTTGACTTTCTTTATTATACTTTTTTATTAAAGCTGGTAATATATTATTTATCTTTTCTAATTCAATATTTTTATTGTATTCAAGTTCTTGCTTAAATCCTTTTTGAATTAATTTTTCTTTTATTTTATAATAACCATAATTTTTTAAATTCAAACATTCAATGTATTCATTAAAATAATTTTCATCATTTAATAAGTTATTATTTTTTAAATACTTTATTAAATAATTAATATTATCGTTTGAGATATTTTTGTTTTTTAATTTTAATATTATTTCGTTTGTAGAATAATTCTTTTTGGATAATAAAGATATTAAATAATTTTTTTCTTTAATTAAATTACTTTTTTGCTTTATTGTTTCATATTCATCTTCATCAATATCTTTATCAACATAAAAATAATAATCAGTAAATAAATCTTCATCTAATGATAAACATTCTCCATTATCAAATGTTATTTTATAGTTATTTTTATTTTTGTTTATATTTTTAATTTTCATTTCTAACCTCAAAACATAACTAAGAATTATTATACACTATTTTATTGTATTAAAAATAATTATTAAATGATTAATTTTATTAAATAGTGTAAAATTTAAAAGATTGGAGTTTTTATAAATGAAATTAATAGCGTTAGATATGGATGGAACATTATTAAATAAAGAAAGTAAACTTTCTTCATATAATAAATATATAGTTAAAGAAGTAGCTAAAGCAAATATGGTTGTTTTAGCTTCTGGAAGGCCATTTAAGAGCCTTTTACCATTTATTGAGGAATTATCAATAGATAGCATAAATAATTACTCTATAGCTTATAATGGTGCAATGATTGTAAATAATAAATCTCATGAAATTATATATAAACATTTATTAAGTTCTAATATTATAAAAGAATGTTATGCTTTATCTTTAGGATTAAATGTTGGTTTTTTTGCTTATAATGAAAATAATCAAATTTTAACTAATAATCCTACTGAATATGTTTTATTTGAAAAAAAGTTAACTGGTAATGATGTTGTTATTAGTGATTTCAAAAATAATATAAATTATGTAAAATTAACTTTTACTGATACAAAAGAAAAATTAGATGCAATATATGATATTATAAAAAATAAATTTAAAGATAATTATAATGTTATTAGATCCCATGATTATTTTATAGAAATAGTAAATAAAAATGTTTCTAAAGGTACTGCATTAATCTATTTGTCAAAGTTATTAAATATAAGTAAAGAAGACATTATTTCTTTTGGTGATAATGAAAATGATTATACAATGTTAGAAGCATCAAATGAAAAATATGTTATGCAAAATTCTACTTCTAGTAAACTAGTTTCTATCGCTACTAAAATTGTTCCAACAAATGATAAAGATGGAGTTGGGAAAACATTAAGTGAAATTTTCAATATCAAATAATAAATTTATTTATTTAATTTTAATTTAACAATATAATATAGTTATGGTTGAAACAAATAAATTAGAAAGTATTTTTGAAGCATTAGAATTAATTAAGAATGGGGAAATAGTTGTTACAAAAAACAATAATGTAACTACATTTTTTGCGTTAAAAGGTAAAAGGATTCATTGCCAAAGTCAAAATTTGAGTTTTAATTTAAGTTTTAAAGAATTTTCTAATCTTTATGGTCAATCGACATTTTATTTATATTCTCCATCAGAAAATATTATTGATACAAAAAAAGATGATGAATATTATAATTGGAATTATCTAAAAAAATAAATAATTCATTTGTCTTAGCTCAACTGGAACCAAAGAGCAATCGACAAAAAAAGCCTATTTCTAGGCTCTTAACAATTAAAGTGGTGCCGTCTATCGGAATCGAACCAACAACCTATCGATTACAAGTCGATTGCTCTGCCAGTTGAGCTAAGACGGCGTTTGCTTTATTATAATAAAAGGATTTAAAGTAAAAATCAAGTAAAAATTTAATTTTTTTTATTTTTTTAAAAGGTGGCTAAAAATGATATATTATTATTTGTTAAAATTTACATTAGAGATTAATATTTTTAGTCTTATAGCGTTTTTATCTGGTATTTTTGCAGGCTTTGTTATATTAGGATTAATTTATTTTATTGGTTGCTTACGATCTATTACTAAAAAGAAAAATAAAATCAATAAAATTATTAATGAAATATCCCAAGAAGAAATTAAAGAAATAATTTTTAAATATCAAGATGCCTTCAAAGATGAGAAAAAAAGAAGAAAGGAAATTCCTTTTGATTATTTCAAAAGTTCTATTTATTCATTAATGAATGAAATTGCAGGCAAATTTTACCCTAAAAGCAAACGCCCATTATTAGAATTATCATTTGATGAATTATTACTTTTAGATAATTATATTGTAAAAAAAATCGATGATTTATTATCAAGAAAAGGCTTAATTCTATTTAGAAAACTAAAATTATCAACAATAATGAATTTAGTAGATAAAAAAACAGCCATTGATAACAATAAAGCTGTTAAATCGATTAAAAAATATAAATTAAAAAAAGTATATGATGTTTTTTTGTTTTCATTAAATCTTATAAATCCATATTTTTGGTTTAAAAAAATAATCGTAAATCCAGCCATAAATATTTTATTAAATAAAGTATTTATAGTTTGCTATTCTATTGTAGGTGAAGAAACATATAATATTTATTCTAAACAAATATTTAATAATGATGATAATGAAATCAAACAATTATTAAATGATATTGATAAAGATTCATTAGATATTGAAGATAATGGAATATTAATCGAAAAAAAGAAATAAGAAAAACCATTCAATAAGTAAGCGTTTTACTAAAGAATGGTTTTTTTCAAGGAATAAAAAAACTAAGACTAGATTGATATTTGGGGATGTTTACGAAGGGAACTAGTCTTAGCTATAAAGGTATTTAATAACTCTTATAGAGGTATTAAAGGCTGTAGCTCTTTCGAACTACAAAACTAGTATAAGCATGAAATTTAAACTTTATTTAAACTTTTCATTATTTTTTTCTTTTTTTAAAAAAATTGTAAATCTTGTAAATTTATTAATTTCACTATCAACATAAATTTCACCTTCACATAATTTAATAATCTTATTTACAATAGTTAAGCCCAAACCATTTCCTTGTGAATTGTGTGATGTTTCACCTTGATAAAATCTATCAAATATTCTTTCTTTTGTTTCTTCACTCATTCCTATGCCATAATCTTCAATTAAAACTTTGATTTTATCTTTATTTTTTAACCTAATTTTAATTTGACCACCTTTATGAGAAAATTTAATTGCATTACCAATTAAATTAAGCCATACTTGCTCTAAAATATTCTCATCATCATAAATGATACATTCTTCTAGCATTATATCAAATGAAATGTCTTTTTTATCTATTTCATCATTAAAGCTTAAAATACATTGCCTAATTTGTTCATCAAGTCTATAATTCTTTTTATTTAATTTAACTCCATTATTATCTAATTTTGATATCTTTAAAACATTTGAAACTAAAGTAGTCATTTTATCAATAGAGATATTTATTTGTGAAAAACATTTTTTCATTTCTTCTTCATTTAAGTTTGATTCTTCAATAATATTAATATTGCTTCGTATAACACTTAAAGGAGTTTTAAATTCATGTGAAACATTCGTAATAAAATCATTACTGAACGTTTCAACTTTATTTAATTTTTCGACCATAGTATTAAAATTATCAATACAATTTTGTATTTCAATAACTTTAGATTTTTCATTTATTTTTATAGAAAAGTCTCCATCAGCAACTTTCATAGATTGTTTTGATAACTCAACAACAGGTTTTAATAATTTTTTAAACGCAAAATAAAATATTATACTTGCAACAAGTGATGAAGCTAAAAACAAAATTAAAAAAACAATTATAGTATTAATAACTAAATTATCTTTCATGTATTCTCTTGCAGGAGAAACATACATGATAATAATTATTATAAATGATATTAATAAAACTAAAAGAAAGAAAAGAAAAAACAAAACACTTCCTATTAAATAAATATTTGAATGTTCTCCTTTATTTTTCTTCTTTTTCATTTTTTTACTGCCTTATATCCTAACCCTCTAATAGTTATTATTTCAAAATCATGATTATTTTTAAATTTATCTCTTAATCTATTAATATGTGTATCAATAGTTCTTTCTTCTGATGTAGTATAAATACCCCAAAATTCGTCCATAAGTTGCACTCTTGTAAATATTTTATTTTCATAAGATAATAATTTAAACAAAATTTGAAATTCTTTTTGTGGAAGATTATAGGTTGTTCCATTTGTTTTTACCATCATAGAATCAGCATCTAAAATAGTGTTTTTAAATTTTAATTGATGTTCTATTGAAATTTTTGCTCTTCTAAAAAGTGAATTAATTCTTAATTCCATTTCATTCAAATCGATAGGTTTTACCATATAATCATCAGCACCTGCTTTAAATCCTGCTTCTTTATCTGTAAATTGATCCTTTGCAGAAATTATTAAAATAGGTACTTTAATTTCCATATCTCTAACTTCTTTAATAAAAGCAATTCCATCCATTGCAGGCATCATAATATCAGTTATAATTAAATCAACTTGATATTTATCAAGTTCCATTAAAGCATATTTAGCAGAATATGAGCAAAAAACTTGATATCCTTTTTTACTTAAAAATGTTTTAATACTATCTGATAAACTTATATCATCTTCAACAACTAAAATTCTAAACATATTGTCAACCTTATATAATTTATATAAGCTCCTTTCTATTTTAAAGATTAGGTACTAAAACAATATAACTATATAGTTATATAACCTAGAAAATTTTAATTTTTATATTTATATATTCTCATAAAAGTTGTTTTTTATCAAATAAAATATATAAATCTTATTTTTCATTAGAAAAATATATAATTTAATTTAATTTATATATTAATTTTTTTCTTCATTTGTCCTACAATAGTAATAGGAGGTTTTTATGAAAGCACTTATTAAAGCATTAGATGATTTACCATTAATTGTTAAAATTATTTTATGTTTACCAGCTCTTGATATTATTTGGTGCATTAGCAGAGTTTGTAGATCTGTCGTAAAAAATAATGTTTTAGGTATTGTATTAGGTATTTTAACAATTTTCCCTGGTGCTGCATTTGTTTGGATAATTGATTTAATTACAGTTATTCTCACAGGCAAAATTTGGTGGATTGACTAATATAAAAACAACACTTTTTAAAGTCTAGTCTTTTAGCTTTGTAAAGTGTTGTTTTTTTGTTCTTAATTATTATTTTGATATAAGAAATTAGATGTTTTTTCTCTAATAATTTCTTTCTTTAAATCTTCAATTTTATTTTCTTTAATATCTTTTATTTGTTCATCATTGAAATTATAATATTGTTGCAATTTTAAAACATATTCATTAAGTTCTTCATCAGAAACAACAATATTTTCTTGTTTTTCAATATATTCAAACATTAAATCAATTACCAATGATTTTTTAGCTTCTGGTTTAAGTTTATTTTTAAAATCATCTAAATTTGTTTTTGTCATTTCAAGATATGATTCAATGGTTACGCCATATTGTGCCATTGATTTTTCATAATAAGAAATTATTTCATCAACTCTTTTTTGAATAAGCTCTTCACTTACTTCTAATTCACAATTATCAGCAAAATAATCACAAATTTTTGTAATATATTGATTAACATTTTCAAAATAATTTTCTTGTTCTAAGTTATTTTTTATTGCAGTTTTAAAATCTTCAACTGTTTTAAATCCATGACTTGTAACAAATTCTTCATTTAAAGAAGGTACTTTCTTATTTTTAATTGAGTTAATTTTACATTTAAAAATTGCATTTTTACCTTTTAAATTTTCCGCATGATAATCTTCTGGAAATTTAACTAAAACATCAACTTCTTCATTAAGTTGTTTACCAACTAATTGATCTTCAAATCCAGGAATAAATGTACCTGAACCAAGTTCTAAATCGTAATTATCAGCTTTTCCACCTTCAAATTGTTTTTCATCAACATAACCATCAAAATTAATATTGACTATATCACCAATTTCAGTTTTTCCATTTTTATCTATATAAGTCATTGATTCACTTAAAATTGAATTAATCTTATTATTGATATCTTCTTCTGTAACATTTTTTATTGGGTCTTTTCCAAGTTTTAAATTTTTGTATTCACAATATTTCATTATGTGTTTCTCCTTACAAACATTAGTATAACATTAAGCAATTAAAAATAAAATCATTATTAATTGTTCAAAAATACTAATGTAAGTATTATTCCTACACTTATGCCTACTATATCAGCAAATAATCCTACTTTTAAAGCATGTTTCCATTTTGTTACTCCTACTGAAGTAAAATATAAACATAAAACATATATCGTTGTATCAGTACTTCCTTGTATAGTCGAAGCCATTTTACAAGCAATACCATCTACATCATTTTTACAAATTGAATCTAAAACCGCTACTGAAGCACTACCTGAAACTGGTCTAAAAATTATCATTGGAATTATTTCTATAAAATTATTTATTCCTGGAAAAATTTTTGAAATTAGCTTTGATATATCTTCTATTAATCCTGAAGATTTTAATAAAGTAACACAAAAAAGCATTGCTAAAATTGAAGGAAATACTTCTTTAAAAAGATTTAACCCTTCTTTAGAACCTTTTATAAATGATGAATACGCATTTTTTCTTTTAATTATTGAAAATATAATTATAAAAATAATTAAAAGTGGTATAAAAATTAACGATTTATTATTCATACAATAAAATGTATGTTAAATAAATAGTTTTATGTTATTTAATAATGTCATCATTATAAAATTTTAAACATAAAATTGGCCATTTTATTCTTACATAATTTATATCACGTTTAAGCATATTTCTACCAGATGGTTGATAAATTAATCCTCCAAAATGAATTGGTCCTTTATTTGGCTTTATATCGTGTTTAACAATATCATATATTTCTTCTCTTGATAAAAGAAAGCCTTTATCTAAACATCCATAATAAAAATAATCTACTTCATAATAATATTCTTTAGAACCTTTGATTATTGAGCGAAAAATTATATCATCTATTAAATGTTTATTATTGTTCAATTCTTCATTAGCTTGTATTAAATAATCTCCATATTTATCAATTATTTCATCTTTAGAAAATTGCTTTCCATTATTAGTTGTCTTTTTAGATAACCCAAAATGATAAAAAGATATTATTTTTATTGTTCTTTCGCTTACTCCATTTTTTCTTAAATAATCATAAAAAGAATATATATGTTCTTGATGTACTGAAGGGTTATGTCCAGTTTTTATAGATATTAATTTTTGTATTTTATTTATTTTAACAATTATATCTGGCTTAACATGTCTAGCATCAATCAAGAAAGAATGTATAATATCTGCATCTTGAGCAGTTGGAAACATTTTGTATATTATTTCTTTCCAAAATTCATTTAGTTCTTTGACCATTTTTAAATTTAAATATTTTGCAATGTTATTTTCATTTTGTTCTCCACTATTCATAAAAAGTATCTCCTATTATATAAATAGTGAAAAAAAAGAAAAATTTATAAAAAATATTATTTTTTCTTACTTTTTGGGCAGAGCAATCGGAACGATCGATTGTAGGTTCGTTTATAGGAGAAGTGGTTTTCGTTTTATCATTCATGGGTTCAAAAAAAAGAACACCGAGGTGTTCTTTTGATTACTTCTTGGTGACCTATACGGGATTTGAACCCATGAATGCATGCGTGAAAGGCATGTGAGTTAAACCACTTCTCCAATAGGCCACAATGGCGCTCAGCATAGGGCTCGAACCTACAACCGATCGGTTAACAGCCGATTGCTCTGCCATTGAGCTAGCTGAGCTTATCACTTTATTAGCTTAGCAACGCTAAGCAAGTATGATATTACAATAAACAAACACAATTTGCAACACTTTTTTAAAATTATTTTTATTTTTTTATTAAAAAAATACATTTAATTTTTTTAATTAAATGTATTAATCAATTACTTAGATAATTTCTTTTCAATTACAGTATAAACATCACCAACAGTTTTGAAAGAAAGCATTTCTTCATCAGTAAATTGTATACCAAGTTTTTCTTCCATTGACATTAATGATTCTACCAAATCAAGAGAATCAATACCTAAAGAACTTATTTCTGTGTTTTTGTCAAATTCTTTTCCTTTAACAACTTCACCAAAAGATTCTTTTATGACTTCTTCTGTACTCATTTAATAAACTCCTTGCTTTGACTTTATTATAATGGTTATTTTTAATTTTATCAATAAATATTATTTATCTATTAGCTTCATTAACCATTTGCCTTAAATGTAATTGTAATTCTTTAGTAAATGTACCCTTTTTAAAACGGAATTTCCAATTTCCAAAAGCTGAACCAGGAATATTTATTCTACTTTCTTTTCCTAAATGTAAAATATCTTGTGGCATAAAGATAACAACATTTGCTTTTGATCTCATAAGTGAGCCTATTAAAGTATCATTAATATCCGCTACATTACAAATTTTTAAATAATCTAACATGGCATTATGAAGTTCAGGGTGTTCTTCAATAAAATTACTTTCTATATCATTATCATGAGTTCCTATATAAGCAACACAATTTTCTTCATAATTATGAGGTAAATATGGATTAACTAATTCTTCATATTTTGTATTTTCATTAGAATATTTATAATCTTCAAAGGCAAATTGATACAACTTTAATCCAGGAAAACCACATTCTTTCTTTAATTCACGAACATCATCATTTATAATACCTAAATCTTCTGCGATTATTTCGATTTTACTTAATTCTTTTTTGCAATCTTCAAACAATTCATATCCAGGTCCTTTTGCCCAATATCCATTCATTGCAGTAGTTTCTTTACTATCAACGGCCCAATATGAATCGAAGCCACGGAAATGATCAACTCTAACAACATCATATAATTTTGACATTTGTTTAAATCTTCTTCTCCACCATAAAAATTTATTTTTCTTCATATATTCATAATCATAAAGTGGATTGCCCCATAATTGCCCTGTTTTTGAAAAATAATCTGGTGGTACACCCGCGACTTTTGTAGGTCTTCTATTTGAATTTAATAAAAACATTTTATGATTTGCCCAAACATCACTAGAATCTAAACTTACATAAATTGGCATATCTCCAATAATTTTTATTCCATGTCTATTTGCATATCTTTTTAATCTTATATATTCATTATATGCTTCATATTGCATCCAAATTTGGAATAAATATTCTTCTTTATTTTCTTCTTTTGTTTGTATTAAAATTAATTTTTTATGTTTTCTATAATCTAATGGCCAATTTTGGAATGATTCTCCATTAAATTTTGCTTTAATAGTCATAAATAAAGCATAATCTTCAAGCCATTTTTTATTTCTTTTATAAAACTTTTCTATTTTTTCTTTTTCAATATCATAAGCATTTTTAAATGCTTTTCTTAAAACATTATATCTTTCTTGATATAATTTACCATAATCAATACTTGTTGATTTATTTCCAAATTTTACATGTTTTAAATCTTCTTTAGATAGATATCCTTTTTTTACAAGTTGATGTAAATCAATAAAATATGGATTTAAAGCAAAAGCTGAAAATGATTGATATGGTGAATCACCAAAACTTGTTGGATTTAATGGTAATATTTGCCAATATTTTTGATTTGCGCCACTTAAAAATCTTACAAATTTTCTTGCTTCCGAGCCAAAATTTCCTATACCATATTTTGATGGCAATTCACTTATATGAACTAATAATCCTGATCCTCTTTCCATAAAATAACACCTCTATTTCACATTAATATTAATCGTATTACAAAAAAATGTAACTATTTTTCATTACAAAATTTATAAAAAGCGTTTACATCGTTTTTACCAAAACCTAAAAACACATATTTTTCATTACCTTGAATAAAATTTATAGCAGTTGGGGTTAAAAAATAATCTTTAGGGTATTTTTGATATTCATTTCTTTTATAATCATTTTTTTGATTATCATATGTTAAATGTATATTTTCTAATATTCTATTTTTTAAATCTTTTATATCACTTTCATCAATAGTATAAATTGTTTTATTCAATTCAAAAGTATATAAAGCATAATATATTTGACTATATTTACATGCTTTACAACTACTACTTTCAATAATTAATATAAAATTTTCTTTATTATTTATTTTATTTGCTAATTCACTTTCATTAATCTGATTATTTAAATAAAAATTATTTATTTTATCTTCATTAATATTAAATGGTAATATCTTTTTTTCACTTGCAAAAATATTTAATTGATATTCTTCTTTTTCAAAAATCAAATTATAAATTAATTGATTATCTTCTAAATAAAATGAAATGTTTGTTATATTATTTGATAAAAAAGAAAAATCAAATTTGTCTATATCTTTTTCATTAATTATGTATTTATTATTTTCTATATAATATGTTGCGTTATAATTCTTGTCATTAAATGCTTCTATAAAACATTTTCCATATTCTATATTTAAATCTTTATTATCTTCTATAAAATTATCATCATATAATTGATAATTTTCTTTGTATAAATATTTATAATATGTTACATCATCATGAATAAAAGAATCATTATCTATAATGAATTTTTCTTTTAAATTTTTTGTTAAATTAGTAACTTCTATTTGGCATTTTTTATTAATATAAATTTGGTTAACAAATTCAATAGGCGTTTTTTTAGAAAACGAACATGATGTTAATAAAATTGTGGCTATACTCAAAAATAATATTTTTTTATTCATGTTGCATAATATAATTTTCTATTTCATGAACTTCTTTAATTATATCTTTTGAAAGACATTCTGATCCATTACTTGTTACCAACACATCATCTTCAATTCTTATACCTATACCTAATTCTTCAATATATAAACCTGGCTCTACAGTGATAACATTACCTGCTTTTAATGGTGTTTTTCTATCCATTGGGTCATGAGTATCTAATCCTAAATGGTGAGAAACACTATGGAAATAATATTTACTTAATTCTTCTTTTGTATTAATAATTCCTAATTTAATTAAACCATCTGCAAGAATTTCTTTTGTTTTTTCTTGCAAATCTTTAATAGTTAAATCTGGCTTAATCATATCAATTATTGTTTTGTTACATTTCAAAACTAGTTCATAAATTTCTTTTTGTTTTTGATTAAAAGTACCATTATGAGGATAATCTCTAGTAATATCAGCATTATAGAAATTTATGCATGCACCTAAATCCATTAATATTACATCATTTTTATTAAATGTTTGATTGTTGGATGAATAATGTAAGGTTGTCGCATTTTTTCCTGCTGCCGCAATAGTTGGAAATGAAGTTCTAGCTAAGCCTAAAGAAGCAATTCTTTCTTCAAACAAGGCTTGACATTCTTTTTCTGTGTTTAATTTTTTTATATTTTCCATAACAGCATTTAACGCTAATCTTGTAATGTTAATTGAATGTCTTAAAGCTTCTATTTCATCATTATCTTTAACCGCTCTTAAAGCATATATTTCTTTTGAAATATCTTTAATTTTTAAATTTGGATTTTCTCTTAATAAAATTTCTTTAATTCTTTGACCTTGGTTTACTTCACCATGGAAATCAGATTTTGTTAAATCCAAATAAATAACTTTTTCTTCTCTAGCAATTTTCTTTAAATTATTAAGAATTTGTCTATTAGTTGATACTTTTTTACATTGAGATATTTCTTTTGCTTCTTGGCAAGTTAAATTATAACCAACCCAACGGGCTAATTTTTCATTGTTTGGTAAAATATATAAATGTTCATTTTTCTTTGATAAAAATAAATATGTTTCAGGTTGATTTATTCCTGATAAATAATAAAAATTTTTATTAACTTCAAATGGAAATTCTTCATCAGCAGATTTTAATATTTTAGCGCCTGAAAAAAGTATAATTGTTCCATTTTTTATTTTGTTTAAAAGATTTTTTCTACGTAATAAATAATTCATTAGTCAGCATCTCCTATATCAATATTTGAAATAATTTTATCAGCTACAGAATCTAAATAATTTCCTTCATATTCTTCAATTCTACCTTCATTTACTAATTCGGTTAATTGAGGATTAATAGGTAAAGAAGCTAATAAATCTAAATTGTATGGTTTAATTAAATCAATTGTTTTACTTTTTCCATATAAATAAATTTTTTCATGGCAATTTGGACATTCAACATAAGCCATATTTTCCACTACACCCATGATTTTTACATTCATCATATTAGCCATTTTACAAGCTTTTGAAACAATCATTGAAACAAGATCTTGTGGTGTTGTAACCATTACAATTCCATCTAAAGGAATACTTTGGAAAGTAGTTAAAGCAACATCTCCAGTTCCTGGTGGCATATCAATCAATAAAACATCTAATTTTCCCCAAAATACATCTGTGTAAAATTGTTTAACTAAATTAGAAATAAGTGAACCACGCCATACGATTGGATCATCATCATTTTCAAGTAACATGTTACTAGACATAACTTTAATGTTATATTTTTCTGTTATATGTGGATAAATTAAATTATTTTGTCCATATGCCTTTTCTTTTACATTAAAAGTTTTAGCAATACTAGGGCCTGTTATATCAGCATCCATGATACCAACATTTAATCCTTTTTCTGCTAAAGTAACAGCAAGTAAAGAAGAAATCATTGATTTTCCTACTCCACCTTTACCAGAAACAACACCTATAATCGTCTTTATATGTGAATATTCATTTAATTTTAATTGAAAATTATTAACAGAACATGAAGATGCACTTTCACAACCCGAACATTCTCCATTACAACTATTAACTTTTTTATTTGTTTCTTGCATCATTTTCTCCTTAAAGTTTTATTAGTTCTATCTTTGATTCAATAAATGTTATTTTTATTTTACCTTGCATAAAATTAATAAGTTCATTTTCATTGAATTTATTAATAGAAATATAAAAATCTACATCTTCATTATACTCCGTTTTTAATATCTGAGCACCTATTTCAAATAAATAATTTTTTAAGATATTTATTTGATTATATGAACATTTTATTTGATAAATATCAACTTGTGTTTCTTGATAAAATGTTGCTTTTTGAATTACTTTACTTGAAGAATCTACATACGCTCTAGTAAGTCCACCTGCACCGAGTTTTATGCCACCAAAATATCTAATTACAACAAGTAAAACATTATTTAATTGATTAATTATTAAATTTTCTAAAATAGGTTTACCTGCTGTTGAGCTAGGTTCACCATCATCATTAGATTTTTGTATTCCATTTATAATATATCCATAACAATAATGAGTAGCTTTTGGATAATTTTTTTTTAAATTATCAATTTCATTTTTTACTGAATTTTTATCATAAATAGGTAAAATAACAGCGATAAATTTTGATTTTTGAATATCAATTTCATTTATATATTTTTCTTTTATTTGTTTCATACTTAAATACTATATTTATTCATTTCTGTAATTATTTCTAATGCTTTATCTTCAAATGTTTTGCCATTTAAATTCCAATTAATATTTTTAACAATAGCATTATCAAAATTTGCTTTTTCAATTAATTTAGTATATAAAATTTCAGCAATTTTTGAATTATCTTGTCCTAAATATGTATTTTTTTCTTGTGTGTTTTCAGTTTCTTTTCGTCCCATCATTGACATATGATTATAGAATTTATCTATTGAATCAGTTTTCTTCCATTCATTTAAATCATTTTTAGCTTCAGTATCAAGTGGATTAGCTGTTATTTTATTTAAAATATCATTTAATTTTTCTATATCTTGAACCATTTTAATTGTACCAATTAAACCATCTTGTTCATATTTATTCATATTAGAAAATTCTCCAACATTACCATCTTTGAAAAAACTATAATCTATAGTTTTTTCAACATTATTTTTATCAATATTATAAAGCATATCTTTTAACAAAGAAGAAACAATTTCACTAGCAAGTTGACCTCTAGTGTAATATTTTTCTAATTCATTTTCTTGATTATAATCATAAGTTGCTTCAATTACATTAATAATTGAACTAGCATTTTCAACATTTAATCCACCGACGTCATTATTTATTTTATCTTTTAAATTAAGTAATAAATTTGTAACATTATCTAATTTATTAGCTTCAAAATTCCAATCAGCGTTACTTGTTAAAGTATCTATTCTATATCTTCTTTCATTATTTGTATCACCTAAAATATAAGTAGATAATCCTGCATCATTAAATAATCCATATATAATATCACTAGTATTATTTTCGATATTATGCATTGAAGCAATTTCAGGTAATATTGTTGAAAAAAGATTTGAATTAACAGAAGAATCACTGTTTTTAATATTTTTGAAATCTTCAATAGATTTATCACCTATAGAATTAAATAAATTTGTGATATGTTCTATATCTTCATTCCATAATGCAACTTTTTCATTAAATAAGATTGATTTTTTATCAATTGATTTTGCATCAATTGGATTATCTAAGCTATATTTTGTTATTCCTAAATTTGTATAAACAGCATTAACTGCATTACTAACTGCACCATGTAATAAATATGACTTATTAAGGCTAGTTAATATTCCTTGTACACTATCTGGAGTGATTTTTGATGCATCATTAATATCAGTAATTGGATTATTATTTTTATCATTCATATTAACAATTTCACCAAGAGCAGAACATAAATTATCGATTTCATTATTCCAATTTAAATAAATATCTTCATTTTGTTCATTAACACCTATTTTTTCTTCATTTGTAATATCTTTGATTAATGATTTAGCAATTTTTTCATCATTAATTCCATCACCAATCATAGTTTTTACAGTTGAAGCATCTAAAACATAATAAATTACATCTTCAAAAATAGAAGTATCTTTATTTGTATTTCCTTTATCATTTAAATAAGTTGGACTACATTTTGTAAAAATTAATGAATTATGACAATCTTGTAAAATATTTTTAATTGTGCCAATTTTATCATCACCTTGTTCAACATTTCTAAATTTATAAATTCCTTCTCCACTAAAGCTATTTAAATTAGAAACTTCTTCATATAAATTAAATAAATTATCGATTTCTTTTTTTCTATTATATATTTCTTGTTCTCTAGTAGTAACTTTTTGGGTATCAACATTATATTGAGATAAATAATCATATTCATTTGAAAAGACTTCAAAATATAATTTTTGAGAATTAATTTCATTAATATTTAATTTTGTATTATTTTTTAAAATTGGTTCAATTGTTGATCTCATCATATAAATATCATTTAAATCTTCTAATAAAGTTTTTAAAGATAAAATATTATTATGATCATCTAAATTATTAAATACATTATTAAAATCTAAATTATTATCTTTATCAAAATAATTATCATTGTTAATAATATGTTTTAAAAATATATTTATTTTATCAATAGAACCATTTTCTTGATCCCAATTATTTTCCAAAGAATTACAATCTATTTTTATTTTCATTAAATCTTTTTCATCTATAATTAATGATGATAAAATATTTTTAGAAAAATCATATACAATATCACCAAATTTATTTTCTAATTCTCCATTAGAATTTTTTTCTTGAATACATTGTAATTTATATACTGATTTAAGCATATCACATAAATCATCTGCGCCATCTTTATCAATTCCATCGGCAGTATAAGAATATCTTAAAGAACTTAAATTAATATTTGATAAAGAGAAAGATGCACTTGTTTCTTCATTACCATGCTTATTAGAAATACTTTTCATTAAGTCAATTACTTTGCAAAAATTTTCACTTTCATTATCCCAATTATCAACATTTTCAAAATCGACTTCTACACCAGCATTTTTAGCAAATGTTGCAAAATATTTATTACATATATTACCCATAGAATTTTCAATAACTCTTGAAGAAGCAAATGAAGTAATCAATGTATCTAATTCTTGAGTATCTAAATCAGTTAGTGATAATTCTGCACCATTTGGATTAATAAATTTCTTAATTGATTTCATGTTTTTAAGAGATGATAATGCATTACAAATATTATCTATTTCTCCATTTGAATTATCATTAACCCAACCTGTATTATTTCTTATATTCAATAATTCTTCATCACTTAATTCTTTAAAACCAGCATCTTGTAAATTACCCATTAAATTTTTAATAACTTTTTCAAAATTATTTAATTCATTTTCATTAGTATCATTATTAAGAATTTTAGAATTATAAATTCCTTCTAAAACATTATTTAAGTCATTAGCAAAAGTTGAATTTTCATCAAAAAGTGTTTCAAAAGAAAAACCATCTAAATTATCTGTAAGATTTCCAATATTTGGCATAATATTTAATAATTTATCGAATTCATTAGCTAGATCAAAATCTTTATCATCACTATTAAATGTTAAATCATTAACAGATAATCCCATGATTTCTTTTTCTCCAAGTAAAGAATTCATAATAGGACTAATGCTTCTTTTAGCAATATCTGATTTACCTAAGAATGGAGTTATTTTTTTCAATTCATTAATAACATTTTGGTCAAAAATATCAAAATTCTCATCAAATTTTAAATTATCATTATTAAAGACAATAGAAACAATATTTAAAAGACTATCTATTTCATTTTTCCAATCATAATTTTTAATTTTACTAATATCATCTATAACATCACTTAAGTTATATTTTTTTATTTCTTCGTTTGAACTTGTAGCCCATTTTAAAAGTGATCCAATTTTGTTACTAAGTAATTTTGAATCTAAAATTCCTTTATATACTTCATTATTGTCTTCATCATACACTCCATTAAATAATGAAACAGTATTAATTTTATTAACACCATCTGATGACACAAATTCATAAGTATTATCATTTTCAACATATTCACCAGTTACAGCATCTTGAGTTAACAAGAAATCAACGATTTTTTGTCTATAATCTTCATTAATTAAATCATTAATTTTTAAAAATCTTCTTTCTTCATTATTTTTTTCAGCATATTTAGCTTGAGTATCTACAATAGTAGAATCATCAAATATATAATCAGCAAAATCAGAAATAGTCATTAATGAATCATAAATAGTTATAAGCTCTTCACCTATTTTAATATCTTTATAATCAGAAGGATCTGTTGATAAAATTCCTGAAAAATCACCTTCATCAAAATAACTTGCAAAACTAGCAAAAACATAAGGCATAATTTGTGATAAAGCTGATGAATCATCAATTTTTTCAAATGTTTCTTTAAAATATGTATACGAATCTCTAGTCAATTCATAATTATAAAGCTCTTCAGTATCAAAGAATTTTTCAACAATACCTGTTTTATAAAAAGTTTCATAAACTGAAGATAATGTATTTAATTCATCTCCCCAATCAATACTATTCCAATCAACAGAAGTTAAATCAACATAAGATTTTATTGAATCATTATTAGAAACGATACTTAAAACCACAGGAAATAAAGCTGTTATTAATGGAGAAGAAGATAATGTATTTAATGTATTAGTAACAAAAACACTTGATAATGCTTTAATATAGTCAATTTGTACATTAGATAAATCAGTTATATCTATAACACCTTGTTCTAATCCATCAGCAAATATTTTACTTATTGCACCAACTTCATCAAGAAATGATGATTTATTCCCATTTTCATCATAAGTAACAGTTGTTGCAAAATCAATTAAATATACATCTAATGACTTACCATTAATTTTAAAACCAGAAAATACTTTAGCAAATAATGAATTATTATATGCATTTGCATAATCTGTAATATATTTAGCATTTCCTTCTAATTCTTTATCATCAACCGCAATTACTAGTTGGTTAGCAATACTAGAAAAAGGCACTACTAATAAAGAAGTAGTAATCATAGCTTTCACACCATAAGTAAAGAAACCAGCAATTCTTAATTTATGGTTTTTTGTTATTTTTTCACCTAAAATTGGTTTTAATATTAAATGATATAAAATAGCAGAAATAATTGGAGCAATAATAAATGCTACCATGATAATATGAATAATAAATATTACAAAAGACAAAATGGAAATAGCTAAAGCATCACATAATTTTATTGCTTCAGGTGTTAAAGATGTGCCTGTATTTGATTTAGTTAAACTGATAATTATTTCTCTTAAAGTATTACCTATTGTAGTAATTTGTATACTTTCACCATTTATATCAATGGTAGCGTTAATAAATTGACCAATATTCATTTCATAATATAAATCAGTAAATTTTGTATTAAATACAATTACTAAAATATATAAAATTGTAGAAACTAATAATGAAATAAGACCTTTCCAAAACCCTTTTTTTAAGCCAATTAAAGCTTTAATTAAAACCAATAAAGCAATAACTCCTATTGCTATATTTAAAATTAAAGTAATATTTTGTTCATTTACCATATAATACCCCTTTCCACTCTTCAATAATATATTATATATTATGTAGATAAAATTAACTATACTTCTAAAAAAATTTTATTTTTATTTATTTACATTAATCTTTAATTTATACTATTAATATCGAGGAAAGAAAATGGATTTAAAAAATAACGATTTATATAAAAGAATTATAGTCTTTTTACTTGGATTTGTCGGTTTACAAGTTTTTGCGGTTGCTTTACAACTTTTAAATTTCTTTTATTATATATTTTTAACTTTTGATTTAAATTTATTTGTTAATAGGGTTAATTTCTCTTTAAATTCAAATGTTATACTTAATTACACTATGTATATTATTGCTTTTTCAGTAATGTTAATCATTATTGGTGATAATAATATTCAAGAAATAATTAACAAATTTAAAGACAATAAAAATGTTAAAGAAGGATTTATCTTTGGCGTTTTAGTTCTTTGTTCATCAATGTTTTATAACATAATTATTCAAAACATTATTCCTAATATTAGTGAAAATCAAAATGAAGATGCAGTAAGAAGTATTATTACTTTAAATCCATTTTTATCAACAATTGCCGTAGCTATTGTTGGTCCAATAGTTGAAGAATTTACTTATAGATATGGTTTATTTGGTGCATTAAAAAAGAAATCTAAAAAATTAGCTTATTTTGTCACAATTATTTTATTTGCATTAATTCATTTTAGTTTTGATAACGCTACTGCTCAAGAATGGGTTATAGAATTAGCAAATTTACCAAGTTATATGATAGCTGCTGCTATTTTATGTTATGCATACGATAGAAACGATAGTGTAGCTACTTCAATAATTGCGCATATTTTTAATAACGCATATTCAGTCTTAATGACTTTATTAATATATTCAATATAATGAAACAATATCAAGTATTAGATGGATTTTGGCTTAAAATAATTGCAATGGTTACCATGGTTATTGATCATTGTGGAGCTTATTTTGTTAATTATTCTTCTCCAGCATATTATGTATTAAGAATTATAGGTAGAATTTCTTTCCCTATTTTTGCATTTTTAATAACTGAAGGAGTCTATTATTCAAAAAAGCCATTATTATATTTTTTGAGATTATTCATTTTAGATATTATAATTAATCTTGGTGAATTTATTTTTTTACATCAATATGAAGGTTCTGTTTTATTAACTTTTGTTTTAGGTGGATTATCTATTTATCTTTTAGATAATAAAAATCCATATTATAAATTATTAGCTTGTTTACCTATTACTATTGGTATTTTAACTGGATTTATTTTCTTCCCTATAAGAATGCAATATGGTCCTTATGGATTATTAGTTATTTTGTTATTTTATTTTTCTAAAAAAATAATTTTATTTATAAATAATAAATATTTTCATTTATATGGTGATGAATTTTATAATTCTAGTTATTTTAGAATTTTATATTTAATTGTTTTTTCTTCTATATTTGTTTCTTTAAATATAATTAGTGTATATTTTTCTAATGAATTAAATAATTTTTTTACAGCCGAAAACATTAATTATACTATTCAATCTTATGCCTGTTTAGCTTTACCTATCTTATTTTTATATAATGGTAAAAGAGGGTATAATAAAAAGTGGTTCAAATATGGTTGTTACCTATTTTGGCTCTATAAAAATTTTTAGGGTCATGAAAAAGCTATAAATTTTTTTAGGGTGTA
>ERZ1106969.145-NODE-145-length-83039-cov-31.193724_pt1 | contig 83039 bp, 76 predicted proteins | sample MGYA00403685_ERZ1106969 | MGnify/ENA primary metagenome ERZ1106969 (study PRJEB35170, sample SAMEA104062416) | human gut metagenome | biome: human gut; feature: human-associated habitat; material: faeces | place: Denmark | collected 2012-05-18 ...
CAACGGTATCATACGGAATTTTCAGTTCAGAAAATTCCTACCCGTGAAAAGTAACGACGCATCTTATATTTTTATAACCGGGATGAATCGACAGAATGAGAAAAAACTGACAGGGTGAATTTCAGAATGTATCACATACTAGGAGAGACAAAAAAGCTGTCTCTCCTTTTTCTCACCTTTTCCGATCTGGACCTTCCTGAATAATCCTTTTGAAAAACGGTGATACTAAAAAGGTACTGGCAGCCTCAATATATGCAGTGCATCAAATAGGCGGTTTCTCCGGTCTGATCTGTGTTTCGGATCGCAACCGGATGATCTCCGCGCCTGTACTGCTGACAGAAACAGACAAGGAGGAAGCTGCCATGATGAAAAAAGAATCGTTTCGCTGGATCCTGATCCGGGTATTCTGGTGTTCTCTGATCTTCACTCTGGGATTTTCCTGGATCTATATCCGGTATGCGGTGCCGGATAAGCTGAATCTGGTCGTCAACGAGGAGGAAGTCTTCCATTTTTCTCTTCCGCCCGGAATCACCTTTGAGAGTGACAGTGAGGAAGTCATCCTGAAAAACTCCTCCGATATTCCAGATGGGATGATCCGGATCGACCGCCCGGATTCCGTCTCCATGTGCGGAAAAAATGAGGGCAGTTACCTTGTCGGAATGAAATTTCTCGGTCTGATCCTCATGAAGGAGATCCAGGTTGACGTCGTCGACAGTTCCTGTGCGATCCCCTGCGGAACTCCTGTCGGGATCTACCTGAGTTCCAAAGGCGTCATGGTGATCGGTACCGGACAGGTGACAAATAAGACGGGAAATGTGGTGGAACCGGCATACGGGCTTTTGAAGTCCGGGGACTACATTCAGACCATCAACGGTGAGACTTTAGAAGATAAGGACGCTCTGGTCGATGCCGTGAACGCGTCCGGAGGAAAAGCCATGATTCTCGGGATCAGGCGGGATGGGCGGGAAATCGACGTGAACATGACGCCTGTCCTGGCAGATGACGGTCACTACAAGCTCGGCGCCTGGGTCCGGGATGATACCCAGGGGATCGGAACGATGACGTATGTTGACATGAACGGCTGCTTCGGCGCTCTGGGTCACGGGATCAGTGACAGCGATACCGGAGCACTCGTGGATATCGACGGCGGCGAGCTCTACGAGACCCAGATCCTGGGAATTGAAAAAGGCCAGACAGGAAAGCCCGGTGTGATGTCTGGCGTGATCTACTACGGAAAAGGGACAAAGTTGGGAGATGTGACCGAAAACACAACGGAAGGAATCTATGGAACTGTAAACCGACATTTTCTTGACTCGCTACAGGCCGACGCGATCCCCATCGGATTCCGCCAGGACATCCAACGCGGGCGCGCGTACATCCGGAGCAAGGTATCCGGGGAGGTGAGAGACTATGAGATCGAAATTCAAAAAGTGGATTATGGAAGTGTGCAAAAAAATAAAGGGCTGGTTCTCAAAGTCGTAGACGAGGACCTCTTAAATCTCACCGGCGGGATCGTCCAGGGCATGTCCGGCAGCCCGATCATCCAGGACGGAAAGCTCATCGGAGCTGTCACCCACGTTTTCATCAACGATCCGACAAGAGGATATGGAATTTTTATGGAGAATATGCTGGGGCATTAACAACAAGCAAAAACACGCTTCGCGAGTTTCCCCTTGTTATCGCGACAGTCGCCAAGGTCTCGCAAGCGCGGACTTTTGCACGTTATTCGCGTAAATTAGATAATACAGTGGTGGTCGCAAAATTTGTGACAACCACTGTATGCAGAAGTAAATTTTCAGTCCTTGTTCCTTCCAGATAACTCCCTTGACACTCTTGTTACTTCCGTCCGGAATATCTTATGTGGGCAGCCGAAATACATACCGAAGAATACTATCTGAATATGATACGAGCATGGTATTTTGCAACAGCTCTCGCCAAACAGCCGGATGCCGCCCTGCCCTGGCTCACAGAGCGCCGCCTGGATGTCTGGACCCACAATAAGACCATCCAGAAAGCAGTCGAAAGCTTCCGAATCCCACCTGAAATGAAGCAGCAGCTCCGGGAACTTCGCATCCGCTCCTGATGCTTTCCAAATATTTCAGTTGGGCATTGCACTCTGTTTCCCGTTTCATTCGACAAAGCACCCATCATAAACAACAGACCGCCTGCCAAAAAGCAGACGGTCTGTCTCTATCATTCACTCCGTTTTCTTCAACAAACGGCTCTCTTCTATTTTCCTTCCACGATCTTCTTCAGCTTATCCATCAGGATGATCGTGTCATCCACCGTCCGCACGGCACACATGATCGTGTTGTCACCGGCCACGCAGCCGACGATCTCATGGAATCCGATCACATCGAGCGCCTCAGCGACCGCCATCGCCATACCGGAAACGGTCTTGATCACGAGAATATTCTGTGCCATATCCATGGAGACATAGCAGTCACGGAAGATGCGGATGTATTTTTCTCCGAAATCCTTCTGATGCTGCATGACTGCGTAGCACTGGCGTCCGTTTTTCCCCGGTGCTTTTGTGAGCTTTAATTCGCGGATATCTCTCGATACCGTCGCCTGCGTCACATGGTATCCGGCCTTTTTCAGGTATTCCGCCAGCTCCTCCTGCGTCTCGATCTGATATTTCCCAATGAGCTCAACGATCTTACTATGTCTGTCAACCTTCATGTCTTCCGCTGCCCCTTTCTGCGTACACTATCCCGCGCACTACGCATCATACATTTTCATTTTCAAAATATCCAGGAAGGACCGGTGATCCAGCTTCACTACCCTGGTCACGGTCTCTGCCTTTGTGATCTCAATATAATCCCCGTTTTCCAGGCGAACCAGCGTGTCACCGTCAAACGCCGCCACCTGGCTGCCGCGGTTCGTCGCCGGGATCTCGATCCGGATCCGGCTTCCGGCACCGAAAACGATCGTTCTCGATGTCAGCGTGTGCGGGCAGATCGGCGTCAGGATCATGAGCTGTCCGTCCGGCTGTGCGATCGGCCCACCCGCCGACAGATTGTAGGCTGTCGATCCCGTAGGTGTCGCAACGATCATGCCATCGGCGCTGAATTCGTTTAAAAACTGTCCGTCCACGTACAGCTTTAATTTCAGAACGCGCGGATCCCCGTCCCTTGTCAGGACGATATCATTTAATGCGATACTCTCCTTCACAGGTCTTCCGTCCCGGTAAACGCAGCCCTTTAACATCATGCGCTCCTGGATCTGGTAAGAATCCTCCAAAAGCGCATCCAGAAGCTCCTTCACATCGCCTTCCCGCCCGATCTGAGTGAGATACCCGAGACCGCCGAGGTTGATCCCGATCATCGGAAGATCACGCCCTGCGAGATCCCGCGCCGCCTGGATCAGGGTTCCGTCGCCGCCGAGTGTGATGACACATTCCGTATCTCCCGGAACATCCTCAGGATCCGTATAGGGATTTCCATGTCCGGAAGCACTTTTTCCGGCGGAGACTTTTGCGCCGCGGGTCGTCAGATACTCCTCGACCGCTGTCTGCATGTTCTTCGTATTTTCTTTGTCAGGATTCGCAACGATGTAAAATTTCTTCATATATTCTGTCCTATTTATCCAGTGTCTCGTGTGCCTTGTCGACGATCCCGGAAGCTCCGATCGCGTCGTTTGTGAAGGTGCTGCCATCAGTACAGTTTCTTAAATGAAGCAGGTACTCGATGTTTCCTTCCGGTCCTTTGATCGGTGAAAATTCCAGATGCAGCGCCTCAAAACCGATGCTTCCGGCAAATGATGCTACCATCTCGATGACCTCGAGATGGACTGATTTTTCACGGACAACCCCCTTCTTTCCAACCTTCTCACGTCCGGCCTCAAACTGCGGCTTGATCAGGCAGACAACCTCACCATCCGGCTCCATGAGCGCCTTCACAGGTCCCAGAACTTTCGTCAGGGAGATAAAGGATACATCAATGGATACAAACTGGATCCGATCCGGGATCTCCTCCGGAGTCACATAGCGGATATTCGTCTTTTCCATGCAGACCACGCGCTCATCGTTTCGGAGTTTCCATGCGAGCTGTCCATGTCCAACATCGACGGAGTAAACCTTCACCGCTCCGTTCTGGAGCATACAGTCCGTAAATCCGCCGGTGGACGCACCGACATCCATACAGATCTTTCCGGCCAGTGTCACACCAAAGTGCGTCATCGCCTTCTCTAATTTCAGACCTCCGCGGCTCACATATTTTAAAGTCGTTCCGCGCACCTCCACGTTCGCAGTCTCATCGAACATGGAACCCGCCTTGTCTTCTTTCTGTCCATCTACATAGACGATGCCGGACATGATGACCGCCTTCGCCTTCTCCCTGGACTCCGCCAGGTTTCTCTTTACCAGAAGAACATCCAAACGTTCCTTCATGGGCTTTTTCTCCTTCCCGGGATCTTCGCCTCCCAGACTGTCTTTATTTCCAGGAATCCAGTTCCTTCTCGATCCGCTTCAGGACCGAATCGCTGTCGATCCCCAGCATTTCCCGAAGGACGGACACATTTCCGTGTTCCACATATGCATCCGGAAGTGCGATCTGGATCACCCGGATCTCCGGATAAAATTCATGAATATACTTTGTGACATACATGCCCATGCCGCCGCGGAGCACATTTTCCTCCATCGTGACGATGAGCTTATGATCTTTGCACAGATGATCGATCATATCGGTGTCGAGTGGCTTCACAAACCGCGCATTTACCAGGGTACATGCATGTCCTTTTGCCTTCAGTTTTTCCCGGACATGCTCTCCGGTGCTCACCATGCTTCCGAGAGCAAAAAGAGCAATGTCAGACTCCTCATAGAGCATCTCCGCCTTTCCGTACTCGATCGGCGCCCGGAACTCCTCCAGTCCGCGGTACGCCTGACCTCTCGGATAGCGGATCGCGAGCGGTGCGTCGAACTTCACGCCGAACTCCAGCATGTCCTGAAGCTCCCAGAGATTCTTCGGCGCCATGATGTTCATCCCCGGAACAAGACTCAGAAACGAGATATCAAAGATTCCCTGGTGGGTCTCCCCGTCGCTTCCCACAAGACCGGCCCGGTCGATCGCGAATAAGACCGGAAGGTTCTGGATACAGACGTCATGGAGCACCTGATCATAACCGCGCTGTAAAAACGAGGAATACACAGCGACAACCGGTTTCAGCCCGGCCGACGCCATACCAGCCGCGGACGTCACCTCATGTGCCTCCGCGATCCCCACGTCAAAGAACCGCTTCGGGAATTCCTTCGAAAACTTCGTGAGTCCCGTTCCGTCCGGCATTGCCGCCGTCAGCGCAACGAGCTTCTCGTTCTTCTTCGCAAGTTCACAGATCTTCTCAGAAAAGATATCGGTATAACTCGGGAATTCTTTTTTCTTAAGCGGCTTTCCGGTCTTGATATCGAACGGCTCCACACCGTGGAATCTCGCCGGATTTTCCTCCGCCGGCTTGTAACCTTTTCCCTTTTTCGTGATCACATGGACCAGGACTGCATGCTGGACCCGCTTTGCTTCCTTAAACACGCGGATCATCGTTTTCACATCATGTCCGTCAACAGGTCCCAGATAGGTGATCCCCATATCCTCAAACAGCATTCCCGGGACGAGAAACTGCTTGATCCCGTTCTTTAACTGGTAAAGCCCATATGCCATCGGCTTTCCGATCACCGGGATCGAGGAAAGTCCCCGTTCCACCTTGAGTTTCAGCTCCGCATAACCTTCCTTCGTGCGGACACTGCTCAGATACCGTGACATACCGCCGACGTTCTTAGAGATCGACATCTCGTTGTCGTTCAGCACGATGATAAAGTTCTTTTTGATCTGGGCAGCATTATTTAATGCCTCGTAGGCCATTCCGCCGGTCAGCGCGCCGTCTCCGATCACAGAGATCACCGAATATTCTTCGCCCGTGATCTCCCGTGCCTGGGCGATCCCAAGCCCTGCGGAAATCGAAGTGGAACTGTGTCCCGTGTCGAACGCATCGTACGGGCTCTCTTTTCGCTTCGGGAACCCGCTCATCCCGCCGAACTGGCGCAGATCGTCGAATCCGGCCTTTCTTCCGCTTAAAAGCTTGTGCGTGTAAGCCTGATGTCCCACATCCCAGACGATCTTGTCCTTCGGCAGATCGAACGCCAGATGCAGCGCCATCGTAAGCTCCACAACGCCAAGGTTTGAGGCGAGATGACCTCCGGTCTTACTTATCTTTTCGATCAGGAACTGGCGGATCTCCCTCGCGAGCTCCGGATACTGGTCTTCTTTCAGTTTTTTGATGTCCGAAGACTGTTTTATATGATCAAGCAGCATGTTTCCAGACTACTCCCTTACATATTTTTCTTCCTTAGTTTTTCCTGTTTACGAGCATTTCAATAATGTCATACAGAAATTCATTCTTTCCCGGCAGACCGGCAAGTCTTCCCGCTGCCCGGTCGGAAATCTCTTTGACATCCTGTTTTGCCTTCTCAAGACCTTCCAGCGTCACATATGTGGTCTTCTGATTCTTCTCATCGCTTAAAACAGGCTTTCCAAGCTCTTCCTGGGTGCTCGTCACATCGAGGATGTCATCCTGGATCTGGAATGCAAGTCCAACCTCGGACGCCATTGTCTCGACTTCCCGGATCTCCTCATCGGATGCACCGGCAAGGACTGCGCCGATCATCATGGAGGCCTCTAAAAGAGCTCCTGTCTTTAAGCGGTAGATAAAATCAAGTTTCTCCCTCGGGACCGCCTTTCCGGTCAGCTCCACATCTACGGTCTGTCCACCGATCATACCGTAGATCCCGGTCTTCTCCGCAAGGATCCCGATCGCACGTCCGACCTTCGCAGGGTCCGCTCCCATCGTGAATGCCTTTGAAGCCACCTCAAACGCGTAGATCATCAGTGCATCGCCCGCGAGGACCGCCATATCATATCCGTACGCTTTCCAGGTCGTCAGCTTTCCGCGGCGGTACTCGTCATTGTCCATACACGGAAGATCATCGTGGATCAGTGAGGACGTGTGGATCATCTCCATCGCCGCCATGAACGGCCCGATCTCCGGTCCGTTCCCGCCGAATAAACGGTATACTTCCCGCATCAGCAGCGGTCTCAAACGCTTTCCGCCCGCCTTCACGCTGTAATTCATCGCCTCAAAGATCGTCTTCTGGTGCCCGGTCTCCTCCGGAAGATAAGAATATACGACTGCCTCGGTCTCTGCGACCGCCTGTCTGAACTTTTCCTTAAAACTGTCCGTCATCTTTCGTTCCCTCCGCCTGATCTCCGCTCAAAACAAGGATCCTCTTCTCGATCATTTCGATCTTTTCATTGCAGCTCTTTACGAGCTTCATACCTTCTTCATAGTCCGCAAAAGCTTCTTCCAGGGATCCGTCTCCCTTTTCCAGCCTTCCGATGATCTTATCGATCGCCGCAAACGTCTCCTCTACATTCATCTTTTTTCTTGTCTCGTCATCCATAGTCTTTCCTCACTGCGACAGTTTTTCCTGTCCTGATGTCCTGATGTCATAGTTTTCCACGTTGTTCACGGTCGCTCCGATCCGTCCGTCTTTCACACGGACTGTGATCCGGCTTCCAGGTACTGCCTGTTCCACGGTCTCCAGACGCTTTCCGTCTCCGTCCGTGATAAATCCAAAACCATCGCTGATCTTCTTTAACGGGGAAAGTCCCCAGAGTCTGGCACTCTTCACCGCAAGATTTCTCTTGTCCGCGGCAAGTCGGTCCTTCATCTCTCTCTGAAGCAGCGTCTCAGCATTCTGAAGATCTCTTCTTGCCTCCTGCTGCCTCTGCGCGATCAGCCGGAGCAATGTATCCTCCGCATCTGCCAACCGCTTTTTCTTCTCATTTAACTGGCTCTTCGGATCATAAAACCGAAGCGTCAGCATATCCTGCCTCAGCCTGCTCTTCGTCCGGTCCAGACATGTCGCCATCTCCTTCATCAGACGCTGCTTTCTCGCGTTCAGATCCATCTGGAACTGGAAATAGTCAAACACCGCAAGCTCAGCCGCCGCCGATGGTGTCGGCGCCCGAAGATCCGCCGCATAGTCCGCGATCGTCACATCCGTCTCGTGACCGACCGCCGAGATCACAGGCGTATTGCACGCAAAGATCGCTCTCGCGACCTCCTCCTCGTTAAACGCCCACAGATCCTCGATCGAACCGCCGCCGCGCCCGACGATCAGGACGTCCAGTCCCATCGCATCGAGCGTCCGGATCCCCTTCACGATACTGTCCTTCGCCCCGTCTCCCTGAACCAGAGCCGGGTATAAGATCAGCTGGACATACGGATTTCTCCGGTGCGCGATGTTCATGATATCACGGATCGCCGCCCCCGTCGGAGCCGTCACGATCCCGACCGTCTTCGCAAACCGTGGGATCGGCCGCTTATACTGCGGGTCGAACATTCCCATCTCTTCCAGCTCTTTTAAGAGTTTTTCAAATCTCAGATACAGGTCCCCGCGCCCGGAAAGTTCGATTTCTGACGCGTAGAGCTGGTATTTTCCGTCGCGCTCGTAGACATCCACGGTTCCTTTTACGACAACCTGCTGTCCCTCGGCTAACTTGAAGTTGAGACCGCGTCGCTGGCTTGCGAACATGACAGCCTGAAGTGTTCCGCCTCCGTCTTTCAGCGTGAAATAGATATGTCCGGAACTGTGATACTTACAGTTGGAAACTTCCCCCTTCACCGACAGGCGGCGAAGAAGGAAGTCCTGTGCAAACATATTTTTGATGTATGAATTTACCTGTGTAACAGAGTAAACACCTGCCATCGTTTAATTGCCTTTCTGGATCAGTTTTGCAAGGATACCGTTTACAAACGCCGGAGCTTCATCTCCGCCGAATTTCTTTGCGAGTTCAACTGCTTCGTTGATGGCAACCTTCTCCGGGATCTCCTCGTCATATTTCATCTCAAACACAGCAAGACGTAAGATCGTAAGCTCGACTTTACCCATACGTCTTGTTCTCCAGCCTTCCGCGATCTCGTTGATCTTCTCATCGATCTCCGGGATCAGCTCCATGATCTTCTCGACGCGTTTTTCGAGGTATGCGCGATCCTCTTCTTTCTCAAACGGATCATGAAGGATCTCATCTTTTCCGTCTTCGCCGGTCACGTCCTCCTTCGGCGCTTCAAAATATCTCTCTAACTGCTCTTCCTTCTCCTCTGCCGGGTAAAAATCCTGGCAGAACAGCATTTTAAAACAATGTTCTCTGGCTTCCCTTCTGGTCACTTTTCTACCTCCGTTTATCTGAACGGACCGACGGTCTTTTCCGACAGTCCGTGCTGCTCTGATTGTCACTCTCTCTGAACTGCTCTTTTGTGCCGCCATGTATCCCGAAAAACTGCCTTTTGCAGCTTCTGCAGATGTGAGCGCAGAACAGAGTACTCCTAATTTAGGATTATACATGAAAATGTATACTTTCACAAGTCCTTATGTGAGAGATGTTTTTTTTATCCTTATAATATGGTATACTCTTTCTGATCCCTTCAGAATTCCAAATTCCCCTCAGAAAGGAAAATAATACAATGGACAAAGTAAAATGTATGCCGTTCATCATCCTGTGCATGCTATTATCAGGATGCGGCGCTGAGAAAAACACGATTTCAACAGATACTCCCACAGAAACAGCGATACAAACTTCTGAAATCGAATTAAAAACAGAGACGAAAGACAGTTCTAAAAATGCTACAGAAACAACGGCAGAAAGCAGCTCTGAATCTGAGACAAAATACATTACCATCGACTTGTCCACAGTCAAGGAGACACATCCCACCAGTGATGCCGCCGCTTCTTTTGATTTAAAAATCGTATCCGAAGAAGAAAACGGTATCGATTTTGCAAACGAATGGTACGACAGTAAAGGATTATCCCTCCCCATGATCGGCACCGACTGGAACAACTTTTATGATGACAACTACCAGTACCTCTGGTCCGGCGAAGAACTTTATATTTTTGAGAACGGTACCGGAAACTGCCTGTATGTCTTAACCTATCCCACCGACAAATGGTACATTAACGGAAATAACGCCTGTCTAAGGGACGGAATCTTCTATGGAGCCAGCGTGACAAACGGCTATGCCCAGCCGGATACCTGTTTCATGTTCGCCTATGATCTGGAAGATAATAAACTCCTCTGGCGAAGCGCTGACCAGACTTATAACTCCATGAACTTTATCGTAAAAGACAATGTCATCCTCTGCGGATACGGCTTCACCTCCGAGGACGACTACCTCTATCAGCTTGATCTTCACACCGGCGAAATCCTCTCCCGCCTGAAACTAAAAAAACAGCCTGATCTCCTCGTGTATCAAGATCATATGCTTTACGTCCATACCTACAGCTATAACTACACCATCGAAATAGAATAAGTTTGCCAAAAAGGGCAGGATCCCCAGTCTTCTGGGGATTCTGCCCTCACGCAGTCATAATCTTTACTTTTCCTCCATGCTGACCCCGGCAATCTTAATATTTACATCAAGCACCGTAAGCCCCGTCATGTTCTCGATCGCACTCTTAACCTTCTCCTGCACCTTCTCGCAGACATCCGGAATACTATATCCATACTTCAGGTTCAGCGCCATATTCACACTCACATGTTCCTCTGTCACTTCCACCTTCACGCCCTTGGAAAGATTCTTCATTCCAAGCTTTCCAACCAGCTCATTTGTGATATTTCCAGCCATGGAATCCACGCCCTCGACCTCAGTTGCTGCCAGGCCGGCAATAATTGCCACGACTTCATCCGCAATCCGGACTTCTCCGATTTTGTCCTTCTCATAAACCTTATGACTGCTTCTCTCTGTTTCCGCTGCCACAATAATTACCTCCTGTATATCAAAGATACTGTTATTATACCATTTTCTCCCCCTGTTGCATAGCTCTTTTTCTCATCCTCTGCCATGTTCCCATCACTCCTCCGCATCCAGCAGCGTGATCACGATCCCGTCCGCCCCGATCTCCGTCTTTCTCTTCACGATATCCTCGATCTGCGCCCGCTCCTGGTCCGTGAGCGATGCCGCGTTCACAACAACGTCCGCCTTCCCGTTCGTAATGCTGACCACCGGGTCCACAAAGCCCTTCGCCTTGAGAAGCGTCTCCGCCGCATTCTCCTTCTCCGAAACCTCCGTCAGACCGATCAGGTTCTGGATCGCCGTCTGCTTCTCCTCCTCCGAGATCTGGTCACTGTTGATGATCTGCATCAACGTCTCCTTGTTCTTCGCCCGGATCTGCTCCCTTCCAAGCTGAACCCCCGCTATGTACTCAGAGATCCCCGTTCCGCCTGTGAGCACCGCCTCGCCCGGATTCTCGATCCCCGCTGCCGCGGTCTCCTCCCCTGCAGCCTCAGATCCAGAAACCTCCGCACTCTCCGGCACCGCAGCCACCTCATTTCCATCCGGAAGCTTCTCTTCTCCGTCCAGACTTGCGATCTCCGTGAGACTTCCATCATCCACTCCGCTCCTCGCCTGATTCTCCGCCAGAATGTCCGAATCGGAAATGTCCATCATCCCCGCCTCGTACACCTCTGCCCCCGCCACTTCCTTCTTCGACGAGTAATTCAGGTATCCCGCCGCCGCGATCATGACTGCCAGTGTCGTGATAATGATCTGATTCCTTCTGAAGATCCGTTTCATCGCAAAACTCCTTCTTTCCCATACTTTCATACTTCCATTCTATGATTCCACGCCTAAAATATGCAGTCCCGGCAGAATACCGATCTATTTTCCCGGCACCATACACTCATTCCGGACATCCGAAAGTTCCACAGCCGGATCCCGCCCCGGAGAATTTCTTCTCAGGATTCCCCTGCCGCCCGCTTCATCACCTTGATCTTGTTTGCCGGAAGCCCGAGGAGCGCCTCCATGGCCTCCGTGATCTCCGCCCGGATCACCGCGCTTCCTCCCCCGTCCGCGCTGATGATGATCCCTGAGAGTTCCGGCTTCACCTCCTTTTCCATCACCGGCGACTGGCTCTTCCCGTCAAGCACCGTGCTCTCCGACTGATCTTCCTCCCGTATGATCCTGGAACTCCCGGAATCCGCCCCGCTCTCCTCCGTCACCGAGGAGGTGCTGCTCTTATCCACATGCCAGACTCTCTCCTCCGAGGATTTTAAGACTACCATCACATCCGCCTCCCCGACGCCGTCCACACTCCTTAAAAGTTCCCGGATCCGCCGCTCCAGCTCCGCCTCGTAGGAAACACTCTCCGCCTTTGCTGCCGTCTCCGAACCGGCGCTGGGATCCTCCGCACTCTCATCCCCCACATCGGCCAGGACCTCCGCCGCACGATTATTCCACCCGGGATCCGTCTTTCCGCTGTCCGGAAGCGAGATCACAAACAAAAGCAGTCCGGAACAGAATAAAAAGAGCACTTTCTCCTTATTTCCTTTTAACATCGACCTCAATGTCCTGTTCTTCCATTCCATAATACGCTCCTATCTTTCTTCTCACCGAGGCGATCCCCACCCCGGTCTGATCCTGCCTGCCCCTGACCACCAGCTTCACATAGCTGATATTCCCGGCTTCCGCCACATCGACCGAAACGCTCTCACATTCCAGCCCGTCATGCTCCGCCATCGACCGGATATCCGCCTCCGCCGCAGCCCGGTATCGCCCATAAAATTCCCTGATCCGGCGCTCATCTGCCGCCCCCAGCTCTTCCTTCAGCGTCCGGACATCATTCTCAAATGTGATCTTTTCAAAGATCCCCGCCATCGCCGTCTCCATCCCCGTGATCCGTAATACCGGTCCAAACGCCAGAAGGATCATGACCGCGCCAGCAAACAGCCGCAGATATTTCTCATATTTCGGATCCGGCAGAAGGTTCATGACCATCGTCACAAAGATCATGTAAAATACGATGTCACGCACCCAGTTTTCCACTGCTTTCATGCCGTTCACCTCACTTTTCCACCGCTGCTCACACCACTTCCAAAACAGCCGTCTGATTTTTCAGACTTCCATACCCGCTCCGCATCTTCAAAACTGCATATTCTCATTTTGTTCATCCCGCATAATACACCGCGTTCGTCGAATAGCTGATCACCGCGATCGTCACGACGAACAGTGCCAGCGAGTACCCCACGATCTTCAGCAGCATCCCATGTCCGGCGGCATTCTGCGTTATACATGCCGTCAGCCGTTTGTCGCACACGGGCTGCATCACGGCTGCCGCCAGATAGTAAAGCACCATAAGGACTGTAAGCTTCACCATCGGAACTGCTGCCAGAAAAAGCAGGACTGCCACTGCCGCTGCTCCGGCTGTATTCTTGATCAGGACCGCCGATCCCAGAAGAAGATCAGAAACCACTCCGGCCCCTGCGCCGACCCCGGGGACTGCCTCGACCGCCCGCATGACCGCCGCGTTTTTCATGGCATCCGCCTGTGGAAGTACCAGCCCCTGGATCAGATGAAATCCCACAACGATCCCGAACATGGTCTTCACCGTCCACCCCACAACCTTTCCCAGAAGCTCCGTCATCACCGAGAACATCTCCTCCCGGAACAGATTTCCGACCAGGGAAATCACCATGTAAAGTTTCATGACCGGCAGAAGGAATCCGGAGACTACCGTCTGGATCACTCCGATGGCTCCGATCGTAAACCCGCAGACCGAGGCGGATGTCACCGCCCCGCCCGCCATCGTCACTGCAAGAAAGTAGGCCGGGAGCATCACTTTCATGAATCCCAGGATCTCCCCCGTCGTCTCCTCCGCGATCCGGATGCTGGAAAAAAAGCCAGCCGCCAGAAAGGTCTGCACACAGATGCAGATCACATAAAATCCCGTCTCCGACAGCTGGCCGGAGCCAAAGATCCCAAAGAAACCGGAGCAGGCCGCCCCGCACAGGGACAGGATCAGGATCTCCGCGAGAAATGATGCGTTTGTCCTGATTTCCGAAAATAACGCGGAGGCGATCCAGTCTCTTCCATACAAAAAGATTTTCTCCATGTCCCCTGCCTGGATCATGTTCATCAGTTCCCCAAATGTCATTCCCGCCGTTTTCTGTTCCCCGATCCGGTCCAGATAATTCTCGATCTCTGAAAGATCAAGAGCCGTACTCCCCGCATCCTGTGTCCATACTTCCTGCCCGGGATCCCCCGGCTCCGCCGCAAATGCGGGAATTGTCCTAAAAAAGTTCCCCACAAAAAGCCCCATGATCATGAGCATGAACCGGATCAGCACCGCAGATCCCCTACGTTTTCCCGATCTTTTCATTCCATAAACACCTTCAATGACTCCACGAGTGACAGAACAACCGGTGCGCTCACCGCCAGGATCGCGAGTTTTCCCACCATCTCCACCTGTGTCCCCACCGCCGAATATCCCGCATCCTTACAGATCCCAGACGTGAACTCCGCGATGTAAGCGATCCCCGCCATCCGGAGAAGTGTTGTCAAATACACATGCCGGATCCGGATCCCGTTTCCGATCTCCCGCAAAGTCTCGAGAAGGACTCCGAGCTTTGCAAGTCCCAGAAATCCGATCCCGATGGATGCCGCCAGAACGAGATAGACCGCGTACTCCGGCTTCAACGGCTTCAGCTGAGCCGCAAACAGGATCGCCGTAAGCCCCAAAAGCGCCGCCTGTACCACAGACATAGTCATTCCCCCTCACAGTGAAAACAGGTTTTTGATCGTCTCAAACAATTCATAGATATACGGTACGATCCAAAACAGGACCAGAATCAGACCCGCGAGACTCGTGAGAAATGCCTGGTCCTCCCGCCCGCTGTGCTTTAAAATCTGGCACATCACCGAAACCAGGATCCCCACCGCCGCGATCTTAAAGATCAGATTTACCCCCATGTTTCCCCTCCTTTACGCAAAGAGCACCAGAATGAAAAGTCCCGCTGCCATTCCAAGCGACCGGTAAAGCTTCGTCCGGCTCTCCGTCTCCTTTTTCAGGAAAGCAAGCGAGTCATCCGCCTGTTCCAGATAGAAAAGGATCGTCCGCTCCTGGGTCGTTTTGTCCGCATATCCGAGATTTTCCCCCAGCGACCGGAGTGCCTGAAGATCCTCGTTTCTCATCGGCAGATCCTCCGGAAGTCTGTCCAGCTCCTCTTTCCATATCTCAGAAAATGATTTTCCGCGTTCTTCCTCCATCCGTTTTTCCACTCTCAGGAAAAAAAGCCCTGCTTCCGCTTCCATCCCGCTTTTCTCCTCCGCAAATCGTGTTCCGACTTCCTTCAGAGCCTCCGGAAGCGTCTCATTCGAGTAGAGGATCCGGCTCTTCAGATAGACCATCATCTGACGGAAGAGCAGCAAGATCTTCACCCGCGCTTCCCACTCCCCCGCCATCAGAAAACCGCCCGCCACCACCGCTGCCGCCATGCATAAAAGTCCCACATATTTCATATCTTTTCATTCTCCCATTTTCCGGTCATCCTCAGCTGAGATCGGTAACTGAATACTGCCGCTGCATACCTGTCTTCACAGGTGCTTTTCTCTCTGCATTGACATACAGATTCATCATAGATCTCCGCCACAGTTCCAGGTGTCGGTACCCCAGTGAGGACCACATATCGGGAAAATATCTTTTCGCCCACGATGTCTCTCCACGCCGGACGTTTCATGATGTCCTCCATGTCCGCTCCATGGACCGTGGCGAGGATCCGGCACCCGCATTTCATCGCGTATTTCATCGCCCGGATCTCCTCCTCCCCGCCCGCTTCGTCGACCGCCAGTACCTGCGGTGCCATGGAGCGCAGCATCATGAGCATGCCCACGGCTTTCGGACAGCCGTCCATCACATCCGTCCGGGGACCGAGGTCACACTGCGGGACCCCGCCAAAACAGGCTGCGATCTCCGAACGCTCGTCCACCACGGACACGTTTTTCCCGGATCCCCATGATCCCCCGCTGGAAAGTTCCCGGATCAGATCACGCAAAAGGGTAGTCTTTCCGGCTCCCGGCGGGGAGATCACCAGCGTATCAAGAAACTCTTCCCCTGACAGAAGATGCGGCAGCACGGATTTCGCGCATCCTTTTATCTCGTGGGCGATGCGGATGTTTAAGGATGAGATATCCCGGACTGTTTTTACATGTCCGGACTCCACCACTGCTTTTCCCGTGATCCCGATCCGATGTCCGCCGCGGATCGTGAGAAATCCCTGGCTGATCTCCCGCTCGTAGGCATAGAGGGAATGTCTTGCAAAGATTTCCATGAGAGCTCGGATCAGCTCGGAATCCGCCATGCTCCCATTCTCGATTCCTGAATTTTCTTTCTCATCTTCTATCCGCAGTAATTCTGTATTTCCTCTTTTTTCATCAAAATTCAGGATTTTTTCCCCCTCCGAATCCAGAACGAACACCGGCTTTCCAATCCGTATCCTGATTTCCCGTATTGGTTCTTTCTCCGTGATCACCTGCTCCAGAAATCTCTGGACCATTTCAGCCTTCAATCCGCCATCCTCCCTTCCATTCTGTGATACATCATATGAGACAAGTCCGGAAATATGACTTGGTCGATCTTGTTCTGAAAGTCCGCAATTTTGGGAAGGAAATTGCGTTTTGCTCTAAAAGTCCGCAGTTTTGGGAAGAAAATTACTGTCTTCTGATAAAAAAAGCAGATCTACCGGTCAGAAGTATTTCCAACCAGGCAGATCTGCCTTTTTACAATTAACATCCTGTTCTTTCTTAATCTCCGTATACACGAATGATCCCGGAAACCTCCCGCAATACAGACATTCCTTTCACGATCATCAGCGCATCGTTGAAATGTCTCTCCAGCACGGAATCCGTGATCACAACGAGCTCCGCCACACCGTCTCTCGCACGTTTCTGTACGACCTGGGCGATGCTTACATCGTTGTTTCCGAGAACTCCCGCGATATTCGCCAGAGCGCCCGGCTTGTTCGCAACCTGAAGGCGGAGGAAATATCTCGATCTCGTCTCCTCGATCGGTTTTACCGGATAATTCTTATATGCAACGCCGCCGTTCCATCCACAGTTGTCATGGACGATATTTCTCATGACAATGATGATATCACCCATGACAGCGCTGGCCGTCGGCATCTTTCCTGCACCGCGTCCCATGAACATCGCGTCATCGCAGGCCTCACCATGGACAAACACTGCGTTGAACGAATCGCGGACTGTCGCGAGCGGATGCTGCTCCGGGATCAGCATCGGGTGAACCTTGACCTCGATCTCATTGTTCACCAGCTTTGTGACACCGAGAAGTTTGATCACATAGCCGAATTCCTTTGCATAGCGGATGTCATCGGAGGTGATCTTTGTGATCCCTTCCATGTAGACATCTTTGAATGTCACCTTGGAGTTGAATGCCAGGGAAGACATGATCGCGATCTTTCGGCCCGCATCGTAACCTTCCACATCAGCCGTCGGATCCGCCTCCGCGTAGCCAAGTTCCGTCGCCTTCGCGAGCGCTTCCTGATAATCCATTCCCTCTTCCGACATTTTCGTCAGAATGTAGTTCGTGGTCCCGTTGACGATTCCCATGATCTCCGTCAGCATACTTCCTGCAAGACTCTGCTTTAACGGCCGGATGATCGGGATCGCACCGGCAACGGCAGCCTCAAACTGGATATCGCATCCATTATTTTCCGCAAGTGTCAGGATCTCCTGTCCGTACTCCGCGAGCACATCCTTGTTTGCCGTGACAACCTGTTTTCCTATCTCAAGCGCCTCCACGATATAAGTTCTCGCCGGCTCCACGCCGCCCATCAGTTCGATGACCAGCTGGATTTCATCATCTTCCAGGATTTCCTTCCAGTTGTCCGTCAGGACCTCCTTCGGGATTCCCGGGCGCTCTTTTTTTGTGTTCCTCACCAGGACCTTCTTGATCTCCAGATTAGCTCCCGTTTTCTGAAACATCTCATCCTTTAACATCTCAGAGAGCGCATACACTCCGCTTCCAACCGTTCCGGCACCGAGGAGCGCCGCTTTGATCACCTTTTTCTCTCCCATGGTATTTTTCTCCTTTATCCCGGTCTTCCTTTCCCTGACCAGCGATCAGAAAAGTCTCCGGTTTTCTTTCCACATCTTTCTCCGGTCCGGATACAGGATCCGGTATCGACAGCGTTTCTGTTTCGCTTCCGCTTCATGACCGCGCAGCGTGGACATTTGTCTTTATCGCAGTGCCGTAATTATACTACAACGTGCTAAAAAAAGCAAGAAAAAAAGCGCATCACAGTTTCCTGCCCTGCAATGCACTCGCTTTGTTACTTTTCACGGGTAGGAATTTTCTGAACTGAAAATTCCGTATGATACAGTTTTGGTCGCGGATTTTGCCGATTCGGAATGCGGAGCATCGGCAAAATCCTGTTACAGTGCGCGGGCATGGAGAGCCCGTGTACTGTAACCTCGCTTCGTTACTTTTCACGCCCACAGTTCGCTCTCTTTATCATGTATCCACCGGCACATGATCCCAGTCCGCCTTTTCCCCGACCCCCACGAGCCAGTTCAAAGCTTTATGGCGCTCAAAAACCACGCCGCCGTCCATCCCTGCCGGCGTCGGAAGATCCCGCATCCGCGTATCGGTGCAGGCCCAGTCCAGGCAGAAGATCATGTCACAGGCATCGAGAAGCTCCTTCGGAGATCTCGGTTTTGCCGCATCCAGGATCTCCCGCATTGAATGGAACGATGTCAGGATCCGCGCAGCTTCCGCCACGTCACAGAAATGATCCGGGAAATCAAGCGGTCCCTCGATCAGCCCCAGCGCCCACTCCATCACATGCAGATTTTCGTACTGCCAGGAGTAAGAGATCTTCTCCGATTCCTTCGGCTCCTCATCATGCAGATATTTCCATTCTTTCGGCGAGAAAAAGTCCTCCGCACCGAACTCACGGATCCTTTTTCCGATAAATTCAAGCGCCTCTTTCTGGTCCATCTTCGCAGCAAGCATCGCTTCGGAGAATGCCGCCACGAGAAGAAGTGCTACCGCACGGGCCGCGATCTCATAAGGTGTCCGGCAGTCCGCCTCCGCCTCTGTTTCCAGAAGTGGATAAAATACCGGAACATACACTCCATGAGCCTCAAATTCCCTGCGGTTTCCCTCTCTCCTGTTCAACTGCTCTGCCTCGATATCATTTCCCGGGACATATCCAACCGACTTGTAGGGCAGAAACCGTTCCATCTCACTGTTTCCGTTTCCATCCAGGATCAGCTTCTCCATCCCGGATGCGTCCAGACAGTAAAATCCTCTCTTTTCACCCCGGAACGCCATGACAGCCCGAAGAGTAGAAAGAACGCCGAACAGCGTCTGCTCCATATTTCTCTTTGCAGACTCCTCTTCCTCTGTCAGGAATTCGGACTCCTCCCCCTCAAATGTATAATCCACCGAAACAATGCTCTCGGTTCCCTCCAACTGATAAAGAAGATTCGTCTTCACATCCACCGCGGCAGTCTCAACTCTGGAAAAATGCCCACGCGACCGGTCTGACCAGCCACGGACAAGCTCCTGTTCTTCGCCGCCCGCACTCTCACAATATACCCGGATCGTCACATCCAGATCCCCGTTATGAAGTTTCAGGTCCGCATCATGAACACTGCCCGGAACGTCAAATGCGTCCCGCAGGCATTTCATGATCCGCTCCGGTGAAGGTTCCTTACAGAAAAGAAAGATCTTCCCTGCGTTCTGTTCCTCTGTCACTCGTTTTTGCCTCCTTGTTTCAATCCGCAATCACTGCTGTCTCATGCGGAATTTTCGGTTCGGAATATCCTCCCCGTGAAAAGTAACAAATACACGCTATTTATGGTAAGGTTCTCCCTGAATGATCCGGTAACTCCGGTAGATCTGCTCCAGAAGAATGACCCGCATGAGCTGGTGCGGGAATGTCATCTTTGAAAAGCTCAGCTTGTAATCGGCCCGTACCAGGACCTGGTTTGAAAGACCCAACGATCCGCCGATGATAAACACGATCTGACTGATCCCGGACACACCCCATTTTTCTATTTTTGCCGCAAGCTCCTCAGAATCCAGCATATTTCCATTGATCGCGAGAGCAACGACAAAACTTCCGTCCTTGATATTGGAAAGGATCCGTTCGCCTTCTTTTTCTTTGATCTGCGTCTCCACTGCCTCGCTGGCACCGTCCGGCGTCTTCTCATCCGCAACCTGGATGATCTCCAGCTTGCAGTACCGGCTCAAGCGTTTGGAATATTCCGCAATCGCATCCTGGAAGAATTTTTCCTTGATCTTTCCGACCGTGATCAGTGTGATCTTCATGATTCCTGCGCTCCGAATTCCAGGATCATGTCATACCAGACTGCCCCGCCGTGGACAGACTCGGACACGCCCATATTTTTATATCCGAATTTCGCATAATAGTGGATCAGGCGGTCCTTGCATGTGAGGATCAGACCTTTTCTTCCCTTATTTTTCGCATCCCCGATCATGTGGTTCATGAGATCTGCCGCGATCCCCTGACGCTGGTAATCCGGGAGCACGTCCAGACCGAAGATGGACTGGTATGCTCCATCCGTCTTGTGGCAGGCGGAATTTTCGTACATCTCGTCACAGATCGTTTTAGAATCCGTGGCACAGCCGTTGATGAAGCCGATGATCTTTCCCTCTGATTCCGCAACGAAAAAGCATTCCGGGAATGCCGCAATACGGGCTTTAAAAGATTCTCCGGTCGCTGCCTCCGCGGCAGGAAAGCAGATCGCCTCCACCTCGGTGACTGCCGCAAGGTCCGACGGACGGACCGGGCGAATTGTGTATGTCATAGATGTTTTTCTCCTTTTTGATACAACTTAAATTTGTTGGCTGGGCCGCAGTGGGAGCCCTGAATCGGGGCAAGCCCCGACTCAGGGCTCGCGGGCATTCGCCCTATAGGTCCAGCTCACACAATTTTTGCTTTTGTGCAAGCACAACGCTATGCGCGAAAGAAGTACCCCACGCCCCACTTGGTGTGGACGTATTTGGGGTCGCTCGGGCTTGGTTCGATCTTTTCGCGGAGTCTTCTCACATGTACGTCCACGGTGCGAACATCTCCGTTTACCATGGCCTTATTGCCCCATACGTACTCTAACAGCGTCTCACGGCTGTAGACCTTGTTCGGATTCGTGACAAGAAGTTCCAGAAGATCGAATTCCTTCGCAGTCAGGTTGATCTCCTTGTCCTTGATGAAGACTCTGCGGCTCTCTCTGTCGAGCTTTAAGTCGCCTTCTGTCACCACACTCGATTCCTGGCGTTTCGCGCCGCCGTTCTTCTTATTATTTCTCCGGATGATCGCCTTGATCCGCGCTTTTACCTCAAGAATATTGAACGGTTTCGTGATATAATCATCCGCTCCGTACTCCAGACCCAGGATCTTATCCATATCGTCTCCCTTTGCCGTCAGCATGATGATCGGCATCTCGGAAAATTCCCGGATCGTCTGGCAGACCTCAAATCCATCGTGTCCCGGAAGCATGACGTCCAGAAGTACCACATCGTACTCCCGCTCTTTTGCCCTCTCGATCGCCTCATCGCCGTCGTAGGCGCAGTCCACCTCATATCCATCCTGTTCCAGACTGAAGCGGATTCCCTTCACGATCAGTTTTTCATCATCAACTACCAGAACTCTTGCCATCTTACTCCTCCATGTTATGCTGTGATCGATAACAGCTCTCATCAATCCCTGTAACCGGATCTGCCATTTTTCCTTTCCCAATGCAGGATCCGCAAACCTGTTTTTCTGATCTGCTGTCTCTCTTTATGATGTTTTTTCAGTTATACTATACTGTAATACTGTCTTTGATCTTCTGGAATCCAGCTTCCTTGATCCCGGAGATCTTCATGATATCTTCGATCTTCTTAAATCCCCCGCTCTTTTCGCGGTAGCGGATGATATCCTCCGCCTTCGACTCCCCAATGCCCTTTAAGGTCATCAGTTCCTCTTTCGTCGCTGTATTCAGGTTGACAAGTGAAGAAGATCCCGACATCTGATCCTGCCCGGAATTTTTACCTGCTGACGTACCGCCTGCCGGAAGCGATGCAGCTTCTTCCTTATTATAGATCGTGATCTGCATCCCGTCACTGACCTTCGACGCGAGGTTGATGCTCTCACGCGCCGCATTCTCCGTAAATCCGCCTGCGGCATCCACCGCCTCGTAGATCCGGCTGTCCTCGGAAAGCTCATACACGCCGGGATTTGAAACCTCTCCGCAGATATACACATAGATCCCTGCTGCCTTCGAGTTATCCACTTCCACCTGCGTTTCTGAAGGACTTTTCCCCGTCCCGGTTTCATTTCCGGCTTCCCGGGATTCCCCGACGCCGCTCTCACTTTCAGTCTGCGGATTTTTTTCTCCGTCAGGGATTGATGAATCCGTGCTCAACTTCGTATTTTTCTCAGCATCGCGTTTCCCTTCGGATCCCATAAGTTCCTGCATTGACCCGCTCATGACGACCGCCCCGGAATCATCCAGCTCCCGAATCCCGTTCTCCTTTTTAGACATGCCAAACACAAGTCCGGCTGCGATCAGGAAAGCCGCAGCCGCCAGAATTTTCTTCTTATTATCTTTCATATGTTTCCCTCCTGAATCTTCAGGGGGGATCGTTCTGCCTGATTCTATTTTACCGAATCATAAAGGCAAAAGCAAGAGGGTTTTCTTCTGTCATTTTCCTTCATTGCATTTCAAGACATTTTATGCTATATTTGGCGAAAGATCTACAATATTTACTTTCTAAGGGGAATTACTGCTATGGAATTACATCTGATCCACTTTCTGATCATCTGCCCGCTCGTATTTCTCGCCGGATTTGTCGACGCGGTAGCCGGAGGCGGCGGTCTGATCTCGCTTCCTGCCTATCTGATCGCGGGTTTTCCGGTCCACTTCGCGATTGGAACGAATAAGCTGAGCTCCGGCATGGGAACTCTGATCGCAACTGCAAAATATGCAAAAAACGGCTACATTGCCTGGAAGAACGCAGTTCTCTGTATCATCACTGCTCTGATCGGCTCTTCTATCGGCGCAAAGCTTGCCCTTCGGTTAGATGATTACTACTTTAAACGCCTGATCCTTGTGATCCTGCCGTGTACCGCTCTCTACCTCATGTTCGGAAAACCGTTCATCGGAGAAAAAGAGGCATTCCCGCTCCGCAAAATGATCCTCTTCAGCGCATTTATCGCCTTTGTCATCGGCATCTATGACGGCTTTTACGGTCCTGGAACAGGAACATTCCTTCTGCTTCTCCTCACAGGAGTCGCCCACATGGGCCTCAAGGAGGCGAACGGGATCACAAAAGCGATCAACCTGACAACAAATCTGACTGCGCTGGCGGTCTACCTGATGAATGGCAAGGTGATTTTTCTCCTCGGTCTTACCGCCGGCCTGTTCAGTATCGCAGGAAACTATCTCGGTGCAAAGTGTTTCGATAAAGGCGGTGCAAAATTCGTAAAACCGCTGATGCTGGTGGTCCTCGTGATCTTCTTTGTGAAAACGCTGAGTGAGATCATGGCAGGGTAAAGGAGCGTTGTCCATGAATTTGATCCAGGATCAGGAGATTCTGATCTCCGTAAACGGAATTGTAAAACAATTTTTCTTTTCACCTGCGCTCCCGGATGATGCATCCGCGATCCTTTCCCTCTACCGGTCCCACATCGGCAGAGAATTCTGCGCCTGGACGGATGACTATCCGTCTGCTGATACGATCCGTTTCGATCTCGCCAGGAATTCCCTGTTCTGCTTAAAGACAACGACCGGGCATGATCTCGCCGGAGTGATCTCCTTCGACGCCGATCCGGAGACCGATATCCTGGACTGCTGGTCGAAAGAACTCGTTCCGTCCGTTGAATTTGCCCGGGTCGCTGTTTCCCTGAATTATCAGGGCTGCGGGATTGCCGGAAGGCTTTTTACCTGCGCTATGGAGGAAGCCAAAAGGCGTGGTTTTCGTTCCGCCCATTATCTCGTCGCAAAGACGAACGAAAAGGCGCTCCGCGCGTACCGAAAGCTGCAGTTTTCCATGGTCGGTGAATGTGTATATCATGGTGTGGATTACTGGTGCTGTGAAAAAGAACTTTAGCGAGATTCTACTAGTGTTCCGCATAATAAATCTATGGCTGCAACGGTATTACACAGAGTTTTCATATTTGAAATTGTTGCCCTATCACGCAAAAGGCTGCCCGCACATAATGCAGGGCAGCCTTTTCTAATCTGTACTTTCTACTTTTGGACAACGTATGATTCCAATCTCCTGATCCCGGTATTATTTCATATACTCCGGTGTCACATTTCTTCCAAGATCCTCTAACATCTTCTTGTCACTGCGGATCGTCGCACATGCAACCGTTGTCAGCATATTTCCTGTGATCGTCGCGGATGCTCCGGACTTGAATGCGGTCTCGCCGTCGTTTGTGAGAAGTGCGCGGCCTGCTCCAAGACGGATGTTTGCCTCCGGGTTGATGTAGCGGAAGAACGCAACCGTGCGGAGAATATCATCCTCGGAGATGCGCTCCAAATGCTCAAGCGGAGTTCCCGAGATCGGCATCAGTGCATTTAACGGGATGGAATCGATTCCAAGCTCTGCAAGGCTTACCGCCATGTCGAGACGGTCCTCCCAGGTCTCTCCCATTCCGATGATACCGCCGGAACATGCACACATTCCTTCCGCCTTGATCATCTTTAAAGTATTGATCTTCATATCATAAGTATGCGTCGTGCAGATGTTCGGGAAATTTCTTCTGGATGTCTCAATATTGTGATGATAGCTTGTAACACCAGCCTCGTGAAGTCTGTGGAGCTGCTCCGCACTCACAAATCCCATGGATGCGCAGAGGTCGATCTTACATTCCTTCTTCATCGTCTCATAAGCATGGATCGCTTTCTCAAACTCTTCTCCGGTCAGTGCCTTTCCGGATGTCACGATAGAGAAACGGTCAACACCTTCCGCCTCATTGACACGGCACATCTTCACGATCTCTTCCTCCGGAAGGAAATCATAAACTTCGCAGTTTGTATGATGATGAGCAGACTGTGCGCAGTACTTGCAATCCTCTGGACATCGTCCGCTCCGTCCGTTGATAATAGAACAAAGGTCTACCTTATCTCCCACACATGCCTTGCGGATCCGGTCTGCTCCCTCACAGAGCTCCTTCAGATCGCATGTCAGAAAGAAATTCAGGTCATCCTCTCTTGTGATTCTTCTTCCGTCGATAATCTCCTGTGCCAGTGTCAGTGCGTCCATAATGTTCTCCTTTTCCTGATCTTATCCTGCCTGCTGCAAACCTCTTTTACAGTCAGCAGATGTATTATTTCGTTGTAATTCCAGAGCAGATTTTCCCACTTCTTTTGTAGGATTTTTCTCATTTCTCTCACATCTGCCCAAGTTTGATTGTAAACTCTTTTGTTACGTTATAGTTTACAATTATATGGTAGATTCTGCCAGATGTCAACCATTTTCACGTTAAAGTTTACTATTCGTCCCACCAATCCCTAGCGGTGAGGAGCCGAACAGGAGTGCCTTGATTCGAGAATCTGGTTCCTCTAAAAAACAGCAAAAATCCCCACCCAAATTCCACCTACATTTTGTCGCATATGCCTGTATACAATTTTTCCTCTCTATGATAAGATAATTCACGTTCGTTTTATCAAAAAATTTCCCATTTCGAAAGAAGGTAATCTCTACATGGCAACTTCCATGATCAAGGGCAGTCCTCTAAAGTCCATGCTGCAGTTCGCACTGCCCCTCTTAGTCGGCAACCTCCTGCAGCAGACATACAACATCATCGACGCCGCGATCGTCGGACAGGTACTCGGCGCACAGGCACTCGCGAGTGTCGGGGCCAGCACCAGCGTCCAGTTTCTCGTCCTCGGCTTCTGTATGGGAAGCTGTACCGGTTTCGGCATTCCAGTCGCAAAATATTTCGGCGCCGGCGACCACAAACGCATGAAAGATTTTATCTTCAACGGAGCAATCCTCACCGCAGTGATCGCAGTCATCGTGACCACGCTCTGCGCTGTTCTGTGTCCGTGGATCCTGCACATGCTTTCTGTCCAGAGCGATATCTACGCAAACGCATATATCTATCTGATGATCATTTTCCTCGGGATCCCGTTCACCCTGCTCTACAATTACTTATCGAGTATCCTGCGCGCAGTCGGTGACAGCCGTACACCGTTCATCTTCCTGGCATTCTCCGCGGTGCTCAATATCTTTCTGGATCTCTTTTTCATCGTTGTCGCAAAGTGGGGATGTGCCGGAGCTGCCTTCGCAACGATCGCATCCCAGGCGATCAGCGGAATTCTCTGCCTGTTCGTCATTATCCGGCGCATGAAGATCTTATGGCTCTCGAAAGAAAACCGTGTGATCAAAAAAGACGCGATCGCAGAGCTTCTCCAGATGGGACTCCCGACCGGTCTCCAGTTTTCCATCACGGCGATCGGCAGCATGGTCATGCAGTCCGCAAACAACGGACTCGGCGGTGACTATGTCTCCGGCTTTACCGCAGGTGTGAAGTTAAAACAGTTCACCCTGTGTCCGTTCGATGCGATCGGAACCGCTGTTTCTGTCTTCTGCAGCCAGAACCTCGGCGCCGGTCAGTCAGCCCGCATCAAAAAAGGTCTGAAAGAGGGAATCGCCCTCGGGATTGGCTACGGAGTCTTCGCAGGATTGATCCTGATCTTCTTCGGACGTCCGCTCTCCATGATCTTTGTGAGCAAAGATGCCGCAGGTGTTCTCGACGCCTCCGACCAGTATCTGCGCTGCATGGGATTCTTTTACTGGACACTCGGGATCTTAAACATCACCAGAATGGTGACGCAGGGACTCGGATATTCCGGAAGAGCATTTTTCTCCGGAGTGACAGAGATGTTCGCCCGCACAATCGTCAGTCTCTGCTTTGTCGGTCAATTCGGCTATAATGCGATCTGCTTTGCCGACCAGACCGCCTGGGTTGCTGCCTGCTGCTATATCGCTCCGACCTGCTTCTATTGTGTGAAAAAAGTCACACGGATGCTGCAGACCACAGAAGGTAACTAAAAATATTGACACCTCCAGGTTTCTGGAGCAGTCGTTTGCGACAATCTCAAGCTTTACGCGAGTGCGCATTGACACATAATTTTCTTTGATTATCAGGATGTTCCATCAAAATTTTCCTTAAACAAAAATATCTCCGACACCAGATTTTTTCCGTGTCGGAGATATTTTTTCGTAAACAAGTGAAAACTCGCTTCGCGAGTTTTCACTTGTTATCGCGACAGTCGCCAAGGTCTCGCGCAAGCGCGGACTTTGGCTCGTTGTTCGCGTAAAAAATGAGCCAGGAACCACATTCACATGCGCCCCTGGCTCATTCTCACCCTATCAGTTTTTCTCGATCAATTCCAGACTTAAATCTTACTTTAACTCGTCCGGGATCCACCATAATCCATCGTTGTTCTCTTCCATGTACTGCTTGAACTCGTCGGAATGATAAGCATCCACGATCGCTTTTGCCCACTCAGCATCCTTGTTCTCTTCCTTTACAACAACCTGAAGAACAAGATGATCCTGGATATCCTCAGTTGCAAGTGCTGTGGACGGGTCGATGCCTGCGTTATATACAACGCTGCCGGTGATCGCTACATAGTCAAAGTCCTGAATTGCAGCCGGGATCGTTAAGCTCTTCATCTCTGTGAACTCGATGTTGTGCGGGTTCTCAACGATGTCATCCTGGGTTACTGCGGACGGATCCACATCATCAGCAAGCTTGATCCAGCCGATCTTCTGAAGCATCAGGTAGCATCTTGCGGTGTTGGATGCGTCATTCGGAACTGCAACCTTTGCTCCGTCCGGGATCTCATCGACAGACTTATATTTTGCGGAATATACGCCTGCCGGTACTGTCGGGATCGGACTTAATGCAACGAGATCCGCATTATAGTTCGCGTTGAAGTTTTCCATATATGCGGTGTGCTGCTCTACGTTGACATCGACGTCGCCGTCATTCAGTCCGATATCTGCTGTCTGAAGGTCGGAGAAGTCAACTCCATTTACGGTATATCCCTCTTTCTCGAGGATCGGAACGATCGCCGCCTCAAAAAGCTCTGTGTACGGTCCCTGGGACTTACCATAGACGATCTCTTTCTTGTCGCCGGTGGTGTCCGCTGCTGCCTCTGTGCTGTCTGCCTGTGTGTCCTGGCTCTCAGCAGCCTGTGCCGCTGTTGTAGCTGCTGTCTCTGTCTTTCCGCATGCGGCAAGGCTTAAAACTGCCGCTCCCATCAGTACTCCTGCAATCACTTTTCTCATAATTCTTTCTCTCCTCTTCTTTTATTTATGTTGTCTTAACTTTCCGGAAATCGTATTTCCAAGAATCTGCAACAGCTGTACCAGAACGACCAGGATCACGACCGTGAGGATCATGAGCGGGGTGTTCATCTTCTCATAACCATATGTCAGCGCCAGGTCACCGACTCCGCCTCCGCCGACATAACCAGCCATCGCGGATGCTCCGAGAAGTCCGATGGTTCCTGTTGTAAGTGCAAGCACCATGGAACCCAGGGTTTCCGGAACCAGGAAATAGCGGATGACCTGCCAGGTTGTCGCACCCATGGCCTCAGCCGCCTCCAGGATTCCCGGATTGATCTCAAGCAGGCTGTTTTCCATCAGTCTTGCAAGATACGGACTTATGTAAACAACTAACGGGACCAGCGCCGCCGTACTTCCGATCGTTGTTCCGACGATCGCGCGTGTGATCGGCATGATCGTTACAAGCAAAATTACGAACGGAATGCTTCGCACCACATTGATATAAGCGCTCACGATCCAGTATAACGGCCGGTTCTCCGCAAGTCCGCCTTTTCTGCAGAGGACCAGGATCAGGGCCAGGATCATACCGATGATCGTTCCAACAAGGAGCGACCAGCCGACCATGTAGAGAGTCTGTCCTCCATTTAACAGGAGACGTTCCACTGTGACCTTAAAGATCTTTGTTTTCATGAGTTCTTCCATCTTACTCCACCTCCATCCGTTCTCTTAAGACGCCGTTTTTATCGATCTGCTCTTCCGCTTTCCGGATACTCTCATCGTCACCGATGAGCTGTAAGATAAAGACGCACATAACGCTGTCTTCCAGTTCCTGGACCGCTGCGCCGAGGATATTGACCACGACACCGTCCGTCTTGCAGATATCGGAGATCACCGGACGTTTCACGCTGGAACCGATGAATTTCAGGCGTTCGATGCGGAAATTTTCTTTCTGTTCCTTTACGAGACTCACGATACTGTCCGGGATCTGGTCACGGATGACCGTCTGGACAAACCGCTTTGTGACCGGCATCTTAGGAGATCCGAATACCTCAAGAACACTTCCGGATTCCACGATCTTTCCGCTCTCCATGACGGCTACCTTGTTGCAGATCATCTGAACAACCTGCATCTGGTGTGTGATGAGAAGGATCGTGACGCCCATCTCCCGGTTGATCCGCTTTAAAAGCTTTAAGATCGACTCTGTCGTCTGCGGATCCAGGGCACTTGTCGCCTCGTCGCAAAGGAGAAGCTCCGGGTCGGTCGTCAGCGCTCTCGCAATCCCGACACGCTGTTTCTGTCCGCCGGACAGCTGGCTGATATAGGTATCTTTCTTATCTTCCAGTTCAACGATCTTTAATACTTCCATGACCTTCTTATCGATCTCCGCTTTCGGAGTTTTTGCTAAGATCAGCGGAAGTGCAATGTTATGGTATACCGTCTTGGACTCCAGGAGATTAAACTGCTGGAAAACCATTCCGATCTTTCTTCTTAATGTTCTGAGTTCCGGCTTTTTCAGTGTGGAAAGCTCCTTTCCACAGACAGTGACTTTTCCGCTGTCTGTCGTTTCAAGGCCATTTACCAGGCGGATCAGCGTAGACTTTCCGGCTCCGGAAAATCCGATGATGCCGCAGATATCACCTTTTTCCACATGGATACTCACATCGTCCAGCGCGTGGACGGTTCCGTATTTTCCTGAAAAGGTTTTGCTTACATGTTCGATCTGGATCAATGTTTCTTCCTCCCAAATAAAAAACCCGGAAGCGTTTACACTTCCGGGCGCATTTTCTGGCATTAACAGGAAACTATTTTCTGTATACAGGTACATGACCGCACAGCAAAGCTCCTGGCCGTAAAAAACGCCCGGAAATACACATGCAACAGCAACAACACATATTGTTCATATCAATTCTTCCAGCATTTCCCATACCTGTATCTCCATTCCGACCGCCGTCATCCCGCAGTTCTGTGTTTCCTCATCGTCTGAACTTCCTGTTCAAATCCGATGGCGCTATCATACCCTTCATTTCCTATTTTGTCAATATGTTTTTATAATTTTTAAACCATATATTTAATTTTTTTAAACTTCTCGCGCTATCGTTTTAAAATTTTCATATTGTTTTCAGGATATCTTGCGTCGCGCTACCACCGAAACACCACGATCCCCGCAATCGCCAGAACAGCACCGATAAGTTTTCTCCACTCAAACGCCGCTTTCTCGACACCGAAGAGACCAAATACCTCCGCCACATAGGAGACCAGGATCTGGGTCACAACGATAAGCAGTGTCGCCTTTGCCGGACCCAGGCCGTCCATACTTTTGATCACGGTCCAGGTAATAAATGCGCCCATGACACCGCCAAGCAGCATGTACTTCCGGTCAATGGAAAACATCCCCCAGATTTCCCCGCGTCCGGTAACGAAATATAAGACCACGCAGGTCACAAGCGCCGTCATCTGCACCCATCCTGCTGCCGCCCAGATACTGCTCTGCTTCGTCACCTCCGTGTTAAAAATCCCCTGCAGACTCATAAGCGCTCCCGAAAGCAGTGCCACCAGAATTCCCCACATATAAAAAACCTCCTGAAACCATGTTTCCCTTAGGATTCCATGGTCGGGAGGTTTTTATACCGGCTTTTACATGCCAATTTTTATCTTGTCACAACAATTCCGTTTACTGTCCATGCACCGTCCGCATCAACCGTATAACCGTCCGGAGTTGTCGTTCCGGAATACATGGCTCCGCGGTGTCCGTTGGAGATCTCCTCGAAATAATAGCAGCGAAGCTTGCCGTCATTTCCTTTGATCCAGTTCCATCCGGTCATCATTCTTCCAAGTGTGCTGTCAGAAACCGGATTAAAGAAGTACCATCTTCCATCGCTATCTTTAAACCAGCCTGTCTGCATGACACCATTTGCATCGAAATGGAACCAGGAATCCTTCGGCTGTCCTGCGCCTGCATATGGATTCTCAATATGTGCCCATGCAGATACAAGATTCTTTCCGTTTGCGGCATTCTTAAAGTACCAGTTTCCCGCTGCATCCTGGCTCCAGCTTCCTGCCGTCATTCCATCAGAAGCAGATGTATTTTTCTTCTTTGAAGAAGAGCCTGCCGGTTCTCCGGATTCTCCGCTATCCGAATCACTGCTGTCGTAAGTCACTTGCTTGATCTCGAAAGTCAGATCCGGATATCCTGTGGATGTTACAACGACCGTATACGGCTCTTTGCCATCAAATACACTGCTGTTTGCAAGATCGATCGTTCCGTCACTCTTTACGATCACCGCAGCGCCTTTTCCGGATGCCGCATATTCCTTACCGTTGACCGATACCTTTGTGATGTTCTTTAAGTAGTTCGCGAAATCAGCTTCATCTGCAGAGCCTTTTTTGATGACTGCCGGTGCACTGTAATCCCTGTTATAGTATACAGGATTCGTATCGCTGCTGAGTACAAAATCTGCCTCGATATCTGCCCATTTTTCATTCTTATCAGAGATTGTAAGGGCATACTTTCCAGGCATTGCGTCTGTATAAGTGAGCGCTCCGTCTGCAAAGGATGTCTTCAGTCCCGTGACCTGATACTCCGGATCAAATCTTTCCGGAAGTTTCACCGTAACAGCGACAGATCCGTTTCCGGACTTTCCGTCAGCCACTTCAGCCTGTGTGCCATCCTTCATCGGTACATAAAGATCCGTGTCGATCTCATAAGCGCCTGCGCTTGTGAGGTATGTGATCTTATCGATGGTCTTTCCCATGATATCCTTGTACGGCTCCACGCTGGCATCGACGCCATGGCTCTCTTTTGTATATCCGGTGTAAATTCCAAGCTCGTTTCCGCGCCAGATATTTTCGAGATGGCGGAGACCATAGCTCTTTCCGTCCTTTGTCTCAAGAATCACTTCATAGATCGAACTGTTTGTCACAGACTCGTCAAGTCCGCTCACATTGATCTGGTAATCTCCGCGTGTCGTCTTTGTCGTGATCTCTGCGGTTGCTTTTGATTTTTCAGCGGACTTTCCATCCTGGAATTTTGTCTCAGAGAACTCAAATTTTCCATCTTCTCCAACGGTAACTTCTTTATAAAAGTCCGGTTTTTCCTCCGGGCTTAAAACATAATACGCATAGGTACCGTTCTCAAATAAGGTGTCTCTTCCTTTGTATGTGTTTGTCTGCTGTTTTCCGCGAAGGGTTGTCGTGATCGTCAGTTCCTTACTATAATCTCCCACGTGGGTCAGTCCCTCAAGGTCCGCATCAGAATTTACCTTCAGTTTAACCGGGAATGTAACTCCGTCGATCTTTGATCCGTCTGAATTCTTATGGTAAGATCCATTCGACAGTGATTTTGTACGTGTCTTCTGATACGTTGCAGATGTCATCGCATCCACCGGAATATCATTCTGCTTCAGATCATTCTTGTAAAGCTCGTCATACGGAATATTCATCAGCGCATAGATTTCCTGTTCCTCGACCTTCAGTTCTGTCGGGATCACAAAAATTCCATTTTCCGTTACGAAGCGGATTCCGGTGATTGTTTTTCCGATAAGCGATTTATAATGATCCGGCTTCAAATCGCAGCCTTTGCTCTTTGTTGTGAAACCGGTTGAGAATCCCAACTCTCCTTTTCTAAGGAATGTGTTTTCAAGAAGGCGAAGCCCGTAGCTGTCCCCCTTATCCGTATCTAAAACCACCTCATAGACTGCGTTGCTGGAAGACGCAATCAGCTCCTGATAATCCTGAATCGTAATCTCATAGTCGCCATGATATGACTTGTTTTCTTTCTTTCCAGGCTGGTACCGTCCGGAGCAGGCAACGATCGTTGCAGTAGTATCGACTTCCTGTTCCTCACCCTGGAACTCACTGAACTCCGGCTTTCCATTCTCATCAAGCCTTATTAGTTCCTTATAAACCTTCGGCGTATAACCGTTCGGAAGTACAGCATATGTATAGTCCTCTTCCTCATCAAACAGATTATCATTATAGGTAGAATCACTTGCCGAGGCGACAGTAACCTTTTCCGCATTGGACGCTGAAACCCTCTTAAATCCACCTAAAAGAGACAAATCCTCTACCCGTACCGGAATGATCGCTCCTTTGATCTCGCTTCCATCTTTTGAATGATAAGTGCCATTTACTAAAGTCTTTTTTTCGTTTTTTTCTTTGTCGCAGATGAGACAGCATCTACTTTTGTCTCATTCTCAATGTCCTTCCCATATACCTCATCATACGGCACATTCATCAATACATATCCGGAACCAGTTTCATCCTCAGAATCTTCATTCTGTTCCTCAATCTCCTGATCTTCACTCAGCTCCGCTGCCTTCACACCGGAATCAGAATTACTTCCCACCACTTCCGCAAGCGCTGCTGTCGGAATCGCTCCGGCAACCATCGCCGCACTTAACAGAATTGCAAGCGTTTTCTGCTTTTTCATGACCTTTCTCCTTTCCGCACCATCCCTGGTATTGAAATTAGCTTCAGCTAACCCATGTTTTCATAACTGCATTTCGGATCGCACACACTGTCCTTTATCCATTCGTTCGCAGATCTTCTCCCCTGCCTATCCTATCTGTCAGAAAAGAATTTGTGAGATTCGCGTGCATGAAATACGATCTGCCTCAGCACACCTTTTGTTTCATTCTGCCGTGCAGAAAATGCAATTAGCTTTTTGAACAAGCGTATGGTTAGTTATTACTAACTCTTTTGTAGTAATATCCTACCTCTTATCCAAAATTCTGTCAAGAAAAGAGGACCGCCGATGTGCTGGGTCGGTGGTCCTCTTTCCTTTATTTATGCCGCTTTATGCGGAAAAATGAGAATTTTTTCCATTTTTTATTTACACGAACAACGAGCCAAAGTCCGCGCCTGCGCGAGACCTCGTTCTGTCGGTCCTACGTTTATTTTCTCTTCCTGCACGCCGCCTGCGCCAGATGCTTCGCCAGCACCGCCGTCGTCACAGCACCGACGCCGCCCGGCACCGGTGTCGCCGCGGATGCCTTTTCTTCCAGACCATCCCAGAGGACGTCTCCGCAGAGTTTTCCGTTCTCATCCACATTGATCCCGACATCGATGAGGACAGCTCCCTCTTTTAAGAATGACGCATCCAGCATCTTCGCCTTTCCTGCTGCCGCAACGAGGATATCCGCCTCCTGGCAGACAGCCTTCAGATTCTCGGTCTTCGTATGGCAGATCGTCACCGTCGCATTTTCCTTTAACATCAGCATGGACAGCGGACGTCCGACTACCATGCTGCGTCCCACGATCACCGCGCGTTTTCCGGTGATCGGAAGGTCGAATGCCTTCAGGACCTCAATAACCGCCTCCGCCGTACACGGAGCAAATCCATCTTTCTCACCGGCAAACACCTTTGCCGTATTGACCGCGCAGATCCCGTCGAGATCCTTTTCCGGACGGATCATCGCCTCGACGCGCTTTTCATTGATGTGCTTCGGAAGCGGACGGAATAACAGGATCCCGTCGATCGTCTCATCATCATTGATCTTCTGGAATTCCGCAAAGAACTCTTCCTCGCTGATATCCGCCGGATATGCAAAAGACTTCGATTCCATTCCATATGCCGCAATGCGTTTCATGACATTTCTCTCGTAGGAGAGGTCATCCGGGCGCTCCCCGATCCGGACGATGGCCGCTGTCGGCACATATCCGTTTAATTCCTGGTTCATGGAAAGAACCTGTTCCTTGATCTTTGCAGAAACCTCTGCTCCCTTTAATGTAATCATCCTCTTACCGCCTTTAACACAATCTCGTAGATCCGGTCTGCCTGTTCCGTTCCCTTCTTTATAAGAAGTTCCGCCTGCTGGTTCACTGCTTCGGCATACTCCCGGTCCTTCATCATCTTCGTATTGATATACACGCTCATGACCGCGCCGAGAAGCGCCGTGCGGATTCCCTGGATCCCGACTCCGGCGTCGCTGACCGCAAGCCGGCTGCCGTTCAGTGCCAGGAACTCGATATCATCCATCACGCTGACCGCCCGCTCCATGACTTCCATCGGAACCTGCGCAGCAGCTTTCAGGCACTCTTCCATCCGCTCTTCCTTTGCTTTTTTCTCCTCGTCCGTCTCCGCCTTCATGCGGTAAACCTCCGAAAGCGGCTCAAACGCCTGCTCGTCCGCCTTCTCGAGACGGATGAAATCCATTCTCGCTTCCTGTAATCGTACAAGGATCTTCTGGATCTCTTCCTCATATATTGCAAATTTCTTTTTCCCTGTCGTCAGGTTTCCCACCATCTCGCCGAGGGCTGTTCCGACAGCGCCGTAAACCGCCGCTGCGCTTCCGCCTCCCGGAGTCGGTGCCTTGGATGCCAGAACTTCCAGGTATTCATTCCACTGTCCCATGACATATTTCCTTCCAGATTTTCTCTCCGCAGTTTTGCTTTGCGTTCTAAACCGGCAAACGCTGCGGCCGTTGCTGTATTGTGCGGAATCGTTTACGGAATCTTCTGTTCAGAAAATTCCTGCACGCACCCAACAGCGTTCTTCGGATTATTATCCATGATTTTGCGATTCTTGTCAATCCTGGAACGCTTTTTCCTATCGTTTCTATAGGATGATTCAGGCACTTTTATGCATAAATCTGTCTCCGAATCGTCATTGTGACCGGTCTCTGCCTGCTGAATCTGATATCAGCCATCTGCAATATTCTTCCATATACAGTCGCCTTTTCCTGACATTTTATATTTCATATCGTCAAACCTCGTCATCCTGCTTCTCTGTCGCCTGCATTTATACACCTGATATGCATAATATGCAAAATTTCTTTATAAAAATACATTTTATGCTTGACATACCGTATATTCAGTTGTATATTTATGAAGCACAACGAAAATAAAACGTCTGAAATAAATCGGAGGACTTGATTATGAAAGAGAAAGTTGTTTTAGCATATTCCGGCGGTCTTGATACCACCGTACTGATCCCGTGGTTAAAGGAAACTTACAACTACGACGTTATCTGCGTCTGCATCGACGTTGGACAGGGAAACGAGCTTGACGGTCTGGAAGAAAGAGCAAAATACTGCGGCGCTTCCAAATTATATATCGAACACGTTGTTGATGAATTCTGCGACAATTATATCGCTCCGTGCGTAAAGGCAAATGCGACATACGAGAACAAATACCTTCTCGGTACTGCAATGGCCCGCCCGCTGATCGCAAAGATCCTCGTTGATATTGCAAAAAAAGAAGGCGCTGTTGCGATCTGCCACGGTGCTACCGGTAAAGGAAACGACCAGGTTCGTTTCGAGCTCGGTATCAAAGCCCTTGCTCCGGATATGAAGATCATCGCTCCGTGGAGAATCTGGGATATCAAATCCCGTGAAGATGAGCTGGAATACTGTGCAAAACACAACATCGAGCTTCCGTTCAAGAAAAATGACAGCTACAGCCGTGACCGCAATATCTGGCACATCAGCCATGAAGGTCTTGAGCTCGAGGATCCGTCCCTGGCTCCGAACTACGACCACATGCTCGTACTCGGCGTAACACCAGAAAAAGCTCCTGATAAAGATACAGAGATCTCCATCACATTTGAAAAAGGTGTTCCGGTCGCATTAAACGGCGAGAAGATGAAATTCTCCGAGATCCTCACAAAGTTAAACGAGCTCGGCGGCAAGAACGGTATCGGTATCACAGATATCGTTGAGAACCGTATGGTCGGCATGAAGTCCCGTGGTGTCTATGAGACTCCTGGCGGAACCATCCTTCTCGAAGCTCACAAGCAGTTAGAGGAGCTGATCCTGGACAAGGAGACCTTAAAATTCAAGAAGAACATCGACAACGAATTCGCTGATGCTGTTTACTCTGCAAAATGGTTCAGCCCGTTACGCGAGGCATTACAGGCATTCGTTGAGTCCACACAGGAATATGTAACCGGTGAGTGCAAGATGAAACTCTACAAGGGCAACATCATCAAACAGGGTACAACCTCCCCGTACTCCTTATACAACGAGAGCATCGCGTCCTTCACAACCGGCGATCTCTACGACCACCACGACGCTTCCGGCTTCATCAACCTCTATGGCCTTTCCACAAAGGTTCGCGCGATGAAGAAGGCAGAGATCGAGAAAAATCAGAACCAGAACTAATCCAGTTCTCTCATAAGAACTTAGGCAGACAGCCCCGGCAGGGATTTCCCGCCGGGGCTGTTAATATCTGTTTACCAGAAGTTTCTACAAAAAGACCGGGAACATTTTTCCTGCTCCCGGTCTTCTTTCTATGGATGCGCGATACATGCCGCTCCTATCTGTGCGTTCTGTCAATTACTTCGCATCTTTTTTATAATTCTTCCTGGCTTACTCCCTCCAGTACAATATGGCCTCCAGGTAAAAGCGCACCGCCACAGCCATCTACTCGTTTCGTACCTGCCGCATAGAATTCACCATCAATGCACATTACGCTGTTTAGCATCGTACTCATCGCCTGATCCACCGGAACAGGAACAATCTTATGCCCCATCTCTTCCAGTATTTTTCTTGTATCTCCGGAAATTCCATACTCCACTTCAAGCCCCTGGGCCCTCGTAAGGCAATTGATATATGGAGCATTCACCAGCTGCTCCGGAGTCATGTCGAAATCAATTGCATTCACGATTCCCTGAAGAGTTCCCGTAATAATTCTCGGTCCACCTGCCGCCCCGATTGCAAGGAATGGTTTTCCATCTTTAAATACCATACTCGGAGACATACTGGAAAGCGGCGTTTTTCCACCCTGAATCGCATTGGCACTTCCATATGCAAGTCCCTGACTTGTCATTGCTCCTACTGCCGCCGAGAAATCGGACATTGCGTTATTCAGTACAAATCCAAGGCCATCGACAACAATTCCACATCCAAACCAGTCTCGAATCGTCTGTGTCTGCGAAAAAGCATTTCCGTCTTTATCCATTACCACGAAATGGGATGTATTTCCAGGATACTGTTTTGCTTCGATTCCATCGGCCGATGCAAACTCTCCCGCCTTTTCTCCCGCCAATGTAAAACGCTCATGAGCAAATTTCTTGCTTGTCAAACGTTCTACATCGACATTCACAAAATCCGGATCACCAAGTGCTACACTTCTGTCAGCAAATCCCAGTTTCATAGACTCTGTCAATGCATGGATACTGGCTGCTGTATTATGTCCCATGGAACGAACATCATAGTTTTCCAAAATGTTCAGCATTTCAACCAGTGCACAGCCTCCGCTCGGCGGTGCAAATGCGGCAACCTCATATCCCCGATATGTTGTTTTCACTGGTTCGCGGAATTTTGGTTCATAACTCTCCATGTCAGAAACATCAAAACAACCACCACGATCATTAATCAGATCTACAATCTGTTTTGCAACTTTTCCTTTATAGAAATAATCAACTCCCTGTTCCGCAATATTCTCCAGAAGATCAGCAATCTCCTGGTTCTTCTGGATCTCACCGAATCGATAGAAACTCCCATCTTCCTTCAGATACAGTTTTCGAAATGCTTCTGAAAGGCGCATTTTACGCTCAACCGAATTGTCATACATCGTCAGAGCACCTGTATAGCTTGTTCCAAATCCATTACGAGCACAACGAATTGCCGGAGCTGCCACATCTTTTAAAGTCATAGTTCCATATTTCTTCAATACGATATCCATGGTCTTTAAAAGTCCGGGAAGCGCCACTGACTGACCACCAAGATCTTTCCACTCATCCTGCACTTCACCATCTTTTATAAAGAGATCAGCTGTTGCCTTTGCCGGTGCGATCCCTCTTCCGTCAATTCCTTCTGTTTTCCCAGTTTTCGCATCGTACAGTAAGGAAAAGCATCCGCCGCCAATACCAGAATGATGGGGTTCTACCACAGATAACGTCAGTGACACCGCTACTGCCGCATCAAACGCGTTTCCGCCTTTATTTAAAATTTCAAGTCCTGCTCTCGTTGCATATATATTATTACAGCTGACCGCTCCCATGCTTCCATGCGCTACCGGTTTCCCCCAGTAGGATGGCCACATATAAATCTGTTTTTTCATATTCTGTGCCATATTCTCACACTTTCTAAATTAATTTTTTTCCTTATAAGTCATGAGCGAAACAATAATTCCTACACCGTAAGTAACAACTACAACCGGATATACTGCTTCAACAATATCAGTAAGTCCCAGAAGCATCCATGCCACACCTGTGATCATTCCTGTCAGCATGCTCCAGAATGCACCTTGTTTTGTTGTCTTTTTCCAAAGTAATCCTGCCAGGATCGAGAAGCTCACCGGTGCTGCCGCAACGTGCTGTAATGTCAGGAACAGGTTTGTTAAGGACTTGCTTGGAATCAGAAATGCCGGGATCAATGTCAGATATGCGAATACAAACGTAATCGTTTTTGAAAGCTTCAGAACTTTCGCATCATCGACGTCCGGATTGATTTCTGTTTTATATACGTTTGTAATAATGGTTCCCGTTGCCAACATCATAGTTGCCATTGTCGCTGCAATGATCATAGTTGCAAATGCAAAAATAATACCTGCAAATACTGGACTGCTGAAGGTTTTGATAGCATATGCGAATGCAGTGGATCCATCACCGAGATCGGCACCACTTGCCTTGGAAAGCATACCACAGATTGCAGTAAAGAAACAAATCGGAGCGGCAATTACATAACCAAGGATAGAGCCAACTCTTGCTGCCTCCGGGCTCTTTGCAGAAAGAAGCGGCTGAAGAACAGCCTGCATAACCGCCGTACTGATGCAGCCACCTACGATCCATGCAACAATACGCTGTGTCGGCATATTTCCCATGGAATCATACTTCTCAGGAAGCTCGCCTAAAAGACCACTGAATCCTCCAAATTTCGGAAGTGTTGTAAATACAAAACAGATCAAGAGAACATAGATACCAATACATACAACACGACCGACAGCAGATGCACCTTTCATACCGGAAAAGCTTGTATAAATAACTGCAATCGTGACACCAATAAACATTGCCACCATAAGATTCAATCCAGGAAGCACGATCTGAATGATACTGGATACAGTCTTCAGCTGAATCGGAATATACAAAAATCCGTACACGATCCACGCATATGAATAAAGTCTTGTCGTTCTTACATCATATTTTGTCTGAAGATAGACCGGAACCGATTCTCCTGGCATCCTTTCGCGAATGATCTTTGCAAATACCGCAAGCGCGATGAAATAAAAAGAACCTGCAATCGAATACCATGCACCTGATATTCCCAGATTATATCCATTCTGGGCTGCTCCTACAACTGCCATGCCTCCGATCTGCCATGCTGCAAATACACACCCCAGTGATAATGCGCCCATTGTTTTATCCCCGCCGGACCACTGGTTTGCAGACTTAATTTTGGTTCCTGCATAAATACCTATGCCGATGATAAGACAGAATGTAATGATCCATACCGCTACTAACATACATATCCCTCCTGCTAAAATTGCTGATCTTCCGCTTTTCAAACTCTTATCTGGTGCTCCCTGATTTTCTGCCGAAGATCTGTTGACTGCCACGCAGACATTTTGCTTTCTTTATGTTACACCGTACTGATATGATCGTGTTAAACTGTTCTGCCTCCTTGTCAGAAATATATTACACATTACATATCTCTTGCTCTCATCATACAAACTTTATAGGTAATTGTCAAGAGTTCACGGCAAAGCGGTTGATTTTCAGCCAAATTCCTTATATACTAAAAGAAATATACGATATTTTTGAAAAAAATTACTGTCTCGATTAAAATACAGAACTTTTTGTAATGCTTTTCCAAAACATTTTGTTTCATTTCATGGTTTCCTGTTTCGACTAACATCACCATCGACAATGAACTGATTTATATTACATTTTCGTTCCTATACCAAATTCAAATGGAGGTTTTTATGGATGACAATCAGCAGAGTCTTCTTGGGACTCGAAAAATACATACTGAGACATATAAAAATCAGGCATATGATCTGATCAAAAATGCAATTCTCTACAACCGTTTCCGCGTTGATGCGATCTATTCTCAGGAGGCGATCTGCACCGAACTCGGTATCAGCAGAACACCTGTCCGTGAGGCTCTTCTTGAGCTTCAAAAGGAAGGTTATGTCAGTTTCGCCCGCGGAAAGGGAGTAAAAGTTGTCCCCGTAACAGAACAGGATGCCGGAGATATTCTGGAGGCACGAATTTTTCTGGAATCTCACAACGCAAAACTTGCTGCCGAGCGAGGTACCGACAAGGAAAAGCTGGCAATCATGGATTGCCTGTCCGAATTAAAGCAGAATCTCTCCTCGCTTGACAGTCGTCTTCTTTACCGGATTGATCATCAGTTTCATCGTCTTGTTGCGGATGCTTCCCATAATGGATGGTTTTCCCGACAGACCAGTCTGATCCTGGATCATTATCTGCGTTTTGAAGTCAAATCTGTCTACAACAATTCCATTGATGGAAAGCTCGTATATAAAGAACATTTGGCTATCGGTGAAGCAATCTTCAAAAATCAGCCTGAAAAAGCAGCTCTGGCAATGCAGCACCATCTCTCCAATTCTTATACTCGCACACTGGGTAGAATCTGGAAAACCACGCCGGAGCGGTAACTGTTATTCACCGACCATATTATGCGAATTTCAAAAAGTCACGGTATTTCCGCTCCCCTTGGTGGAGTGCAGATACCGTGACCATTACACAATCTCCCTAACGACTGCAATTTTCAAAATCCAAATACAAATCTTTTCAAATCTTTCTATCTGATATCTTTGCCATGGTTATGTAAATTTTCCTTGCGGTGCCTCTGTTTCGAATGTGTTTTCTTCGAATAAAGCTCTATCGGCTCACACAAACCTCTCTAATTTTTCATATCCAACATTCATCTTACTCAAAGTATCTTTGACGAAACATTTTTCTTAAACCTCTTACGTTTTTCTTTCTTGATTGAAGAAAACCTTTCAGATTTGTCCTTTAAATTTCATGTTTTATTGACACTTTAGACACAACTTTATGGTTCAATAGTAGACGTAAGAAAGAGATCTGAAACATCTGTTTCCAAATTCTCTTTCCTTGCAACTACAATTTCAAGTACAGGAAGGAAGCTTTGATTATGAAAAAGAACTTATTATTGACTGCTGCTTTAGCAGGCGTTCTCGCATTAGCAACCGCATGCTCTTCCCAGAGCACAACCACCGCAACCACAGCTGCACAGACAACTGCCGCTGCAAAGGAGACAGCTGAAGTAAAAGAAACGACCGTTGCAAAGGAAACGGCTGGCACAAAGGAAACGGCTGAAGTAAAAGAAACGGCTGACGCAAAAGAAACAACTGAAAAAGCCGATGAAGAAAAAGAATCCACGATGATCGGAACGATCAGCGACATCAAGGACTTTATGTTCACGATCACCTCTGACGGAAAGGACTACGCATTTACATTCGATAATGACAAAAAGCCGGAAGGACTCGCAGAAGTCAAAGATGGCGATAAGGTTACTGTAACCTACACAGGTACTGTCAGCGCCGTTGACGCATTCTCCGGTACTGTTGTATCTGTGAAGGCTGCAAAATAATCGCTCCTGATCAACAGAAAAATATGCCTTTTCACGAAGCGAGAAGGTTCCATCGGAATCTTCCGCTAATCAAATCCCCTCACCCCGAAAATGCAGTGCATCTTCAAGGTGAGGGGTATTTCTTTCATTTCTTTCATTTCGTTCATTTCTTCCTAAGTCTCACGCCAAAATACCATAGCGGAAGCAGATACAAAAAGACTGCTGCCACAATCGATGTAAGCGGTGCTGACACGGATGCCAGAGGAACTGCACCGGCAATCGACCATGGAACTAACGGTGCGACTACGATCACAGAATTTTCCATATCGATCGCAAATTTCTGAGCGTCCGGCTCCAGTTCCTTGCAGATCTGATCTACCAGCATCGTCGCCAGTGTCTGATTACAAGCCACCATACCGGCTGCTGCCGCAGTTCCAAGAATCGTCCCAAAAACAGAAAATCTTCTGCTAAGTGTCCCCATCTTTGATTTTAATCCGTTTAAAAGACCTGTCTCCTCAAAAATTCCTGAATAAGAGGAAGAGATCGTGATGATCAGCGCCACCCGGACCATGGACATGATCCCGCCGCCATCGATCATGGATGAAAGCGACGGATCGGGAGCATGATAACCGTTAATGAGAAGCGCGAACAGACCGGACGGATCCGTATGCTGCCAGAACAAGCATACCCCGATCGCAGTGACAATACTCGCGAACATTGCCTTGCGGACCTGAACCCGAAACAGAGACAAGACCATAATGACGATCGCCGGGAGGATCGGAACCAGGCCCAGACGGAATACACCGGCAAAGCTGTCTGCAAGAGCCATGCTGCCGCTACCCACTGCCGGAAACAAAATCCCGCAGATCCCGTAAAATCCGCAGGTCAAAAGCGTCGGAATAAACGCAGTCTTCACCATAAGGCGAATATTGTCAAAGATATTTGTATGCGTCAGCTCCGCCACCAGAAGAGCACTCGTCGAAACCGGAGAACAACGATCTCCAAAAAAGACTCCGGAAAGGATCGCTCCGCCTGCGAGGATTTCATTGCATCCCATCGCCTTCGCCATCGTCATGCAGATCACGCCCATGGTCGCCGCCGTTCCGAATGCTGTTCCTGTAAGGACAGACACCAGACAGTTTAAAAGGAATGCCATCAAAATCATTACCGACGGATTCATAAGCCCTGCACAGTAGGAGACGATCGCCGGGATCGTTCCCGCCGCCCGCCAGAGCGCCGTCAGCATCCCGATGAGTAAAAACGTAATTAAAATATTTTTCGCCGTCTTGATTCCCTTCCAGGACATCCCAAGAATATCTCTGACCGTATAACCGCGGCTCAAAGTGTACGCGAAAAAGATCAGATATCCAAGTGCCAACGCTGCCAGAATCGGGATTCCCGCAAGGATGCACCCGATCAGCGTCACCGCGAACACGACCAGAACGGCCGTCTCACTGGTTTGTACCTTCATAATGTTTACCTCTTCCCTGTTTTCTTTCGTGAACCATTCCCTCAGCCAGCCGTTCCCTGTTCAGATATCCTGATCCACCTTTATGATTATAGTATACGCCTGGATTTTCCACTTGTCTAACTGTATTTTCCGATATATAATACAGCTAAAAAACTGTATATAAGTTACAGATTTCATTCTTTTCCACGATTTTCCCAGTTCATTCTGGCTGTCCCGTATCCTTTATGATCAGCACAGCTGATCCGAGACTCTGCACGACACTTACAATTAAACTTTCTTTGTAACTGTTCAGTACCTTCACAGTTACATGCAAAAATCCATTCCAAATCGGCTACGCCGATGGATTTTTGCCTTTTAGCCTAGGTTTTCTTACGGTCAGCGCAGCAAGTGCGCAGACCTACTGAACAGTTACCTTTCTTTTTTATATTCAGGAGGTTTTATATGAACTTTCTTTCCATGGACTACTTTCTCATGACCGCTGAGAAGCGCAGCTTCACAAAAGCCGCCGATGCTCTCCATATCACCCAGCAGACCCTGAGCACCCATATTGCAAATCTGGAACAGGAGCTGGACTGCAAGCTCTTCGTCCGCCATGTTCCCCTGGAACTCACCTACGCCGGAGAGATCTTTTGCCAGTACGCCGCAGACTTCCAGAAAAAATACCGGGCAATGCAGCACGAATTTGCCGACCTGACTAAAAATGAGCAGGGCATCCTGCGGATCGGCATCTCCTTTACCCGCTGCCACGCCATCATGCCCGCGATCATCACGGAATACCAACGCCGCTACCCGCATATGGAGATCCAGGTCATCGAAAATGCGAACACTGGACTACAAAAAGACCTGATGGAACATAAGATCGATCTCGCCATCGCGAAGTTCCCGGATTTTCTGCCAGGGATCACTCTGAGCGATTTCTATGAGGAGGAGGTCGTCCTTCTGCTTGCTGATTCTCTGTTTCATGAGGTCATTTCCGATGCCGCCCCAGCAGATGCCCTATTTTTACATCTTCCAAAGACTATCTGCTGCTCCGGCTCTGATTTCACTCATGGCACCGCTGGCACTCTCTCCTTTTCTGTCCAGGATCTCCCTGCACTGACAGATTCACAGCCAGAACCGTTAATGTTAAGAAGCCCGGAAGACTTCTCGATCTTCGAACACTGCCCATTCCTTCTAAACTACGCCACAGACATCGCCGGTCAGCTCGGAAGACACTTCATCACCATGGGCAACTTCAAACCGATCGTAAAAACCCAGTCCGACAATATGGGAATGCTTCTGGAGCTCTGCGCCGCCGGAAAAGGCGCCTGCATCTCCCCACTGAACCTTGCCATGAGCTCCCTCTCCCCTGAGCAGCGCAAAAAAATGCGGATCATCCATCTCGGACGATCCGCAAAATATAAGATCCGCTTCGGTTCTCTGGAACAGCCTTACCAGTGGAAGGCGATCCGGAACTTTATGGATGCCGCGAACGCTGCACTCACAAGAACCGGCACAACCACCTAGCTTTCCGTTCTCTATCGCATGCGGTATGCCGTTTTTCAAATGAATAAAAATTTCTATCGCTTCTCCCAACTGAACACGATCAACCTGCCCGGGCCCTCTCACCCTGCCAGATAACACCAGACTGGCAGGGTCAGCATGGACATTAGCGTCGTCATAACCACGCATCTCGTTGCAAACAAGGCGTCACTGTCATATCTTGCCGCAAAAATCGCCGCCGTAGCTCCGGCAGGCATGCCGGTCATCAAAACGCTGATTCCCAGTGATGTGGCATCAAGTCCAAGTCCAAGTCCAACGACCAGTGCTGCTGCCGGGAGAATGATCAGACGGAATACAGAAAACATGGCTGTATCTTTATTAAAGATCGTTGTAATTTTTACATCCGCCAAAATCGTTCCCACGATCAGCATCGTGAGGGCGCTGTTACAATTCCCAAGATACTTCACTGTCGCCGTGATGACAGCTGGAAGCTTCACCTGAGTCACCATGCAGATCAAGCCCAGATAAATTGCGACCAGACATGGATGTGTCAGCACGTTCTTCGCGACTTTCTTCTTATCCACCTTCTCATCCGCCACAAAATAAGTTGTCCCCACCGACCACATGATGATCCGCATAGGGATCAGGAAAATTGAAGTATACAAAACTCCGATCTCATTATAGATCGCCTCTGCGATCGGATTTCCGAGAAATCCACTCATTGGAACGATCGTGCAGTACTGGAGGACTTTCCTTCTCCGCGGCACATACTGGTTAAAGATAAACTTATTTAAAGTCAGGCAGACCGCCTGCATGATCACCGCCGCCAGTAAAAGCAGTGCGCATGACCGGAATATTTCCATGTTGAATTCAATCAGGCACGACTTAAAGATATTACATGGGATCACCACGTTGATGCATAAATCTGTCAGACATTTCTTTCCATTGGCATCGATGATCTCCTTTTTCTTTAAGATTGCTCCGACAATCATCAGTGCAAACAAGGTTCCCTGAAGACTGAATAGATCGAGTAAATTCATGTATCTGCCTCCCGTCTCTTCCTGATGTAAATAAATTTCTGCAGCAACTTTATAGAAACCTTCTCATTGCCCCTGCATGTTTCTTAAATCTATCATAGCACGGTCATGTTTCTTTGTATAACTGTTTTATTCGGTAAAGTACACAGCTATTTATCTGTTTTTCATTCGGATTTCAAAAAAGTCCCCCAATCGTCAGTCTCTATTACAGCCAACAACCGGGGAACTTCCAGAACTCTATTTTTTCTTTACCATACAGCGCCTCTTATAAAAAGCGATTCCAAAACACCGCCCCATGCCGGAGATCTTTTACCACCACATCACTCCGCTCTTCACCATGTTCCCTATTTGACTCCACCATATATCCGGCTCCGGTAAAGATTCCCGCCAGAAAAGCATGATAAAAATCTTCCTGGTAATCATATCGCTCTTCATATCGATAAAAGAGCGGATGATCGCATTATCGCTGGTATTTTTCCAGTAACCCGCCGGTCTTGCGCTTGGATCCGTCTGCAGCCTTGACACATAGTTCATAACGTCCCACGGACAATAGATATCAAATTCACCGAAATGGTAACCATCATACCAGGCTTTTACCGTTGCAAGCTGATCTTCCCTCTTTGCATCTGTCAGGATCTGGTCCACTTCTTTCTGTGTAAATCCAAAGTATTAATTCAGACGGGTATCAGAGATCGTATCAGAAACAAAATTATTGGTCCCGGTAAAAATACTCTCTTTCGATACACGAAGGCATCCGGTTATCACCGCAAACTGCAGGGATGTGTTGTCCTTCAGCGCCGTACTCATCATTGCCCGGATGATCTCCAGCATCTCGTCATAGTATTTGTGACTACTCGCCTTCGCTAGCGGCACATCATACTCGTCTAACAGCAGGATGACCTTCTTTCCATAATGCATCTCCATCATCCGCATCAACACGGACAGGCTCATCTTCAGCATGGCATCCGTCGGTCTGCCCTGCACTACATTCGCAAGCTGACCGAATATTTCCCGTTCATTTTCATTTACCCGCTCACTCTGTTTCAAATAGAAATGCTCATTGTAAAGCGCCGCGATCTGCATTCTGAGCATATCTTTTGCCGACTCAAAACTTAGACCATCCACGTCTTTTAAGCTCAGAAAAATCACAGGGTACTGGTTCATCCACTCTCTGCAGATTTTATTATTTTCTGCGATCTTCAATCCCTCAAACAGCTCACTGCTGTCCTTCCGAGCATCAAAAAAACTCGCCAGCATACTCATCCCAAGTGTTTTTCCAAATCGGCGCGGCCGGGTAACAAGAGTCACCTGTGTCGAAAATGTCTTTAGAAGTTCTTCGATTAATCCAGTTTTATCGACATAGTACGATCCAGTTTTTCTAATCTCTTCAAAATTGGATACTCCTACCGGGATGTTTAGTCTCTTCATTTTCGCTCCTCACATTTAAACGTGATTTCTATACTGCCTTTCGCTTAAATTTTAGCATTTTCCTATATCAACTCTCTGTTTGCATTCTGCTATTTTTTATTGGCTTTCATAAACATTCTCTTTGCTTTTCGAGAGCTTATAGTGTTATGATAACATGAATTAACTTCAAACACAGCACCTGCTGCCGGACCACGTTCAGCTTTTCCTACGCGTTCTCCATATAGAGAAACAGAACCAGATATCCCCTTTTCAGAGAATACCAGGTTCTGTCCTCTACATCTGCTTTTTATGAATTCATCTCAGCAAAACCATTCAATGAATTCTGCATTTTTATTTACCAGTCCATGCCCCGTCCGGACCAACTTCATATCCATCCGGTGTAGTCGTGTTTGCAAGCATTGCGCCCTGCGGCTGCTTCATGCCTTCGCTGAAGTAGTACCACTTTCCGTCGATCAGATGCCAGCCAGTGTACATATGTCCCTGACTTCCGTCAGCCTGATTATGCAGGTAATACCAGATTCCATTGTCTTTGATCCAACCGGTCTGCATGTAGCCGTTCTCATCGAAGTGATACCACTGCTGTTTTCCATTCCAGCCGATCAGTTTCCAGGAAGACTTCGGATAGCTTCCGTCCTTCGCCTCAAACCACCAGCCTTTTTCATTCCGCTTCCAGAATCCTTCCAATGTGAAGGTTGATGCCAGGCTTGTCTTCCTCGTCGTACTGGATGCCGGTTCGCCGCCATCATCGCTGTCGGAAGAGCTGCTGTAGTTGTTGGACGGCTTTGCGTCCTGTGCCTTTTCCTTAACTGTTACTGTGATTGTCTTCGTCACGGAAGCGCCCTGGCTGTCAGTTACCTTATACATTACATGATAAGTGCCAGCCTTTGTGGTATCGACATCGTTTGCAATCACCTCGATCTTTGCTGTCAGATCTCCATCTTCCGCATCCGCAGCTGCCACATTCTTCTTTGCATCAAAGCTGTCGCCTGCGGTCAGGGTTACATCCTTTGCGCTGATTGTCGGAATGGCATTTAATGTCTCCATCTTCGGGTTGACTGTAACCGTGATGGTCTTCGTCACAGTCGCTCCATCACTGTCCGTTACTTTATAGATTACTTTATAAAGTCCCGCTTTCTTGGTATCCACATCATTATAGGTGATCTCGATTTTGTCTGTAAGATCCTCGTCTTCCTCATCCCAGGCAGTGACTCCATCCTTCGGGTCGAACTTATCCTCTACCGTTAAGGTTATGTCCTCTGCAGTAATTACCGGTACGGAATTCATTACCAGCGCTTCCGGCATGACATCTACTTCAACCATGCAATCTACAGAATGGTAATTTTTATCATCCGGTGTGTATACTGCCTCAAACTTCTGGAGCCCATATTCCTTTAAAATGGTTTTAGGATTCTTCCACTTAAACTCCTTTGGTAAGCCTTTTACCTCAGAAAGTTTCTGCCACTGGTCAGCAATCAGTCCCGTAGGAAGCATCTCTTCATAGGCCGGCTCTGCCTGCTCGATCATCATTGTCACCGGAACGATAAAGGCCGTTCCATTATTTAAGGTAATGTACACCTCTTCACTATATTCTCCAACTGCATTATCTGTTTTAGGTGTAATCGTAACTTCCCTACCTGTCACACCAATATCAAAAATCGTATCATCTGAACAAAATGCCGTGATAGAGAACTCTTCCGCGTTGCTGCTGGTCGCGATCACAGTCTTAGGCTCCGCATCTTCTTTATATTCAACACTGCCAAACGCAACGGAACCCGGTGTTACTTTATAACTGCTCTTGATCCACTTTGCATAATATGTATGCCCTGACTCCGTTGTTGTTACTGCATCCCCATTAAATTCAGCATTATTATACCACTCTGCACAATATCCATTTTTTACAACAGCGTCTATGCCATTTGCCTGATCCAAAACGATTCCGCCGTTTGCAACAAGAATAATTCCTGCGTCATTGCTTATTCCCGAATCAGATCTTGCATTTTGGGCAACCTTGTCATTGGCAACGTAAATTACACAATTTTTATTAAATTTATTTACAGGTACACCAGTATAATCTGAATTAGAATCATCTCCAAAACACTGGGATCCAAATGTAACATTCTCAGCTTCTGACAAATCAAGTCTTTCAAGGTTTGCGCAGCCTGCGAACATCTTTTCCTGAAGATCAACCTTTTTTCCAGTAAATTTGGCATTCTTAATGCCAAGATTGGAACGGAATGCTGCTTCTTTTTGGTCATAAGCCTTTGTATTTTCTGCCGTTACAATCAAATTTTCCGGCACATTCTTCTTAGCGAAGCAATACCCATCAAATTCACAGCTATTTCCACTGATGGTCAATGTCTGCAGTGAGTTTATTGCAATTCGATTAATATTTTTAGCGATCTCGCTATCCCCATCCATGGACAGTTTTTTTAACCCGGTCAGCTCAGTAATATTTCCGCTTATAGTGCCCTTTGCGTTGATCTCCTCAAGATTTACTGCTGCTGTTTCCTCTGGCTGCCCAGTCTTTTTAAACGAATTATTCATTGCAACACTTGTGTTTTCTGCCGTTTCAATATAAGAAAGACTGCTGCACCCAGTAAATGAATTACCATTTAATGTCACATTATCGGAATCTATATATATTTTTTCCAACTCGGCGCAGCGTCCAAACGCTCTTCCATCCACTAATCTCACTTTCTTCGGCAGTATTAACTCCCTTAATCCTGAATCATAGAATGCATACCCAGAAATCTGTGTTACATTCTTTAAATCAATGTTTTCCAAACTTGATGTGCCCGAAAATGCATTCGTACCGATCTTTTCAATCGATTTACCCAATGTTATAGATTCCAGTGCGTTACATCTACAAAACATTGCATTCGGAATTTCTGTTCGTTTGTCTTCTACTACTACTTCTCTTAAACCAGATCCATTAAATGCATTAGAGTTTGCACCACGCATTCCAAACTCCCAGCTGTCCTTAATTGTGACACTGTCAAGATTCGGTATCTCTGCAAATCCATATGCGCCAATATATTTAAGATTCGACCACTCATCAAAATTTACTGAAAACATAGTTTTGCGAAATGCAGCACAGCCAACACCTTCAAAGCTGGACGGAAGCCATTTCTCCAGATCTATACCTTCTCCAAGACTTGTACATCCATCAAACATGCTCGTCGGCACATATCTTCCCTTATATATGTTTGTATTTGAATCTGAATCAACCAACTCAGGGGCTTCGAAATTTTCCGGCCATGTAACTGTTGTAAGCGCTGTGTCATTACGGAAAATACAATCTCCCAAACTCTCTACACTAAGAGGAATATTTGCTTCCTCTAAATTTATCATATTGCTGAATGCCCATGATCCAATCGAAGTTATGCCAGATTCCATTTCTACTTTTTTGATGGAGTCCAAATAGTCCTTCCACGGTCTGTTATCTTCTGTGTTATTTATTGTAAAATCAGCCATACGGCCATTTCCACTAATTCTTAGAGTATAGAATTCCTCCGCTTCTGAATTCTTTTCCAGACTCCATTTGGTTGACTCCGTAAAATTACCCTCCTCATCAACAGGTCCGCAGTTTCCACTTAAAACTTCAACCGTTGCCTCTGAAGATTGATTTACGATCTGCTTTGTCTGTACTGTCTCCGCATACCCCGCCATCGGAGTCACTGCCATCGCCGCCGTTGCGGTAAGCAGCACTGTCAGCATTTTCTTTGATTTGATCAACTTCATCTTCTTCATACTGTACCTTCTTTCTGATTGATACCTTTGTATCCTATCCACACATTGATCAATTACTTGTACACATACCTTTGGGTGAATCATTCTGCAAGAACTTCTTCCATCTGCTTTTCTGCTCCTACGGCACATGAAGGAATTTCATTGCCTGAAGTCTTCTTTTTCTGTGCCTGAAAGCTTCTGATAAACGGATCATACAACTCTTTCTCCGCCTTCACCCTCGCCTGCACCGCCTCATTAAACGCAGTGAAGGTCCCAAGATTGTAGACTTTTCCCTGAAATCCGATGCTGGCCCGCCAGGTTCCGTTGGATCTCCGATATACACCGCGGTGACCGCTGGTGTTGTTGACGCAGGTCTTTCGGCACGCGATGCGCTCCACGCAGGTTCCGTCCACAAAGTGAATTGCCTTGCGCATATTTTTCTGTCGGGTTTCATTGCGGAAACAGCCGCAGCTCTTTGTCTTTCCGTCCCTGAGATTTTCCTTCTGACAGACGCATACATTTCCGCAATCACACCTGCAAAGCCACAGATCCTGCAATCTGCCCAAAACCCCAGCATTTTCTTCTGCTATTTTTCCAGGTTCTCCTTCTTTGCCAGTACCATAGGCTGAAATCTCATCCTGATTCGCCAGCCGCTGGACCACAAGTCTCCCGTACCTCTGCCCGGTAAGATCCAGCCAGCGGTTCGTCATCCTTTTTTTTCGCAGACAGCCACAACTCTTCGTATGACCGTTTTTCAGATGGGATTCCTGGACAAGACAGACTCTGCCACAGCCACACTGGCATTCCCAGTATTTCTTTGAATCTTTTCCCCGGTAAGCCAGCTTCTGAACCACCAGATTCCCAAACTTTTTCCCGACCATGGTATCCTGCATCATCCGTTCGCCTCTATTCATGACATAATGGGTATTATGTCATGCGGTGGCGCTGAGATCTTCGGAATTTTTATCTCCATTTCTTCGTTGCCGTAATGACGCATTAACTAAATATGCCAAAAAGAGCTCGGATTCACTGAAATTTATTGTATTTCGAGACCGTTCGTGATATGATAACTTATGCACACATATGAATTTTTAATCATTTGGTATTCTGATTACACCTCAGATACTGGATGATTAAAAAAAGTAGAACTTCCAATACGACATAATACCCATTATGTCATAACGGCTGTTCTCCTTTTTTAATCTCTTCCGTCTTATTTTTTTTCTGCCCCGCCCCATGATTCGTTCCCTGCGAGTCCCAGTTCCAGCTCTCGCGCACACGCCTCCTCACTTGTGATCATCGTATACCGTCTCGTCGTCTCGATACTGCTGTGTCCCAGATAATCTGCCAGTCTCACGAGATCCCGTTCTCTCTCATAAAAGCATCTCGCAAACAGGTGTCTCAGATTGTGTGGAAACACCTTTGACGGCAGTACTCTCGCCGGTTCGCATAATTCCTTCATCTCCGCCCAGATATTTCTCCGATCTACCGGATTTCCATTCTTTGTGGCAAATATTATCCCGCTTGTGATCCTGTTTCTCCGGCAATAATCCCGCAGAAATATCACAAGAGACCTCGCCATAAGAATCACTCTCTGTTTTCCTTTAAAATGGATCTCTATTTTCTGTCTCGATAGTGTCTCCACCGTCAGATACCGAAGTTCACCAATCCGCATTCCTGTCGCCGCGATTGTCCTCAAAATTCCGGAAAGCCGCTCTCTCTTTTCCGAAACGGCTGCATTTAACAGCCTGTAATATTCTTCCTTTCCAAGCTCCCTGCTCTTCTCCCGAAAGATCTGCTTCTGTACCCGGCAGGTGTGGATAGAGAATTCCGCCTGTCCTGCCCATTTCAGATATGAATTCACTGCCGTGATCATGGAATTTACACTCGATATCTTCCATGCATTCAAAATATATGATTTATACTTCATCATCAGCTCCCTGCTGATCTCTCTTCCGTTCGAAAACTGTAGAAAATTCTCCGCATCCCGCAGATATTTTCCTACCGTATTCTCACTCATCTCCCTGTCCCTCAGATATTCCCCGTACTCTCTAAGTTCACTCATATACAACATAAAAAATCCTCCATTTATCAGTCTTCTATCATTATAATCAACAAACGAAGGATAAACCAAGGACACCATAATGCAAAAATCCCCGCCCGGAAACCCGGACGGGGATCATCACCTGTTGTGACACTACCGGCAGAATCACTCTGCCTACTTTATATACATTTACAATTCACGTAAATTATTTAGCTGCTGCAGCCTTTGCTTCTTTGATCTTCTCTGTCAGCATCGGAACGATCTTGTTTAAGTCGCCTACGATACCGTAGTCAGCTACATCGAAGATCGGAGCGGACTCATCTTTGTTGATCGCAATGATGATGTCAGACTCTTCCATACCAGCTACGTGCTGGATAGCACCGGAAATACCGATTGCGAAGTATACGTGCGGACGAACAGTCTTACCAGTCTGTCCTACCTGAAGATCTTTCGGCTTCCAGCCGGAATCTACAACTGCACGAGAGCAGCTTACTGTACCACCAATAGCCTCAGCGAGGTCATCAAGCAGTTTGAAGTTCTCTGCGCTGCCAACTCCACGGCCACCGGAAACAAGGATCTTTGCATCCATGATATCAGCTACGTCGGATACTGCCTTAACGATCTCGAGAATCTCAACGTACTTGTTGTCCGGAGTGAAGCCCGGGTTGAATTCGACAATTTCAGCTTTTCTGCCAGCCTCACGGTCAAGCTTCTGCATAACGCCTGGACGTACTGTAGCCATCTGCGGACGGAATTCCGGGCAAGCGATTGTAGCGATCGTGTTGCCGCCGAATGCCGGACGGGTCATAAGGAGCTGACCATGTTTCTGCTCTTTACCCGGCATAGCTACGAGCGGGAAATCTCCGATATCGAGCTGTGTGCAGTCTGCTGTAAGACCTGTATGGATACGTGCGCAAACACGCGGGCCAAGGTCACGACCGATTGCTGTAGCACCGATTAAGAAGATGTCCGGCTTGAACTCGTTGATAACAGATGTGATCGCATGAGTATACGGCTCAGTTCTGTAATCTTTTAATTCCGGATCGTCAACAACGATAACTTTGTCTGCACCGTACTCACCGAGTTCGTCTGCAAGACCTTTTACGTTGGAACCAACTAAAACTGCTGTTACAGTTGTTCCTAAATCTTTTGCCAGGTCTTTACCTTTACCGATCAGCTCCAGAGCGATGCTGCTGATCTGATTGTCTACCTGCTGTGCAAAGACATATACACCCTTATATTCTGCTAAATTCATCACTTTTCACCACACTTTTCTTTTTTTGAATTAAAGTACATGTTTCTCAGTAAGTTTCTCAACAATGTAATTTGCAGCTGCGGACGGATCAAGGTTTGTCTCCTTAACGCCTGCACCCTTTCTTACTTTGTCGGAAGCCTTAGCGATCTGAGTCGGGGATCCCTTAAGACCAAGGTTGGAATCAAGGACATCTTTCAGATCTTTTCTGCCCCAAACGGTGATCTCTTTCTTGTATGCATCGAAGATTCCGCCCGGAGTCATGTAACGCGGCTCATTTAATTCAGAAAGTGCTGTAATTAAGCACGGCATTTTAGCCTTTAACATCATGTATCTATCATCGAACTGACGCTTAACGATTACGGAATCGCCATCGATCTCGATGCCCTCAGCATAGCTGATTACCGGAAGACCAAGGTGCTCAGAGATCTGCGGACCTACCTGAGCTGTATCACCATCGATAGCCTGACGGCCTGTGATGATGAGGTCATAGTCAAGGTTTCTTAAAGCACCAGCAATTGTCTGGGATGTAGCCCATGTATCAGCACCGCCGAGAACACGGTCTGTAACAAGGATACCGTTATCAGCGCCCATAGCCATAGCCTCACGAAGAACTTCCTCAGCCTTCGGAAGACCCATTGTAACTACTGTAACTTCTGCACCATACTGATCTTTTAAGCGAAGAGCTGCCTCCAGACCAGCTTTATCATCCGGGTTCATGATTGTGAGCATAGCTGCTCTGTCAAGTGTTCCATCCGGTTTGAACTTTACGCCGCCCTTAGTATCCGGCACCTGTTTTACACAAACAACGATTTTCACTGTATTTCACTCCTTATTTTCATTTATAGTTATGATCTTCCAGCTGTTAAATTATTATTTTAACAGTGCGCCGGAGATAACCATTCTCTGAACTTCACTTGTTCCTTCGTAGATCTCGGTGATCTTAGCATCACGCATCATACGCTCTACGTCGTACTCTCTGATGTAACCATAACCACCATGGAGCTGTACAGCCTTTGTTGTTACTTCCATAGCAACCTCTGCTGCATACAGTTTAGCCATTGCTGCCTCTACGCCGTAGGACTTCTGAGTAGCCTTAGCCATTGCTGCACGGTAAACCATCATCTGAGCAGCTTTTACCTTTGTTGCCATATCAGCAAGCTGGAACTGTGTGTTCTGGAACTGACCGATTGTGCGGCCGAACTGCTTTCTCTCTTTTACGTAAGCAACTGTTCTGTCAAGAGCGCCCTCTGCAAGACCAAGAGCCTGAGCAGCGATACCGATACGTCCGCCGTCAAGAGTATGCATAGCGATCTTGAAGCCCTCACCCTTCTTACCTAAGAGGTTGTCCTTCGGGATGCGGCAGTCTGTGAAAATAAGTTCATATGTTGCAGATCCGCGGATACCCATCTTCTTCTCTTTTGTACCAAAAGTGAAGCCCGGTGTACCTTTCTCTACGATAAATGCGGAAATCTCTTTCTGCATTTTGCCACGTTTCTCAACAGTGCCTGTTACAGCGATAACGATGTATGTATCAGCATACTTACCGTTAGTGATGAAGCACTTGGAACCGTTTAATACCCACTCGTCGCCGTCTAAAACAGCTTTTGTCTGCTGACCCTGAGCGTCTGTACCAGCGCCCGGCTCAGTTAAACCGAATGCGCCTAACTTCTCGCCTTTTGCAAGCGGAACGAGGAATTTCTGCTTCTGCTCTTCTGTTCCGAATGTCATGATCGGATCCATGCAAAGGGATGTATGTGCGGAAACGATAACGCCTGTAGTACCGCAAACTTTGGAAAGCTCCTCAACGCACATAGCGTATGTAAGCGGATCACAGCCCTGTCCACCATACTCCTTCGGTACCGGAATACCGAGGAAACCGTTTTTAGCCATCTTCTCTACGGTTTCAACCGGGAATCTCTCTTCCTCATCAACCTCCTGAGCAAGGGGTTTGACTTCCTTCTCGGCGAAATCATGGAACAGTGTTCTCGCCATCTCATGCTCTTTACCTAATGTAAAATCCATGTTTTTAGTTCCTCCTTGTGAATTGTATCATGTATAACATGGGGAAATGTGGATGCTTCACTCCCCCGATGTACCTAATTTAGTACATGCCTTTTCATTATAACATATTGTGAAAAAATAAACAATCGTAATAAAAAAATAATTCGAAATTTACTCTTCTGTTATAAAAGGCATATTGCCTGACGGGATAAGATCACCGTCAGGCAACCCTTACATTATTATTTGCTGTAATCGTAGAAGCCCTTGCCGGTCTTTCTTCCAAGAAGGCCGCCGCGAACCATCTTCTTAAGAAGCGGATGCGGACGATACTTCGGATCGCCTGTCTCTGTCTCAAGAACGTTCATGATTGCAAGAACAACATCAAGACCGATCAGATCACCGAGAGCTAACGGTCCCATCGGATGGTTAGCGCCAAGCTTCATGGCAGTATCGATACCCTCTACGGAAGCAACGCCATCAGCGTAAATGCCGACTGCTTCGTTGACCATCGGAATAAGAATTCTGTTTACAACGAAACCAGCAGCCTCTTCTACCTGTACCGGAGTCTTGCCGATCTCCTCGGAGATCTTCTTAACTGCTTCAACATCTTCCGGTTTTGTGTTTAAACCAGCAATAACCTCAACCAGCTTCATAACCGGAGCCGGGTTGAAGAAATGCATACCGATTACATGTCTCTCAACTGCGCCGCCGATCTCTGTGATGGAAAGGGAAGAAGTGTTTGTAGCAAAGATACAGCTCGGTTTGCAGATTGCGTCGAGCTCTTTGAATGTCTGCTTCTTGATCTCCATGTTCTCGATTGCAGCCTCAACAACGAGGTCGCAGTCACCACAGATATCTTTTACGCCTGTTGTGATCTTGTTCAGGATCTTGTCAGCCTCTTCCTGAGTCATTTTGCCTTTTGCGATTCTCTTCTCGAATCCAGCGGCAATTTTCTTCTTTCCGTTCGCTGCAAATGTCTCATTGATGTCGCAGAGCATTACCTCATAGCCTTCTGTCTGTGCGAATGCCTGTGCAATACCGGAACCCATGGTTCCAGCGCCGATAATACCAACTTTCATGATTTTATCTCCTTTATGCAAACATATGATGTAGACTTACTGATCGCTGTTCAGACTGAACAGTTCCATTTATTTGTTTTTGAAGCCGTCCACTTTTCTCTTTTCGAGGAACGCCTTCATTCCTTCCTTCTGGTCCTCGGTCTCGAAGCACTCGGAGAAATATTTCTCTTCGATGGAGATTGCGTGGTCAAGGTCGGAAAGATAACCATCTGTCAGGGACTCCTTGGAATTTCTGACAGCGATCGGTGCGTTGGAGGCGATCTTCTTTGCCAGTTTCATAACTGTCGGCATAAGTTCTTCCTTCGTGCGCACACCGTTTACAAGACCGATCCGGTATGCTTCGTCTGCTTTGATATTGACAGCAGCATATACCATTTCCTTTGCTTTTCCGGTTCCAATCAGTCTTGCGAGACGCTGCGTTCCACCGAATCCCGGAGTGATGCCAAGACCAACCTCCGGCTGTCCGAACATAGCGTTTTCGGAGCAGTAACGGATATCACAGCTCATTGCAAGTTCATTTCCACCGCCAAGCGCGAAACCGTTGACAGCTGCGATCGACGGGATCGGAAGTGTCTCCAGTTTACGGAAAACATCGTTTCCAGCTTTACTGAACTCACGTGCCTCCTGTACAGTCATTGTGCTCATTGCAGCGATATCTGCGCCGGCAACAAAGGATTTCTCACCCGCGCCGGTCACAACCAGCACTCTTGTTGTACCAAGATCGATGCTGTCAAGAACAGCGTCTAAATCCTGAATAACCTCTGTATTTAAAGCGTTTAATGCCTCCGGACGGTTGATGGTGATAACACCAACAAAACCGTCCTGCTCATATTTTACAAAACCCATATGTAGTTCTCCTCAGATTTTGCCAAAGTCCCAAATTAGTCTCTCTCTACGATTGTAGCGCAGCCCATTCCGCCGCCGATGCAAAGAGTTGCAAGACCCTTCTTAGCATCTGCTTTCTCCATCTCATGAAGAAGTGTAACAAGGATACGGCATCCGGAAGCTCCAACCGGGTGACCAAGAGCAATAGCGCCGCCGTTCGGGTTTAACTTGGAAAGGTCAAAGCCGAGTTCCTGTCCAACTGCAACAGACTGTGCAGCGAATGCCTCGTTAGCCTCGATGATGTCGAAGTCTTTGATCTCTAAGCCAGTTCTCTTAAGAACTTTCTTTGTAGCTGCAACCGGTCCGATACCCATGATCTTCGGATCTACGCCGCCAAGAGCACCAGCAACCCATGTAGCCATCGGCTTAACACCGAGCTCTTTTGCTTTCTCTTCGCTCATAACAACAACTGCTGCTGCACCGTCGTTGATTCCTGAAGAGTTACCAGCTGTAACTTTTCCGCCGTCTTTCTTGAATGCCGGTTTTAATTTAGCAAGAGTCTCAACAGTTGTTCCGTGACGCGGACCTTCGTCTGTATCTACGATAACTGTCTCTTTTTTCTTCTTAACTTCTACCGGAACGATCTCATCTTTGAATGCGCCTGCCTTCTGAGCAGCCTCAGCCTTCTTCTGGCTTGCCTCAGCGAATACATCAAGCTGTTCTCTTGTAAGACCCCACTGATCGCAGATGTTCTCAGCTGTGATACCCATGTGGTAGTTGTTGAATGCATCCCAGAGAGCATCGTTTACCATTGTATCAACTAAAGTAGCATTGCCCATACGGTATCCGTAACGGCCTTTCATCATTGCATACGGAGCCATGGACATGTTCTCCATACCACCTGCAACAACGATATCAGCGTCACCGGAAAGGATCATCTCAGCAGCCATGTTGACAGCCTCAAGACCGGAACCGCATACAACATTGATCGTAACAGCCGGAACCTCGATCGGGAGACCAGCTTTTAATGTAGCCTGACGTGCTACGTTCTGTCCCTGACCAGCCTGGATTACGCAGCCCATGTAAACCTGGTCAACAGCTTCCGGAGCAACTCCTGCTCTCTTTAAAGCCTCTTTGATTACGATTGCGCCAAGTTCCGGAGCCGGTACTGTGCTTAATTCGCCACCCATTGTTCCGATTGCCGTACGGCATGCACCTGCAAGTACAACTTTCTTTGCCATTTTCTTTTCCTCCTCATTATACCGCTGCCAAGCTCTACACCATATATTTTTCCATAAGCAAGGCAGTATATTATGTATAACTAATCATATCACCAAACCGTTTTGCTGTCAAATCATTATCAAAAGCTTTTTATATATTTTTTCTAAACAAATTAGGAACTTTACTCTTCATTTCGTACAAAAGTTACTTTTATGCTCTGACGCGTCACTTTCTGTTTTTGTCATGTTTTATCATTTCTTTCTATTCCTTTTTCACCGGATTTCTTGACCTTGCCGGCAGATAATGATAAAATAATGTCAGAGTTTGGCCCCGGATCCTATGATCCCGGCAAAGTTCTGAGATGCAGTAATATTTTTATGGTTACAAAGAGAGGGTATTAAAATGGATTTCAAACAGATGTATCAGGAAAAGCTGGTTTCCGCTGAGAAAGCAGCTTCCGTTATCAAATCCGGTGACTGGGTCGATTACGGCTGGACAACAGCAACTCCGATCGCAGTCGATAAGGAAATCGCAAAAAGACTTCCGGAATTAACTGACGTAAACTTCCGCGGCGGTATCTTAATGTGGGTACCGGAGATCTTCAAGATCGAGAACCCGGCTGAACATATGACATGGAACTCCTGGCATATGAGCGGGATCGAGAGAAAAGCGATCGCACAGGGCTTCTGCTACTACGCTCCGCTCCGTTACTCCGAGCTTCCGAGATATTACAGAGAATCCCAGAACAAGCCGGATGTCGCTGTCTTCCAGGTTTCCCCGATGGACGAGCACGGTTTCTTCAACTTCGGACCGAACGCATCCCATATGGCTGCTGTCTGCGAGACCTCCAAGGTCGTTATCGTGGAAGTAAATGAAAATATGCCGGTATGCTTCGGCGGTACTGAGGAAGGTGTTCATATCTCCCACGTTGACATGATCGTAGAAGGTGACAACCCGGCGATCGCTGAGATGGGCGGCGCTGCAGCTGCAAGCGATGTCGATGAAGCAGTTGCAAAGCTGATCCTTGAGGAGATCCCGGACGGAGCATGCTTACAGCTCGGTATCGGCGGAATGCCGAACGCAGTCGGTGCTCTGATCGCAAAATCCGACTTAAAGGATCTCGGTGTGCACACAGAGATGTACGTTGACGCTTTCGTTGATATCGCAAACGCAGGAAAGATCACCGGCGCGAGAAAGAATATCGACAAAGGCCGTCAGGTTTATGCATTCGGCGCAGGTACAAAGAAATTATACGACTACTTAAATAAGAATCCGGAGTGCATGTCCGCACCGGTCGACTACACAAACGATGTCCGCACGATTGCGTCTCTCGACAACTTCATGTCCATCAACAACGCAGTTGACCTTGACCTCTTTGGCCAGGTAAATGCTGAGTCCGCAGGAATCAAGCACATCAGCGGAGCCGGCGGACAGCTCGACTTCGTTCTGGGCGCTTATCTTTCCAAGGGCGGAAAGAGCTTCATCTGCTGCTCTTCTACCTTCAAGAAGAAAGACGGCACCTTAGAGTCCAGGATCGTTCCGACTCTGGCTCCTGGCTCCATCGTTACCGATACCCGTGCGAATATCCACTATCTCGTTACTGAGTACGGTAAAGTAAACTTAAAAGGTCTCTCCACATGGCAGAAGACTGAAGCGATCATCTCCGTAGCACATCCGCAGTTCCGCGACCAGCTGATCGCAGAGGCTGAGAAGATGCATATCTGGAGAGCAAGCAACAAGAGATAGTATTTTCCCGTTTTTTCAGGAGAGCTTTCATTTTAGGAAGGCTCTCCTTCTTCTTTCTTTGTCTCGCCCTCTGCTTTTTCCGTTGAATGAAGATTAAACTGTTTGATCCGGCGTGTCGCGATCGGACCGCCGATCGCACATCCGGCAACAAGTCCGAAGGTTGCAGATGCAATCGCAAAGCTTCACATTTTTGTATCATAAGCCAATCTCCTGCTACACTATTTTCAGATATGTATTTTGCGTACCATTTGTGTCCATTTTTTTGACGGGAAGTTCCATCGGAATTTCCTGTAAACAAGTGAAAACACGCTTCGCGAGTTTCCCCTTGTTATCGCGACAGTCGCCAAGGTCTCGCGCAAGCGCGGACTTTGGCTCGTTGTCCGCAAAAAAGCAGCAGCATTTTCTGACATTCTCTCCAGAAAATGCTGCTGCTTTTTATTTCTGCAAATGATCTCTTTCTCTAAACGATCCGCTAAATCTGAATTTTTTCTCCACTCACAGATTCAGGATCGGCTCCATCAGCGTGATCCCGCTCTCCCCGGCTAATTTCTGCCTGCAGATCTCGAGAAGATGTTCCTGATATGGAGATTCATCCCCTGCCCGGTACAGATAGTACAGGGTCCGGTTCGGGAGCTCCACATCCAGTTCATGGATGGAAACCGGGGTGTTTTTTAAGATGCTCTTTGCAACCGACACAGGTAGAAACGCCCAGTTGTCACCATTCTGCGTAAAGTACTGCAAAAAGCCCATTTCATCGAGATAGACACTCGGGACGGCCGCACTGCTGAAATAGTAGTTGTGCCAGCTGTCAAAATTCTGATCCCACTGCGTCCGGATCTCCTTGCGTGGATCGAGGTCTGAAATGCTGATCCGCTTCGGAAGTTTCAGCTCCGTCCCGACGACCAGACAGAGCTTTTCTTTAAACAGGATCTCCGTCTTTACCTGGGAAGAGTACATCGGATCCGTGATAAATGCGATATCCACCGTCTTATTGTTCACATACCCATAGGCATCACTGGAATGGAGTGTCGTCACATGCAGGCTGCACTCCGGCGTATCTTTCATGAACTCCTGAAACACGGTCGGAAGCATGAATGCCAGGAGACTTCCTACACTCGCAACATAGAAACTCTTCTCATTTCCGAGGAGCGATTCTTCCTGTGTCTCGTTCCAGAGAGCCTGCCAGCGATGAGCGATCCCGACAAAGGCACGTCCCTGTCTCGTGAGTTCCACATGGCGAACTCCTTTGTTCCGGATAAACAGGGAATATCCAAGTTCTTCCTCCAGCGCCCGGATCCTTCGTCCAAGAGCCGGCTGTGTGATATATAATTTTTCTGCCGCCGCGGAAAAACTTCCGCACTGAGCGATCTTTAAAAATGCTTCAATTTCCAGAAATGTCATCACGTTCTCCTTTCTGCCGGGACCGGCAGTTTTCTATTTCGATCCTGCTTTCACACATGTTTTTTTATAACGCTCATCTCTCTTCTGCTTTTTACCACAGGATTTCATTTTTGTCCAGAAATATTATTTGAAAATAGTTCAATTCTGAAAACTAAAAGTTTGACAGCTACCATTTTCCATTTCTGTTTCTTCTATATTTATAGTAACATTCTTTTCATTTAAATGTTAATATTTATGAATATTATATCAAAAAAAGAAACATTTTACAATTATATTCACTTATGGTATCATTTAAGCATAAACAAGAACGAATTGTTCGAATCTCAGGGGAATATCAAAACATACAGGGAGGAAATCATTATGATGCTTACAAAGAGGATCCAGAACATTAAACCGGCCGCTACACTTGCACTGACCGGAAAGGTCGCTGAATTAAGAAAACAGGGAATCGATGTGATCGCCTTCAACCTCGGCGAACCGGATTTCGGTACTCCGCAGAATATCTGTGATGCGGCAAAGGCAGCGATCGATGCCCAGAAAACAAAATACACGGTTGTCTCCGGTATCATGGACTTAAAAGAAGCGATCTGTGCAAAATTCTTAAAAGACAACAATGTCGTTTACAAACCGAACGAGATCTGTATCGGAACCGGCGCAAAACAGCCGCTCGTCAATGCAGTTCTTGCCCTCTGTGAAGAAGGTGACGAGGTTATCATCCCGACTCCGTGCTGGGTCAGCTACATCGAGATGGTAAAACTTTCCAGTGCTACTCCGGTCCTCGTACAGAACCGTGAGGAAGACGGTTTCGCCCTCAACGTGGAAGGTATCAAGAAAGCCATCACACCGAAAACAAAAGCGATCATGATCAACACACCGAACAACCCGACCGGTGCTGTATATACAAAAGAACAGCTCACAGAGCTCGCAGAACTTGCCTGCAAACATGACTTCTATATTATTTCCGATGAAGTTTACGAGAAGCTGATCTATGAAGGAAAGAAACACTTCTGCGTTGCTTCGATCTCCGAGGAAGTAAAGGAGCGTACCGTTGTCATCAATGGTGTTTCCAAAGCTTACTCCATGACCGGATGGAGAGTTGGTTACGCAGCCGGAAATGCAGCTCTCATCAAAGGAATGACTTCTCTTCAGGGTCATACAACATCCAACACCTGCTCGATCGCCCAGTACGCAGCTCTCGAGGCGATCAGCGGACCGCAGGACAGCGTGGAATCCATGAGAGTTGAATTCGACAAACGCCGTAAATTCCTGGTAGAGCGCTTAAATTCCATGGATGGCATCACCTGCAACAACGCAGACGGCGCTTTCTACTTAATGCCGAATATGACTGCTTTCTATGATAAAGAGTGGAACGGAAAGAAGATCGCTGATTCCTTCGGAATGGCAGATTACCTCCTTGCCGAGGCAAAGATCGCGGTTGTTCCGGGCGGTGCATTCGAGTCTCCGGACAACATCCGTATCGCTTACTCCAACTCCATGGAAAGCCTGATCGAAGGTATGAACCGTATGGAAGCAGCTTTAAAGAAACTTGGCTGATCTGACAACCTTCCATATTCGTAAAACTCTCCCGCTCCGGCGGTGATAAGGACAGATCAAACTTAGCTTTCTTCCCATATATTCAACGAACAACAGCAAGGATTCTCCTACTGACACGAAGCAAAGCACAGTCAGTCTCCGTGAAATTACCGACTGTGGATTGAAACAATATATGTGATGAAAAATCCCTGAAAAAAGCCTGTGAATGCAGGCTTTTTTCATTTACGCGAACAACAGGACAAAGTCTGCGCTTACGCGAGACCTTGGCGACTGCCGCGATAACAAGAGGACACTCACGAAGCATGTTTTCACTTGTCTATGAGCGCCGGTCTCCCTGCCGCTATACAAATTTTCACATTTTTCACGACAGTATATGAGCCTCGCCCATGCGCTGTAACAGAATAAATATAATGCATTATTAACATTTAATGGTAAAATTTGTTATTTTTCATTCGACAACAATCATTTTACATTCCGCATGATTCATGCTATAATAATCAAATGAACGGAGAAGCCGCACCAACTTCTCCCAAAAACTTTCTTCTCATTATATTTTACAACGCGATATAAAAGAAACACAGCCGCCCGGAACGATAATTGGGGTATCGTCCGTGGCGGCTGTGTTCGTATAAAGATATAGCCGATATTTTCTATGTATACAAAGACCCTGAATGATCCCATTTTGCAGGAACAGCCAGGGCCTTTCTTTTTTTATTTCTCTCCGTTCAGTTCTTTCTTATAGACCTCAATGACTTTCTTCATCGCATCCGCACCCGGAGCTCCGATTGTCACACGTTTCTCCACGCAGGTCTTCATGGAGATCGCATCGTAGATATCTTCCTCAAATACCGGGCTGATCGACTTGAACTGCTCTAAAGTCAGATCGTCAAGCGCCTTGTTCTCATCGATGCAGAGAAGGACCAGCTGTCCGATAATTCCATGTGCATCGCGGAACGGAACACCATGGTTTACAAGGTAGTCCGCAGCGTCTGTCGCGTTTGTGAAGCCGTTCTTTGCGCTCGCCTCCATCACATCCTTGCGGAAGGTCATCGTGGATACCATTCCTGTGAAGAGTAAGAGGCAGCCCTTTACGGTATCGATCGCGTCGAAGGTCAGCTCCTTGTCCTCCTGGAGGTCTTTATCGTAAGCCAGCGGGATTCCCTTCATGACCGTCAGCATGGACATCAGAGCGCCGTAGACACGCCCGGCCTTTCCGCGGATCAGCTCAGCGATATCCGGATTCTTCTTCTGCGGCATGATGCTGCTTCCGGTGCTGTAGGAATCATCCATCTCCACGAAGCGGTACTCATTGCTGTTCCAGATGATGATCTCCTCGGAGAAACGGCTCAGATGCATTGCGATCGTGGAGAGCGCAGCCAGGAGCTCGATCAGGTAATCACGGTCGGATACGGAATCCATGCTGTTTAAGGTCGGTCCGTCAAAGCCGAGAAGCTCTGCAGTGTACTCACGGTCCAGCGGATAAGTTGTCCCTGCAAGAGCGCCGGATCCCAGCGGGCAGTAATTCATGCGCTTTCTGATATCAGCGAGGCGTCCTCTGTCACGGCGGAACATCTCATAATATGCGCCGACATGGTGCGCCAGTGTTACCGGCTGTGCCTTCTGAAGGTGGGTAAAGCCCGGCATGTAAGTATGAAGATTGTCCTCCATGAGCTTTAAGAGGACCTCAAGAAGTCCCTTTAAAAGTCCGTCCATCTCGTCGATCTCGTCTCGCGTGTAGAGCTTCATATCGAGAGCAACCTGGTCGTTTCTGCTGCGGCCGGTGTGGAGTCTCTTTCCTGCATCCCCGATCCGCTCGATCAGGTTCGCCTCAACGAAAGAGTGGATATCCTCGGACTCCGTTGTGATCTTTAAGGTTCCGTTGTCGATGTCCTCGCGGATGCTCTTTAAGCCTGCGATGATCGCGTCACGGTCCTCTTCTGTGAGGATCCCCTGTTTTGCGAGCATCGTCACATGCGCGATGCTGCCCGCGATATCCTGTCTGTAAAATTTCTGATCGAAGGAGATGGACTCATTAAAGTTATGTACTAACTGGTTTTCTTCCTTCGTAAATCTTCCGCCCCAAAGTTTCATAGCTGTTCCTCCGTTGTCTCTTTTCTATTTATAGTGTCTGTCAGATCTTCATCATCGAGATCCGGAATCTCTTCAAATTCCGGTTCTTCATCAGGATCTTCTTCCTCTTCCTGCTGCATGTTCCGGATCTGTTTCATTCTCTTTCTCGCTTCCCGGCGATCCATCTCCCTGCGCAAAAACCACAGAAGGATCAGGATCACGATGGATCCGCCTGAGATCAGACTGCCGGTCTTTAAGCCCTCCGGGAAATAGGAGAAGTCGATCACATGATCGCCGGCGCTCACATCGATAGCCAGGAATGCACCGAACGCCTTTCTCGTCTCCACCTTCTCACCATCCACTTTTACGGTCCATCCCTTATCAAACGGGATCGAGGTGAAAAGCATTCCCGCTTTCGCCGCACTCACGGTTCCGGAAAGTTTCGTATCTTTCCAGCTCGTCAGATGCATCGGGGACTGGTTCAGCCGGTCATAGACCTGGATCATCGCGTCCTCTGAGAACCGGTAGGCGATCGCATTTAACTGTTCGCCGGCCTCATCCGCCGTGAGCTTCACTTCTGTGCCCGGAGCCAGAGTTCCAAGCTCCAGAAGATATCCGCGGTCCACGTTGCTGAAGGATTTCTGTCCGGTCGGCAGTTCCGCCTTCACAGTCTTTACCTTCTTGTTCATGACGAACACATAATATTCGCCCGTCTCATCCGGTGTGAATGTGAAGGTGTTTTTATTCACCGTTCCGCCGGCATCCACCAGAACTTCATCCGCCCCGGAAACCAGGCAGAGATCATTCTGGACCTCCGCAGGATTATCCATCTCATACTGCCAGTTTTCCTCGATATCTGAAGGAAGGACAAAGCCGAGCGGCAGTGTGTAGAGATTTTCATAGAGATATGTTCCGCCGCTCTCCCTCAGATACATCATGAGCTCCGTGTTGGAGACTGCCTCGGAACAGAGTGCATATTTCACAGAAAAAATGCTGTCGACAAGCGGCGTGCTTCCAGTGATGCTGTAAGCATTTGTGGACGATTCACATCCAAGCTTCTTAAAGAACTTCGAGAGATCCGAGTTCGCCGTTGAGGAAAACAGGGATACTGACGGAAAGTTCATCCATGCCCCGTCATTCTTCGTCTTTCTCGTCTTTTTCTCCACCCGGTAGAAATCCGATGCCGGCTGCAGGGAATCCTTTAAGATCCGTACCTCCTCATTGTCGCTGGTGTAGGACTCACGGCTCGTTGTCGTCACACTCGTCACCGACATGTTGATCGAAGCCTCAACTGCGACCAGCGTCAATGCCAGGAATCCGCACACCGTCCGCTTTCCATCCTTATAGAGATACATCAGTCCGGCATAAGCCGCCAGGAAGATGATCGCCACATAGTAGACGATAAAGTGGAAATGTTCCTGTGTCACCAGCTTTTCCGCCAGCAGGACAAAGCACGCACTCCCCCAGAAGGCGATCGCGATATGCTTTTTCGGCGTCTCATCCAGATACATATACGCCCGGAAGCAGATGAACAGCATCAGGAAGATGTAGATGAAGGACTGTCTGCATGGAAGGCTGTTCGGATAGTGGAATCCATGCCAGATAAAGTTCAGCGCATTGATGGAAAAGCTCGCAAAAAAGATCAGGAGCAGTCCGCAGTAGACGGTTTTCTCCTTCACTGCGATCTTCTTACATGCGAGATACATCAAAAAGAAGAGGAATACCGCGACACCGCAGTAGATATTCGGCCAGTGGTCAAGACCGATCTCCGTCTCCACATTTCCGATGTGACGGGCGATCATGTCAAAGATCGGGAAATACGAGCTCCACGCCTTCGGGAAGTCAAAATCACCGGACGCCGTGCTCTGCAGCGCATAGATCTCCGGAAGCAGGATTCCTGCTGCCAGTCCGCCTGAGAGCAGCGAGTAAATTCCAAACCGGACGCAGCTGTCCACGTATTTTCTCACCGGCCCCGGCTTTTCCATGATCAGCAGTGCGATAAAATAAAGTACCAGGAACAGGCAGGTCATGATCGAGATATAATAGTTTGAGAGGATCGAAAGTCCGAGCGTCACACAGTAAAGCATGCCTTTCTGCTCTTTCACGAGTCTCTCAAGGCCGTATACGATCAGTGGGAACAGAAGAATGCAGTCCAGCCACATGATGTTCCAGCTGTACGCCGCCATGTATCCGGACAGGGCATAAAAGATCCCGAAGAACCCAACCCCCAGGATACAGTTCTGGCTGTGTTTCTTTAAATACCAGGCAAAGCTCAGCCCCGAAAGTCCGATCTTCAGAACAATCATGATCGTCATAAATTCGATGATAAACTTCTTCGGGCAGAGCAGGATCAGCCAGTTTAACGGGCTGGCCAGGTAGTAGGCATACAGCGCCGCGAAATTGACGCCCATTCCCACATCCCAGCTGTAAAGGAGACTTCCGCCGGTCCGCAGCTTATACTGGAACTCCGAAAAGAACGGGGCGTACTGGTGATACATATCTGTTCTCAGAAAGCACCTCTCCCCGAATGGAAAGATCCCCCTCTGAACGAAAATGCAGATCATGACGAGCACCGGGACAAAGAAGGCGATCAGAAGACCATCCCTCGGCTTTAAAAACGGCGTTGTCTGCCGCTTTTTCCTTCGATTTTCCGGACGATCCGCAGTTGGCTCATCCGGGATCGTATCGATTTCTTTTATTTCTGTCATAAAGTAAAAACTCCTCCGGCTTCATCAGCCTGTAATCATTTTTGCTTTTTCATACTCCCAACATCCGCCGGGCAGACATCGTAGATCATTTCTTTTTATCTCCTGTAAAGATCAGGATCTTGCTGAACACATAATTCAGAACAACGACCACCACGGAGATCAGCAGCTTGCAGATGAAAAACTCCATCTTCATGAGATCCACCATGATAAACAGCGCTGCCAGGTTAAATAAAAATGTCGCGATCCGGCATAAAATGAACGAGACAAATTCCTTCCATACCTTCGCCGGGTTTAAGGTGTGGCTTTCAAACACCCACCATTTGTTCGTCACAAATGCGAACAATACGGCTGCCACCCAGGCGATCGTCTGGGCCGGGACCGGATCCATCTTCCACATATAATATAGAAGATTCGAGATCGCGTAGTCGATCACCGTCGTCAGGACTCCGAAGATCAGATAAGCGATCCCTTCCCTGGCGAGACCGGACTTTTTTGTCCCCGTTTTCTGTCCGCTCTCCGGCTTCTCATTTTTTTCATTCATAAATATTTCCGTCCTTTTCCGGAATCATCGTTTTCAAAACGTTCCTCCGATTTTTTCAGGATTTCCCTATCATATTCGATAGTCTTTTTCATTTTAGTATACCAACGCAAAAAAGTAAAGGACTGACAGCCGAATTTCTAGCTGTCAGTCCTTCTTTTGTTACTTTTCACGGGTAGGAATTTTCTGAACTGAAAATTCCGTATGATACCGTTATGGTTGCGGATTTTGCCGATTCGGAATGCGAAGCATCGGCAAAATCCTGTTACAGGGCGCGGGCATGGAGTGCCCGTGTACTGTAACCTTCTTTTAAAGCGATTTGGAATGGATTTTGCTCGTAACTTGCCATGCATCCGAATGGAATCTCCGTGGGAGGTTCCTGTAGGTATCCGGCTGCTGAACAGTTACGACGTTTTATTCTGCGAGCAGCTTCTCAACACTCACAAGTTTTACGCACACGCAGAAGATCTCTGCCGCCTGTCTGAGGTCATCCAGGGATGGGAAGGACGGCGCGATCCTGATATTGGAGTCGTGCGGATCTTTTCCGTATGGGTAAGTCGCTCCGGCACCGGTCATCACAACACCGGCCTCTTTGCACTTCGCAACGATCGCTTTCGCGCATCCGTCAAGAGAGTCGAAGGAGACAAAATATCCGCCGTTCGGTTTTGTCCACTTCCCGATCTCCAGACCGCCAAGTTCCTTATTTAAGATCTCATCGACTGCCTCAAATTTTGGTCTGAGGATCTCAGCGTGCTTAGCCATCTGCGCTTTTAAACCATCGATATTTTTAAAGAAGCGGACATGACGGAGCTGGTTGATCTTGTCATGGCTGATCATCTGGACATTCATCTGCTTCTTCAGCGCATCGATATTTGCCTTTGAAGTAGCGATCGCGGAGATTCCGGAGCCTGGGAAGCTGATCTTTGAAGTCGAACCGAATTTATATACCATGTCCGGATTTCCTGCTTTTTCACACTCAGAAAGAATGTCGAGGACATGATCCGGGTGATCCGGGTGCAGATGATGAACACAGTATGCGTTGTCCCAGTAGATACGGAAATCTTTCGCAGCCGGTTTCAGGTTTGCAAATCTTCTCACAGTCTCATCTGAGTAAGACTCACCGCTCGGGTTCGCATAAAGCGGAACGCACCAGATTCCCTTCACACTCTCGTCATTATTTACATATTTTTCAACAAGATCCATATCCGGACCTTCACCTGTCATCGGAATGTTGATCATCTCGATCCCGAAGTATTCCGTGATCGCGAAATGTCTGTCATATCCCGGGACCGGGCAGAGGAATTTCACCTTGTCAAGTCTGCACCACGGCGTACTTCCGCATACCCCGTGCGTCCAGGAACGGCTCACGGTATCGAACATCAGTGTCAGACTCGCGTTTCCGTACATCACGATATTCTCGGCCGGCGAGTCCATCATCGCACCCATGAGCTCTTTCGCCTCCTGGATCCCGGTCAGGACTCCGTAGTTTCTCACATCACCGTCCGATGTCATATAATCACTGCTGCTGTTTAAAACGTCCATCATAGGAAGAGAAAGGTCCAGCTGCTCTTTGCATGGCTTTCCCCGCGCCATATTCAGGCTGAGATTTTTTCCCTGATACTCCTTATACAGCGCTTCCAGCTGCTCCTTTAAAGACGCAAGTTCCTGTTTTGACATTTCGCGATATGGTTTCATGTCAGTTTCCTCCTCATGATTCAACGATATATTTCAGATTATCTTTTCCCTGAGCACTTATTATAATTCATTAAAACCAATATTTCAACTTATAAAATAAAGTTTTGCTTCTGTTTTTTTATTTTTTTGAACCTGACCCCATAAAAATCTTAGTCATTGCCGCCTGCAGCAGCTCCCTGTCCCCCGTTTTCAGCTCTTTCCGTGCTTCGGTCCGCGCTCCGCGAAGCAACTCCTGACCGTCTCATTGACTTTTCTTTAACAATAACGTATTATAATAAGATATAGGATGATGATTCCATCTGCTTCGAATTCTGAAAAGGAGAATGGCTTTATGACAAATAATATGCGGACGCGCGATATCCGGCGAATGATCCTGATCGGACTGATCGTTGCTCTCGTGTCCCAGCTTTACTGGAATATCTTTATAAATAATTTCCGGATCTCTTCTTCCGTGATCATACTGCCCGTTCTCCTGATGACACTTGGAAAAAGTCTTTCCACACCGCTCACCTGCGCTGTGACCGCAGTCATTGTGTTCTTCTTCCGCCTGTTTCCGGCGCTCCACAGCGGGACCAGTCTCCTCGTCTCAGCGAAAAGTGTTTTTCCGAATGCGATCTTCTATTTCTGCTACGGTATTATTTTCGTAGCCATGGTCCCGGGAAAACATACCGTCTCCTACAGCCGCCTGTTTCCGGCCGTTTTTTTTGCTGATTTCGGTTCCAACCTGGTAGAACTGTGCATTTCCGAGAGTATGTCACACTCCATGACTCCGGACAAGGCAGGATATCTCTTCCTGATCGCACTGTTCCGTACCTTTCTTGCCGGTCTGATCCTGATGGCGGAAGGTCACTACCGGACACTCTTAAAAAACGAAGAGCACGAGAACCGTTACCGCCGTCTTTTCCTTATGACAACAGGACTGAAAAATGAGATCTACTTCATGCGGAAAAATTCTGAAGAGATCGAATCCGTTATGGCAAACGCATATAAATTGTATGAGAAATTAAATGAAATGGATGTGCCGGAAGACATGAAACATATGTCTCTTGCTATCGCCCGCGATGTCCACGAGATCAAAAAGGATTATATCCGCATCATCCAGGGCATCGAGGAAGAAATTTCCGAAGAATATGACGAAAAGCAGATGAGCTTTCAGGATGTCTTAAAGATCCTGGAAGACACAACTTACCATATTCTGGAAAATAAGAATGTCCATATTCAGCTGGAATTCCAGTGTTCCGATAATTTTATGACCGAAGAACACTATGAGCTGATGGCCGTTCTCAAAAATCTCGTGAATAACGCCATCGAGGCGATCGAATCTGACCGGAAATTCGGAATGATCTACATTGAGGAACATCTGACCGACGGAAATTATGTTTTCCGCGTCACCGATGATGGTCCGGGAATCTCCCCCCGTCATCTTCCGAACATCTTCAAGATGGGCTACTCGACAAAATTTGACCAGAAAACAGGAAACATTTTCCGCGGTGTCGGCCTCTATGGCGTAAAAATGACTGTGGAAGAACAATTTAAAGGAAGCATCGACGTTGAATCGGAGCAGGGGATCGGAACCACCTTCACCATCACGATTCCGGCCACTTCCCTTGTGGAGGAAACATTATGAGAATCTATATTGTAGAGGATGATCTGTCCGTCATCAATATTTTAGAGGACATCATCGAGACACAGGATCTCGGGGAAATCTGCGGAGACTGCGGCGGGGAACCGGCAAATCTCGCAGACGTGCTGCGCGCCAAGCCGGATGTCATCCTCGTTGACTTTTTCATGCCCGTTAAGGACGGTGTAGAATTCGTAAAGGAACTGCGCGCCGTCAACACCTCGATCAAGTGCATCATGATCTCCCAGGTATCTGCCAAAGAGCTGATCAGCAAAGCCTACAGCGCGGGAGTCGACTTCTTTATCAGCAAACCGATCAATCTCATTGAAGTCCGTTCCGTCTTAAAAAATGTAGAACAGCAGATCACCAACGAACGTACACTCGCAAACATCCGCCGCATGTTCATGAACGAGATCGAACATCCTGCCAAAGATGACAAGCCGAAAGCCGACAACTACGGCCGGAAATTAAAGTACATCTTAAACCGCATCGGCATGTCCGGCGAAAAAGGATGCCCGGATATCATAAAGATCTGCGAATATCTCCACGACAACCACATTCCAGTCTCCAACCTGAGCGTTGCCCAGATGTGTGAGGCTGTCAGCGACTCGCCGAAAAACATGGAGCAGCGCGTCCGCAGGACGATCGCGGCCGGAATGTCCAACATTGCCCACATGGGGATCGAGGATTTCATGAACGAGACCTACACTCTCTACTCCGGAACTTTATTCTCCTTCGAGGACGTAAAAGCGGAGATGGACTATCTCCGGGGAAAACGCACATCCGGCGGCAAGGTCAGCATCAAAAAGTTCATCGACGGGCTGATGCTGGAAGCCGAACGATAGTTTTTCATGATCCAGGTACATCTTCCGCAAAAACGGATCGTACCTGGTTTTTTCTATTTCTGATGCGTCTCTTCATTCCTCGGAAATCCACATCCGGAACAATTCCCTTTCCATCTTCACATTCCTTATATTGGAATTTTTCACATATTTTACCTTGTTGTGTATAAAAATATTGTTAAGGAATTACAAATTTTGTTAAGTAATTTTTGTAACTTTTTGTAACTTTGTGAAGTTTTTTGAAGGGACATGCTTATACTCTGTACATAAAAGGTATGGAGGTATAAAAACTATGTTACAAATCGAGCTCAACATGTATCAAGCAGTTGCAGTTGCTGCACTGGTTCTGCTTCTTGGACGTTTCCTTGTAAGCAAGATCCCATTCTTAACAAAATACTGTATTCCTGAACCGGTTGTCGGCGGCGTTGTTTACGCTGTTGTTCACCTGATTTTAAGATCCGCAGGGATCCTCGAAATCTCTTTCGACAACACATTACAGTCCTTCTTCATGACTGTATTCTTCTGTAGCGTTGGTTACACCGCATGTTTCCGTCTCTTAAAGAAGGGCGGCGTTCAGGTACTCTTATTCCTGTTAGTTTCCATTATCATGGTTGCTCTTCAGAATGGTCTTGGCGCTGTACTTGCCGGTGCTTTCCATCTCGACCCGAGACTTGGTCTTGCGGTTGGTTCCATCCCGATGGTCGGCGGACATGGTACCGCAGGCGCATTCGGACCGGTTCTTGAGGAAGCCGGTGTCGTAGGCGCTAACGCGGTTGCGATCGCATCCGCAACCTTCGGTCTTGTTGCCGGCTGTGTGATCGGCGGACCGCTCGCTTACCGTCGTATCCATTCCCTGAACTTAAAGTCCACAGAGACTGCTACCGGCAGTGATGAGGTTAAAGTTGATAAGAACGAAGTTACCGGCGCGATCGATTCCAGAAGATTCCTGGACGGCGCATTATACCTTGCAATCGCAATCGGTGCCGGCACGATCGTTTCTTTATTCCTTAACAAGTTAATGACATTCCCGAGCTACATCGGAGCAATGGTTGTTGCTGCTATCATCCGTAACGTTGTTGACGCAACCCACAAAGATATGCCGATGGAAGAGATCAGCACGATCGGAAGCTTCTCTCTTTCCTTATTCCTTGGTCTCGCAATGATGGGATTAAAGTTATGGCAGCTTGCAGAGCTTGCACTTCCGATGATCGTAATGCTTGCGGCACAGACAGTTCTCATGGCATTCTTCGCTTACTTCGTAGTATTCAACCTTCTCGGAAAGAGCTACGACGCAGCCGTTATGACATCCGGCTTCTGTGGATTTGGTATGGGTGCTACACCGAACGCTATGGCAAACATGCAGGCGATCACCGCAAAGTATGGTCCGGCTCCGACCGCATACTTCGTAGTGCCGTTAGTAGGAAGTCTGTTCATCGATTTCTTCAATGCACTTATTATTACGACATTTATGAACTTCCTGTAAGATCCAATTTTGGATTATAAATTGTAACTCTTGAAAAAGGGCCCGCACCGGAATCCTGGGGTATGTTCCGATGGCTGGGCCCTTTTTCCTGTCTGAAATTTAATTATAAATTTTTCTGAGAGACCAGGATCTCTTCTTATCTTCCTGAAAACAACTCTATCCCATCGATCATCTGCAGTTCTTCTCTCACACACTGAAAAAATCTTCGAATCTGATCATCCATCCGGTTCTCTTTTGTGAGTCCATAGATCGTCATGTCCTCCGGTCCGCCTTCCATCGGACAGATCCACACGTCTTGTCTCTTGAATCGCCTTGCAACAAGAAGCGGGATCACCGCCCATTTTTTTCCATTCAGAAAATATTCCAGAAATTCCATCTTATCCGCTGTGAGACTCGGATTTGCATCCGGCGGAAACCATCGGCTGTGCCAGATATCATATTCCGGATTCCACGGCAGCCGGATCTGTTCTTCCGGATCCAGCATATCCGGAGTCACTCGCCCCGTTTCTCTCCAGCTCTCACCACCGGCAAACACGAACGGCTCCCTAAACACAGGAAACGGAACTATTCTTCTGGAATTTAAAAAATCCGAGACCAGAGCCACATCAACATTTCCATTTTCCACATACCCATAAATATCAGAAGAACGCCCCGTCTTAAATTCAATGCTGCAGGTGTCCCGAGCGGACATCATTTCTTTCAATACAGCCGGCATCAGATAAAAAGCAATGCTGTTCACTGTGCTGACTCGCAGAAGCGGACTTTTCTTTCTTCTCGGTATCTCCTCCGCCTCCCTGTAAAGTGTCAACAGGCGTTCCGCGACCGGAACGAATTCTTTTCCATTCTCTGTAAGTTCCACACTTCTCTGACCGCGTCCACGTTCAAAAAGGCTGTATCCCAGTTCCTCTTCCATCGATTTCATTCTGCGGCTCATAGCCGGCTGTGTGATAAAAAGCCGTTCTGCCGCTGCTGAGATACTGCCATACTGGAGAACTGCCAGGAATGCCTCCAACTCTGTTTTTGTCATAATGATCTCCGTTTTCTCCGATTTTCTTTACTGCAAATATTTTATCCTGTTCAAAATATATCATTTTAATTATATTTTACTTTTTAATTATTCATTTTTCAATTAATATTTTCTGTGATACACTGATTTCTGTGAAGGTACTGAACCATCAGATTTGGCACCAGCCGGAGCAACGCACAGAATTTGGAGTACGCAGTGCGGAACAATCCGGTATCAGAAGATTATATTTCAGGAGTACATAACCATGAACCAGACCTCTTTGCTTTCCGGCAATATCCGGCAGCAGATCTTAACCCTCGCCGTTCCACTGCTGCTTGGAAACATTTTACAACAGCTTTACAACACTGCCGACTCGCTGATCGTGGGCAGATTTCTCGGCACCAACGCCTTTGCCTCTGTGGGAATATCCGGCAGTCTTATGAACCTTTTTATCTTCATTCTCGACGGCTTCTGCGCCGGGATCACGGTAATCCTCGGTCAGTTCTACGGAAGCGGTGACAGAAAAAAATACCGCGAGGAAGTCTTCACCGCCCTTCTTCTCGGCATGATTATCGCCCTTATCATCAGCGGTGTGTGTACCGTCTTTCTGAATCCGATCTTAAACCTGATCCACACCCCGGACGAACTCATTCCTTACGCTGAATCCTACCTTTTCATTATCCTCGCAGGGCTTCCTTTTACCTGTCTTTATAACCTTTTATCCGGAATCCTGCGGTCTATCGGCAACACCAGAGTTGCCCTGTCTTTTCTCGCTGCCGCCATCACAATGAACATTGCTCTGGACTTTCTCTTTATCGGCATTCTGAGACTTGGAACCGGCGGTGCTGCCGCGGCCACGATCCTGTCACAGTTTTTCTCCGCAATCTGCTGTTTTCTGTATCTGCGGGATACTTATCCGGGACTGCTCTGCCGCAGAGAAGATATTGGAGCTCATAAGGATCTTATGATCCACACTCTGCGCTACGGTCTCATCTCAGCGCTTCAGGCCTCCAGCCTGTATATCGGAAAGATTCTCGTTCAGGGCAGTGTCAATACACTCGGAACACCGGGAATCGCCGCCTATACGGCAGCGACCCGCATTGAGGGGTTCGCGAATTCCTTCGGTGACAGCGGAGGAAATGCGGTCTCCGTCATGGTCTCCCAGAATCTTGGGGCCGGAAATCATGACCGGGTGAAAAAAAGTCTATTTTGGGGGCTGATGTTAAACTGGACGGTCTGTGTGGTAATCTCCCTTTTCATGTTCTTTGGTTCCGATCCTGCACTCCGGCTGTTTTTGAGTTCTTCAGACGAACTGGCTCTCTATTACGGAAATAGTTATATAAGGCTGATCTCTGTTTTCTATATATTCTGCTTTACAGGAAGTGCTTACATGGGATACTTTAAAGGACAGGGCTACATGGTCATCGCCTTCTGCGGAACAACCCTACACATTATTTTCCGTGCGATCTGTTCCGCCATCATGATCGGAAAGATGGGGCTCACCGCGGTTGCTCTCTTTTCCGGTCTCGGCTGGATACTCTGTGTGACATTCCTGACGGTCAATTTTATCCGGATCGCAGGGCAAAACTCAAACATTCCATCCTCCCATGATCCGAACTGACGCTGAGTCCTTGTTCCCGTGCAGGGAGGCAGGCAAGTTCTGAACTGAAAATGTTGTATAATACAGTGGCCGTGGCAGAATCATATCATTTCCCCCTTGCATTCTCTCTCCTGCAGTGCTATAATGTTCAATATCTTGATAAATATTTAATTTTTGAACATTATAGGAGGTTTCAAATTATGAGTTCCAAAAATTCCGAAACACCATTAAAAGATCGGATCGACTGGATCACTGTGATCGTACCGTTTCTTGCGATCCTGGCGCTCTGCGTCTGCTTCATCCTGATGCCGGACGCGTCAAAGAGCGTTCTCGACACGATCCGCTTTATCCTAGGCGACACCTTCGGCCTGTTCTACCTGGCAGTCGGCCTCTTCGTCTTCCTGCTCTCCCTGTTTCTGGCTTTCTCCAGGTTTGGAAATATCCGCCTCGGAAAGCCGGATGAGAAGCCGAAATACCCGCTCTTCGTGTGGGCCAGCATGATGTTCACCTCCGGCCTCGCCGCTGACATCCTGTTCTACTCCTTCTGTGAGTGGATCCTCTACGCCAACGACCCGCATATCTCCGAGATGGGCTCTATGCAGACCTGGTCCAGCACCTACCCGCTCTTCCACTGGGGTCCGATCCCGTGGGCGTTCTACCTGGTGCTCGCCGTGTGCTTCGGCTTCATGCTTCATGTCCGCGGATGCCATAAGCAGAAATACTCTGAGGCATGCCGCGCACTTCTCGGAAACAAAGTCGATGGACTCCCGGGAAAACTGATCGATCTCCTCGCCCTCTTCGCCCTGCTCGCGGGGACAACGACGACCTTCGCACTGGCAACTCCGTTAATGTCCCAGGTCCTCACGACCCTGTTCCATCTTCCGTCCTCGAAATGGATCACGATCGCGATCCTGGCCGTCACCTGCGTCTTTTATACATACGCCCTGCTGCACGGCATGAAGGGGATCTCCCTGCTTGCAAAGTCCTGCATGTATCTGTTCTTTGCCCTGCTCGCATATGTGCTGTTCCTCGGCGGAGAGACACGGTATATTCTGGAGACAGGCTTTGCGGCTGTCGGAAATCTTGCTCAGAATTTCCTCGGCCTCGCAACCTTCACAGATCCGCAGCGGACCACTTCCTTTCCGCAGACATGGACGATCTTCTACTGGGCCTACTGGATGGTGTGGTGCGTGGCATCTCCGTTCTTTATCGGATCCATCTCCCGCGGAAGAACGGTGCGGCAGACGATCCTCGGCGGATATGCCTGCAGCGTCAGCGCTACATTCTTAAGCTTTATCATTTTAGGAAACTACAGTCTCGGACTCCAGGTAAGCGGAAAGCTTGACGTTATGGCGATCTATGCCGCCGGCAGCGATCTCTACACAACGATCATCGCCATTATCCAGACACTGCCGCTTGCACCGTTTGTCCTTGTGCTTTTAATCGTTGCCATGGTGGCCTTCTATGCTACCAGCTTTGACTCCATCGCCCTTGTAGCCTCCTCCTACACATACCGCCAGATCACCGGTGACGAGGAGCCGCACAATGCAGTAAAAGCCTTCTGGGCGATCCTGTTGATCCTGCTGCCCATGGCACTTGTATTTTCCGACAGCTCCATGGCAAACCTGCAGAGTGTCTCCATCATTGCAGCGTTTCCGGTAGCGTTCGTGATCCTGCTGATCATCGCCAGCTTCTTAAAGGACGCGTCGGATTACCTGAAATCATAAAATAAGAACTACGAAACGTACGGATCGATCACTTTCATCATAAAGTTTGATCCGTACTTTTTTCTTAAACAATTTGTAATTCCCCTGCCACACATTTACCACAAGTTGAAGGGAAAATACCATTGTCATAAATCGGAATTCTGATATAATAGAATATGTAAACAATTTAAAAATTTTCAGCAGCCGTGAAAACAACGATCTGGCTGCTGTTACAATTTCCATGAGGAGGAAAATTAAATGAGAAAGAAAAATTTCTGCCTGGCAGTACTTTCCGCATCCGCAGTTCTCGCTCTCGGTGCTTCATTCAGTTCTTTTGCTGCCTGGAAGTCCGTAAACAGTGAATGGGTCTATACGGACAATAACGGCAACAACGTGACAAGCGCATGGAGAACCGACAACGGCGAATCCTATTACCTCGGTGAGGACGGCTATATGATCCGCAACACTCTTCTTGAGGACAACGGAAACTACTACTACTTAAGAAACGGCGGCCAGATGTTAAAGAACGGCTGGCGCTTCCTTGAGAACCCGAGCTGGCAGGGCGACGATAAAGTCGGCGACGCAAGCTGGTACTACTTCGATAACAATGGACGTGCGCTCCGCACGACCGGTGACAGCGTAAAGATCGCTGATATCGGCGGAAAGAAGTATGCGTTTGATATGTATGGAAGAATGCTCACAGGCTGGATCACAGCTGCAGGTGAGAATATCTCCGATGATTCCGACTGGGCAACGGCTACATACTACGGTGACGCAGAAGGCGACGGAAGCCTCGTTACAAACGCATGGGTATACATCAGCGTTAAGGACGATGACAACGAGGACGATAACGAGCCGACTTACCACTTCTACTTCGCTTCCAACGGTAAGAAGACTGTCAGCACAGAGAAGACCATCGGCAATGTAAAATACACCTTCGATGAGAAGGGTGTAGCTCAGGATGCTTGGGTACATAACAGTGATAAGAAGACCTGGAAATATTATGGCGATGAGGAGGAGCCAAAGCTCCATACTGGTTGGTTTGAAGCAGTACCAGATAAAGATTTAAATCCTAACGATCATGAAAGTGGAACCACTCATTGGTATTACGCTAACTCTAAGGGCGAGATTACAATCCCGACTGATGATGGTGAACATGGTATCACAAAAACCATCGATGGAAAATCATATCTCTTCAATGACAACGGTGAGATGGTTACCGGCTTAAGAATCCTTACTTATGACGGATCCAAGATCACGAATTTTTCTTCTGAAGTTGACTCTGTTGACCGTGTAAAAGAGATGGATTCCAATACTCAGAAATTAGTTTACTTCGGTGATAACGGTGCAGCTAAGACTGGCGTTACAACCGTCAGCTTTGATGGCTCCAATTATACATTTAACTTTAAGTCCAATGGTTCCCCGAGAGGTGTTGGCGAAACCGGAATGTCCGATGGTTTCATCTACGTAAATGGTTTACGTCTCACTGCTGAGGAAGATTCAAAATATCAGGCTGTTGAATACAAAGGTACTTGGTATGTTGTAAACGAGAATGGCAATCTCCAGAGAAACAAGAAAAATCTGAAGAATTCCGATGGATACTACTATTGCACAAAATCCAGCGGCGAATCCATTCACGGTGAGGCTCCGTTATCTGAAAAATGCGAAATCAGGCACTAATTTTATAACCAAATACAACGTAGAAATTCACAGTATGTTTTAAACATTTCCCAATAAGTTTCTATGACCTGCGTTAAGGACATCTTCACCAGAACAGTGAAGATGTCCTTTTCTACTTATTTGTCTATAACTTATCTTTCTCCATCTTCTGCCACCACCACATTCCAGTACCTCAATATTTTTCAAGACCACCTTATTTTTCCTCCTTGACACACCTCCGCCACAGATTCCTCAAGGTTTCACCACAAAGTATTCACAGCTTAATCACATTTCACTGATATACTTATTTTATCAAAAGGAAAACATAACCAACCAAAAAATTCAGGAGGTTTCACTATGAAAAAGAAGATTATGACTCTCGCGCTTACTGCAGCAATGGCTGCTTCTATGGGAATGACCGCTTTTGCAGGACAGTGGGTTCAGAACACGACCGGCTGGTGGTGGCAGGAAGACAATGGTTCCTACCCGGTATCCCAGTGGAAATGGCTTGACGGAAATAAGGACGGGATCTACGAGTGCTATGCTTTCGATTCCAACGGATATATCTATACAAATACAACAACTCCGGATGGCTACACCGTCAATGCGGACGGTGCCTGGACGATCGGCAACTCTGTACAGTTAAAGTACCAGAAAGATATGGACAGCCAGAATAACTCCGGCAACACTTCTGATAACAACCAAAGCACTTCCTCTGGCGATTCCACCGTCTACACAAACGAGGATATGGTCGGAACCTTCATGACAAATGACGAGAACAGAGAAGATTACTTCGAGCTCATGGTCGGTGCAGGCGATTCCATCGCAGCTTTCTACTATGACAACGACGGTGACACCCATATCTACAATTTTGCGAAATCCAGTGATACAAAATATCGTGACTCCTCCAATTCCCGCAATATGACGATCGTGGACTACGATACTATTATTGTAAACGATAAGACCTACATCAGAGAATAATCCTACCACTATTTGGATACCTTCATAAAAATTTCATACCCCCAAAAAGCCGGTTCAGATCCTGAGCCGGCTTTTTACGTTTTATGTTTCTCCTATAAGTGCCTTTTTTAACAATAATCAGCAAGAATTCTCCCACCTCTATAGGTGATGAGATGAATTGCTATCTCTTGCATAGTGCCATAGTTGGCATGTAAATATCAGAT